>Ga0137383_10000119_pt1 | contig 32066 bp, 17 predicted proteins | sample SagtaG_19_FD_104817 | JGI IMG/M metagenome (GOLD analysis project Ga0137383, IMG submission 104817) | Vadose zone soil microbial communities from Sagehorn Ranch, Mendocino, California, USA - Sage2_R_40_16 metaG | ecosystem: Environmental > Terrestrial > Soil > Vadose zone | place: USA... | reverse complement strand
ACGGGAAAACCGGACCCTTCCCTGTGTTGATTTGATGCTATACTGAGTTTTATTAGGCCGATTCTTTTCGGCCGGTCCGACCGCGGAGAGGTGGCAGAGCGGCTGAATGCGGCGGTTTGCTAATTCTACCTGACCCGTTCGCACAGACCGATTTTCGTTTGTTTTGTTTGCATTAAGACCCGCTCAGTTGCGGGTGGGCGCCCTCATTTGCAGTCTAAAGTTCAGCAAGAGTTCAGCACGAAGCGGCCTGGTTTTCAGCAGCGCGACAACGGTTTAGCAAATTCCCCGTTTCACAGCCTGGCGTTTCGAAGAAGAGACTTAGGTCGGGTGTGTTGCCCTATCTTGGTGCAAAACACCGGTGTTTGGACGCTGTTGTACAACTACTGTGCAACCCGAAAGATACAACGGTTCAAAATATGCCCGACGTTTTCGCACACCACGACGTCTCGACTCCCCCCTCCCCCAACGCCTCCGCACGCGCGCCGATCAAAGCAAAGTCATTCGCCCTTCCGAGCTGAAAAAGCATCCAATCCACCGCCAGATACTTAGGAGAGCCGTCGGCCGGGGCCTTCTCACAAAACTTGGTCGCGGATTCTACGCGACTAGCAACCTGCACGCCGACCTGGGACGGCGGATAATTCTTGCCTGCAAACGCATGCCCCATGCAGTCGTGTGCCTGAAATCTGCCCTTCAATTTAATGGGCTTATGCCTTCGGCCTTGGCAATCCTCATGTTCTCTTGCCTTGTGGTATGAGGCGAGGTCGGGCGGGGCCCGACCTCGGTCTTCCTTCAATTGATGGCAATCGAATAAATGCCGCCATTAGTTCCTGCATAAAGCAACCCGCCATCTGGAGATAGCGCGATCGTCCTAACAAACAGGTGCGGCAATCCACTGTTCATTGATGACCAACCGTTAGCCTGATCATCAGAAAAGTAGACTCCGTTCGCAGTTGCAACATATAGTCTGCCGGAGACCTTGTCGCAAAGCAGTTGGTGGACGTCCTGAGTCCTCAATCCAGAATTGAAAACACCGGGAATGCGGATGATAGAAATAATGTTGTTGCCGTCATAGACGAGTTTGAATTTGTAGATACCACTTGTGCCTTCACTATCTATGCGTCCAGCGACATACAAGATCGTTGGATCTCTTTGGTCGAGTACTGTCGCCGCAAAGGTTCCCTGACCGAATGTGACGAATTGCCAAGAGACACCAGAGTCTCCTGAATGTCCGACACCTACGGTATCAAGCGCCGCGCCTGTATATTGGTTAGCAGTGGTCAAAACGATGTTGGCGAGTCTTGGATGAAAAGTGTACTGCCCAGGATACGCATACCAAAACTGCGGGACAGTCCAGGAATTCCCTCCGTCAATCGAGTGCAAAACGCCACCCTGGTAGTCCTGAATCGATGCAGTGACAGTCTCAGGTGACAATGGATTGTACGCGATGACTCCAGGTGAATAGCCATTCGCGGTTTGAGAAAAAGTGGTTCCCCCATCGGTTGTTTTCCAAATCTTGCCGCCATTCGAATCATATCCCGCGGCGAGCAGAATCGATTGATCACCCGGGTGGCACGCAATTGTCGTCAGAGCTTCATCTTGAGGTTGCTGGGACATCGCAATAGCTGACCACGACTTTCCGCTATCCGTAGTCTTCACCAGCCCCAGGGCATCAATAGCTGCGTAAATCGTGGCCCCATTTCCCATACATGTTTCCATTCCAAACACGCTAGCTGCAGCCATGCCTTCGTTCGCTTGGCTCCAACTCTTGCCGCCATCCAAGGACTCATAGAAACCACTGAATGGAGAGCCCGTATACAGTCTCGATTTGTTAAAATCGATCGCGACTGGAACAAGCGCATGGCGACCATTTGGGGGAGCAAAAACCAGTGTCCACATGCCGCCACCCGTCACCGTTCTAAACAATCCCTTACTCGTAGTGGCGTACACCACGTTTGCGTCAACCGGTGAAATCGCAAGTTGAACGGCGTCGCTAGCAATCCCATCAGGACGGCCCGCATCAACCCAGGATCGCCCTCCATCAGTGCTCTTGACCACAGTCCCTCGACCGAAGGAGACCTCGTCATTCGTTGTGTAAAGTACGTTCGGGTTCGAAGGGGCCACATAGATTTGCCCATTCCCCCAAATCGCAGAATGGTCAAGGACAGTCCAGTTAGCCCCGCCATCAGTACTTTGGAAGAGAGCCCCGCGCCACGTCGTCGTGTAAACGATATTCCCATTGGCTGGACTGACTGCAATAGAGCTCGTGAATTCCGGACCACTCGGACCCCCAAATAGGCCTGCGGCGCATTTGCTCCACGTAGTGCCTCCGTTTGCTGAGCATTGCAACGAAGCCCCAGAGGTTGAAATGTAGAGCTTCCTTGGGTCGGAGGGCGAAATGACAATATTTCCAATTCTCGCCCCGCCAATGTCTAGTCCCGTCTTTTGCCAATTAATTCCACCATTCGTCGTTTTGAAAACTCCATCTTGCCCTGCAGCGTAAATGAGGCCCGGAGTTGTTGGGTCGGAAGTAAGCGGCCCAGATAGTGGTGAAGCGAGATCGCCTTCTGCCGAGGCCCACGTCACCGCATCTCTCGATTTGAAGATTCCTCCGTTCGTGGTTGCGTAAATGTCTCCAGCTGCGTCTACTATGATCGCATTGACGCCACCCGCTGAAGCATTTAGCAAAAGATGCCAGGCACGAACACTTGAGGCGGACGTCTGAGTAACGACTATGACCTGACCGTTGCCGACCGTGATTGTTCCGGACCTCGTTGATCCACTCGCGTTTGGCAAGACCGAGTACTCCAACGTGTTGGTTCCTACCCCGTTGTCCATCCTGAACCGAATCCAGTCGACGTTGCTTTGCGCTGACCACATGCAATAGCCAGCGCTGGCTGTGACTTCGACCCGCTCATCTCCACCACTAGCCGGAATTGTCTGGACTGCCGGCGAAACCGAATACGTGCAGGGTGGCTCGTTGGGTGGGCCAAGCTGTAGTGGTGAATACTGCCCTACGATTGTTACCCGTACCCATAGATGTCCGCCGCAGGCATTGTAAGGCACAGCGGAAACTGCGCCAGCAACGAGAACATGATCAGGATACTTGGCAATTGAGAGCAAGGAGGCTTTGACTTGTCGCAAGAACTCTATTCGAACGGAACCGTCATCGTATGTAGTTCCATCTGTCCCGCTTTGCTTTAGTGTCTTGAAGCTGCCCATGTCAGGTCCAAAGACCTGGTAGAACGGATCGCCAATCCAGACGGCTGAACCGAAGTGTTTGGTCGCCGCCTTGAGGCCGAAAGGGAAGCCCCACGTGCAACTCACGTCCGCGCCGACGTCCTGAATCGCCCCACCACCTGCTGTCGGCAAGTTCAAAGTAGAAAAGTCCGTAATTCTAACGTCTATTGCTTCAAGCCGGAGGCTCCGACCTGTAGTGCCTACTACATCTCCATTTTTGTACGGACCGGTCCATCCTACGTTTTGCACATGACCGTAGTAGACCACGTGCCCGCGGTCAGCCCAGATCTTCAGTGCCTCCATGCGAAGGGACCTTCCTGTTGTGCCGGCAACTACGCCATCGCATACGGGCGCCTGCCATCCAATGTTCTGCACGTGTGCTTGATAGCAAATGTGGCGGCCGGGAGCAGTGATTTGTACAGCTTCGAGCCGTAGCGACCGGCCCACGGTTCCCGCGACTTGCCCACCTGTAAACGGTCCCATCCATCCTATGTTTTGGACGTGTGCCAGGATCGACACGCTCCCATCGGTAGGAGGGGGCGCGTCGCCGCCGGGTCGCAATTGACTGAGACCAGCCCCCGGGAAAAGCAGCAAAACGAGGCATATCGCACCGGTTGCAAATAGCCGAATCGGTATGGTAAAGCCTTCGAGAATGAGCCGTCGAAGGTAGCCAATCTTAGAAACGATCGCTGCCCGTCGCGCGTCGGCTCCGGCACGGCCGTTGCCCTTTGAACGAAGGCGTTTTGCAATGTAAGGACGATGATTTAACGAAGACGCTGCATCGGTCCGCTCGATGATGTGGACTGGTTTCCTCATGTTGCCCCCTAATGACGCGCCGAGAAAAAGATGTCCGGCTCGCGTTACCGAACCAGGGGACATTTTGACCAGTCACTCGGTTAGCAACTGTCTTTTGTTGGTTAGAAGTTTGTTGGGAGGCAGTGCGTGAGCGAAGCGAAGAGCCAGAGTTTCAGATTCGGTTCGTTCGAGCTTAATTCAGCAAATAAAACTCTCTCTAAGGACGGCCAACCCGTTTCCATTGGTGACTACGAACCAAAAATCCTCGCGTATCTTATTCAAAACAGGGACCGAATCGTCAGCAAAGAGGAAATTCTGAAGAACGTCTGGGGCGAGATTCACGTAAAAGTGGGCGCCGTGAAGTACCACATTTCACAGCTTCGCCGCGTCATCAGTGAGGATTTTGTCAGGACATGCGGCCGCCAAGGCTACAGATTCGTGCAGCAAAGTGGCAAGCGTCTTCCTAAACCTCGGCAGTCCGGAGGAATCGAAGACAAGTACGGGAGAATCCTCGGCGAAGTCGAGTTTATTGCTCTCTCGGCAGAAAGAGCGCTGCAGTCCTCCCTCCACGACGACGCCACTAAATCCGCAAACAACGGTCTTGAAATGCTCAAGAAAATGCCGAGAAGTGCTGCCCGCTCACTGCTAGAGTTGCGTCTCTTGAGTATTTTGAATCTGCCTTACATGAGAATTTTTGGGTATGGCTCGCCCCAAGTCGAACAAATCTTTCTCCGGATCGAAGAACTTTGTCGAAAACTAGATGACGCAGTTCAACCGGTGCCTGCCCTATGGGCGCTGTGGCTGTTCTATCACGTGCGTGGCAATCTCCTCCGCGCAAGAAAACACGCCGAACGATGCCTCCAGTTGGCGATGCGGGTCCAAAACCCAAGTCTCCTGGCCGGTTCTTACGCTGCTCTTGGTCATACGAAGAGTCATCTCGGTCTTCTCATTGAAGCTAACGACCACTTAACCGAAGCGGTTGCTCAAGCAGAGACCACAACAACTGAATCCTACGCTCACCTTCATCTAATTGAGCCTGGCGTCGCGTCCTATTGCCAGCTAGCCGTTAACTACGTGATCGTGGGCAAGCCTGAACAAGCGTTGCTGATGATTGCTGACGGCATCGCTCGCGCCCGGGAAATCGATCCGAAAGAATCGTTAGGCTTCGCCTTGGTCTATGCGGCATGGACATATCAGCTTCGGCGTGAACAGAACAAAGTGGCCAAGTACGCGGAAGAGGCATTGGACCTCGCACAAAGATGCAAACTTCCTCAGATCCATCTTTGGGCTTTGATATTCGCCAGTTGGGCTGACGCTCGAACCAGTGAGCCTGCAGGACCGCTGAGCCAAATCGAGACTGCGCTCAGCATGCAGGCGTTGGCAAACGCTCAAATCGCGCGCACAGTTTTTCTTTCGATGCAAGCCGAAGCATGCCTTTTCAACAAGATGTACGACCAAGCAGCCGCAGCGATAGCAAAAGCACTCCCTACGATCCGGTCCACGCGGGAACAAATCTACGAAGCCGAACTTCTTCGCTTGAAGGGGATCACTGTACTGACCTCGTCACCAGTGGAAGCCAACCGGCTATTTCGCCGTAGCATCGTAGTTGCTCGAGGCCAAGGAGCACAACTGTTCGCTTTACGCGCGGCCTTGGCACTGGCCAGGCTCCTGCCAAAAGGCAAATCGAAGAATCAAGCGATCAAAGACCTCAAAACTATCTACTCTTCCTTTGAAGAAGGCCAATCCACCGCTGATCTCACGGAGGTAAATGAGTTTCTGTCAAAGGTTTGAGCTTCAGGAACACAAGCTCAAAATCAACGTCCGCTTTTTCGTTCGTGGTTTAGGCCGTATGCCTAACAATCGCAAACCATCGACAGGTTGACGCTTCCGCGCCGAACCGAAGGATCACCAGAAATCCCATGGGCACTCGGCGATGCTAACCCTTCGGTTAATTAAAGAGATAGTTAAAAACTTAAGTCCCTATCTGGTATGGCTTACGAGAAATTAGGAGCCATTTTTCCTTTTGCTAGTTGCACCCAGTCCTGCAACCAAATGGGTCAGTGAAAGTTCCAGTCTTAGCGACGCGAAAAAAGTTGGGAAAATCTACCGAGAGTACCTGCTTTGCAAGCAGAAGGCCGCGGGTTCGAGTCCCGCCACGTCCACCAGATTTCAAAGAACTAAATTCAAGGGCTTTTTCTTGTTGCTGCGCGACCCATCGCGGGTTGAAAAACACCCGCCTCGATTGTTGTTCTTATAGGGAGCTATTCTGGGGCCGGGGGTGCGTCACTGATGGTCAATTGTCGGGCGAGCGTCTCTGAGCTCCGCCCCGTCTTGTTGACGGCTGGGTTTGGAGATGGCGGCGGTTCCGTCTTGCTTGGCCGTGTTGGACTAGTTCAGAAGGGCGAGGGAGGCGACCGTAACCTGCGGAAAAAAGCAATAGAGCTGTATGACGACCTTCGGACCTCAGTTTTCGGGTACCTATCTTGTCTGGGGCTTGAGCCGCAGGAAGCCGAAGACATCATCCAGGAGACGTTCCTCAAGCTGTTTCAGAGCCTGGCGAGCGGGATGCGGGACGACAATCTTCGCGGATGGGTCTTTCGCGTCGCACACAATCTCACGATCAATCTACACAAGAGCACTAGCAAACTTCTTTCCAGCGAAGGTGAAGAAGTAGCTAGGGTCCTGCGATGCCGAATCGATGCGAGGCTTAACCCTGAGGAAGTCGTCCTCAAGAAGGAACAGTTGGCTCGCATGGTTTCTGCGGTTTGCCGGCTGACACCTCAACAGCGGCAGTGCCTCCATTTGCGCGCGGAAGGACTTCGATACAGGGAAATCGCTATGGTGCTCGGGGTAAGCACACAACGCGTGGGCGACGTGATTCGAGAGGCGCTTATCCAACTGGCGGGTGAGCTATGAGAAATGTCTTGGAAATACTCATTGCCAATATTCGCACGCATCTGTCAGACGAGACGCTCTCCGATTTGGTGAGCGGTGAACTGGCCGGAGGGAAGCTTCGTAGGGCGCAGTTCCATCTTTCAAAGTGTTGGAAGTGTCGTTCCCGCTATGAACAGCTCGAACGGGCCGCGATGGGATTCGTAGAGTTGCACAAGCAAATCATCACCCCTAAGCCCCCAGAAGCCTCACGGTGGCGCGAAATGTTTCTTGCGCGACTGGATAAGGCGGCTGCGGAAGTGCCGTCTTCTTCATGGTCACGATTACTTCCTCACTTTCGCTTGGCAGGGTTTACAAACATGAATCCTTTCCTTGCAAGCGCGGCTGTCATTCTTGTGGCGTCCGTCGTTTTGTTTTTCATTTGGCAACGTTCAATGCCATCGGTTTCCGCTAGCGAGCTCTTGCAACGGGCCGAGAGTGCGGACAGGAATCTGGCACAGTCCGGGAAACCGGGCGTCATCTATCAGAAGGTTCAAATCCGGACGCCGCACGCTTCTGTAGAGCGAGACCTTTACCGGGATCGCGAAGGCCGACGCCGGCCAAAAGCGCAGCCTTTAGCTGCGGAGATCACTCCTCTGAAGGCCAAGCTCAACATCGCCGGTGTCAATTGGGACGAGCCGCTATCTGCGTCTAGCTATAAGGCGTGGCATGACAGCCAAAGTCAGGAAAGTGACCAGGTCCGGCGCTCAGGGAAGAACCTCCTGACAGTGAGCACCAAGACCTCTGGCGGAATTGTGGCGGAGGAATCGTTGACAGTGCGCGAAGGGGACTTTCATCCGGTAAAGCGGACGGTTGAGCTTTTAGATGTGGGAAGGGTGGAGATAGCCGAACTCGACTACGTCGTGTTGAATTGGAGCGCGGTCAGCGCGGATTTATTCGAGCCCTTGACGCCAGCAGTTCCCGCCAATCCGTCCATCCGCGCGGAAGTCGTACCTGTGGCACCTGCTGTACCGACACCCGCACAGCTTCTTGATGCCGAGCTTCAGGCGCGAGTGGCACTCCATACCGTTGGTGCCGACTTAGGAGAACAGGTTGACGTAATTCATGAGGAGCGTGCTCTCGTCGTGGTAGTTCGGGGATTGGCCAACACGTCTGGGCGTAAACAGGAACTGGTTGGAGCGTTGCAGGGCATACCAAATCTCGAGATCAGGCTGCACACGGTCGAGGAGGCGATGGCCGAGAGGGGAAGCCAAGAGATCGCTGCACCAGATCGTGAAGTTGCCGTCAGTGGACATCCGGCTCTAGAGGAAAGGCTTGTCGAGCGTTTTCCAAACGTCCGGGAAAGGAGCGCCTTTGTCAATCGAGCGTTGGGTTTGTTCGATCAGGCGTTGGCCCACGCTTGGGCACTTCGCCATCTCGAAGAACGATACACTCCCGACCAAGTGGGATTGTTGAGCCAATCGGATCGTCAGACTCTGGAACTCCTGATGCGAGACCACGTGGCGACGATCCGCCAGGGGATTTCCGATGGAGAGCAATTGCTTGGACCCTTCGTTCTTCGAACCCCCACCACACTTGAGAACCCCGGAAAGCCTCGTACGGAAGAGGATTGGCGGAAATCTGAGCATGAAGTGTTTCAGTCAGTGGAGGAGATCCAAGCAGATGTTGCGAAGTTGTTGGCGGGTTCAGGCGACGCACAGAATGACCCCGAAGCCCTTTCTCGTGAGTTTGAAGAGAGGCTCATAAGGGCAAAGGCGCAATTGTCCGTCCTCTCAGATCAAGTAGGCGGTCCTTTCTTGAGCAAGAAATCGGGCGGTGCGGTGCCTAAGCAAGACGAACCGAAGACCAACAAAGAGGAGAGGCCATGAAGCTGCGAGCAATGGTTGCAGTCGGGACGCTACTTTTCATTATGGGAAGCGCGCAGGGCCAAACACTAACGACAGGTCAGATCTCGGGAACTGTGACAGACCCGTCCGGTGCCGTTGTTCCGAAGGCACAGGTCACAGTTTTGAATTCGAGTACCGGCATCAAGAGGACTACGGAATCCAACTCTGACGGCTACTACCTAGCGCCCTTACTTGATCCCGGAACCTACGTGGTCACCATCACGGCAAAAGGTTTTGAGACCGTCAGTCGCGAAGGCATAACGGTTGCAGTGGGTCGTTCTGCACTGGTTGATTTCCGTTTGCAGGTGGGCACAGAAGAGGTCAAGGTGACCATAACGAGCGACGCGCCGCTACTTGAGCCTAGCAACCCGAACACAACCACAACGCTGAACGCGACGCAGCTTGCCGAAGTACCTAACCCCGGCAACGACCTTAGTTACGTCGCGAACATCGCTCCTGGCGCAATCCTGAACGCCGGGTCTGCGGACAGGGGGGGCTCGGCAAAGGTGGAGTTCAATGGTCTGCCCAGCTTAGCTAACAACTTTACGATTGACGGATTGGATGCGAATAATCCTTACTATGGCAATAACGCGTTTGGGGCGAGTGGGCTCCAGCTAGGTCTGAATGCGATCCAAGAGGTCTCCATCAACACTGCTTCTTTTTCCGTGGACCAAGGGCGGCAAGAGGCAGCCCAGATCAACTACATTACGAAATCCGGCACGAACAACTTTCATGGCAATGCCTACGAGATCTGGAACGGCTCGGCTATGAATGCCCGGAACTTCTTCAACAACGCTCTAGATATAAAGAAAAAGCCCCGGTCCAACGTCAACGAATTTGGCGCCAGCGTCGGCGGTCCCATCTTAAGGAACAAGCTGTTTTTCTTCACGGACGTGGAAGGGATTCGGATAGTACTCCCGACAACGCTGACGAGCACGCTTCCCACTCCTGCATATCAAACTTACGTTCTGCAGCAACTTCCCCTTGGAGGAAATGACACAGTGCTCCCCTTCCCTCCCTTCAGCCCACTGCCGCCCGAACCTGGGGAAGTGCCTCTATATCAAAGTATGTTCAAGCTAATGGGAGATACAAGCGGTGGTATTCCGCTCGCAGCGTTGGGTTGTCCATTCGATGTCGGAGGTGGGTCGCCAGCGACGGCAAATGACGGCAATGGGTGTGCTACTCAGAAGAGTTTCTCGGTTGCTCCACCAGTCAGCGAAACTCTTTTCACAACCAAACTGGATTATACTCTCAATTCGCAAAATACGTTCTGGTTTCGCTTTCAGTTGAACAATGGAAACCTTGTAACGCCCGACCCAGTAAGTTCCCTTTTTAACGTGGTTTATTCAGGTCCTAGTCGCACAGGTTCGGCGGGATGGACACATGTTTTTAATCCCAACCTAGTTAATCAGTTCAATCCCGGACTTTCCTACAGTCAGGGCTTAAGCGACCTTGCGGATCCATCGAAAGCGCATGCGGCCCTTCCTATCACTTATGGTGCATCACCATTTTCTAACATCGGAGGTAATCAGTTTGCTTTTCCACTAGGTACGGAAGCCACTGTCTGGCAACTGAATGACAACTTAGCTTGGAGTCACGGACGGCATGGTGTGAAGGTTGGGGAGAACATGCGGCGGGAGTTGCTAAGTGCCTCCAACACGGGGACGTTTGTGATCCCGCTCGAGTTTACGTGCACTCTGCCGGAGTTTACGTTCGGGGCCACCTGTATCATGCTGAAGGGTTTCCCGAAGGTCTTGGGGGATCGCATCGCATATGTAAACCTGGATTTTTATGCGATGGACACCTTCCGAGCGACGGACAAACTGACCCTTAGCATCGGGGTGCGCGCGGCATGGAATTCAAATCCCGTCAGCAGACATGATGGTTTTTCCCGGCTCGTAGATTCGTTCGATGCCATCTCTCATGACGTCAATCAGCCCCTGAACCAAGTCATCGCGTCAAACCAAGCAAATCCATTCGGAGCGACTCCATTACTGCAATGGCAACCGCGGGCGGCACTGGCGTATAAGCTTAAACGGGACACGGTTGTGCGCGCTGGCTTCGGTGTTTTCGGGACTACTTTGGAAGGTCAGCTAACCTCCTTTTTGTCCGGGAACATTCCGTCCGACCCGCAGTTCGAAGGCGGTCTCTTAGGACCGGCAGGGGGAATCGGAATTGCGCCTGGCGTTCCGGGAAGCGCTGTGGACGCCACCGTGGCGGCAAATCAGAAATTCCAGGCAAATTATGCCGCTGGTGCACTCTCGTGTGCTTCACCACTCTCATCACCAGCTACATGTATCCCGGTGAATAGGTTCGCTACATTCCCCAACAAGATGCAATACCCATATAGCATGCAGTGGAGTTCTGGCATCGAGCATCAGTTCGGTCAGAATTTTGGTGTGAGAGTTAACTATGTAGGAACGCGTGCACTGAAAATGCTTTATGAGAACTTCGCAATAAACGGTGCCCAAACTTGGTGTCAAGGCTGCTTCGCCCCTCTGCCGTTTAAGACAGTTCCAGACCCCCGATTTGCCCAGGTTAGCGCTTTCCAGAGTGGAGCGAGCAGTTATTACCATGCGCTGCAGTCCACGGTGCAAAAGCGGATGAGCCATGGGCTCACCTTCCAATTGAATCATACTTACAGCCATTGCTTGGATACATGGTCGAACGGGTCACCTCAGTCATTTAACGGAGCGGAATTCTTCACTGTGTGGGATGGCGGCCTGAAGCGGTATTATGGCAATTGCGATTACGACATCAGGCATTCGGTGAATGGAAGCTATCTTTATGAGTTGCCTCTGCATTCGAGTAGGGGGTGGGCGAACTCCCTAATAGGGGGCTGGCAGATCTCGGGGACCGTCTTCTTGCGTGGTGGTCTTCCGTTCTCGGTTATTAGCTATGGCAGTTTCGTAAACTTCACCAACGGGTTCCCCGAGTCGTTTGCAAACTTGGTTCCGGGACAAAATCTATACAGTAGGGCGAATGTCGCGGGTGTGACTCGACCAGGAACGCTCCAGTGGCTCAACCCTAATGCCTTTCAATCTGTAATCGATAGTACGACCTTCACATGTTTTCCGGCCACAAACGTTCAGAACTGCCAGGATGGTGACACAGGGCGCAATGCGTTCCGAGCACCGGGATTCAAATGGACCGACTTCGCCCTAGGAAAGCGATTCAAGATTTCCGAGAAAACTAGCTTCAGGTTCGATGCGCAGTTCTATAACTTGTTTAACCATCCGAATTTCTACTTTCCTTCCTCCGTCGTCGCCGGTATACCTGGGAAAACTGCGACGCTGACTGGTTTTGGTGCGATTAATGAAACGGCATCTCCAGAGACCGGACTCTTGGGCGGGCATTCTGGCGGTGACACTTCTGTTCGCATGATCGCTTTCCGGGGTCGAATCGAGTTCTAACCCTGGTTGAGAAACCTCTTGGCACGTCGTTCCGATGAGTGGAGCGATCTCAAAGGACAAATGCACTCCGGACAAATCACGCGCGTCTGTATGCTATTAGCGATGGGGCTGGCCTTTACGGCTCTGCCCTGCCAGCCAGCAAAACGACGTTTTACTGTTGCGGACGACATCGGACTGGCTCATTTTGGGTACCCGTATGGTACTGGGCTAGTGGACGCTGTTACGTTTTCCCCAGATGGACGTTATTTCGTGGTGGACACGGAGCGCGGCCTTCTTGACCGGGACCGCCCCGAATCCACACTTCGGATATACACCATAGGCAATATCAGGCGATTCCTCCTGCGCTCCGAAATGAGCGGTGAGCCTTCGCCTCCGTGGACATTCCGCAAGTCTACAAACAAAGATGGGCCGATCATCACCCATATTCGCTGGCTAGCCGACTCGAGTGGTGTCGCGTTTCTCGCTAAGACAGCTTCTGGAAACGATGAGTTGTTCCTAGCGGACTTAAAGACGAAGACGGTTCACGCGCTAACGCCAGACAATGAGCACGTAACGAGCTTTGATATCCGCGACCGAGAGCACCTTGTTTACAGCGTCTTGAGCCCAATTGTAGGTCAAAAGGCGCTGGCGGACAGCAAAGCGACTAGCATCGTCGGGACTGGGCGTGGTTACATCGGGACCCTGGTGTTTCCTGAGAATTTGTATCCCGCCAGATCGAGATTTCATGACCTCAGCGAGCTCTGGGCGGTCGAAAACGGCAAGCGGTTTCGAGTCCATTTCCAGTCATCCGGTCGCCCCATCCTTCTGCATTCGTACGGACAAAGCGTAATTGCGCTATCCCCCGATGGGCGTTTCGTCGTGACCGCGTTGACTGTTGATCTCATTCCACGAGAGTGGGAAACGCAGTATGCGCCCTCATTGACGTACAGTTGGATTCGAATCCGTGCTGGCCGCCAGGATCCCGAGGCGTTGGATGGATATGGGTACGTGAGCGAATTTGTGGTTATTGAGCTTTCGACCGGAAAGGTGAAGCGAATAACCAACGCCCCGACTGGTGCGAGCGCAGGTTGGTGGTCCCTTCCGGGCGTCGAATGGTCTTCGCACGGTACATTGATTTTGCTGGTAAATACCTTTCTTCCTCCCGAAACTCACGATCCAGACGGGCGGCTGAACCGGCCGTGCGTGGCCGTCGTGGATGTCCCGAAAGCCAAGGTGACGTGTGTTGAGCGTTGGCAAGAAGACACCAAAACCAACACTGGCTTCGAGGACAGACACCGTATCACGACCGCCCGTTTTGATCGCGGCAGTAGTGGGCGCCTAACGGTTGATTATTGGGAGATGGATCAAACCGCTCAATCAACAAGTGCTTGGTCCAAGAAATCAACTAGATACATGTGCTCAGACAACGGGTCATGGACGGTCGCAGGTACCATGAATGGATGGGCGAAGCAGGATCGCGCGATTGAAGTCAAAGTCAACGAGAGCTTCACCGACCCGCCCGTTTTGGTCGCAACCGATACTACAACTAAGATCTCGCGAGTTATCTTGGATCCGAATCCTCAGCTCAAAAATATTCAGTTGGGGGAGGCCCGCGTTTATACCTGGAAGGACAAAGAAGGGCGGGAGTGGAGAGGCGGACTGTTCAAGCCGAGCGACTACAAAGAGGGACAGCTCTATCCTTTGGTAATTCAGACGCATGGTTTCAAGGAATCAGCATTTATACCCTCTGGAGCATTCCCTTCAGCATTTGCGGCCAGACCGCTGGCTGCGGCGGGAATGGTCGTATTACAAGTGGATGAACAGTGTTCTAGCGGAACCCCTGCCGAGGGACCCTGCGCTGTCACCGGCTATGAAGCTGGTGCAAATCAGCTTGTGTTGGAGGGGCTGGTGGATCCAGACAAAATTGGCATCGTCGGTTTCAGTCGCACTTCGTACTACGTGCTTAAGGCACTGACGAGGAGCACTCAGCACTTCAAAGCTGCCTCTATCACCGACGGGTCCAATGTGGGATATCTCACATATATCTTCGATGCCGATGCAAACGGCATCATCGCCGGTGCAGATGCTGCAACGATCGGTGCGCATCCATTTGGGAAAGGCTTGCGAGATTGGTTGGAGCGGTCACCGGAATTCAATATGGACAAAGTGACGACGCCTCTTCAGGTAGTCGCAATAGGCCCAGGGAGCTTGCTTGCCTCGTGGGAGCCATATGCGGCGCTACGCTCCTTGAATAAACCCGTGGACTTGATCATTCTCAGGCAGGGTACGCACGTTTTGACTAACCCTGCGGAACGTATGGCTTCGCAGGGGGGCACTGTCGACTGGTTCCGCTTCTGGCTCAAGGACGAAGAGGACCTCGATCCCGCCAAGGCCCCCCAATACGCCCGCTGGCGCGAACTCCGCAAATTGCAAGAACAGAATGCTCGACAACCCCAGCAGGCCAGCCCGCCTCCAGTCCACTAAGAGTCTCGCGAACGCGCAGCCTAAGTGTATACGACATCCCGGAGCTAACAATCCATCGAGCTTCGGTTGCCAAAGATTTTTCCTCACTTTTTCCCTTTTCGATGTTCCCTAGTAAGTGAGGGGAGTCCTCGCCGAATTTTCCCCGGGAGCTTGGGGGGACCTGAATCACCACGGCGAACCGCTAGGCGTCGTGGACGGCCGAGAGATGACTCGGAAGTTTTGGAGCATCTTTGGAGCAATCTAAGGTCCGGCTCGGAACTGTAAGCGCAACCGAAGCAACGACTTAGATTGAATTTACGCTTGCTTTGCAAGCACGAGCGCCCGTTTCAACAATTCCATCCTTATGCTTTGCGTTTTTAATGTTATCAACAATTTCGGGGAATCTGCTTCTCGCTCGAAGTAAACCCCGGACCTTCTATAACATAGGGTTTTTGCACGGTTCTAGCACAGCACACGGTCTGTTCGCTATTTATTCGCCCGCTATAAACATTTTTATGGCATACTCCGATCATGGTTGTTACGCCCCTTCAATCTCCCTCGCAGAGCTTCCTCGGCGCGTGCGAGTTGGTCCTCGACGGAGTCGCGAACCCAAGCACTCGTGCGATGTATGGCAAGGCATTACGGGACTTCCTGAATTGGTGGGAGCAACAGGGAAGCCCCTCCCTTGGCAGAACCGTTGTCGAGAAACACAAGTCCCATCTGGTCGAGCAAGGATATTCTGCTTCGAGCATTAATCTGCGCCTCGCTGCAATTCGTCGGTTCGCACTGAGAGCAGCCGATGAAGGACTCGTGCCAAACGACGATGCTGCCTGTATTTCCCGCATTCGTGGAGCTAAGAACAACGGAATGCGGACGAGCAATTCGTTAACAGATCAAGAAGCCGAACGCCTAATGAATACGCCGAATCCCCACACAATCAAAGGTCGGCGAGACCGGGCCCTGCTCGCCCTACTAGTAGCATGTGGCCTTCGAAGAAGCGAAGTTGTTCGCTTACTGGTTGAGGACATGCAATGCCAAGAAGGTCGTTGGGTTCTCATGCACGTCGTTGGAATTCGTGGCAAAGCTCGTAACGTTCCAGTGCCACCATGGGCGAAACAGGCTGTCGTTCACTGGCTACAAGCTTCTGAAATCCGACAAGGACCAATCTTTCGCGCGGTTAATCGGGACGGCAATACCACCAAACGCTGCTTGTCCGCTCCGATGGTCCTGGCGATTGTCAAAGCGTACGGAAAACAAATTGGCCTCGAGACTAGGCCACGTGACTTGCGCAGCACTTGCGCGCGACTTTGTCGGAGCCGCGGCGCCGACCTTGAGCAGATTCAGCTCCTTCTTGGTCACTCTAACATCCAGCTGACCACAGAATCTTTAGGGACCCGGCAGAGTTTCGGGAACGCGGCTAATGACGCCCTTGATCTAAGATGGCACAAAATGAAAAAGGTACCCAAGTGAGGAACCTTGCATGGATTTGAACGAAATCCTCGGAATCCTCCAATATGACCGCTCGCCCAACTTTCTGGCTGCTGGCCAGCTAGTGGCTGAGAAGGACAACGCTCATATTTACCGAAAGGCGCAACAGGAGTGTGGCCTTTTCGGCGCGTATACCTTAAGAGGATCTCTATTCGACAAAGCGCAAGCCGACGTTCCCGTCGTTTATGTCTGCAGCGCTCAGTCCGACGAGGACGCAGATGCTATTCATCGCCGCGTCTGGAATCAGAACGTGGTGCCCTTCCTGCTAGTTGTTAGTCCAAGGAATCTTCGCCTCTATTCAGGATTCCGATATGCAAGGCCGAACCAGAAAAACTTCGTTAATCAAACCACCGGTATACTTCAGGTCATCAGCAGCTTCAACGAAGTAGCCTCATCTCTGCGGGCCTTCGGCGCGGAATCGGTGGACGATGGGACCCTTTGGAAGGAATGGGGCCCTTCCGTTACACCGGAAACTAGGGTCGACTGGAAGCTCCTGCAGAATTTGGAGAAACTAGACCACTGGCTTGTCCACAACGGCGTGGATGATCGTTCGCTGTCGCATGCCATCATTGGAAAATTTGTATATCTCCGATATCTGCGAGACAGACAGATTCTATCAGACCGGAAACTCAGCGAGTGGGGCCTCCAGCCACGAGAAGTATTTAGTCGAGACGCACGTCTTGACTCCTTTCGCACCCTCATCAATCGCCTGGATGATTGGCTGAACGGGTCCGTTTTTCCACTCGCGGATTCGAAAATCCGCCAGCTAGGGGTACAGCGGCTGCGGCAGGTCGCTGCGGTTTTCCATGGGGACACAGTTGATGGTCAACTCCACCTCGATTTTGATGCGTACGACTTCTCTTTCATCCCGATCGAGACACTCTCAGTGATCTATGAACAGTTTCTTCACGCCACTGACCATGAATCGGGAAAGTCGGAGGGAAGGCTGCAAGGAGCGTACTACACCCCGGTACCCCTAGTGAATTTCATGCTCGACGAACTTGAAACTCGTCACCCCCTGGAACCAGGGATGCGAGTTCTCGATCCAGCATGTGGGTCAGGTGTTTTCTTGGTTCAGTGCTATCGCAAACTGGTTGAGCGGCAAGTCATCAAAAACAATGGTAGCTTTCCAAAGCCTGTCGAATTACGCGATCTGCTGACCGACCACGTGTTTGGTGTTGACCGCGATTCAGATGCTTGTCAGATAGCCGAGTTGAGTCTGATTTTGACGTTGCTGGATTACGTAAAACCTCCTGACCTTACGCAAACAAGGTTCAAATTACCTCCTCTGGAAGGCAAGAATATTTTCCATAGTGATGCATTCGACCGCACCTCAGACTGGACAAAAAATCTATTCAGACAACCCTTTGATTGGATTATCGGCAACCCACCGTGGATCGAGCTTAAATCCCACGGTGTCGAGGTCTTGGACCGCCCGGTTTACGAATGGATGCAAGACAAAAAGACCGAATTCCCAACAGGCGGCAATCAAGTTGCGGAGGCCTTCGCATGGCGCGCGTGCGAGTTGGTTGCGGCTTCTGGAGTTGTCGGCCTGCTCGTTCCCGCGATGACCTTTTTTAAATATGAGTCAAAAGGATTCCGCAAAACTTTCTTTGAAAAGAACAATGTGTGGTCCATCGCGAATTTTTCCAACCTAGCTGAAGTGCTCTTCGCAGGTCGTTCTAGGGTACCTGCTGCCGCTTTGTTCTATTCGTACAGGTACAGGCAGACGGATCAACCATATCCTGAGTCGATTGCAGTCTACTCGCCGTTCGTTGCGAATCAGGTCTTGCACGATCCCGGCCGCGCCGGAAGACGCCTTGAAATCTGGAGCATGATCATAAACGCAAGCGAAATTCGGGATGTGCCCTATCGAGACGTTCTGACTGGAGATGAACTTCCCTGGAAAATTGCAAGCTGGGGGTCACCCTTCGATAAGCGACTTCTTTCACTGACCAGTAAGCGGTTCCACACATTAGGTGAATTAGAGAATAACAATGTGCTGCTGCTATCCGAAGGGCTTGAGTTGAGGACCGGCGGTGGGGGCCGCGAGAAACTCGAACACCACCCAGAGTTGGCTGGAAAGCAGATGCTTGATGTCGGCCCGCTGAAGAAGCGTCGATATTGCTTCCGATTCCCAGACCACGCGATCGTCCGAGTGCCCAAAGAAAAGACCTACGTCCGGAAAGGTCGATTCCAACTGCCAATTAACGTCAGCGAACCACCGCACGTGTTAGTCGGTGCATCCCGCAGCTTCGCCACATATCACGACAGGTTCCTCATTGTTCCGCCGCGCCAGATTGGCATCACATCGCGACCTCCAAATGCCCATCTTCTAAAGGCGTTGGCTCTGTATTTGAATTCGGACTTTGCTATGTACCATCAATTCCTCATGTCTCCTCAGCTGGGAGTAAAACGCGATGTGGCGACGTTGAAAGCTTTGCGGTGTCTGCCTGTTCCATTTGCAGACGAAAACAACGCCTCGCTGACACCATGGGTGGAACTACACCAAAGAACCCAAGCTATCCCGAACGGCGACGCTGCTTTTTTTGACGATGGCAATGAAGAACTGCTTCAAGTGGAACTGTCCGCGATTTTAAAAGATCTCAATGACCTCACCAATGAAACCCTCAATCTCGATTCACGTCAACGGGCTGCCGTCCATGATTTGGTGCATGTCCGGCTCGCCCTTATCGACGGGAAAGTTGGGACCGCAGCTACTCGGGCGCCTGACACGGCAGACATAGACGCATACGCTCGTATGCTTCAGTCAGAACTAGACGATTTCCTGGGTGACGATGTTGCTGCCCGCCACAGAGTCCAAATCCACTTCGATCAACACTCTGGAATAGTGGAAATCGAGCTCGTCCGGGACACATTCGAGCGCCAATCTATCCTAATCGCGGAGGCCAACACAGAAGCGGAGAGACAATTTCAGAAAGCCCGGAGCCATCTCTTGCAGCAGCGCTCACAATGGGTCTACTTCAATCGCAACCTCAGGATATATGAAGGTAGTAAGACGTACCTGTTCAAGCCGTTTAGACGGTTGCATTGGAATGAGAGCCAAGCGATCGTGGACGCCGGCGAGATTATAGCAGAGACGTTGCAGCCCAATGATGCGCGCCTGGAAAGAGTTGCTGGGTGAATGTCCACCAACTCGCCCCTATCCCCTCCACCGGACGGGTCCACTGCTCCCCTATACGAACTTGCCTTCATCAAGAAGTGCCACCTTCTTATTATCCGAGGATACGAAACTCTGAATCTACCATCCCTCCATGAGTCTCAAGAGACTGAGATAACTGGGGAACTCGTAAAGGCAATCAAGCAGTTCCTCGAAAGCGACAGTGCCCCTGCTTGGACGGCGCGCTTCTTTGTAGCTGATGATCCACCGCACGATACTCCAGGCAAACTGGGAAAAGGTAGGCGGCGAGTTGATATCGAGTTTGAGCGCGGCCAACACGGCTCGCGCCCACGTATTCATTTTGAAGCCAAAAGGCTATATCGCTCGGATTCTGTTAGCGAATATCTTGGCGATAAAGGCTTGCGTCTTTTCGTTCTCGGTGTATATGCCCCGAAGCAAGAGGTTGGCGGAATGCTCGGGTATGTGCAGCAGGGTGAGCCAGCGGCATGGATCGAGCGAATCCGTGACGCATTGACTGCAACGCCTGCCCACTACGCGTTTAGACTTCCCCCTGGCCTCGTCCAAACGGTCCTGACGCCAGCCCTCGATACAACCCACGTGTCCCACCACGATAGGAGGGCTTTGGGTCGCCCAATTGCGATCTACCATACGCTGCTGCGTCTGTGAGAACTGGTCCCTGTTGCGCTACCTTCCCCGGTCTATTACTGACTTCTTTCGGGGGAACGCCGACGGATGGTATATAAATAAATCTTAACAAGTCTATGCTCAACAGATAGGTCTTCGATATCGTGACCACCGAACAGCGTTTCGACGTGGAACTCTCGCCTCAGGACATTCAGTCCATCAGTAGTGCTGACGCGCTCGTGTCCTTTTTCGCTAAGCTCGGTTATAACACCGCCTCTCGGACGGCACAGACCGCCACAAATCTAGCGATTGCGGAAGCTGCTGCGCGTCCCATCAAGCGAATCGAGCTGATAGCGGACCATCAGAAACTCCTACAGCTCTACCTCTTCGAGCTCAAGACGGTGACTGTTGCGGAGATTAAGGCGCTTGCGCGCGTATTTCGAAACTTCGCGGGACAGTTCCTTCTAGTCCTCACCGCAGACTACGAGTACATCGAATTTGTCTTGTTGGACCGTCAGTTCAGTGACCAGAAAAATCCTACGGCCATTGGGACTGTGCAGCCGCTTCTGGTACAGCGCCGGTTCAGTGTCGATCGCCGGCGCCCCACGCCCATACACCTCCGGGTGCTACGTCGGTTCACATGGACAGAAACAGATACGTTCAGCCAATTCGACAAGCTCCGCTTCGCCTACGACCTCGCGCATTGGTCCGAGGCGTACTTTAACAACCGAGGTCTGTTCTCCGATTACTTTCTTACGGAGCGTCTCCGGCCCAAGGATGGGGGCCATCTCGAGTTCCCAGAGTGGCGCGAAGACCCAAAGCCAGCATACCAGCGGCTCCGTGCCACATATGATCAGGCTTCTACCCGATTCGCAGGCAAAACAACGACCGAGCTAATTTCCCTACTTTACGACCCCCTTCTACAGGAACTCGGGTTCAGACCTTCGATTCAGACGCCCGCGGAAACGAGTGTATGCCTGCGACTCGACGATCCTCAATCCGGGGCGCTGCTGGGGATCTGCCTCCCATTTCCATGGGGTCGTGAGCTTGACCGCAAAGACGCGATGCACGATACCGAAAACCCAGAGGTGACACCTGCGTTTGCCGTCGTGGACCTTCTCGCCAAAGAGAAGTCCCCTTGGGTGATACTCACCAACGGCAAACTCTGGCGTCTCTACTCGCAGCGCGCCCACTCCCGTGCAACCAACTATTACGAGGTTGATCTCGACGAGGTCCTTGGAAGACAGGGTTTCCATCAGGACATACAGGACGCGTTCCGTTTCTTTTGGTTGCTGTTTCGGTCGCAGGCATTCCGGCCCGCCGAAGTCCAGTGGCAAGGCAAAGCGCAGTCACTCAGCATGTTAGATCGACTCTTGTTAGGGAGCGAAGAGTATGCCAAACAGCTCGGTGAAACTCTGAAGGATCGGGTCTTCACAGAGGTGTTCCCAGTTCTTGCCGAAGGGTTTATCGCCAACGCGCGTCAGCGCGCGAGTGATTCACCTAAGCTGGACGACGAACGGCTAAGTACGATATTCCAGGGCACTTTGACACTTCTTTACCGGTTGCTCTTTCTTCTTTACGCTGAATCGCGTGACCTATTGCCGGTCCACTCCCGAGAATATCGTGACGCCAGTCTGCGCCGGATGAATGAGGAGATAAGCGAATCCGCAGGCAAGATCGCCGACCAAACCGAAAAGCAGATCAGCAAGAGTTACGACACCGCTTCTTATGGATTGTGGCAGCGTCTAAAGGCGTTGTTCCGAGTGATCGACCAAGGAAGTGAAGAACTCAATGTACCGCGCTACAACGGCGGCCTATTCATGTCCTCACGCGATAAAAATGATCGTAGTCCCGAGGCAGAAGCGGCTCACTTCCTCGAACAGGAGAGGGTTCCGGATCGGCATCTCGCCCGCGCCATCGATTTACTTGCACGTGGCATCGATCCCAAGCGTCACGATCTAGTTTTCGTGGATTATAAGTCACTCGGTGTACGACAGCTTGGTTCAATTTACGAAGGGCTCCTTGAGTTTCGTCTGCGCATTGCTAGCGAAAAGCTCGGCATTGTGAAGGAGAAGGGACGCGAGGTCTACAAACCTTTCAGTGAATTGACCGACCGAGAGGAAGCGCGGGCGGAAAATGACAAAACTCATGTCCCTCGCGGCCATGCGTACCTTGAGAATGACAACCGCGAGCGAAAGGCCACTGGTTCATACTACACGCCAGACCACATAGTACAGTACATCGTGCAAAACGCTGTCGGACCTATCTTAGTGGACAGATTCGATGCCTTGCGACCCAAACTCCGCGACGCACAACACAAAAGACGTCAGTTCATCAAGCAGCAAGAAGAGTTCACCAAGCGCGGCATGAAGCATAAACCCCATGAGCAGGGTGACCTCATAGGCAGGGAGCTTGTAGAAGCGCTCTTCAGCGCAAAGGTGCTTGATCCCGCGATGGGCTCCGGCCATTTCTTGGTTGAAGCTGTCGATTTCATTACGGACAAGACCCTCGAATTCCTTAACGCTTTCCCATGGAACCCGGTTCTGGTTCATTTGGAACAAATGAGGAAGACGATCCAAGAACAGATGGACGAGCAGAACGTCGAAATAGATGCCAACCGCCTCACAGATGTGAACTTGCTCAAACGCCACGTACTGAAACGCTGCATTTATGGCGTGGACTTGAATCCCATGGCTGTAGAGCTGGCGAAAGTGTCGCTTTGGCTCGATTGCTTTACACTAGGCGCACCTCTGTCATTCTTGGACCACCATCTTCGCTCTGGCAACTCACTAATAGGCAGCACGATGGCTGAGGTCGACGCGATTCGCCAGGCGAAGGGCCAGCTTGCCCTTACTGAAACCAGCGATTGGCAAGGACTCACCCAAGCTGTTCAGGGAATGATTGCGATCGGTGGCATGCCGGACATCACTGCCGACCAAGTAGCTGTCTCCAAGAAGCAGTTTAGGTCAGCGCTCGCTGACGTCGAAGTGTTCAAGAAGGTTCTCGACCTCCATATCGCACGATGGTTCGTCGATGAGGACAATTCGACGAAGAACACGAGAAAGAGCAAAATAGACATCTTTGACGAAATGTTGCGCAGCGGCGATCTCTTCGAGTGGGCACACGGCCGCATGGCGACGCCCGTAATTCATACGGCGATGGCTATACCGGCCCGGGCCGTGGTAGAGACAGCGTCTCGCACCGCCGAGAACAAGCGCTTCTTCCACTGGGAACTTGAGTTCCCAGAAGTATTCTATGGCGCTCGCGCAGGGACTCGAAGCGCCGTCGAACGGCTGGAGAAGGCGGGGTTTGATACGGTGATCGGTAACCCCCCATATGACGTAATTTCTGAACGAGAACTCGGAAGGGATGTATCCAGTGAACTGGGGTTCTATCGCGGCGCGCCAGTATACGCGCCGGCCGACCGCGGTAAGCACAACCTGTACAAGTTCTTCGTATGTCGCGCAGTCTCGTTGCTAAATCGAGGCGGCTACACTTCCTTCATCGTGCCAATGTCTCTGTTAGGTAACGAGCAGGATTCTGGGCTCCGCACGTTGCTTCTACGTGATGCGCGGATAACTCGCATTGAAGCGTTTCCGCAGAAGGATGACTCAACAAACCGAGTCTTTCAGGAAGCAAAGTTATCCACAGCGATTTTCCTCGCAAAGAGAGAAGGACCTCAGGCACGAATGCGAATCCGCACCCACCCAGGAAGCGAAATTCTTGAATCTTCTGCCACGCTGAGTGTGGCACTCGAAGAAATCGCTAGGTTTGACCCGGAAAATCTTCCCTTACCATCTTGCACCCAGCGCGACTGGGAAATCGCGACAAGGATAATGAGCAGTCCTGGGGTACGCCGGCTTCGCGATTTCTGCCGCGCTTCTCAGGGTGAAATCAACGAAACCACGGACGGTAAGAAGGGCTATGTATCCCGCGATCCTGCCGCCGGGCCTCTTATCTTGAGGGGGGCGGCCGTTAGCCTCTACGTTATTCGTGACGCCTCTCAGGGCGAACCAATCTATCTCCGCAGAGATCGCTTCATAAAGGGTAAGCCGGATAGCGAAAAGGCGCTGCATTACACTCGTCCCAGAGTTGGTTGGCAGGAAAGTTCAGCGCAGAACAACTTCCGACGCATCATTGCAGCGGCAATTCCGCAAGGAAGCTTTTGCAATCACAAGATCAACTATATCCCCGAAAGCGCAAGTCAACTGCCACTCGATTTTGTGCTCGCGCTCTTAAATAGCAAGGTCAGCGACTGGATATTCCGTCTCAGTAGCACTAGTGCAGCAGTCAGTCACTATCAAGTCGACCAACTACCTGTGCCGACCATAACAGAAGGCATTCCACCCATAAACTGGGCAACCCTGGTCGACCAACATCGATGGACTGAGCTTCCCGAGCTTGTACCGCTGGATCAGCCGGGCTTCATGCCAAAATTTGCTGCTCTAGCCGTTGAGCAGATGTGTCGGCGCATTCGTGAAATCGAGGAACAAAGGCGCTTGACCAACAAATCAGGCAGATCTCACCTCGCCGACGAGAGTCAGCCTATTCAAGACACAATCGATCAAATCATATTCGCTTGTCTGGGTTTATCTCGGGAAGAAGCGTCTTTTGTCGATGCTCGCCTGCGGGAGATGCTATGAGCCAACAAGATAGGGCATCTCATGTAAGTACTGTCCGCACAACTCGCCTGCCCTACGTGATCGACAATCGAGAGCACATTCTTGCCAATGTGCTAAACGCTATTCTTGCAGAGCACGCGGGGCGTTCGCTAGATGCTGCCTCGGCCTATTTCACTGTGGGAGGGTTCGGGATTCTGCAAAAGGGGCTGGAGAATCTCGGCAATTTTCGACTCGTTCTCGGTGCTGAGCCAACCAGCGGTGAAGATCTCGGCCTCAGGCCCGACCCTGGGCTAATCAGGAAACTGATCACGCACGATTTGGAATCATTGCCGTTCAAAGAGAAGACACTCCGATTAATCGAGGATTTAATCGCGTATTTTCAACGCGACTCCGTGCAGATTCGGATTCACGATAACGGCTTTCTTCACGCCAAGTGCTGGTTGTTTTACTCCGACCGCCCAGGCCAACAGATGCTCTTTGATCGGTTTCGACCGATTGTTGCCATTGTTGGTTCGTCCAACTTCACCGGCCCCGGACTGACCACCAATCGTGAACTAAACCTGGCTCACAAGGTTCTTCTAGATTCGGCTGAAGTAGACGACAAGCAGGCAGGATATGCAGTGGCTTGGCTAAGCGAAAGCAAACCAAATGCAAACATTACGCTTGAGAATCGCCAACTGCTGAAGAGTGAGGTTGGGGCACGCGCGATCATCGACCTGGAACAATGGTACGAACGTCAATGGGCCGAGAGCCGAGATTTTAAAGCTGAGTTGATTGACCTACTCGATGCTTCAAAGTTCGGTCGAAAGGAGTACACGCCTTACGAGGTATATATGAAGGCGCTGTATGAGTATTTCAAGGACGAACTTGGTTCAGAGCAACAAGGCCCTACCCGCTCTGCCGTGGAGTTAGCGGAGTTCCAAGAAGACGCGGTCAAGAAGGCTCGCAAAATTTTGGCACGGTACGACGGGGTAATGATCGCCGATTCTGTTGGGTTGGGCAAAACGTGGATTGGCAAGAAGTTGCTCGAAGACTACGCATATCACCTGCGACAAAAGGCCCTCGTAATCTGTCCGGCGAGCCTACGCCCAATATGGGAGCGGGAATTAGCCGATGCGACCATCTCAGCCACAATTCTTTCACAGGAGGAGTTAGGCCGGGAAGAATTCCCCGCTTTGCAATTTGCCGATGCTGATGTAGTTCTGCTAGACGAATCACACAATTTTCGCAATCGCAACGCCCAGCGGTTCGGCAATATGGAACGCCTCCTCGGGGGAAATGGTGGACGAGGCAGAGACGGACAACGTAAGAAAGTAATTCTTCTCACTGCCACTCCCGTAAGCAACGACTTGTTCGACCTTTACAATCAGTTTTCGCTAATAACTCAAGGAGACCGAAGCCATTTCTCCGTTGCAGGTATTGGCGATCTGTACCGGTATTTCCTCCAGGCACGGCGAGACGCCCGCCATGATGTGCCTGGCATCGCACTATTCAATCTCTTAGAAGAAGTGGTCATCCGTCGAACTCGCAGCTTCATTCGGAACGCTTACCCTAACGCGACGATTGCCGGGAAAAAGGTCCACTTTCCCAAGCGCGAACTGAAGACCGTTGAGTACAATCTTGAGGCCACTTACCACGGAATTTATGAATTCATCGTCAGCGGCATCGAAAGTCTGAAGCTGGCGCCATACAGCTTAGAGTCCTACAAGAAAAAAGGCATTGAGGTGGACGAATTCGAAGCCGGCCGCGAGCAAGCGTTAGTCGGCATTTTCAAGAGCCGCTACCTCAAGCGATTCGAGTCGAGCATCGAGGCCTTTCGCATTAGCGTGCGGCGCGCCCTGGCGTTCCTACAGACCTTCGAGTCTTACATTCTCGAAGGCCGCTTGTTGAAAAGCAGTGATTTTCACAAGGCCCTTCAGTACTTGGAACGCGAAAGTGAGGAAGACGACGCCGTACCTGAATCGCTAGCAGACGCTCTGGACGAGAACCAGGACGCACGTCGCGTCCTGGGTTCAATGGCGACGGTAGACCCAGCACTATATGACCTCCGAAAACTTCATGACGCTGTCCAGCACGATGTTCATGTACTGCTGGGAATATGGGAAAGAGTTCAGCACATCGACCCCGCACATGACTCCAAGCTCAACCGTTTGAAGAGCCTTCTGTCCGGGGAGCTAAAGGGTAAGAAGCTTCTCATCTTTACGTATTACAAGGACACGGCCCGCTATCTATATCGCCATCTCGGTGATCCTAACAACGCACAGGCGCACAAGTTCGCGGATCTCGTTGGGAGTGTTCTAATTCGGCGCTTGGACAGTGCTAATCACCCAGATGAACGAATAAAAATTGTGCAGGCATTCGCTCCGAAGGCGAATGGACAAATCCAATGGCTAAAAACAAGCAAGGAAATCGACATTCTCATCTCAACTGACGTGCTTTCCGAAGGTCAGAATCTCCAAGACTGCGGATACCTATTGAATTACGACCTTCATTGGAACCCGACCCGCATGGTGCAACGAGCCGGACGAATAGACCGTATTGGAACGGATTTCGATGTCTTATGGGTCTATAACATGTTTCCAGATCAGGGGCTCGAACGCCTACTGGGGCTGGTACAGAGCCTAAACAGAAAGATAGCCGATATCGATCGACTTGGCATGCTAGACGCCAGCGTTCTCGGCGAGGAAGTACATCCGCAGACATTCAATACTCTGCGACGTATTCGTCAGGAAGACGACACTGTAATCGAAGAAGAGGAGCAGTTTACGGAGTTGGCCAGCAGCGAGGTCCTACTCCAGCAGTTGCGCGCGTTCCTTGACATTGGCGGGAGAGAGGTTTTGGAAAACTTACCTGACGGCATCCATTCAGGCCTCCAACGTAACGGGGCTCGCGGTCTATTTTTCTATTTTCGAAGCAAGAAAGAAAACAACGAACAGAACTTTTGGCGTTACTACGACCTCAAAACAAACAACATATTAGATAACCGCCATGTGTTGGCGAATTTGATCGCCTGTAGCCCCGACACGCCTCGCGTTGTAGACACAGGGATATACAAGGAGGTGTTCAAACTTCAGGAGAAAGTCGTAGAACAATTGTTGCGAGGATACGAGGAAAAGACAGCCATGCAAGTTGCCCCGCAGCCGCTCGACCCTCTACAACAAACGGTTTCTACGGTCATACAGGGATTCTTGAATCACCCGGCAGTGGAACGTAAGCGCGCAATCTCGGTCATCGAGTTTCTGAACGCCCCCATGCTACGCGTCCAACTAACAGAGTTGAGGACGCTCTACAAAGAATACCAACAGACACAGAGCATTATGGAAATGATTGGTGCTCTTGAGAGGATGCGAAACACTTACGGGATTGACACAATATCCTCGAAACCGTCTGACGCCTCTTCCACCCCTAAACTCGAGCGTACCGACCTGAGGTTAATTTGTTTCGACGTGCTTTCCGGCGATTAAATTACGGACCAGCATTCGCTTTCGGGTTGAGACGACTCCTCGGAGTCTAACGCTGTTCAGTAACGGTCCCACAGGTTTCGCATACAAACGAGTGGTCCCACTGTGCGTACTGCTCTCGATACTTTGAGTGGTTGTGCCGCCAGGTGATCAACATTAAAGAAGCGAAAATGGCCGACCCGATCAGGGCATAGAGCTTCGCTGGGAGTGAGGACGCAATCGAAGAACTCGCCATCACGGCATGAATGTAAACGACGAGGGCCACGAACGAAATCGCGGCAGACCAGAGAACCAATTTCAGATATGACCATTTCCTAGGGGGAACGAGACTCTTCGAAAGTGCTGTCTGTTGGACGCTTCTCGTTGTCGCTCTTCCGACCATGATGTCGGGCCGCCCGCTAGCGAACAATAGTCCCAACATTCGCGTACGCGTATTTACCTGAAAAAGCCCTTCTTGGTATGCGAGCGAGACTTTCTTTAAGTCAGTACTACTGCACTGCGGGCAGCGCAAGTCCATCTTGTCACCTCTTGCAGCCCCACTTCGGTGTGGCTATAGATCCTTCCCGACTACCTTTCGGCATCGTGTTTCCTAACTCCTGTCGACATTTGTCAGCATCAAACCCCGGCCCGCGGAATTAGTTGGTTGCCCCTGCTCGACAAGACTTTGTTCCTGCCATCTTTTGAGCCATGAATAGAAGCAGCTTACGATCTTCCTCCTCTGTCCTCGCCAATAGTCGCCGAAGCTTGCTGAGATAGCGTGCATCTTTCCCTGTACTACCCCAAGCTATGTCGTCAGACGACTTCCGCTTTGGAAGATTCGGCAGCTCGGGTGGCTTCTCCCCGTCGTAGAAAAGCTGGTACATGGGAACTTCCAGCGCACGGGCCATTTTTTCCAGCGTTTCGATGGCCGGGACCGTATGGCCATTCTCAACGCGAGAGATATAACAGCGAAGCAGTCCCGTCCGCTTTTCGATGTCCCCCTGAGAGAGCTGCTTTTGCTCCCGCAGCGCGCGTAAACGGTCTGCAATCAACATAAGTCGTATCACCTCTGCGCCGTCATTTCCGAGGCCTTTAAGCAAACTCTAGACTCAAACCCGCGCGCTCGCAAGACGGATCCATTCCACTCCCCAAATGCAGGCCAGTCACGGATTCAGATAATCCAGGTTGCAACCCACAGACGTGTGACAGGCTTCGTCGCGGGGTCGCGATGTGATGCTCGCGATCTGCAACGGCTCATCCCTAGTTCGCGTGGAAGAACGCGCAAGAAGCAGACATGAGAAAATCTTGCGAGGGGATAACGCGTTGGTGTCCAACAATCAAGCGCAGAAAAAGTGCTGGGCCTCTTGCCTCGGCGGATGCTCCGATAAGATCTCGCGGGAGCACACAATCACACAGGCTATGTTTCTCGACAAGGAAATCGAAGTCAGTGGAATGCCGTGGTGTGTCGAACCCAAGAAGGTTGGCCTCGCAAATCTAACAATGAAGGTTCTTTGCGTAGCTCACAATTCAGCGCTTTCGCCCGTGGACGAGGAGGCCGTTAAATTCGCTGACGCGCTACGGGAATCATTCCGGCTGCTACAAGTGCGCCTCGGCCAAGAGCGAAAGCGCTGGACGTTCATAAAATTCCCGATTGATGGCCCCCGGATCGAACGCTGGTTCCTGAAAACACTGATAAACGCAACGTATCAGACGGAGTCGCCGATTGAGGACAGCTCTCTTGTCGAGATCGCTTTCGGAAGAAAACCGTTTGAGCCTAACGCTGGACTCTACGGGGTTTATGATCCTCCTGAGAAAAGGCAACTGTTTGACGGCATTTCGGTTAGCTCTTTCACGGTTCGCGGCCGCGTGGTAGGCGCAACGTTTTCTTTTTTAGGGTTCAGGTTGCTGCTTTACCTCGACAAGAGAGGCCCGGAGCTACCTTTCATGGAGGTCGGAACAGAGCACGGCCGAATATCCGAGATTATTGAGCCTACATACCATCCGCTGCAAATAGGTTATCAGGCGGGCAAAGGTACTTCTCATGCGGTCGTATTTCAATGGCACACATGAAGAAACCCGATGCGCCTCACCACTCTGGAGCGTACCCCTTGTTCCTATGCTTCGTCGATGAAAGCGGCAACTCAGAAACATTTGTCATGGGTTGCGCCTTTTCATCGGAACGAAAATGGTTGCGATTGGATAAGGAATGGAAACGGGCGCTTGCCGAGTATCGAATACCTTACTTCCACATGCGAGAACTCGTAGCCCGCAAAGGCCCGTTTGCAGGTTGGTCAGATCACAAGGCCGATAGCTTAATCAAAAAGCTCGTCTGGATCTTCACAACGTACATAATCATGTGGAACGGAGCCATAGTTTCTGTCCGGGATTACAACGCAATCGTTGAAACCGATAAAAGAAAGAAACGCAGGAATCCCTACTTTCATGCGTTCCAAACGTGCCTGAGCGGTACGATGATTTACTGCCAACAAAAATCAATTCCGGGCAAGATCGGGTTTGTTTTTGATTCAGGTAGCATGTCGAAGCTGCATGCGCACGGTTACTTTGAAACATTCAAGCTCTTAGAGGAGATGCCTAACAGAGAGCAAATCGGCGCGCTACTTTTTGAAAACGACAGGACTAACAACGCACTACAGGCTGCCGACCTCCTTGCTTACGAGTTGCACAAATATGCCAGCGGGTTTCAACGGAGGTCGTTTAGGGTTCTCTGTACGCTGGAACATTCAATCACTACCTGGAACAGGGAACAGTTAAGTAGCCTTCGACTTCCTCCGCTTAATCAAGCGTAGGCCCTCAAGGTAGAACGTCGTAATTCTGTAGGAGTTCGATGTTCTCCAACAGCGTGTTCACTTCCGGTGGCTCGCCCGGCCCGGTTAGATGCGCCAAGTTGTTTAGTTGCCCGCAACCAGCACAAGGCGGTTGTCCGTTCTGATAGATCCGTGCGGCTAACTCCCGGATTCGTTGAACGACTTGCGCGGAGGGTGTCCTGTCTTCGGCGTGCCCCGCTCGCAAAACCTGAACCATCTCAACCAACATCATTCCTTCCTGGCTCGAATAAGAGCGAGGGCAACCAGCGTTTTTGCAAACGAACGGCATGCTCAGTTTGTTTTGCTCTTGCGCTTTCCTGCGAGTTTCTAGCTACGCGAGGGAGTCGACTTTCCCGCCGACCGCCCTTGCGCTTTTTGCGTCTAGCTTGCAACTGCCTGAAATATTCAGGCCCTCGCTTAGCGATCTCCTTCCCACCTTTCCGTCCAAGCTTGACGGCGGCGGGATCTTTTTTCTTCGGCAAAATTCAGAGCGTCGAACTTATTGTCCTGACCGTATTATGCCTGACGATCGATTAGGCTCCAACGCGGGCAGTAGCGCGACTTCCTCTTTCCCAGAGACAGCCAGTGGTCATTTGTCGCGGTAAGGCCTAGTCGCAACGGTTTGTTTGCAGTACTCGGCTCTCTCGTACCTCTCGCAGCCATTAGACAGGCGCTCAACGCGCCGTTGGTACAATAGAATCACGAGACACCGCGATGAGAAACAGTTTCCGCGGACTGCCCTGCGTTTACTGCGGGGCACCCGCAACCACTGACGACCATGTGATAGCTGCCAAGTTCTTTCTGGAGCCACAGCGGGGAAACTTGCCGGAGGTGCCTGCCTGCGAGCGGTGCAACAACGAGAAGTCCCATCTGGAAGATTACCTGATGGTCGTCCTCGGATTTGGAGCGAAGCATTCGGGCGCTGCCGTCAATCTGGACACACTGGTGCGTCGCCGGCTTGAGAACAACCTCAGACTGAAGCGGGAACTAGCAGCAGGTTACGACGCAAGCAGCGGGACAACGATTCCATTTGACTATCGGAAACTAGAAAAACTCTTCGCGATGATCGCGCAGGGTTTAGCTTGGCATCACTGGGGCGTGCTTTTGAAGCCTGGATTCAGCGCGATTGCAGCTCTTTTCAATGATGCCGGAGCGCCGTTCTTCGCCCAGATGCTTTCTGGGTGGAAAACACCGATTAGGGTATCCGCGAATCTGGGGAACGGAACATTCGTTTACGAAGGAGCGCAAGCCACTGATGTT
>Ga0137383_10000117_pt1 | contig 32289 bp, 27 predicted proteins | sample SagtaG_19_FD_104817 | JGI IMG/M metagenome (GOLD analysis project Ga0137383, IMG submission 104817) | Vadose zone soil microbial communities from Sagehorn Ranch, Mendocino, California, USA - Sage2_R_40_16 metaG | ecosystem: Environmental > Terrestrial > Soil > Vadose zone | place: USA... | reverse complement strand
CTTCACGCAGTCCACCATGTCCTATGTCTCGTTTGCGGGTCTCACTGTTTCTATCGAACAGCTGTTGTCCCTGGGGGAGTACCGCATCGAAGCGCATGCACGTCAATTGGCCGCGATGCTGGTGGATGGCGCTCGCGAATATGGCTGGGAACCGTTTCATGATGTCCACGGTGTGGCCGCATCTCCTCACATCGTTTCGCTCGGACACGGCCGGAAACGCGCACGGGAAACCGTGGAGAAACTCCGCGACCAGGGGATTATGTGTTCCGCCCGCGGCGAACGGATCCGAATTTCCCTCGCTCCTTACAACGATGCAAATGACGTGACGAAGCTTTTTCAGGCGCTCGCAGGGTTGCAGTCCGAATGAACTCCAGGGAGGACGTTCATGGAGAAAATGCCACCCCTCAGGGCAGCCCACTTGTGGGCAGAAGAAGGAGTACGAAAAGGCTCTCTAAAGCAAAGAAAGAGAGAGCAACCACAAACGACCGCCAGTTCCTCTCCGGGAGAGGAAGCGTTAAACAATGTAGGCCCGCCCAGCACATCTCCACAGTGTCAACCTACACTACAGCCTCAGGGAGGACTGCGCTCAGATCAAAGCATGGTTTGTACGTACCGACGGTGAGCGCAACGGTTTCGAGCCACAGTGCGCGCAGCAATTCCGATGACCTACGCAACTCCGTGGGATTGCCACCAGGATTGGAAAGCACACGCGCCAGGCGAGGCGTGAAGTCGCGCGGTCGCAATGCCAACTCCTCAAGGAGCCGTCCCGCGTATTTGTCGCTTACGAAGTACTCTTCGTTCAAAGCGAAAAGCGCGTGGACCAGAAACTGTGCAACGCGAGTCATACAGCCTGCAGCATTGTAAACATCGGCCGAGTTTCCGAAGGTGCGGCAGAACCGCAGGCTGAACTCGGCACCCCACTCATACGGCCCGAGCTTGCTTCCCGCCACAAGACTCATTTCTTCACCTCTGACGTCCAGTTCTCCACAACATTAAGCAGCACGGACGTTTGATCCGATGTCTGTGTGTCCACCAAGAATCGTTTGCCGTCTGGAGTCACATCATACGGGCTGCCGCCTGTTCCATCTCGGCTGCTGTTGAGGTATTTGTGAGATGCGTTTTAGTACTTTCGCTTTTGCTTCGCTACAAACACAATGGATTTCGAGCCCGTGATTCCAGCCCGTGATTGGCTCGCGTTGCGCGTATTTAGAGGAGCTTAGAAGTGTCAGACACAATGCGGAAGTTGTTCTATGGGTGGGTTAAGCGAACCTTGACACGGTAGAGGTCAGGAGTTCGAGTCTCCTCGTGCCCACCATTTCTTCCATAGGGATAGAGAGAATCCCCAAAATTCTAGCCCGTGATCAGCCCGTGATTCGGTGGACCCCGAAACCAAGTTCTGAATAATCAGCAAGTCTACGGTCCAGCCCATCTCGACTTGCGGCCAGCTTCCTCTATATAGGCGCGAGAAACCGCCCGTGATCGCGTTCATGGTTTCCTGTAGCGGAAAGAACGAATCCGTCTCTCGCGGGATCTGAGCGGCAGAGCGGGTGATTCTAGGGCACGCCGCACCAGAACTTCGGGTCTACGTCGGAAACACGTCATCAATCTTCTTCATGATCCGCTCGGCCCATCGAACCGCAGCGGCGACCATGGATTCCGTCCTCGGACTTGGTTTGGAATCGAAGAGATCATCGGCTGTCTTCAAGTGCCGCGCCACCAGAATTCCCGCCACAATTGCCAGCACACGCTTCCGTCCTCGTCCATGCGCCATCCTAACATCTTCGCCTTTTGTTCGTCTATAAAACCTGCTAACGTGGGGACAGTGGCATGGACTTCCAGATCACATTCCATATGTGTGGCTATCCCGAGGAGGTAGCCGCAATGGTGGCGAACCAGCTCGTCAGAGACGTGATGGGAGGACTCGCATCTGAGCTTGGCCTTTCGTTGGCTGGAATAGACGACGTGACCATTGCATATGATTACGACTCGGCTCTCGCGGAGTTAGACCGAGGCTTCACAGCGTCCCGTCCGTTGAGTCGCACTTCTGATGAATTCGCAATCGGAGTTGCGATGTGCCCGCTGGTCAAGCGCGACGCCAAGGTACTGTCACACATTGTTCTGAGTGCGGTTCTTGTTCCGCTGATTGACGTACCGAGTGGGGGTGTCAGCGGAAAGTATTTTATAGCGCATGAACTTGCACACGCCCACGAGCATTATTTCCGTGAGAAGCAGCTTCCGGGAACACTGCTTCAGCAGCCCATTTTCGGAGCGGTCGACATATTTCTCTACGACACTGCCGACGCTTGTTGGTCGGAATTTGCAGCGTGTTATTTCAGCGCTCTGGCTGGCCCAGAGTGCGGTCGACTGCTAGAAAAGACACTAGTCGCCGCTCTGCGCGGTGCGAAGGAAAGCATCCTTCAAGCAAAACGGGAATGGCTGAATGACGGAGATTTTGTCAAGGTCTGGGACAAGATCGCAAGCATTGTTGCGAAACTGCTGAAAAACGTGTCATACGTGATGGGACACACAGACGGATTGGACAAGCCTTTCGAGGAGGCGGCGAACGAAGCATGGCTCCTAATGGAGGAGAATGATTGGCTGTTTCCGCGCTTCGAAGAACTTTTTGCCGCACTCGCGGAAATGATGAACACATTCGAACAGTGGAAAGGGCTAGAAGCTTATGATCCGCTGAAAAAAGTTGTCCGTGATGTGCTCGAGGATTGCGGCATCACTATGCAGCAGACCCCTAGTGGCTCGCTATACATTTGGGCGAACGAGGGCAAACTCCCGCTGTGACACGCCCTGTGTTCGCCATGGACACAACGTAAGCGGTAAGTTAGGTGCATCTGGCAAATGGCTCGTACCCGGGAGATCGCGCACTATTTTGCGTTCTGCTGAGACCAACCGATATAGTAGCGGCATGAGCCGCGTGCAATTCCACAAGATCTGGGTACAGCAGTGCCGGGCGACCCGCGGTATCAAAAGGCGATTCGGGGTCAAGAGCGCACTGGACGATCTGATCGGGGAGAAGCTCATGAGCTTCGCTGATGCAGCAGAGCAGCATCCAGAGTTCGCTACCGAGCTTCCACGGTTTCAAGCTACGGTGTGGAACGTCTTCAACCCCTATGAGCTTGCGGGTTATCTCAGTAGCCTTAAACCTACGAAGAGGAAGAATCTGCGGGATCTTCTCTACATTAACAGTTCCTCGAGCTCGCGCAGGGCAAGCTAGACCAAATCTGGTAGATCCTCACGTGGAATCAGCAGACGGATAGATCGAGCCTGCCCAGGGGTTCGCTCGATAAGGCCATTCCCCTCGAGCGTCAGGATCATCTGGTGTACGGAAGGCCTTACTCCACTCCGAAGGCGAGCCCGACAGGCTAAGAAGATCCCACGCTTCGCTGAAGAGAATTGACAGGTGGATTCGCTTGGGCAATCGGCCCTTCGGGTCCGTGCGCCGCATCCGAATACATGAACTGCACGGGAACGGTACCGCTTTTGTCCGTTAGTTCCACTTCCTGAAATACCTCGGTCAAATTTCCGCCGGCCTCGGACACCGGATAGTCGCCGCACTCTTCGCCCTGATCCGATACCCATCCCAGGAAAAAATTGGCATCGGGGTTGTTGCCGGCGCGGATTGCATCTTCCACATCCGCATCGGTCCTCGCCTCATTCAGTTCGTGATAGAAAGTGGCCACGACATTCTTCCACGGCTGGTCAAATACCGGAATGCCGTTCACCGTGCCGTCGGCTTCCGTTTGCGAATAGACGCCGACCGCGTAATAAACCGTGTCGGTGCCCGAGGCATGCACCGAGCCGTGGTAACCACCGAGCCCGTTGAGTGAATCCGCGTCATCTTGGACCACGATGACTTTTCGTTTCACTGCTGGCTTTTTGACCGCGGCAGACGCATGCTGTGCGCCGCCCGTGAGCGTGCTGTCGGTATTCAACACGGCTCCCGGCGGCAAAATGACGTTGAAGACCGTTGAGGTCAGGTCATGGGCGGTGAGCTTGCCTCCGTTGTAGAAGGTCGTCACTATTTGCTCGACGTCGCCTTGTGAAATTACCTGCGGCGCGGAGCCAGGCAGGGTCTGCGAGCCATCAAAGTTAGTGGTAATGGGACCAGGAAAGTATTGCACCATAACGTTATTGAGATTCCGGTCGGACATCGCCGCGGCCAAAGCCTTATCGACATTTGCGATGTCGTTTGGATCCCATGCATCGCCACCGACATAGAAATTCATGAATCGCAAGTTCTGAATTGTTTTCCCGCCCTGATACTTCAAATCGTGGTCTGGACTGGGAGCAATTCCCGGCACAATCGCTTTCGGGATGGGAGACCCAATACGTTTCCGCAAAGCCTTCTCCGCCTTGGAGCCTCTCCGGACATACACGTTCATCGGACGACGGTGTTCTTTACTCTCCTTCGTGGTCATATTTACCTCCTTCAGTCTTTGCTGCCTGCTACCAGCGGGATACCAGCCGTCGCCGAATTATTCTCGGGTGCACTTGCACCGGATACGACCGATTGTGACGTCTAAACGTTCAGCCCATCTTCCAAAACCCAACTCCGACCCTGGGAACCGCACTCGATCACCGATGTGGCCGGCGTGGTTTCGGCAGTGGTTTTGGTTTCGGCCGGGGCTTCGGCCCGGTCGCTGCGGTTTCCGAGGTACCGGCACTGGCACCGAAGTTCCTCCACCTCCGCCGCGGCCCAGCGCGGTTGGTGGCAGAAGGTTCGGTGGCGCGAGCGGCGCTTGCGTCGGATCAAGACAATCGGACATATCATCGGACGTATCGAGCCGCGGATTGACGGACTGAATGCCAAGCAAGGTTTGGCAGAATTTCACCAAGCTGATGTGTGAGCGTTGCGTCGGCGAGACAAATCCCTTCCGCGCGTATGGACTGATGACAAGACAAGGAACGCGGGAGCCGTAGCGAAACTGCTGGCCATCAAACTCCGGATGCGCGTCCCCTGGATACTGCGCTCGCTTGCTGTCCCATTGTTCAACATTAGGGGGAACAACGTGGTCGTACCATCCGCCCCAATCATCCCATGTAACAAAAACGACCGTTCGCGGCCACAAACCGCCATCCACAATCGCCTGAATCTGCTGGGCAGTCCATTCCGAACCGAGTGTAATGTTTTGTATCGGATGTTCGCTATAGGCGGGATTACCGTCCCCGTAAACCCACGAGACGGAGGGTAGCTGGCCTGCCGCTGCCTGATGGGCAAACAAATCACGGGTGTGATTCCCGGGAAGTGCGGCTAGCTCGCGGATGTAGTGAAACGCGTATCCGCCGTAGTTGCCCCAGGTAAGTCCTGCTTTCTGCAATGCGAGCGGAAATGATTTCAAATCGTATAAATTCTTTGGCGTCGAGCTGAAGGGAGGATTGTTGATTACGGGAGAATCCGCCGTTATCAGCATGAGGTGGCTGGGCGTCGAGGGCCCCGCTACTTCTGAAAAAAAGTGGTCACATAGCGTGTATTGGCGCGCCAGAGCAAAATAGCAAGGAATATCCGCCTCCCGGTATTGCGCCCGATACCGCCGCTCTGTATCACGCTTGATCCACGTTTCATGACGATGGTTCGGATCGCCGGATGGAGGATTCTGCGCCGTGCCCAGTTGGTTATCGCCCTCCGAATGCGGGAAGGTGCCGAAATAGTTGTCGTAGGTGTGGTTTTCCTTGATGATGATGACCACATGGTCTACTAGCGGACTCAGCGATGATGCGACACTGGCTGTCGCTTTCATCTTTATCCCTTCCTTCCAAGTCCTCGAGTGGGGCAGGACTAAAAGGCATAGCCGGGCTAAGGGACGATTCTTAATCGAGTCTTACCTACTGGAACGAGAGCTGGGGTCTTTATTCCCTACAACTCTTTGAACAATACACGTTTTTGCCGCCTACATCTTCGAAACAGTCCCATTCGCGACAGTGTTGGCAACCCAGGCTTGCAGCGTTTCGCAAGGCCGTCAAATCTTCACGCCCTACTTCGGATACCAGTCCAGCAGCCGGACTTCAATGCCGGTTCCTTCCAGTCCTTTTTGAAATACTCCGAGATCGGAGCCGCGATAGTGATAGGGGATGACTATCTTCGGGTGAAATGCTTTCACCGCTTCAGCCGCCTCGTCCGGTGGCATGGTATAGGGCAGATTCATGCACACAAAAGCCACGTCGATATTCTTGAGCTTGCGCATCTCGGGCACGCCTTCGGTGTCACCTGAAAAGTAGAAGCGCTTGCCGCCGTAAGTGAGGACGTAGCCATTGCCGCGTCCTTTCTCGTGGAAAAGCTTCCCGGGCGCAGGACCGCGCTTCAGGTTGTAGGCCGGGATCGCCTCAATCGTCCAATTCTCCCAGGTCTTGGTTTCTCCGTTGGCGATGGGTTTGGCGGTGGTCACGGTCTGCACCACGGCGGGCGGCGCCAGGATCTCCGTTCCATCCTTCGTGATTTCCCTGTCCGCGTCCGGATCCATGTGGTCGCCGTGAATGTCGGTGATCAGAATCAAGTCGGCCTTCGGCTGGCCGGCGAACTTCACAGGTTTGGCGGGATCAAGGTAGATGACCTTTCCTCCCGCCTCGATCAGCGTGCTGGCGTGATTCAGCGGCGTGATCTGAACAGGCCCGGACGAAGTCGGGAAAGTCTGTGTTTGACTTGTGGCATGCGCAAAGGGAGACAAAACCAGAAGAAGTGCCAAACTGGGGATTAGCTTCATGGTTGACCTCGCGGGCAGATGCCCGACTCTCTTGCGATGATAGACCTCAAAGGACCCGTGTGGCTGGCGGGCTTGGAGCCTTGGCTCTTGTCCAAATCAACCGGTCGCGGGTTTCCGGGCTAGGAACGTCTCCCTATGCAACGCCTGCCTCGGCAACCATCACGCGCTTAGCGCGGATATTGCTATGGAATCGGGGGAACGCGGGAGACTTCGAAAATCGTCTGCTAGGGCCGGCCAATTTAACAGCTTTGGGCTCGGACTCTTCCAAACTGCTGTCAGGTTTGCGCACGGCTTCTGCATGATCATCAGATGCGCACATGACGTGCCGCCCACATAATCCAAGTGCCACTGTCCTTGGGCTGATCGGAAAGGCCGGATGTCTTTGGATCAAGCGGCCAGACGATCAGCCATCCAGCCCACTTGTGGGGAGTTCCGCTGGTCGCCCAAGGATCAGTGGCACTCCAATCGCTCTCGCCGGCCAGTTGGTAAATAATTCCGGGCTGCGTGTTGGTGGGCTTGGGCTTGTGCGCCATCCCGTCCGAATTCCACTGCATGGCGGCGTCCATGCAGGTCGGGCCGTCGGCGACAACTCCGACGTGGCCAGCAACGCAAGTGAAACCATTATCGCCGTCGCGCAGAACGGTCATGCCCTTGTCATCCATGTCCACGACCTTGGCGCCGCTGGCATGCTCTCGCAGAACGCCGAGACCCGCCTGCCTCAAGCAGTTGCAACCCGCTTGTGGCCGTGGAGTGCTAACCGCGAATGACGGCCGAGAGCGGATTACCTCCCGTATGGTTGGCAGCTCGCCATCAATCGTTAGCTAACCTCACGCGTAAAATGCAACCTGCATCTCCTGCCTGTGATTCCTACCTGTAAGACGACCTTCCACTGCGAACAATGAGCGTGATGGCGGCGGCCAGCCACCAGAGCGCCTGGAGATGAGGGGTTCGAAGCGCTATCGCCTGATCACACGTGTATGGACAGATTCTGGATGCGGAAGGTCTTAGAGTAGTTGGGGAGAGGTTCGATGAAGGGCACAATCACTACTTCTTCACCTTGAAGGCCTGATCCCGTTGCCCCCTTATCCCGCTAAACTTGTTGGCTGTTTGCAGATCGGGCAAGGTTTAGTCATCGTGTAAATCATAGTCTTGCTCCTCGGCTGGTGGACGCCGTAACGTTTGACATCCACCTCTCGACGATCACACATGCTTAACGGCGATTACGTTATCTGTTATCCGGATTGCTGTGACGCCAGTTCCAGTAGCCATTCTGCTGCCGAGTGTTCAACTGAACGAAAGCACGCCTTTGGTGGTGCTCGGTCTGATACCGCTGGTACGAGCGGTCTTCATTGCCGTCCCAAGTGTGATAGTCCTTGTGGCCCTTGTCGTAGTATCGCTTGTTGATTTCGCCTTGCCTGTTTTCTTGGTTCCTGTCACCTTGCCTATTTTCTTGGTTCCTGTCGTCTATCCACCGGAGCCGAGTTCAACGTGATCGAAGCTTTGCCGATTTGAGTGTTGGGATCAAAACAAAGGTTTGGATCAGGCTGAACGCTACGGCTGCCAATTGCATGTCGCGGATAGCTCAACAATTGTATATTCGGTACGTATCGGGCCCCCGCAACCAACCTCTAACTTACGGACCGATTCAGTGCAGCTGCAGATCGAGAGCATAGATCTCCTGGCTGCTTTGGTCGCGCATCAGCAGAGGAGCATCGTCTGCCCCCAACCCCAGCCAGGAGGCCCAAGGGTCTGAGCCTCGGGGCACATCTTTCGCACTTTCCAGCCGCTGCAATAGTCCGCCAGGCACGCTCACCCGGACGATGTCGTCTCCCTGGCTGTAATCTTCCAGGTAAACATAGCGACTGTCATGCGACCAATTGTCATAGGCGAAGGTGGCTTGCGCCAGTTGAGACCATTTCCGGGTCGCGAACTCATATAGCATCAGCTTCTTGGAGTCCGCGCTCAACGCCGCCAGATAGCGCCCATCCGGCGATACCCGCGGACTGAAAAGGCCCTGGGAGCCAGGCACGGGCGAAATTTGCCGTGTGTCCAGGTCGAGGATCTCAATCCCCGACTCGGATGAACTGGCGTATTGCAGCCAGGGCATGTGGCCGTATACCAGCGATTTGCCGTCGGGCATCCAGTTGAGGTCGCTCTCGTTTACCTGCTCGTCGGTCAACGGCTGGGGGGTGCCTCCCTGGGACGAGATGAGATATAGCTTCCACGACTGGCCCGGCTGTGAGGCCATGAAGGCGATCTGTTTGCCGTTGGGCGACCAGTGTGGCAGATGCACCTGCAGGGGAGGATAGGTGAGCTGCGAGCGATCGCTGCCATCCAGCTTGCTGCGCCACAGGGTGTGGTCGGGATATCTTACGTAGGTGAACCCCTGTCCATCGCGGGTGAAGTCCAGTTCGCCGGCAGAAATCCCAGTGAGATAGGGCAGAAACTGACGCGCATTATGATCGTAGCGCTGCAGCTCAAACCGCAACTGCTGTCCCACTACGAACAACTTCTTGCCATCGTTGCCGGGAACGGGAGAGAGAAAGGCCAGCGGCCCGGCTGTCAGCTGCTGCGGAGCATCGCGGCGCCCGCTCAGCAGCGAACTCGTTTCCGCCAGCGCCCAGATGTCATGGCTGCTGCCCCGCGAGCTTTCAAAAAAGAAATACTTGCCATCGCGCGTCCAGTTTCCGCAGCACTCTTGCGAAGGCTGGTTCCATCCCGCTGGAAGTACCGGACGAAGGCTCTTGCCGTCGGCTTGCACTTCCCACAACGCGGAAATGTTTTTCTCGGCATCTTGCAGCGTGAAGCGGATGCGACGGCCGTCGGGAGAGAAACGCAAGTTCATGGCCGCACCAGGAAGCGTGGTCAACTTGCGTTCCTGGCTGCCATCCGCCCGGATCATGTACAGGTTGGAACCGTTGCCGTACAAAATGGACTGGCCATCGAGAGTCCAGGTGGCGGCGTGGGCAAACACATTACCCACCCGGCGCGGCGAGCCGGCCGGAATGGGCAGTTGCCACAGCGGCGTCTCGGTTTGGGTGCCGCCTACCTCGCTGGCTATCAGCAGCGCCGAATGATCCGGAGAGATGTCATAAATATCGGTGCCAGCCAGAGGCGTCTCCAGGGGCGCGCTTTCCCCACCCACCCCTGATACCTGCTGCAGCCCGAACTGCCCGCTTTTCTCTTCTGAAAAATAGATGCGGGCGCCGTCAGTGACCACCGAGGACTTGGGCAGGCCGTCCCTGGTTAACTGTAGCGAGGCCACTACCCGTGCGGGCGTGGCCGGCGACCGCAGCCACAGGGTCAGGGTCACGGCGGTCGCCGCCACCGCGATGGCGCCCAGAACCATGATTCGATCAGAAAGCCTTCGCCCTGTGGGCGGCGGCGCCGCCGTCTGTCTCCAGGCCCGCAGCGGTCCCGATTCCAGGTCGCGCTTCAGGCGTTTCAGATCGGCCCGCACTTCCGCCGCCGACTGGTAGCGCAAGTCGCGATCCTTTTCCATCGCCTTGTTGATGATGCGCTCGAGTTCTGGCGGGACCTCAGTGTTCAATTGTGCCGGCCCCTGGGGTGTTCGGTGCAGGATGGCATCGAAGGTCTCCATCGCAGTCTCGCCGACAAAGGGCAGTCGGGCCGTGGCCATCAGGTACAACACCACGCCCAGAGAGAAAACGTCGCTGCGCGGGTCCAGTTCTTTGTTCAGCGCTTGCTCCGGCGACATGTAGCTCACCGTGCCCACCGTTTGGCCGCCGTCGTCAGGCCCCCATGGTGTCACTGCCAGCGCCGACGTGGGCGCATCGATGGCTTGCGCCACGCGACGCTCCAGCATGGACTTGGCCACTCCGAAGTCCAGTACCTTGATCGGGCCGCGTTGGAGCAGGAAGATGTTCCCGGGCTTGATATCGCGGTGCAGAACGCCCTTTGTGTGCGCGGCATCGAGCGCTTCCGCAATCTGGATCGCCGAGTCCAGAACCTGCTCCAGAGGCAGGGGGCGGCCACGCATGACCTCGCCGAGGGTCTTCCCTTCCAGCAACTCCATGGCGATGAAACTCTGACCGGCGGCTTCTTCAATCTCGTAAACCGTGCAGATGTTGGAATGGTTCAGGGCGGAAGCGGCACGCGCTTCCCAGCGCAAGCGCTGCAGAGCCTGCGCGTCCTCGCCGACGTCATCCGGAAGAAACTTGAGTGCCACGTGCCGGCCCAGGATCAGGTCTTCCGCTTCGTACACTACTCCCATCCCTCCGGCGCCCAGCTTGCGCACCAGCCGGTAATGAGAAATCGTTTGTCCGATGCTTACGGTTGTGGGGGGCATTGCGCAGAAATCAGGGCCTGCCGGGAACAGCTCGCTTGTTGCAACGGCCCGACCGCTGAGTTTACCGCCACACGTAGCATAAAACAACCTGCGTCTGCAGCACTTGCAGCACTCGCAGCACTTGAGGCGGTCGGGCAGGAATTGGATGGGTTACTCGAACAGCAGGTCTAAACCCCTGCGGGGGGCTTCGCAAGGGTCGTCCGGTGCAGGACTGCGCGAGCTTTGCAGATATGATGGCATGACTTTGAGAAGGGCACCGGCTTCCAGCCGCACCGCCCACAGCCCCAAGATATGCGGTTGGAACCGTTGTCCCATCTGTCCAGTCCCGGTTTTTAATCCGTTCGTCAATCCGTTCTGGTGCTTTTTTAACTTCACGCCCGCCTTGAAGCCGCCGGTCGAGGATAATGGACACATGTTGCCTACGCCGGGTGTGCGTGGTTTTATGGGAGACAAAACCCCGATCTGTCGATCAGAGTGGAGATTGACCGGGTTGGAGGCTATAAAATACGATGCGCGGACTGAGGATCTGTTTATATGAACAGGCGTGATGCGCTACGGCTGCTGGCGACGGGCGCGGCGCTCCAACTGGCGCCAGGTACTCTGTTGGCAGCGCTTCGTGATGCGCGGGCGCTGCTCGGAACGCAGACCACGGTGCGCACGTTGGATCTACACCAACGCGCAACCGTAACGGCAATTGCAGAGCTCATCATTCCCAAGACCGACACACCGGGCGCTACCGACGTTCGCGTAGCCGAGTTCATCGATCTGATTGTGACGGAGTGGTACGACGCGGAGGAGCGGACTCATTTTTTGAATGGGCTGGCCGATGTGGACGTCCGCACGCAGGCATTGTTTGGAAGGAACTTTGTCGATTCCTCACCCGGTCAGCAGACACAGATTCTGACAGTTCTGGGGCAGCAAATGAGCGAGGAGGCCGACGCACTTCAAAATCACGCCCGCCAATACCGGGATTCACCCCCGCAGCCGAAGAAGAACTTCTACTACATGCTGCGAGGTCTGACTCTGATGGGTTACTACACATCCGAAGCCGGGGCCACTCGGGAACTGGATTTTCAAATTATTCCTGGTCGCTTCGACGGTTGCGTTGACGTCCGGGCCAGCAGGGAGGAAGGGGAAAACTAGTGAGGGATGAAACCACCTACGACGCGATTGTGATCGGCTCCGGAATGACGGGCGGCTGGGCCGCAAAAGAATTAACCGAGAAGGGGCTAAGAACGCTCGTGCTCGAGGCTGGGCGTTCGATTGTTCCCGAGGAAGACTATGTCGAGCATGTTCCACCGTGGGAGGTTAAATTTCGGGGAATGCGGGATCGCCATCGGCAACTGGAAGATCAGCCGATTCAGAGCACCTGCTACGCCTGCGATGAGTGGTCGGCAAAGTTTTTTGTAAGCGACAAAGAGCATCCCTACACGACCGAGCCGGGCAAGCCGTTCCGGTGGATAAGGGGCCGACAGGTGGGTGGGCGCTCCATCATGTGGGGCCGCCAGGTTTATCGATGGAGTGACCTGGATTTTGAGGCCAATCTTCGCCAGGGAATCGCGATTGATTGGCCTATCCGTTACGCAGATATCGCGCCGTGGTACGACTACGTGGAAGATTTCATCGGAATCAGCGGAGAGCCTCTGGGACTTTCACAATTGCCCGACAGTAAATTCCTGCCGCCAATGCAGCTTAACTGCGCAGAGACGGCAGTCCGGGATGCGATTGCGAAACATTTCGGCGGAGAGCGCGTCCTGACCATAGGGCGTGTGGCGATTCTCACCAAGGATCATCGCGAACGGGCGGCTTGCCACTACTGCGGTCCGTGTGAAAGAGGATGCATCACGCGATCGTACTTCAGCAGCCTCAACGCCACCTTGCCCGCGGCGGAAAAGACCGGACGTATGACGCTGCGCCCGCACAGCGTTGTGCACAGCGTCAGCTTTGACAGGCGCACGCGACGAGCGACCGGCGTAAGGGTGATCGATGCGAAGACACGCGCGATTTCGGAAGTTCGTGGCAAGCTGATTTTCCTGTGCGCCTCAGCGCTTGAATCGGTGCGCATCCTATTCAATTCGGCTACGTCGGAGTTTTCACATGGGCTGGCCAACTCGAGCGGAGAGCTTGGTCACAACCTGATGGATCATGTGAAGGGCGGCGGAGCGGGTGCGTTTATTCCCGGTGGTCAAGACAAGGTTGCCTTCGGAAGACGGCCCAACGGGATTTACATTCCGCGATTTCGAAACGTGAAGACGAAGCAGCTCGAGTTCTTGCGAGGATATGGTTTCCAGGGCGGAGGACATCGTCAAGGATGGGAGCGGGGAATTGCGCAAACAGGATTTGGACCCGAGTTCAAGAAATCTCTGAGCCGGCCCGGGCCGTGGCGTTTCACCTTTAACGGGTACGGCGAATGTTTGCCCAACCACGACAACTATGCCGAGCTCGACAAAGAGACGGTGGACGCATGGGGAATTCCAGTGCTGAAGATCCACTGCGCATTTGGCGAGAACGAGTACGCGATCCGGAAGGATATGTCGATTGCAGCGGCGGAGATGCTTGCCGCGGCGGGAGCACGCGACATCGAGCCCTTCACGGACGACGATCCACCGGGTTTTTCGATTCATGAAATGGGAACAGCCCGGATGGGCCGGGACCCAAAGACTTCGGTGCTCAATTCCTACAATCAGGCGCATGACGTTAAGAACCTGTTCATCACCGATGGAGGAGCCATGGTTTCGTCGTCATGCGTGAATCCATCACTCACCTATATGGCACTGACGGCGCGAGCCTGCGATTATGCTGTGCAGCAGATGAAGAGGGGAGAGCTCTGACGCGATGATTGGCAGCCGGCGGCAATTTCTAAAGGGACTCGCCGCGTTAGCTCCGATGATTGCACGCGCAGGAAAAGAGCCCCGGTTGCGGCTGGCATTCTCGACCCTGGCCTGTCCCCGCTGGGACTGGAAAAAGATACTGGGCTTTGCCGGGCAACATGGCTTCGCGGCCATCGAACTGCGCGGTCTTGAAGGCAACCTGAATTTGCCGTCACATCCGATCTTCGCTGCGCAACACATCGAACAGACCAAGCGAGAGATACGCGCCAGCAAGCTGCGGATTGCGTGCGTAAGCAGTTCGGCCGTTTTGCACGTCGCCGATTCGGAGCAGCGCACAAAGGAACTGGGCGACGCGCGGCGGTTCATTGATCTGGCGGCAACCCTCGGAGCACCGTACGTGCGTATTTTTGGCGGCAAAGCAGAGTCTGACAAGAGCCCAATGCCGAGCGAAGAGATAAAGGCCCGCGTGGCCGCGGGCTTGCGCGAACTCGGGAAATACGCGGGTCCGCGCGACGTGACCGTGCTGATTGAATCCCACGACCATTTTACAGCTTCGTCGACTCTGAAGGACGTATTGCGCGGAGCCGATTCCAAACACGTCGGACTTCTCTGGGACGCTCACCACACCTTCGCCACCTCGAACGAAGAGCCGGAATTTACGGTGGGACAATTGGGACCCTGGGTCCGCCATACCCACCTGAAAGACTCGATCGGAAATGGCGAAGATCGCAAGTATGTGCTGACTGGGCGAGGGAACGTGCCCATCCAGCGCCAAATCAAGTCGCTCCGATCAATTGGATACAAAGGGTTCTACTGTTTCGAGTGGGAGAAGCTGTGGCATCCTGATTTGGAGGACCCGGAGATCGCCATCGCGGATTTTGCGCGCGTGGTCGGCCAATGCTGAGGAAGTGCGCGAGAGTGTGACTCTTAAGTTAGTATCTCCAGAATTCGACATCTTGCGGCACACGGATGGGTCCAGTAAAGGCAGGCGAATCAGAAATATCTGACGGAGTTCGGCCCGGCCTTACGCTAATCCGCCGCCATCCACCAGCAGGTGCGCGCCCGTGATCCAGTTGGCCATGTCGCTGGCGAGGAAGAGGACGGCGTTGGCAACATCACTGGGCGTGCCCACACGATGAATGGGGCGATTGGCCGCATCTTCCGTGAACCTGCGCAGGTCATCCCCCAGTTGAACGCACTCGCTCTTGAGCATGGGGGTGTCCACGTCACCGGGACAGACGCAGTTCACCCTGATGTTATCTTTCCCGTGGTCAATCGCCATGGCTCTTGTCAGGTTAAGCACGCCGGCTTTGGCTGTGCAATAGGCGGCAGCCCGCGACCCGCCCTTCAAGGACCATCCCGAGCCGGTATTAATGATGCTGCCTCCGCCGCCGCGGATCATGTGAGGAATCACTTCCCGCGAGAGCCGATAGACGCTTTTCAGAGTTACATCCAGGACCAAGTCCCATTCGTCTTCCTGCAATTCGAGGACAGTCTTGCGAATGACAATTCCCGCGTTGTTGCATAGGACATTTATTTTGCCGAAACGCTCGACGGTCTTCGTCGCGGCTTCGGCGCAATCGTGGCTGGATCGAACATCGCAACGGATGAATACCGCCCTGTCTCCCCGCTCCGAAATTTTCGAAACCGTCTCGATTCCACCTTGCTCATCGATGTCGAGGACTGCTACCACCGAACCCATGCCCGCGAGCGCGAGTGCGATGCCACGGCCGATGCCGGAAGCAGCCCCCGTCACCATCGCGACCTTGCCCTCCAGCGACAGGAGTTGAGCGGCTCTTTCAGGAATGTTCATGCAGGAATGTTACGCGACGGCAACTGCATCGAACGCTTTCTCTGCCGCAGCCAAAGTCAAATCCACATCTTCGTCGGTATGGGCCAGCGTCACAATTGAATGTAAGGACGCGGCCGGTGTGGTGTAGACGCCATATTCGAACAGCTTCAGAACAAATCGCTGGTAAGCTTTGCGATCTACGTACTGGCAGAATTCGCGAGAGTCGTGGATTGTGCTCTTCTCGGTAAACATTAGCTGAAACATCGGCCCAACCCGCTGCACGATAGTGGAAAGCTGCTTCTTCTTAAAGATCCCAATCAGGCCATCGCAGAGCTTGTCAGCAATTCTCCAGGTATGCCGGAATGCGGCAGAGTTATTTTCAGTGAGCTTCTGAAGGCTGGCGCGCGCGGCGTGCAGCCCAATGCGCGAACCATTGTGTGTTCCGTAGTGCAGAACGCCACCCCAGGCCAATGCGTCCATAATTTCAGCTCGGCCCGCGAACGCGGCCACTGGAAGACCGCAGCCTAATGCTTTGCCCAAGGTCACGAGATCGGGCATCAACTTGTAATATTCTGCGCAGCCGCCGGGAGCGATGCGGAATCCAGTCACCGTCTCGTCCAAGATGAAAAGAATGCCGTTCTGCCTGGCGAGTTCTTGCACACCCTGCAGGTATCCGTCGGCAGGAGGAATCACACCCATATTGGCCATGATTCCTTCGGTGATAATCGCGGCCACCTGTCCCGGATGATTTTCGATGACGCGTTCCAGTGCTGGCAGATCGTTCCAGGGAACCACGATGGTATCGTCCAATGCGTGCTGATTTAATCCTGAACTGTCCGGAATCTTAATCGGATCGCGCGGATGGCCCATTGCCGTGACCGGCAATGGGTTGGAACTAATTAGCAGATCGTCATACCAGCCGTGATAGTGGCCTTCGAACTTGATGATCTTCGGCCTGCCCGTGTACCCGCGAGCCAGCCGCAGCGCAGCCATGACCGCTTCCGTACCGGTGTTGGCGAAACGGACACGTTCGGCACAGGGAGCTAACTGGCGCAGCAATTCAGCGACTTCTATCTCGATCTCGGTTGCGGTTGCGAAGTGAGCGCCGGTCGAAGCGGCGTCGGAAATGGCGGCGGCTACGGCGGGGTGCGCATGGCCAAGTGGCAACGCGCCAAACGCCATCATCCAATCGATGTACTCGTTGCCGTCGACGTCGTAAATTCGGGAGCCGCTTCCACGCTCCATGAACAGCGGGTAGTCACCATAGTTAGCGGGGCCGCGAGACGATGAACTACTGCCCTCGATAAGGATGTCGAGAGTCCGCTGGTACAACTGCTTTGATTTCTCGGTGCGCAGGGCCACCCTTCATCTCCTGGGTATGGTTACGAAAACGAAGGCAGTCAGTCCCTTTCGCGCATCTCGCCCTCAATTGCGCGAGCCTGCGCAGCGCCCGCGCCGCCTTTGCCGTCCTCGTGCGCCTTCTGCCAGTCGGCTTCACTTAGCACGGAGATCGCCTCCAGCCTTTTGTTTTTTAGGCCAGAGTTGATTGCCGATAGTTCTCTCTGCGTGAGTTTCTGGAAGTCCGTGATCACGTCTTCTAGCTCATGCGCCAGAGCAGCGGTGCGGGCCTCCTGATAATCGGTGGGCCGCCCCTCGTAACCAACTACGCTCCCATAGACTCGGCCGATGTGTTCGCGGATGCGTTCTTCCCCGGTGATCATGCCGCCTTCCTTGGTGGCCACGATCTTGGAGCGAAATTCGTCACATTTACCAGCCAGTTGCTGCAGTTGCGGCCGCAGGGAATCTTTTTGTGGCAGTTTGGCAATGCGCGCATTGGCGGCATCGCGCAACCCTTCAATTGCATCCACTGCATAGGTCATGTGACCGAGAAGGCTGTAGAGCTTCATGGACAAATCGAATTGCACCTTACGATCTTCCAGAGAAAATTTCGCGCGCGGATCGAGCACGACATTCAGCGGTTCGGTGTAAACCTGATCTCCCTTTGTCAACTTCACCGTGTAAGTTCCGGGCAACACGCGCGGCCCTTCAGCAGCTTCAAACAGCGCGGTCGCAGCTGGCGGAACGGCGGGAGGCTTCAGATGCATCGACCACCTCGCCCGGTTCAGCCCTCGATGCTTGCTCCCGGCAACCGCGTCGACAAGCTTTCCGTTCGTATCGAAGATCTCAACCTTAAGATCGCCAAAGATATGACGGCCCTTCTGGTAATAGGTGATGAGCGCATCCGTGGGCCGGTTGGGTCCACGGAAGGTCTCATTACCTTCGGGCCAGCCGCCTTCAACGTGGAAGTACTGAATCGCAGGCCGCCCCGAAATTAGAACCGCGTTCTTGGCCATGACTTCGGGCGTGAGAGCGCGCAGCGGAGAAATGTCGTCAATGATCCAAATACCACGTCCATGCGTAGCCAGCACTAAGTCAGACTCACGCGCTTGCACTGCGATGTCTCGCACGGCAGCAGCAGGGAAGTCGGACCCCTTGTATTGCGCCCAGTGCTGGCCACCGTCCACAGAAATCCAGAGTCCGAATTCAGTGCCCAGCAAAAGAAGATTGGGATTGACAGCATCCTCCTTGATCACATGGGCGTACCCTTGCACGCCGCCGTCCTGCACCGGGAGGGCAGCCCAGGTCTTGCCGTAGTCGTTGGTTTTGTAGACATATGACTTGATGTCGCCGAAGGTGTGGCGATCAAAGGTTGCGTAAGCGGTTGCTTCATCGAAGCGGCTCGACTCGATGGTCGAAACCCATGAGTTCTTGGCTAGTCCCGGCACGTTGGCCACAACGTTAGTCCACGTCTTGGCGCCATCGCGCGTGATCTGCACGTTGCCATCGTCGGTGCCGACCCAGATGATCTGGCCATTTTTCGGCGATTCTGAAATGGAATAAATGCTGGTATGCATTTCAGCCGACGAATTGTCGACCGTGACGCCTCCGGACTCCTCCTGTTTCTGCTTTTCGGGATCATTGGTCGTGAGGTCCGGAGAGATCCGATCCCAGGATTGGCCGTGGTTGCGCGAACGAAACAGAAACTGCGCGCCAATATAAATAGTCCCCTTTTCATTGGGGCTCATGTGAATTGGAGTGTTCCAGTTAAAGCGCAGCTTCTTCTCACGGTATTGGGGAAGCGGCTTGATGGATCGTGCCTCGTGCGTGTAGCGATTGATGCGCCCAATCTCGCCGCCCTGCGCTTCCGCGTAAATATAGGCTGGATCGGAAGGGTCTTCGAACATCCAAAAACCATCGCCGTCGTACATATTTTCCCAGCGCGAATTGCTGACGCCACCGGGATATGAAGAATCTCCCACCCACGAGCTGTTGTCTTGCAAACCGCCGTAAACGCGATACGGATCGGCGTCATCCGTGCTCACGTGATAGAACTGCGAAACCGGCAGGTTCATTTGATGTTTCCAGCGGTTGCCGCCATCTTCGCTACGCCACAAGCCACCGTCGTCACCGGCGATGACCACATTGGGGTTGGTCGGATTTATCCAGAGGTCGTGAAAATCGCCATGGCCGCCACCGGAAACCATGCTGAAGCTTTTCCCGCCGTTGACCGACAGCAGCAAGATAAGATCGGGCTTGAACGCTTTGTTCTCGTCTTTGGGATCGACGATGAGATTTCCGAAGTAAAACGGGCGCCAGATCACGTAGTTGCTGGCGTCAAGGCGCGTCCAGGTGGCACCACCATCGTCAGAGCGATACAGCGCGCTGTGCTTTGATTCGATGTTGGCATAGACGACCTGCGGCTTCGAAGGCGCGACCGCCAGCGCTACCCGGCCCCATGGTTTTTCCGGGAGACCTTTGGCGCTGCGGTCATTCAGTTCCGTCCAGTGCTCGCCTCCGTCGGTGGACTTATACATTCCACTGCCTGGACCGCCGGATCGGAACGTCCAGCCTTGTCGACGGAAGTCCCACAAAGACGCATAAACGGTCTTTGGCTCCTGCCGGCTCATCGCCATCATTCCGCAACCGGTAGATCCGTTGGCTCCAGCCAGAACTTTCCTCCAGGTCTTGCCGCCGTCAGCCGTCTTGTACACGCCGCGCTCGTCGTTGTCGTCCCACAGGTGACCTGGGGCACAAACCAGCACGCTGTTACCATCCTTGGAGTCAATCAGAATCTTTGCGATGTGCTCGCTGTCTTTCAGCCCCACATTGGTCCAGTTTTCGCCTCCATCGGTTGACTTGTAAACGCCGTCGCCGACAGAGACGCTGTTACGCATCCAGGATTCGCCGGTACCGACCCAAATTGTTTTCGGGTTCGAAGGATCAATGGTCACTGCCCCGATTGACTGCACCGGCTGGCGATCGAACACAGCCTTATAAGTCGTGCCACCGTTTACCGACTTCCAGACTCCGCCGCTGGCGGCGCCCACGAAAACGCTGATTCGGCCATCTTGCTCAACCGCGTCCAGCGCTGCGATGCGTCCGCTCATGGTGGCCGAGCCGATGTTTCGCGCTGGCAGTCCCGAGACCGTGGCGGCGTCAAACTTGAAGGGAGCTTGGGCCAGGGCTGACCGAGCAGACCATAGTGATAGCAGGCAGAGAAGCGGCAAGCAAGACTGGAGGAAGTAGGCTGAATAACCAGCGCGCGCAGTCATCTTTGGTCGTCCCCTTCTGTAAATAATCTTAATTACTGGGTCTTGGCACCAGCAGACCGCATCAGTGCTTTTCGGCGTCAGGTTTTGGAGATGACCCCTGCTTCAGAGACGCTGGAAGCTCAAATTCGGACTTTGCCAGAGGCACATTCACATCGATTTTCTCGATGGTGGTCGTCTGCGCAGCATCGGGTCTGTTCTTCGGTCCGGAGGCGATAGAAAAGGGATACATCACTCCCGCGACCGGTTTATAAGAACCGAGATCGACTACATTCTCCCTGATTGAGCCACGGATAAATTCCTGGATCTCTTTGCGGATCTCGAGGTATGTGTCTGGGTCCAGATAGTAGTAGAGGATGTCCCCATTTTTCAGCGTGACCTTGAGTCGCAGCGCGTCATCGCCATCCACCACATCGTGACCCAGATACTCCACTGTGTTTCCCTTTTCTCTGTAGTCCACCAGCGGCCCATCAAAGTCTGCATCACGAAGCAGATCCCGCACATCATCTTCGCCCATCAATTCTGGATCTTTGTGGCCGCCGAAAGGTTGAATCTGCCAGCCCACAGTGCCATCGTAGGCTTGCACGCCCGTCATTCCCTGCAGCGCAAAAGTCTCTCGAACCAGGTTGGGCCTCATACCATCCTGCGTCACCGTTGCCATGAAGCCGCCGCCTCCGGTCAATTTGCCCGTCATGTGCAGACTGTGGATGGCTTTGATCCTCTCCCGGCCGCCTTTGGCTTGAATGTTCTTGTCGACCAATTCCTCGGCAGTTTGGCACTGAGTGAAAACGCTGAAGCAGCAGACTGCGACCAGCACAATCATTGCGTGACGCATGCATCGAACTCCTGATTCAGGGACTTGAGAACCTGGAAATGGGCAAACAGTACTCTACGTCCTGGTCGACGTGTTTGCCAAGCGTCCGTGAGCGGAGGCGCATGAATTTTTGCGATCCGAACCCTGACCGCCGAGCAATTTAAGTGCGCCTCAAGATAGCGGGCTACTTCCGCCCAGACTCCGCCGCGATCTTCTCAATCACAATCGCACTGGAACACCCGCGCTCGTATGTCTCCTCGCTCGCGGAGACTCTCTGCCCGGCGAAGGGCAGCAGACGCTCGTTTTGCCCGGACGACGGTGTGGTATCGGCAATCGGCCAGTAAACGGTTCCGTTGTCCGACAGGATTACCAGCGGTGACCCAGCCTTCGCACAAGCCTGCGCACACTGAGCGCTAATCGGCTTTTTCAGGCCTTTGGTAAAGGCACAAGCTGAGTCCAGAACGTAGCCGTTTGCAGTGACGGGTTTACCGGCGTCGCTCACCACGGAGAGCACCACCGCAAAAACCATGGATGCAAATGCAAAGACCGTTAGTTTTCTAGTCATCTCTGTTCTCCTCAAACCGTTCAAGCGGACGTGGTTGCCCATAGAATCCGTTGACAAGCTAGACAGGGTAGTCAAATGCTAACTGGAAGGGAGAGCCGAGGGCAACAGACATAGTCAAGTCGGTGAGATGTTGATCCTTCACCTGCCGTGCGAATTCCTAGGAGCGCAATTATGAGGCATGGGTAGGACGCCCGTACCCTCATTGTGCGAACCTACTTCGAAGGTGTGAATGCAATATTCAGCCCCGTCGTCAATACAACGTCATTCTGCTTCTTGCCCGGGGGCGGATTAGTCACATAAACGTCGCCAAACTGATTCTGCCAACCCAACCACTTGCTGATTTTTGTCACGGTGCCCAAGTCAAATGTTCCGCGATACTGCCCGGTGTCGCTCAGGTCCGGGTAGAAGTACAGTTTCTGCACCACAACAGTGCTGGCGCCAACCTTGTGCGAGAACTCTTCCCCCAGAGTAAGGGCGGCGAATTTGCGGGTGAACGCAGGAGTAATCACCGTGCCGCTAATCGTAGTGGCATAACTCTCCCGGGTATAGTTAATGCCGCCCAGCAGATCGAGCGTGGTCTTATCGCTCTTGATGGCGTGAAAACCCAGGCCGACCGTCACGACGGAGCGTAGATTCAGAGCTTGCAGCGCGTCGCTCATGAAATCACCGCCCACAAATGCGAAAAGCCGTGGATTGAGATTGCGATCGTAGCGGATTCCTCCCTGCACCAGGTCAGCGACAGTGCTCGGGCTCGCTCCTGGCGCATTGTTCTTCGCGTATACAGTGCTCGCGTACATGGTGATCTTGTCGTTCAGCGTGGGATGCACGGCGTTGAACGCTAGTGCCAGGTTCTCGGTCTGGTTATTGCCCCGAGTCAGCGCGAAGCCGACGTTAGCCCCGCCATTCCAGCCATGCAGCAGTCCCGGATGCATAGATTTGTCGTGGGCCGTCTGCTCTGCGTCGTTGCGGATTATCGCCACGTCTTCCTTCGGAGCCTCGACCGTGCCGCCAGCCTTGGTGGTTACCTTGATCTTGCCGTCGCTGGTGGTCATGGGCCCAACGACGGTTTGACCATTCTTCAAATCAACATGCAGTTGCTCGTCGGTAGTGATCTGCGTGATCGCTTCATACTTAAGCGTGACATCGCCGGCGAATTCGGTGTGCAGCACGAGTATCTTGCCGTCCGATTTCACGACGGTGCCGGTCAGGCGGTCGCCGTTTTTCAGTACGATCTGATCGGCGAACATTAATGACGAAGAGAGAGAAACGAACAAGATCAAGCATTCGATCTGGCGCGGCACAATGATTCCTCCGGACTTAAGAGCTGATCGTCTTTGGACAGAAGATAGGTTTTCTATCCAGCGAAAATGGTTGCTTTAGATCGAGGCGGGGAGGAAAACGAACCAAGGGAGATGGCAGGACCATAGGGCGGATATAACGACAGCCTTGGGAAACAACCGGCCGCGGAATCGATCAGCTCTTGGTTTCCGTGTTCTTGCTCTGCTCACTCGAGGCCTGCGTCGAGGAATTATCTTTCATACCCTCTTTAAGGGCACGGATTCCCTCGCCTAGACCTTTACCGAGCTCAGGCAATTTCTTAGGACCGAACACCAATAGGGCGATAAAGAAGATCACCAGCAGGTGCATCGGCTGAAAAAGACCTTCCAACATTACAACCTCCGGGAAGCTTCTGCGCTGTTTAATACGTTACCGGAGTCCGGAGAGCGAGTCAAACCCGGCCGCTAGTTGCGCTAGTTGCCTAGTTGCCCGGATTCCCTCACCCCTGCACATACCCAGCGACCGACGGGGAAATCAGAAACAGTGATCACATCGGTGCCCGGCACCTATTGGTTACCTCCGTGACCTTACCGTGGAACCTCACTCCGGTCTATGTTCTCGAAGACGGTTTCAGCGCGCCTCCGGGAGCCAAGCCTAGAAACCGAAAAACGTTCGGGGAGTCCGGTGAGACACAAGGGCCTATCCTTATTCTTATTCTTCTGCCTGTCGGTGGTTGCCGCCGTAGATTCCTCCAAGAGTCAGCCCTTGGATACAACTCAACTCACGGCCTGGCTGACCGGCGGAATATCCAGCACTCGGCTCGTGCAGTTAATTCAGGAACGCGGCCTTGCCCTTGCCCCCACAGAAAACGAGATCCATCAGCTTCAGGCCTTCGGCGCCGACGAAGCGCTGGTCCGCACTCTTGCCGGAGTAAAACCGGCGGATAGCCACAGCCAGAGAACTTCCATCCCCGCAGCGCTGCTACAGGCTGCTGCAGGCGCTCATGCACGGCGCTATCACGAAGCCGAACTGCAGTTGCGCGCAGCTCTGCGAATCGACCCTCAGAATCCGGCCATACATTTTGCACTGGCCGCGATGTTTCGCCAGCAGGAGCAATGGGACGACGCTTATGACGAGCTCACGATATCGGCGCGGCTCATGCCGGATTTTCCCGACAACCACAGCAGCCTCGCCTACGTCTTCTACCGATTGGACGACGGCCCGAATGCGATCGCTGAGGCGCGAACCGCGCTAAGCATGGATCCGCAAAATGCTGAGGCTTACCAATACCTCGGTCTCGGTCTTTATTCTAACGGCCAATATGCTGCAGCCATTCATGCCTTTGCCGAGTCTCTGGCTCGCGACCCGGACAATCCCGACACTTACTACGACATGGGCATTGCCTTACAGGCTTCTGGAAGGCTCGTTGCCGCGGCGGCCGCCTATCGTTATGCCATTCACCTGCGGCCTGCCTTCTGGGAAGCTCACAGCAATCTTGGCCTGATCCTGCATCAGGACGGCAAACTCGATGAGGCCATCGCGCAGTATCGCGAAGCCAAAAATATCGCCCCAGACGAAGCTTCCGTCCGCAACAATCTCGGAAATACGTACTGCGACCGCGGCGATTTCGACGCGGCCATCGCCGAATTGAGCGAACTTTACCGCCAGCACCCTGACTGGGAACAGGGCCATAGCTGCCTGGCTAGCGCTTACATGTCGAAGAAAAACTACCGCAGCGCTGTCCGCGAGCTGCAACTGGTTATCCACCAAAAGCCAACCGATGCCGCGCAGCATCGGCTCTTGGGCCAGGCGCTCCTGCTCGATGGAGAGGCTGAAGAAGCTCTCCGGGAGTTTCGCCTCGCCGTTATTCTGGATCCCGATTCCGACGTCGCCCATCATTATCTGGGCACGGCTCTATTCCAGGACCAGAAACTTCAAGCGGCGGAGAAAGAATTTCGTGAAGCGCTTCGTCTGAAGGCATCCGCTGACAACCATTATTCTCTAGCGGCTTGCCTCATGAGCATGGATCGCTATCAGGAAGCGCTGACGGAGCTCGAAATTGCCGCACGGCTCGAACCCGAGCGCCCCTTATATCGTGCGCGCCGGGAAGAGCTTATGAAACTGATGAAAGACTCGAGCTTGCGATAGAAACAGAACTGGGCGCACTTTTGGGCAGTGTCGCGTGCTGTACCAGTGGTGCTTCGAGGATTCCGCGGCGGCTCCTTACACTAAGGCAAGGCGCGAGGACACGCGAAATCGGTAACGGCTGAATTGCAACGGGCGAGACCGGCACGAATAGGTTCAGGGCATCAAGTTTGGGGAGAATGGTCATGGATCCAACACGTTCCGTAGCATCAGGAGCAACGGCTGGGGCGAAGACCGCGCCGGCGGTGACGCCAACGGAAGGCGATGTCCGCCGCGTGGAGCGCAGCGTACCTCCTGGTTCGCTGCTATCCGCCCGAAAGTCCGTTGGTTACGGGCTCCCCTGCGCGAAATGCCATTTGTACTACGCAGCAGATCTCGATACCTGTCCCAGTTGCAACGCTCACGAAAGAGTACTGCCGGTTTTGCCCAAAACGCCCAAGATGCAGGCCAGCGCTGAACCGGAGATCGATGCCGCTGCCCTTGAGCAAGAACGTGAAGAATTCCTTCGACAGTTCAAGTCTCAGCTTTTGGCCGCCCATGTCGAGGCAACGACCGCTGCCGCCCCGACCTGCAACTTCGCCGACAACCATCCGGGAGAACCCGAGGTCGCCGAAGTCTGCAAACCTTGTTATGAGAAGCTGCAGGAGCGTCTTGATGTCTGTGAAGCGGCCCTGCACATGGATATGAAAGAAGCCGCGCAGATCATCTACGACGCGGTGTGGGCCGATCCCTCCGATCCCAGCAAAACTTATCGCAACGCCGCCAGCGCCATCCTCACGGAACTGCGCCGGCGTGCCGGAATCACCTCGCTGCTCGGTCCATTTCAGCCGCTGACTCACTAAGGTGCGTCCGTTCGGCCCACTCTTAAGCCCCGTAGGTACGCCCGAAGGTAGCCCGCCAAGTCAGTGGCGGGTAAATGTCGGTACGCCGACAGTCCCATAGAGACGCCTGAAATCCCCAGTCGGATCGACGGCTCGAATTTTTCCAGCCTGAAGACGACCTTGGAAACTCCGGAATTCGGCTCACTCCGGCTTAATTTCCACCCACCTCTTGCCGGCATACAGGCGATACGCTCCGCCCTCTTCGACCATTTTAAGAGGAACCGCCCGTTCTAGGGCCTTTTCCGTCTTGGAAGGCACGCTGAGCACATCGTCGTTGGCTACGTCCATGACCACAAACTTATCGCTGGCGGTGTATCCGAACCCATACTGGCCTGGCGGCAGCTCTGAGCCTTCAACATTGAGCTTGGATTCCGTGATTAGCAATCCCTGATACTTCTGTTGGATCGCGGTCGAGTAGCCCGATGCGTCCACCAACGCAGTCAGCGTCATCTTGCCATTCGCGAGCTGAAGTCCTACCGAATTGCGAGCCTGCGTGGGAGCTTTCTGACCTCGATAGAAAAACTCCGAAGGGACAACCTTCCTAAGCTCATCCGCTGAAAGCAGATGGGGCGCCCCTTGTTGAGCCAGGGCGGAGACCAGCAAGACGCCGAATAGACCGCCGAAAAAAGCCAAGCGCAGCTTCTTCATAGAATTGTTCCTCTTTTTGAGATCATCCGGGAAAGAATGCAAAATCCCTCAAGGAATCTAAGCGTTTGCGCGGGCATTGGCAAATCCTCATAACTTGCCCGTCCAAGCACTGAGAGTCGGGAACGGGAAATCGCAAAAACAGTTTGTTCGCAAGGTTCGGATAGTCTGTGGCACGCTCTTCGATCTACCCTTTCCTTACCATGACCACCAATGCCATACTCGCAATGAACCGCCCAAGCACAATGCCTGCCCTGCAAACGAACATGCCGACCCGAGTAAGTTGCGGCCTGAACGACGATCTATGCTGGAACGCCGTCATCGCTCGCGACCGCACTCACGACGGGGAGTTCGTGTTTGCGGTATCTAGTACTGGGGTCTATTGCCGCCCCTCGTGTCCCGCACGTCGCCCGCGTCGCGAGAATGTCAAATTCTTTTCGAGGACCGACGAGGCCGAACAGGCCGGTTATCGCGCTTGCTTGCGCTGCCGTCCGAAGTCTGTGATCGGTAATGGCCAGTCCGACGTGGTGAAGGCTCTATGCCGCTACATTGAGCTGCATCTCGACGAGCCCCTTACTCTGGCAGCTCTCGGCAAAGAATTTCACCAGAGTCCGTTCCATCTACAAAGGCGTTTCAAAGCAGTGCTGGGAATCAGTCCCCGCGAATACGCCGATTCCTGCCGTCTGCGGCTCCTGAAGCGCAGCTTGCAAGCCGGGGACAACGTTACCCGCGCCATGTACGACGCCGGTTACGGCTCCAGCAGCAGGCTCTACGAGCGCACCTCTTCGCAACTCGGCATGACGCCCGACAAGTACCGCCGCGGCGCTATCGCCGCCACCATCCGTTACACGTGTGCTGATTCTCCCATTGGACGCATGTTGATTGCCGCCACTGAGCGGGGAATCTGCGCCATCCAATTCGCCGGCTCCGATGACGAACTCCTCGAAGGCCTTAAGCACGAATTTCCCTTTGCAACACGCAAGCCCGACGACGGCGGCCTGAAGTCTTGGACGAAGGCACTTCTGGGCCAGATGCAGGGAGCTATCCTCGATACGGCGTTGCCGCTGGATATCCGCGCCACAGCTTTTCAGCGCCGCGTATGGACCTATTTGCAATCCATCCCTTTCGGCAAGACTCGCTCGTACAGTCAGGTCGCCAAAGCAATCCGCGCCCCCGCAGCGTGTCGAGCCGTGGCCCGCGCCTGTGCCACCAATCCAGTGGCCGTGGCCATCCCATGCCATCGCGTGGTGCGTGAAGATGGCAACCTGGGTGGTTACCGCTGGGGCATGGATCGTAAGAAGAATCTGCTCGACATGGAAGCAGCGTCTCCTACACGCTGATGCCTGATATCGCGACGAGGCCGGCAGCGCCGCTCGCGGCTTCCAGATGTCGGATCCGCCGTCCCAGGCTACACTCTAGCGAGTGCCGGTGAGTTCGCCACTATAAGCCGCCTTCCGGGGTTTGTTCTTTCTGCCGATTCCGCTGCCCTCTGCAAGTCTAAGGTCGCAGTCGTTCTGAAGATTGAGCCAAAATTGCGCTGGTGCAGGCCGAAATACTTCCCAAGCGAACCGCAGTGTCGGCGCTGATGGCTCGGTCTCCGCGGACGACGTCATGGATGCCCGGAAAACCCAGCGCGTTTGCCAGTGCATAAGCGCCCACTCCCGGGGCTCCATTGAATTTGGTCTTGAGAATTTCTCCCCGGTGGACCGCAAACACCTTCTTTGATCTGGACATGGATGGCCCCATTCTTAAACGTAATCCACGATCTCTATCTCAAACAGCTCCTGTCCGTTTTTTCTTGGAAGCAGTGGATGTCCTCGAAGGGGCACCGGGACGAAGCCAGCCGCCAGACCGCGACCCATGAATCAGGTATTATGCGGTCAGCCGCGCGGGCTGGCTGTCCCTCGCCGAACTTTCATCATGATGGTCTTCACCGCAGCCCGTCTCTACACCCCTCTCGAAGAAATAGGCGATCCTCTGCTTTTCGTCCAGGATGGCGCCATCACCAAGGTGTCCTCGCGCGCACAGTCGGAAACCCCGCAAGGCGCTTCCCTCCTAGACTTCGGCGATGCAATTCTCGCGCCCGGCTTTGTCGACATCCACATGCACGGCGGCACTGGAGTCGACGTCATGCAAGCTTCACCCGCCGATCTGGCCCGTTTGGGCAAATGGCTGACCAACAATGGCGTCACCGGGTATTTTCCGACCACCGTCGCGGCACCGATCGATCAGACATGCGCCGCTCTCGAGCGCATCGCTGATGTCATCGAAGCAACCCGTGATTCAACCGCTACAAATGGCAAAACGCCTCGAGCTCGCCCTCTTGGCATCCATCTGGAAGGACCGTTTCTCAGCCATAAGCGCCGCGGCGTGCATCCGCCAGAGTATCTTGCACAGCCCACGCTGGAGGTTTTTGAGTGTCTCTGGCAGGCTGCGCGCGGGCACGTTGGCATGATGACGATCGCCCCGGAACTTCCCGGTGCGCTGGAAGTGATCGCCGAAGCGGCGCGACGAAATGTCTGCGTGAGCATCGGACATTCGGACGCCGATCTGGCTAGCGCGCAGGCTGGCGTGAAGGCAGGCGCCCATCATGCCACTCATACCTTCAACGCCATGAGGCCGCTTGACCATCGCGATCCGGGGATTGTCGGCGAGGTGCTGACGGATAACCAACTCAGCGCCGACATCATAGCCGACGGAATTCATGTCTCGTCCGCGGTTGTGCAGCTTTTCCTGCATGCGAAAGGCTTCGACCGTTCGGTTCTCATCACCGACGCTACCGCCGCCGCTGGCATGCCCGATGGCCGCTACCAGCTTGGCCCCATGGAAGTTGAAGTCAAGGCTGGCAGGTGCACGATCGATGGCAAGCTCGCGGGCAGCGTCCTCACTATGGACCGAGCCGTGCGCAACGTCGCCATTTTGGGGGGCTGGAGTCTGCGGAATGCGGTGCGCGCAGCCACGCTGAATCCGGCTCACGCAGTTGGACTATCACCTCAGCAAGGAGTACTAAGCATCGGTTCAGAAGCCAACATAGTTGTTCTGAGCCCAACGGGAGAGGTGCGAAAGACAATTGTTCGCGGCCTCACTTCCTAAGAATCATGGATTAGCAAAAACGCCAAGCGTGGCGCGGCGGGAGTTGAATCACATGCAGCGAGCGAAATTTAATTTGGCTTACGCTCTTTGGCCTCTGCCAGGTAGCGAACCAACGTGGCTTCATCGGAGCGGCTGAGACGGTCTAGAAAGGATGTTTTCAGCTTTATTTTCTCGTCGCCGGCGGGTTTGGTCTGAATCCTTTGGCGCAACTTGTCCCCCAGTTCGGACTCGTTGTTCATGACCTGCGTGTAGAACCACAGGAAATGACGCATCTGGTCCAACGCTGAGCGCAGCACTTGGATGGGCTCGGTCTCGGGCAGGGCACTGAGTGCCTCCATGAGTTCCGGGTCATTGGGCGCCTGCATGGCCGCACAGTTGAGCTCGCGCTGAATGACACGCAGGTCTTCGGTGACCCGCGCAATCCGGAGATGAATGCCGTCGAGATACTCTTCTTTTTCCATGGACTCTGTGGCTGTCTCAACATCTCATCGGCGGCGCGAAGCGAATAGATGCCCCACGGGCATGCGCTTTGGTAATTCAGGGTATTACTTTGGTATGAGCAGGAATTCATAGTCAGCCTATAGTGCTGAACGCCGCTAGCGGTGCGGCTTTTCACGCATTGTCATCACCAATATCGGGCACGCTCATGACGCGGTAACTCGCGCTGCACCGCCACTAGTGCAGTTCGTCATGCTCTAAAGTCACCAGGTCCAGCCGCCTTTCTGCGCACAATCTGAGATGAGCAGAATAACTTCCAGGGGAAGATGAGGTGGACTTGTGGTACAAACGCGCCGTGACAGAAACGGCCCAAGGAAGCACATCGCGCCCACAACTTGTCCGCGCCATCGGCCGCTGGAGCCTGACGGCGCTGACCATCAATTCCGTCATCGGCAGTGGAGTTTTCGGTTTGCCATCGACTCTGGCGGGGCTAATGGGCCGAGCGAGCCCGCTGGCTGTACTCTTCGCAGGCGCCTGCATGGCCGTCATAATGGCGTGTTTTGCCGAAGTTGCTTCCTGTTTCTCCGAAGCCGGCGGCCCCTATTTATACGCGCGCATCGCCTTCGGGCGCCTAATGGGAATTCAAACCGGTTGGATGCTCTGGCTGGCCCAGGCAGCAGCTCCGGCGGCCAATGCTAATTTGTTCGTCATTTATTTGGCCGAGTTCTGGCCTCAGGCTAGAAATCCAGAGCCCCGTTTTTTTGTTCTTACCACCCTCGTGGGATTGCTGGCTGTTGTCAATGTTCGTGGCGTTCGCGCGGGCACGCAGGTCAGCAATCTTTTTACGGCCGCGAAATTGCTGCCGCTGTCGGTAGTGATCCTAGTGGGAATTATTGCGATCATCAAAGGTCACGCGACGCCCTCTCTGTCACCCACAGCATTTCACGCCAATGAACTAATGAAAGCCATGCTGCTCGGTGTCTTCGCATATGGAGGCTTCGAAACGGCGCTTACGCCAATGGGAGAAGCCAAGAATCCGCGGCGCGACACCGTATTCGCACTGTTCGCTACTCTGGTCAGCTGCGCGTTGATGTACGCGCTGATCCAGTGGGTGGTTGTGGAACTCTTACCTAACGCAGCCCGCAGCGATCGGCCGCTGGCCGACGTAGCCCGGCTTATGATGGGACACAACGGTGCCGCGCTCGTGACCATCGGCGCATTAGTTTCTTTCTACGGATATCTCAGCGCCAAGATCTTGGCTACACCTCGCGTAACATTCGCTCTGGCCGAGAGTGGAGACTTTCCAAAAGCCTTTGCCGCTGTGCATTCCCGGTTTCACACTCCTTATATCTCTATCCTCATATTCGCAGCGCTGGTGTGGCTGTTCTCTCTGGGAGGAAGCTTCGCCTGGAATTTGACGCTGTCGGCGGTGGCGCGCCTTTTCTATTACGGAGTGGGTTGCGCGGCTCTGCCCATGCTGCGTCAGAAGCGGCCTGGCGGGGCACTGTTTCACTTGCCGGGCGGCCGGGTCTTCGCGATTCTCGGTGTCACAATCTGTGTGGTTCTACTTACGCGCGTGGATCTGACGCAATCTGTAATTCTGATAGCGACAATCGGCGTAGCTCTACTGAACTGGGTCTGGGTTACGCGGGGACGCGCTCGCTAGCTGGCGAAAAAACGTGCCGGCGCCGGTTTTTGTCTGACTCGCCATGCAGCTAACGGATGGGACACGTTTTTCGGGCAGCCTCCACTACTTGCTAGCGCATCCGCGCTTTCCCATGGGCATATTTGAACGGCGCTGCAAATGCTATAATCGCAATGAAGTAAGCTAATCTCATCTCCGGCGCGTGGCAATTCCTCTTTCGCGTCGGTCGATGTTCGGGGAGTGGCTCAGCCTGGTAGAGCACCTGGTTCGGGACCAGGGGGTCGGAGGTTCAAATCCTCTCTCCCCGACCAAATTCTTTAAAATCAAATAATTACAGGCACAAGAGATTCGCTTTAGACGCCTGTTTCATTGGCTCCGGGTTCCATTCTCCAAGTAGTATGCTGTTTATCATCAGTGACATCGGAACTTAACTGAACCCCTGGTGGAAAACCAGGTGGTCAGGCGGGGATCCGGTCGAACAGCGCGGCTCCGGTCTGAAGCCGAACGCTCTAATATGGCGTTCCCAGGAG
>Ga0137383_10000112_pt1 | contig 32865 bp, 28 predicted proteins | sample SagtaG_19_FD_104817 | JGI IMG/M metagenome (GOLD analysis project Ga0137383, IMG submission 104817) | Vadose zone soil microbial communities from Sagehorn Ranch, Mendocino, California, USA - Sage2_R_40_16 metaG | ecosystem: Environmental > Terrestrial > Soil > Vadose zone | place: USA... | reverse complement strand
TGCCAGCAAGCTCGGCTCTTCCGGTCGAATAAAATCAGCGACGCGTTTTGGCGTGACCGTGACATGCATGCCGATATGCGCGAGATCTAAAGCGCAATCACGTCACCTGAGCGCATCCGGATACAGCCGAAGCTCGCGGGAGTTCCAATCCGGCGTTCCTCTGGCGTGCCGTGAATGTAAATGCAACGATCGCGCGCGCTACGGTTCTGTTGTTCCATCCCGCGCAGCCAAATTCCGCGCGAGACGATGGCGTCGCGGCCGGGCGCATTGGCGTTGACGACTTCGCCAGTGGGCACACGGTTTTTGATCACCGCGCCAGCTGGCAAACGATCACCGAACTTCGCCGAAACAAACAAAGTGCCGAGCGGTGTCCGATAAGTTCCATTGCCATCTCCGAGATCGAACTTCGATGTCGAGATCGCATATTTCGAAATCAACTTGCCACGATCGATCACTGCGAGCTGCTGGTCGGGCACGCTGATGACGATTTCAGTTGCCGCCGAAAGCGCGCGGAGGGTTTGCGACAGTGAAACTAGAATCCAGAAACTGAGCAACGCCGCTTTCATGCAAATGCGATCTCGTCTACGGATACCGGTGCCGTTACGAGCCGTTTCGGCGGAAAGGCTGGATAACTGACCAGTTCGATGACGCCATTGTGCTGCTCTACAAGCGCGGTGCAGCTCTCGACCCAATCGCCGCAATTATAATAAGTGACGCTGCTTAACTGATGGATGGCGGCCGAATGAATGTGGCCGCACAGAACAGCATCAACCCGGAACTTCTCGGCGTAGCGGACTATCGCCTTTTCGAATTCGCCGATGAAGCTTACTGCGTCCTTCACTCGCTTCTTCGCGTAAGCGCTGAGCGACCAGTAGCCGAGTCCAAATCGCCGGCGCACGAAATTGATCGCCGGATTAAGCGAGAGCAAAAACTGGTATCCGGCATCGCCAAGATAAGCGAGCCATTTCGCGTTTTGGACGACGGTGTCGAGTTCATGCCCGTGAATCACGAGAATGCGGCGACCATCAGCCGTGACGTGAATAGCGTGTTCCTGGATCGAAATGTTTCCGTAAGCGCCCCCAAATGTGCTGACGAATTCGTCGTGATTTCCGGGAATGTAAACAACCGGCACGCCCTTGCGTGCTTTGCGCAAGATTTTTTGAATGACGTCGTTGTGCGTTTGCGGCTAGTAGCGTCCGCGTCGCAATTGCCAGATATCGATCAAATCGCCGACGACATAGAGCTGCTCGCAATCGTAATCGCGCAGGAATTGTAGCACTGCTTCCGCGTTGCTCGTTCTTGTTCCGAGATGAAGATCAGAAATCCAGGCCGCGCGAACGCGATGAAGGGCTTCCGTTCCTGCTTGCGGCGTTTCAAAGGAAAATCGCGGTTGAGTTGCGATCATGGACGCTTCCCTAATGAATGAGAGCCCGCCGGAGCGCTCTCCCGGCGGGCTCTCGTTGACCTAACCTTTTGGTGTTGTTTGCCCAGTGTTCTCTAGAATTTGATGTTCAGGTCGGCAAAGAAGAGTTGGTACTGGTCGAGCACACTAATGCCGGTAATGGCGATCGGCGTTCCCCCCGTGCCGAGATCGTCATTGTAACGCCAGCCATAGTGATAGGTGAAGTTGACGCTGACAGCGTCACTCAACGCGTATCCGGCTTTAACCACAACGCCTTCCATATTCTGGCGACCGTCGAAAATATCGTCATCGACAAGGTTAGGATCGAGCGAGTACTGCTCGGAGAGTTGGTAGTAAGCATCGATTTGCCAGTCGTGCTTTTTCTTCAGCTGCCCAACTCCCGCGCCGGCTTGAAACGCGTAACGCTGATCGCCGAACCCAGGATGAAGGGCCGCTTTCGCGCGTTCGTCTGCTTCCAGATTCGCGGCGAAATCGCCAAAAATGTGCATCGGCAATTTCCCAATCTTCCAGCCGAGCTCCATCGGCATGTCAAAAACGAGGAGACTGTTGATGCCAATCTGGTTTTGCGCCAATGACACCGAGTTCGTCACATTTGGATCGCCACCCTGGTAATGAATGTTAAAGCTGTCGCCGTTGCCGGTATAATTGTAGAGGGTTGGAGCCACCTGAAAGAAAATGCCTTTCGGAAATGTAACTTTCGCTCCGGCCTGCCAAGCCATCAGGAAGGCATCTGTGTTCGGGATTAACTGATTCCCGCTAACCCTGCCGACTTGTGACGTAGTAGTTGCGCGCGGTCCAAGCGGATTCTCCGGGTTCGCGTCGTCATAAATGAATTGAGCCAGATTGACGAAAATATCGAGCTTGACCAACGGCTCCGATTTAACCGCAACGGGGGCGATGTTCTTGCCATCTTTGCTGTACGATGGAGCCGCTTCACCACCGGTCTCGCCAAAGCTGAAGGTGTGTTTCCATTGTTCGGCGAGACCTTCCGGATTGATGTCGGGATCCCAAACCATTGGCGTGTTAACGAGCGGGTTCGGCATCCGGCCGCCAGTGAAGGTAAAGTCTTTGACGCCTTTGTAGCCGATGTAAGCTTGACCCACGTTGATGCCGTCGCTGCCTTTCGAGAACGGTCCACCGGATGATTCATCGGCGAATGTTACGTTAGTTGATCGCGAACTGCTGTTAGTTTCCAAGCGAATTCCAAAGAACCAATCGTCCAGCAGCGTTCCCCTGAAGCCTAGCCGAATTCGGTAGCGCTGGCGTTCACGTTCCTGCCAATCGTCATGACCGGCTACGCCGTTCGCTGGACTGGCCAACGGAGAATTGTCGTCGGTTTGTCCGCCCTGGTAGGCGTAACGCAGCCGGATATCACCGAAAAGTTCGAGCTCGGTAATCGGCGTGGACAATTTCCATTTGTCGGCGGCCGTTTTTTCTGCTGGAACGGTTTTTTCGACATAAGTTTTGCCGTCGAAAGTCGTTTGCGTTTTTGTCGGGCCTTCTGCCGGAGCTGGAGGTCCAGTCATCGCCTGTTTTTTTAGGGCACTGACTTCTTTTTCGAGCTCGGCGTTGCGTTTTTGCAATTGATCGACAGCGCGCTCGAGTTTTTCGAGACGGTCGGAATCTGGCGTCGTTTCCGCACTGAGCGGAGCGACGGCTAGTGAGATGCTGGCCGCTAGGCCAGCAGCGATTGCGCGGAGAACGACTTTTTGGTTAGGCATGAATTTTTCCTTTTTTTTGGTTGGGTTAATGCGCATTCAATCGCTGTGAATGCGAGCGCAGGCTAGAAAGCGAATGTTACGGCCAGATGGCGGCTAAGTAACAATTGCGTGAACTCGCCGGCGCTTTTTGGAGGACGCGCTCGGTCGCGAGCCGCGATGAGCGAAACGATCTTGTTCATAGAGCTGGCGACCAGTCTTAGAGAGAAACATTCAAAAAGACAACCCCTGTCTCTCGACTAACGATCGAATTTTTTCAGCTGCGGTTTTCCACGCGACGATTGCTGATTGCCTCGTTATGATCAATCCTCGTGCGTTGCCAAAGAACAGGTATAGTCGTTTTTGTCTCTGTTAATCTCGTCACTTTGGCAATGGCGGAGCGGCCGATTGACCCGCAGCCGAGTGATCTTCTGCGAATTCCCGCCAACCGGATTCATGGATCGGTTACCGAACCCCTGATTGTCGATCTTGCCCACGGCATCGGCCCGGATGAAGCCGCCACCATTGCGCTGTTTTCGAATCCGGCGCTGCGGTCCATTCGCGACCGCCGTGGGCTGGCGTCTGCACAATTGATCCAGGCGGGAATTTTGCCGAACCCGGTCGTTTCCTACGAACGCGACTACGTCACCGGCGGCAATACTCTTGGGACGAGGACCGGATACACTTTCAATGCGGGCTGGGAATTCAGTGCGTTGATTCCGTTTTTGCCAAAACAAACGGCCGCTCGCAAGAATTTCGGCTCGGTGGATTTGGACGTGGCCTGGCAGGAATGGCAGATCGCGGTGAACGCGCGTACGGCCGTTTATCGCGTGCTCGGCTTGGATGCGCAGACTGCGCGGGCGCGTGAAGCCACCAGCGGGCTGCAACAGAGCACCGACACGATGCGAAAAGCGGTCGATGCGCACGAGAAAACGGTGCTCGATCTGGCGGCCGTTGAATCGGCCAGCCAGGATTCGCGCGCCACCACGCTCGCGCTCGAGCAGGAATTCGAAAAACAGCGCCTCGGCTTGAATAAAATTTTGGGAGTGGAACCGAAAAACAAAGTCGCTTTGCGCGCCGGCTTGATTTTACCGACGCGTCTGGCTCCGCCTGCGGAACCCGAGTTGTTTGATAATCTTGAATCGCACCGTCTCGATCTTGTTGGATTGCGCCAGGGGCTGGAGAGTCAGGACGCGACGGTGCGGGCGGCCATCCTCGCTCAGTTTCCCAAAATGTCAGTCGCGATTGTGAGGGCGAGCGATACAACCAACGTGCACAGCACCGGTTTTAATGTCGCCGTTGATGTCCCAATCTTCGACCGCAATCAGGGGGTCATTGCGACCGAGCGCGCAACGCGTCAAAGATTGCGCGACGAATACAATCAGCGCGCATTCGAAGCGCGTTCTGATATTGCGACTGCGATTGCAGACATTCGTTCGTTGAATCGACAAATAGCTGCGGCGGAAGAAGCGTTGCCGGTTCTTGAAAAGCTCGTTAGCTCCGCGCAAACCGCGATCGAGCAGCGTAACGTCGACGTGCTGAGTTACTACACCGCACGGAGCAATTTGCTCCAAAAGCGAGTCCAGCTGATCAAGCTCCAGGAACAATTACTCGAGGCGCACACCGCATTGGAGATCGCTTCCGGGCGTTATCTCCCGATCAACACAATATTGCAGCCTAGATGAAAAAGACACGAATCATCCTTGGCGCGATCGCGCTCGTTTTGATCGTCGGCGGGCTTGCCTGGGTCGCGCAAAGATTCGGTGTTGGAAAAGAGGAAAAAAAGACCGGCCCGATTCCCGAGGTGCAGGTCGCGAAAGTGGAACGGAAAACCATCACCGAAAAAGTGATTGTTTATGGAAGCGTTGTCGCGCAGCCCGGCAAGACGCATTCTGTGTCAATCGCTTTTGAAACACGCGTCCGACACATCCTGGTGGCGCCCGGTCAATTCGTTCACGAGAACGATCCCCTGATCGAGATCGAGCTAAGTCCTGCGGCGCAAGTGCAATTCCAACAAGCCAAGAACGCGGCCGAGGCTGCTCGGAAAGAACTCAAGCAGACACAGGAGCGTTTCAATTTGAAGCTCGCCACAAATCAGGATTTGAGCGCAGCGGAAAAAACAGCGCGCGATGCCGAGGCTCAACTCAGCGGTCTGCAACGCGCCGGCGCCGGAGGTGATAACCGCATTCACTCCGACATGTCGGGTGTGATCGCCAAAGTGGCCGCGCAAAATGGACAGATTGTTCCGTCGGGCGGTCCGCTGGTTGAAATCGTGGCCGAGAACGAAATCGAAGTGAAACTCGGCGTGGAAGCGGAAGATCTCTCGGCCGCGCAAGAAGGCGCGTCGATCACGGTCGTGGCGATGAACGATCCAACCGCGGCAAAAGTAGATGGAACCGTCCGCTTGGTTACGCGCCGGATCGATCCGACGACTCGACTTGTCGATGTTTACGTCACCTTGCCGGAGGGAACAAAGCTCTTACTAGATGGCTATGTGCGCGGTGAGATTCAGCGCACCGAAAAAAACGCGCTGGTCGTGCCGCGACCGGCCGTTTTGCCTAACGAGTCACGCGAGTTTGAGGTTTTCACCGTGGCCAATGATCGCGCGACCAAACACACCGTCAAAATCGGTGCGGAAAATCCAAATGAAATCCAAGTGACCGCGGACGATCTGCATGAAGGCGACCCGGTCGTGACCGTTGGAAATTACGAGCTGGAAGACGGCATGGCCGTCGAGATCAAAAAATGAGCTTCACCGCGTGGACGCACAGCCATGCGCGTTCCATTTTGTTTTTGCTCGGTGCATTCGCCCTTGCCGGAGCGCTTGCCAGCTTTTCGCTACCGGTCTCGCTTTTTCCGCAGGTGAGCTTCCCGCGCGTCCGCATCACGCTCGATGCCGGCGATCGGCCAGCCGAGCAGATGACCGTAGAAGTTACGACACCGGTCGAGGAAGCAGTCCGCGCAATTCCGGGCGTACGCAACTTAAGATCGACAACCAGTCGCGGCACTTCGGAGATCTCGGTGAACTTCAATTGGGGCGAAGACATGATCTCGGCAATGCTGCAATGCCAGTCGCAGGTAAACAAAATTCTCCCGAGCCTGCCGTCCGGCACTTCGTTCGAAGTCGAGCGCATGGATCCAACCGTGTTTCCGGTGATTGCCTACAGTCTCACCTCCGATTCGCATTCGCTGGTCGAGCTGCGCGATCTCGCCCTCTACACTTTGCGTCCGGCCCTTTCCACGGTTTCGGGAGTCGCGCGCGTCAGCGTTCAAGGTGGTCGCGTCGAGGAGTACCGGGTCACGGTCGATCCAGATAAATTGCAATCGTTCAAGATGACGCTGGCTGAAGTGGCGAGCGCGTTGTCAGCCTCGAACGTTCTGGTCGCAGTCGGGCGGCTCGAGCAGTACGACAAACTTTTCCTCGTCGTTTCGGATACGCGTTTCAAAAAGTTCAACCAAATCGAGCAGACGGTACTGCGCTCGACTCCCGATGGCGTGGTCTTGCTCGACGACGTCGCCACGGTCGAACACTCATCTGAGCCGCAATGGGTCCGGGTGACCGCCGACGGCCACGACGCGGTTCTTTTCCAGGTTTATCAGCAGCCGTCTGGAAATACGGTGGAGATCGCGCGTGGGATCAAAACGAAGCTCGGCCAGATCAAGAAACAAATTCCTGAAGGAGTGAAGATCGCCGATTGGTACGACCAGAGCGATCTCATCATCGCGTCGGAACGCAGCACGCGCGATGCAATCCTGATCGGCATGGTTCTGGCCGGCTTCGTTTTATTGATTTTTCTGCGCGACTGGAAAGTTACGCTGATCGCGAGTCTGACTGTGCCGGCCGTGCTGGCCGCCACCATTCTGCTGCTCTACGTCCTGAAAATGAGTTTCAACATCATGACGCTTGGCGGCATGGCCGCTGCCGTTGGTCTCATCATCGACGATGGAATTGTGATGGTGGAACACATCGTGCGTCGCGTGCGCGGCGTGGGTGAAGGCGATCCGCATTCGCGAGTGCTCGACGCCGCCCGCGAATTCAGCAACCCGCTGGCCGGTTCCTCCGCGGCAACGATCATCATCTTTACACCGCTGGCATTTCTGAGCGGTGTTGCGGGCGCCTTTTTCAAGGCGCTTTCGCTGACAATGGCGGCGAGTCTCATCATCTCGTTTATTGTGGCGTGGCTCGCAGTGCCGATATTGTGCGCCACGTTTCTAAAAAGAAGAGACGCCGAGATCAAGGAACACGGACCATTCACGCGTCGCGTGCACGAAGTTTATCGCGAGAAGATGCAGTGGTTTCTTGGCCAGCCGCGCTTCGTCATGATCTTTTTGGTGCCACTACTATTGGTTGGCTTTATCGCTTTCGAAAATGTTGGGTCCGGTTTTATGCCGGTCATGGACGAGGGCGGTTTCATTCTCGATTACATTTCACCGCCTGGCACGTCCCTCGCCGAAACCGATCGTTTGCTTCGGCAGGTCGAATCGATTTTGCAAGAGACTCCGGAAGTGCAGACGTATTCGCGCCGCACTGGATTACAGCTCGGCGGCGGCATCACCGAAGCGAACACGGGCGACTTTTTCGTTCGTTTAAAACCGTTTCCACGCCGCGGGATTGAAGAAGTCATGAACGACGTCCGTGATGATATCGAAAAACATATTCCCGGACTTCAGGTCGAACTTTTGCAGTTGATGGAAGATTTGATTGGCGATCTGACCAGCGTGCCCCAACCGATTGAAATCAAACTTTATTCCGACGACGAAGAACTTCTCCGGACGTTACCGCCGCGCGCCGCCCAAGCGATTTCCAAAGTTCGCGGCGTAGTGGAAGTGAAAAACGGCATCGTCCCGGCAGGCGACGCGCTCAACGTTCAGGTGGACCGGGTCAAGGTAGCGCTCGAAGGCATGGACCCGGAGGCGGTCACCAAAGCGCTCAATGATCTTTTGACCGGCAGCGTGACTACGCACGTTCAACAGGGACCGAAACTAATCGGCGTCCGCGTTTGGATTCCGCGCGATGCCCGCGAAACCATGCGTAACATCGAGAATCTCCTTTTGCGCGCACCCGACGGACATCTGTTTCCGCTGAAACGCGTGGCCACTCTCGTTCCGCTGAGTGGCCAGCCCGAGATCATGCGCGACGATCTCAAACGCATGGTCGCCGTGACCGCGCGCATCAGCGGTCGCGACCTCGGCTCGACTGTGAGTGAAGTGAAGCGCGAGCTCGCGACCTCGCACCTGATTCCCAACAACGTGCTCTACACTTTCGGCGGATTGTACGAACAACAACAGATCGCCTTCCGCGGTCTCACCGTCATTTTGATCGCGGCAATCCTTCTCGTTTTTCTGCTTCTGCTTTTTCTTTACGAAAGTTTTCGAGTCGCCCTTGCCATGTTGCTCGTCCCGGTATTCGCCGTCGCCGGAGTTTTCATCGGCCTCTGGGTCACCGGCACCGAGTTCAACATCACTTCCCGCATGGGCATGACCATGATCGTCGGCATCGTCACCGAGATCGCGATTTTTTACTATTCGGAATTTCGCTCATTACCCTCTAGCGACGACCGTTTGATTCTGGCAGGAATTAATCGGATGCGCGCGATTACGATGACCACCTTCGCCGCCATCCTCGCCTTACTTCCACTAGCGTTAGGGATCGGCCACGGTGCGGCCATGCAACAACCATTGGCGATTGCAATTATCTCGGGACTGATTTTTTCGTTGCCGCTCGTGCTAATTATTCTCCCCGCATTGCTCGCTAGCTTTGAGCCCAAAGCGGCGGTTCACTAACCGCCGTTAGGGTTTCGGCGATTCGGTTGGGCCGTAAACCAAAAGCTTTAGTGTGTTTGGGATAATCGTCGGCCGTTCTGGAGATGCACCCGGCGCTGGCGAAGGCGCGGGGTGAAATTCCGCGGTAGGCAAATAGATTCGATGCGTTTCGGGGTCGAGCGCCATCGTTCGCGCACCACGTTCTGTTTTTAACGTTTGAGCGACGGTCAATTTCTGTGGAGTCTCTTCCTTCGCAATTGTGGTCGTGCCATCGCCGCATGATGCAAAGACGAACTGCGTCGCATCTTCGAATACACAGGCGTCGACACCGGCGCCGATTGGTACCGTGGCGACAACTTTGCCCGTTTGCGTGTCGAGCATTGGCATCAAGTTGTTATGACAACCGGCAAATAACCGATGATGGGCCGCATCCAAGGCCATTCCAGTCGGCTCCTCTCCCGGCGCGAGCGGCCAACGTGCGACAACCTCGTGCTTCGATGTGTCGATGACTTCGATCTCGCTCTTGTCTTCGATGTTGCAGTAAACACGATCTGCATCGGCGGCGGCGAACTCCGGGTTGCCATCAAGAGGGATGGTGCTGATTACCTTTGCTGCTTTTGCGTCTATCACCGTCGCGGAATTTCCCGTGTGATTAAAAACATAGAGTTCGCCACGACGCGCCTCGTAAATCAACGCATCGGGATTTGCCCCGGTGTCGATCTTCGAAATCGTCTTGAGCGTACTTAAGTGAACAATGCTAACTTTCGCTTCCTTTCCGTTCGTTGAGAAACCGCGCTGCAACTCCGGCACCGCTACAAATCCGTGCACACCGGGCGTGTCAGCGATCTCGCCCATTACGGCATTCTTGGTAAGATCGACAACGACTACTTTCGTGGCGTGCGAGAGATAAAGACGGCGCGCCGTCGCATCGATCGTTACATAATCCCAGCCGCCTTCGCCTCCGATCCGAATTTCGTTGAAAAATTTGTAAGGCTCTTGCGCAAAAGTCGTTCCGCACAATACAAGCGCGCATTGCGCCGTTAGTGCTGCAATCGCACGCATTGGGGCACTGTTACCGTGTTTTTGGACAAATGCACACGCCGCTCACGTGCAGTATCTCCAACCACCTCCGTCGTGCAGCGTTAACTCAGCGGCGAGTTCGCGCGACAACAGATTACTGTTTGGGCCTCGGTTTTGGTGAAGCAGGGGGCGCAGCCGGCGCCGACGCCACTGGTGTGACGCTTCCCGCGGGAACAACTCCAGCACCGGAGGCAGGCGCGGCCGATCCAGATGGTTTTGCCGCTGCTGGCGACGCCGATGGTAGCGCGGCGCTTTGCTGCTTGAGTAGTTCCTGCCGGAGTCCCGTGTCCCGGCTGGCCTTATGCGCATACAAGATCGACAAAGTGAAGGTGAGGGCGAAGAAGATCCCGGCCAACCAGCCGGTAAACTTGACCAGCACATTGGTGGTTTGCGCGCCGAAAATATTTTCGGTCACGCCACCGCCAAAGGCCGCGCCTAGTCCTTCGCTCTTTGGACGCTGCATCAAAATGACCAGCAACATCAGAAGCGCGACCAGAACGTAAATCGCGAGCAGGAAGTTAATCAGGATCTGCATCGGGGACGGGCAATATGGCTAACCGCGACGCAGAAGCAAACTCACTTCTTCTTGATCTCATTCCAGATCGCATCCAGCTCGGCCAGATCGGCATCGCCCAGTTTCTTACCGCGCGCGCGCAGTTCGTCTTCCAATAAATTAAATCTGCGAACGAATTTGTCGCTGGCGGATTGGAGCGCGGTCTCGGCGTCGAGCTTACATTTGCGCGCCAGATTGGCGACCGCAAAAAGCAAATCGCCAATCTCGTCCTCAATTGCTTTCTGATCTTCGTTCGTGATCGCGTCTTTCAGTTCGCCCAGTTCCTCTTCAACTTTGGCAATGACGTCGCGCAGGTCAGTCCAATCAAAATTGACGCGAGCGACTTGGCCTTGCGCCTTTTGCGCGCGCATCAGTGCGGGCAATGCTGCCGGGAGGCTGGCAAGATAATGTTGATCGGTTTTCTTCTCTTCGCGCTTGATCGCTTCCCATTGTTTCAAGACCGCGCCGGCGTCGCGCGCATCGCTCTCGCCAAAAACATGCGGATGTCGCCGAACCAGTTTGTCGGTGATCTCAGCAATCACATTGTCGATGTTAAATCTCCCAGCTTCGCGCGCGATTTCGGCGTGCATAACTACGAGCAGGAGAAGATCGCCGAGTTCTTCCCGAAAATGCGTGTCGTTTCTAGCGCGGGCAGCTTCCGCAACTTCATACGCTTCTTCGATCGTCGCCGGCAGCAGCGATTCGTGCGTCTGTTCCCGGTCCCATGGACAGCCGCCCGGCGCGCGCAATTTGGCGACGATGTCGCGCAAACGGTTGAAAGATGAGGGTTGAGTGTTGAGGGATTCGGAGGATTCAGCCATTGTGGTTCTCTCAACCATCAACTCTCGGCTCTCAACTTGTTTTAGATCCGCCAGAGCGAGCGGTGGGTGCCGAATTCGGAGATTTCGCCGGAAGATTTTTTGCTGACGTAAATGGTGATGGAGATGACGCTGGCAAAGGTGCCGACAAGGACGAACGCGACGAGCCAGGACGGGATATGTCCGACTCGCAAGGCGTGATAAAACGACAGCGGACTGTCCATCGCCATCGGAGCGTGGAGGAAGATTTTTGTGACCCACGCCACCAAAATGAGAATGAAAATAAAGACGTAATTGCGTTTCAGCCGACGACCGATCGCTTCCAGCTTGCTGATTTTGAAACAGGGCAGAATAAGATCTTCGCAAACGAGTTTTTTCCATTCCCCTTGCAGCAGATCGCGATTCTCCATCACCATCGGCACCAGAAAATGCGCTTCCAGCATTCGGATGCGCGCGCGGAAGGCGTCGTAAAAGCGATAACGCCGCGCTTCGATCCAGAGCATCACCCAAACGATGGCGAGGTTGAAAAAGAAAATAATGTGCGGCACGCCAGCGTTGGCAAACGCGATGGTGATGATGGCGGTGCTGCTGGTGATGGCCCAGTTCGTTGTAATATCGAGCCGTTGCCGCCAGACCATGATCCGCCCCATTTCGCCGCGATAAAAATGCGACATGGCGTTGACGTAGCCAGGATCGTAGATGCTCCGTTGGAGCGAAACGGTCGTCTCCTGGGTCGCAGCTGGTGCGCTGTTTTCAGTTGCCACGGTTGATCGATTAACTGGATAACTGCTTTCGCAACAGAATCCAACAATTCCTCATGTCCATCGCCCTGGCCGATCTAATCGATCCAAAGCAAATTGTACTCAATCTTCGCGCAGAAACCCAAACCGAAGCGCTGCGCGAGATCGTCGAACTGCTCGTCGCTGCCGGCAAGATCGACCATGCCGATAGGTTTCTGGAGCAACTACGCGCGCGCGAAGCCACCAATTCCACCTACGCTGCCGATGGAGTCGCGTTTCCGCACGCTCGCACGAAGTTGGTCGACGAAATTGTCGTCGGCATCGGCCGGAGCGAGACCGGAATTCCGTGGACCGGCAAAGGCGAAGTCGCGCACCTGATTTTTCTGATCGCGGTCCCGGAAAGATTGATCAGCGATTATCTGGTCGTGGTCGGCGCGATTGCCCGCAGTACCAAAGACCGGCCGCTCCGAACCTTATTGCTCCACGCTGAGAACGTGGATGAGTTTATTGGGACGCTTTTGAGCGCGCCCTCAATCTGACTTCTTCAGAAGGCGATTCCGCGCCCGGTCGAGAATTTTTCTCTCGGTTTCCGTTAAACTGCCGATGCCCGATTTGGAAATCTTGTCCAGAACCGGATCGACCGAAGCAATCACATCGTCTGGTTCCACCACCCGCCGCGCGCTTGGCTTTCGTACTATCGTTAATCGCGGTCGCCGGCGAAACGGGTTTAGTCTTGCAAGATCCATATTAATCGGAATTCGTCCTTGGACGAAGCGGATATACAGAAACGCCGCCAGGCACATCACCCAAAGCACGGAAAGATTTCCCCACTCGTGCGACGGCAGGTATTGCATCGAGGCGAGCACCAGCCCGGCGAAGGCGAGCCACTTCAAAGTCACCCAACCGAACAATTCCACATTTGGATAGAGGGTGGCGAAGGCGATGAATAGCCCGACCGAAATTTCATACGAACCCCCGTAACTCCACATCGCTGCGGCCGGGCCCCAGGCGATGAGAATGGCGGGCCCAATCAAAATCAGCATTCCGAAAAGCAAAAGATAACGCCGGATGCCGAGATATTTTTCCACTTCGGTTCCGGCCCAGTAGAAAAAGATGACGTTGAAGAGAAAGAAAAATGAAGCGGGTTGAATAAAGATGCAGGTGAACGGCTGCCAGATCGCCCCGTGCAGAAAAGAGCGCGATTGGAACGCGAACGACATCAAGTCCCAATGCGCGCTTTGAGCGATCGTGGTGAAAAACATGCCCAGGACATAGAGCGCGGCGATTATCGTGGTCACGCGGACGGGATAGCGGCCCACCCACGTCACCGGACGATAATCATCGGAGGTAGTGACTCCGAACATGCTGCAATAGACAGCCGCCGATTTCTTCACGCAAGCGACGTTCGTAGCGCGCGAAAAAATTCTTGGAGAACCGCCCGAACCGGAAGAAATTCGGCTTCCGCTCGATTCTACCAGGATCGACATCTTATTAATGAAAGACATCGCGCCCGCCATTTCGCCGCCATCTGGAATTGGTAACAACAAGCCGGCGAACCAGGCCGTGCTTGACTGGGTGCACGAAGTCGAGCTCCTCGCGAAACCGGAAAATATTTGTTGGTGCGACGGCTCCGAGCGCGAGTGCGATTACCTGCTTCAGGAAGCGATGCGGCAGAACGTCCTGATCAAGCTGAACGAGAAAAAAGTTCCGCGCTCGTACTTGCATCGCTCAAATCCGAACGACGTCGCTCGGGTGGAGCAGTTCACTTTCATCTGTGCGCCGACCAAAGAAGAAGCCGGCCCGACCAACAACTGGAGCGAACCGGGCGAGACGTATGCAAAACTGCAGGGCCTGCTTAAGGGTGCGATGCGCGGTCGCACTCTGTTCGTCGTGCCTTACATCATGGGGCCGCCCGATTCGCCGCTGACCAAAGTCGGCTTCGAAATCACCGATTCCATTTATGTCGTGCTCAGCATGCGGATCATGACGCGCATGGGCGAGGTCGCGGTCAAACGCCTCGGCAACGACCCGGCCGCGGAGTGGAACCGCGGCGTCCACTCATTATTGGATATCGATCCCGCGCGCCGCTTCATTTGCCATTTTCCGCAGGACAATACCATCATTTCGGTCGGCTCCGGTTACGGCGGAAACGTTTTGCTGAGTAAGAAGTGTCTCGCGCTACGGATCGGTTCCTATCTCGCGCGCAAACAAGGTTGGATGGCCGAGCACATGTTGATCCTCGGGGTCGAGTCGCCTGAAGGAAAAAAGCATTACGTGGCGGCGGCGTTCCCGAGTGCGTGCGGCAAAACAAATTTCGCCATGCTGATTCCGCCGAAACATTTCGCCGGCTGGAAAGTTACGACCGTCGGCGACGACATCGCCTGGATGCAGATTCGAAACGGCCGTTTGTACGCGGTCAATCCCGAGAACGGTTACTTCGGCGTGGTGCCCGGCACCAGTTACAAATCGAATCCGAACGCGATGAAGTCGATTTCGCACGACACGCTTTATACAAACGTCGCACTGACCGATGACGGCGACGTTTGGTGGGAAGGCAAAGATGGTCCGCCGCCGAAACACGCGATCGACTGGAAGGGAAACGATTGGACGCCCGATTCAAAAGAAAAGGCGGCGCATCCGAATTCCCGCTTCGCCACGCCGATGCGCAACAATCCGGTTCTCGATCTTGACGTCGAAAAGGGCGAAGGCGTTCCGATCAGCGCGATCATTTTTGGCGGACGGCGCAGCAACACGATGCCGCTCGTGTTTCAATCGTTTGATTGGGAGCATGGCGTTTATCTCGGCGCGACCATGGCTTCGGAAACGACCGCGGCCGCAACCGGCGCGGTCGGCCAGGTCCGGCGCGATCCGATGGCGATGCTGCCGTTCTGCGGTTACAACATTGGCGATTATTTCCGGCACTGGCTCGCAATTGGAAAACGTCTGACGAATCCGCCGCTCATATTTAACGTGAATTGGTTTCGCAAAGGCGAAGGCGGAAAATTTCTCTGGCCCGGTTTCGGCGACAACATGCGCGTGCTGAAATGGATCATCGATCGCAGCGAAGGAAGCGATGCCGCGCTCAAATCGCCGATCGGTTGGCTTCCCGGCCTGCATGATCTCGATCTGGCCGAGCTCGAGATCGATCATAAATGCGTCGACGAGCTTCTCGAAATCGATCACGAAGAGTGGAAAAAGGAACTGGCCGAGCACAAAAACTTTTTCGATTCGCTCGGCGGCGTTGTGCCCGAAGTGCTGATGAAGCAGGGCGAACAACTCGCCGCCCGTTTCGCCGAATAATGCCCTGAAATTTGCGAATTCTTTTGCCATCTGGAATTGTCTCCAGTGGGTTCAAAGGTTGCCGAAAGAAAATGCGTCACTGCGCGGGCCGCGGCGACCTGTGTGGAGATTCGCGGAGCGCGCCAGAACAATCTCAAAGGGATCGATGTCGATCTTCCGCTCGGGGAAATGACCGTTGTCACCGGCCCGAGCGGCTCCGGGAAATCCTCGCTCGCGTTCGAAACGATTTACGCCGAAGGCCAGCGCCGTTACGTCGAAACTTTCAGTCCTTACGTGCGGCAATTCCTCGACCGCATGGACAAGCCGCGGGTGGACGACATTCGCGGAATTCCTCCAGCTATCGCGATCGAACAAGCGAACCCGGTCAAATCATCGCGCTCGACTGTCGGCACGATGACCGAGATCAACGATTATTTGAAACTGCTTTGGCCGCGGATTGCTAAAGCATTTTGTCCGGACTGTGGCCGCGAGATTCGTCCCGAGACCGCAAAATCAATCGCCGATGAAGTCTTGCGCGATTACGCGGACAAAAATGTTCTGATCACGTTTTGGGTATCGGTTCCTTTAAAAACCGAGCCGCGAAAGTTTTTCGCGTTTCTCCAGCAACAAGGTTATCTGCGCGTCTGGATCGACAACGAAGTCGTGCGCGTGGATGTCGATCCAAAAAAGATCAAACGACTCGGTGCGCGCGTTCAAGTCATTCAAGATCGAATCGCGATTGCGCAGGAAACTCGCGCGCGCCTGGTTGAAGGAATCGAAACAGCTCTGCGATTTGGAAAAGGAAAAATAAACATCATCCCGATTGTTTCCGACTCTCAACCCTCAACCCTCATCCCTCATCCTTTTTCGGTTGGCTGGCATTGTGCGCATTGCGATCTGGACATCCGGCCGCCGACTCCCGGGCTTTTTAGTTTTAACAATCCGCTCGGCGCTTGTCCGGAGTGTCGCGGATTCGGCCGCACGATTGCAATCGATTTAGATAAAGCGATTCCAGACCGCTCATTGTCGATCAAACAAGGCGCGGTTCGCGTTTTTCGCGGTAACGAATTCGGTGAATCGCAAAAAGATCTCCTTCGTGCCTGCGCCCGCGAAGAGATCAACATCAATGTTCCGTTCGACGAATTGCCGAAGGCGGATCAGGACTTTGTCATCAACGGCGAGAAGCGCAGTGGTGAATACACCGAGGATGATTACGAGAATGATCGTTGGTACGGCGTCCGCGGATTCTTTCGCTGGCTCGAATCGCAAGTTTACAAAATGCACATGCGCGTATTGCTCAGCCGCTATCGCGCCTACACGACTTGTCCAAAGTGCAATGGCGGACGTTTTCAGCCGGAAGCTCTCAATTACAAAATTGTCGCGGGCAAAAACCTGTTTGCCCTGCCGGATTTCGCCGGGCTTTCCATTTCCAACGCGTGCGATCTGCTGGCCAAGATCGACATCGCCTCGAATGATTCAACCGCGAGGATGTTGCGTGACGAAATTTGCGCGCGCCTGAATTATTTGTGCGAAGTCGGCGTCGGCTATCTCACGCTCGATCGTTCCACGCGCACTTTGAGCGGTGGCGAAGTGCAGCGCGTCAATCTCACCACCTGTCTCGGCGCTTCGCTCGTCAATACGCTCTTTGTCCTGGACGAGCCGAGCATCGGTTTGCATCCGCGCGATATCGGACGGCTCGTCCGGGTGATGCACAATTTGCGCGACCGCGGCAACACGCTCCTCGTTGTCGAGCACGAAGAGCAAATCATTCGCGCGGCCGACAACCTGATCGACATCGGTCCTGGTCGCGGCGAGCGCGGCGGTGAATTGGTTTTCAACGGCGCGCTTGATCAGCTTTTATTTCGAAACAAATCGTTGACCGCGGATTACCTGAGCGGTCGCAAAACGATTCCCCTTCCGAAATCGCGCCGAAGATCGACATCGTCGATCAAGATCACAGGCGCGAGGGAACACAATTTAAAGAACATCGATGTCGATCTTCCACTTGGCGTTTTCGCCTGTGTGACTGGCGTCTCCGGCTCAGGCAAATCGACCCTGATTCACGACGTGTTTTATCGGAATCTGCTTATCGCCAAAGGGCAATTGTCCGATCACCAGCCTTCGCAGAGCTACGGCTCGGCGGGAGAAGCGGGAGCGTGCAAATCAGTCAGCGGCGCGCATCGCATCAACGAAGTCGTGATGGTCGACCAATCGCCGCTCGCGCGGACACCACGATCTACGCCGATCCTTTATCTCGGACTTTACGATCGCGTCCGTGAACTTTTCGCCGCACAGCCGGAAGCGATGTCGCAGGGTCTGACTGCGAGCGCGTTCTCATTCAACTCCGGTAGCGGTCGCTGCGAACGTTGCTCGGGCACCGGCTTTGAAAAGATCGAGATGCAATTTCTAAGCGACCTCTATGTGCGCTGCGCCGAATGCGAAGGGAAACGGTTTCAACCGCACGTGCTGAAAATTAAACTGCACGACAAAGCGATTCACGATGTGCTGGAGCTGACTGTGAGCGAAGCGATCCAATTTTTCGTTCAGATCGGCGAACAAAAGACTCTCTCCAAGCCGCTGGATGTACTCGATGAAGTCGGGCTCGGTTATTTGCGGCTCGGTCAACCGCTGAACACTCTCTCCGGCGGTGAATCACAGCGTTTGAAACTCGTCAGGCATTTGGCCGAAACCGGAAAGAATGGCGAAGATGACGAGCACCGTAATCTTTTCATTTTCGACGAACCGACCACTGGACTGCATTTCGATGACGTCGCGGTCCTGCTGCAAGTTTTTCAGCGCCTGGTCGAGCGCGGAAACTCGATCATCGTGATCGAGCACAATCTCGAAGTGATTAAGTCCGCCGATTGGATTGTCGATCTTGGACCCGAAGCAGGTGACGAAGGCGGTGACGTCGTGGGCGTTGGCACGCCCGAACAAATCGCGAAGATCGACGACTCGCACACCGGCCGGTTTCTGCAGAAAATTCTGTCGAGTGCGCCGGCTACATCGCGTAGTTCGGCAGGGCGACTGACGTATACGAACGTTGATGAGGAAGAATTCGCTCGCGCAGCTGAGGCGGCCCCGCGTTTCCGCATTAACGGCAGCAACGGCGCGATCGGTATTCACGGCGCGCGCGAGCACAACCTGAAAAACATCGACGTCGACATTCCACGCGACCGGATGGTGGTCGTCACGGGTTTGAGTGGCTCCGGTAAATCGACCCTCGCGTTCGATATCTTGTTCGCCGAAGGACAGAGACGATTTCTCGACAGCATGTCGCCTTATGCGCGGCAATTTGTCGAACAACTGGAGAAGCCCGATGTCGATCTTGTCACCGGGCTGCCGCCGAGCGTGGCGATTGAGCAACGCGTCACGCGTGGCGGCGGCAAATCGACCGTCGCGACCGTGACCGAGGTTTATCATTTTCTGCGGCTGCTCTTTGCCAAAACTGGAACGCAATTTTGCCCGGACTGCGATTTCCCTGTGGAAAAGAAGAGTCTGGCCGCGATTGTGAAACAAATCGAAACGGCGGCGAAAAAAGGCGCACTCAAAGTGCTGGCGCCGGTGGTCAAAGCGCGGAAAGGATTTCACACTGACGTTGCGCGATGGGCCGAGCGGCAGGGCTTCGACACCTTGTATGTCGATGGTGCACTTATTCCAATTGTGCAGTTTCGAAGACTCGAGCGTTTCAAAGAACACAGCATCGCGGTTGTCGTCGGCGTGATCGATGCCAAACGGATCGCGAAAGCGCGCAACCTTGCCCAACGCGCGCTCGAGATCGGACGCGGCACGGCGCATCTTCTCGATTCGAAAAACCGGCTCACCGTCATGAGCACGGAGATGAGTTGTCCAAATTGCGGCCGCGCATTTGAAGAACTGGATCCGCGATTGTTTTCCTTTAATTCGCCGCATGGCGCTTGCGAAGAATGCGGCGGATTCGGCGAAATCTGGGACCAGGACTTTCAAACCGGCGCGGACAACAACAGCGACTCAGTTTTGGAAAACGAACTGGCGGCCGAGCGCGAATCGGAATGGATTGATGCGACCGAAGCGCACGAATGTCCTAGCTGTCATGGCTCGCGCTTGAACGCGGTCGCCCGACATGTGCGCGTGCAAGGCCAGACGATTGATCAGTTCACGAATCTTTCGGCAAGCGAAGCTGCTCGCAAGATCGACAAACTGAAATTTCATGGGACACAACAAGCCATCGCCGCTGATGTCATTCCCGAGATTCGCCAGCGGTTGCGCTTCATGAAAAACGTTGGGCTTGGTTATCTGGCACTTGGGCGTTCCGCCAAAACCTTGAGCGGCGGCGAATCGCAGCGAATCCGGTTGGCGGCGCAGCTCGGCTCGAATTTGCGCGGTGTGCTCTACGTTCTGGACGAACCGACGATCGGTCTCCATCCCCGCGACAATTTGCGATTGCTCGACACGCTTACTGCGCTTCGCGAAAAGGGAAATTCACTCATCATCGTCGAGCACGATGACGAAACGATGCGGCGTGCTGATCACATTGTCGATCTTGGCCCGCGCGCGGGAACGCATGGCGGGGAGGTCGTTGCCACCGGAACGTTGCGCGATATCGAACGCTCCAAGCTCTCCGAGACCGGCCGATGTTTGAGAACGCCGCTTTGTCACCCGACCCGAAAATCGCGGCGATCGCTGCGCGCGGTCGAGAATTGGATCCAAATCCACGGCGCGCGTGCGAACAATTTGAAAGATGTCAATGTCCGTTTCCCCGTCGGCCGGCTTTCGGTCATCACTGGAATTTCCGGGTCTGGAAAATCGACCTTGCTGCACGACGTGCTGCTTCCGGCGGTGATCGAGCAATTGGAAAATCGCAAACGCAGTGGCAACGGTGATTTGTTCAAGCTTGTCAGCGGCACGGAAGAGATCGAAGCCGTTTACGAGGTTGATCAGTCGCCGATCGGGAAGACGTCGCGCTCGACCCCCGGCACTTACGTCAAAATTTTCGACGAGATCCGGAATCTCTACGCTCAGTTGCCGGTCTCGCGTGTCCGCGGTTATTCGGCCAGCCGGTTTTCATTCAATGCCGAGGGCGGCCGTTGCGAAAGTTGCAAGGGCCAGGGCGTGATCAAACTGGAGATGAATTTTTTGCCGGAGGCGTTGGTGCCGTGCGAGGACTGCGGTGGGCGCCGTTACAACCCGCAAACACTCGAAGTGCTCTACAACGAAAAGTCGATCGGCGACGTGATGGAGATGACAATCGAGGAAGCCGCTGATTTTTTTGGCGTGCATCCGAAAATCGCTCGACCGCTTTCGTTGCTGGTCGAAACTGGTCTCGGTTATCTGAAACTCGGCCAGCCGAGTCCGACGTTGAGCGGCGGCGAAGCGCAACGCTTGAAACTGGTGACGCAATTGAAACGCGGCGTTGGTCGCGCGGAGAACGAGCGGATTCGAAAAATGCGCAAACCGGGATCGACGTTGTATCTGTTAGAAGAGCCAACGATCGGTTTGCACATGGCTGATGTCGATCTTTTGCTCAAGGTGCTGCATCGATTAGTCGATCAAGGGAACACCGTGATTGTTATCGAGCATAACCTAAGCGTGATCGCGGAAGCGGATTACATTATCGATCTTGGTCCGGAAGCGGGCGCGGATGGAGGCAAAGTCGTGGCCGCTGGAACGCCGGAACAAATCTCGAAAAATCGCACAAGCCGCACCGCGCCATTTTTGCGAAAAACGCTCGCGCACTCAAGCGCAGATCGCCGAAAGTGATCGCGCGCCGCGCTTAACGAATGCTCGCTTATTACGTTCACGATCTTAATCCGTTGATTTTTCGACTGTGGGAGAACGTCGGTCCGCGCTGGTACGGATTGGCTTATGTGCTTGCGTTCATTTGCAGCTACGTGCTGTTTCGTCGTTTGGCGAAGTGCGGCTACGCCGATTTACCGGTGGCGAAAGTGGGCGACTTCGTTACCGGCGCTGCGCTCTTTGGCGTCATCGTCGGTGGCCGGCTCGGCTACGTTTTTTTCTACAAGCCGGAGATGTTGCGCGCGCCGATGTCGATCCTGCGAGTGTGGGAAGGCGGAATGTCGAGTCACGGCGGCATGCTCGGTCTGCTCGCGTTCACATTTTACTATGCATGGCGCCACAAAATTTCGTGGACGAATCTCGGCGACAATCTGGTCGTGACCGCGCCGATTGGCTTATTTTTCGGGCGATGCGCCAACTTTATTAACGGCGAGCTTTACGGCCGCGCGACGAACGTCTCGTGGGCGATGCAGTTTCCGAAAGAACTGACCGAAAACGTTGGCGAGGCCGAACGCGCGATCATTGCATGCAGACAAATCGATCCGACTCTTAGTTCTTCGGAGGCGATCGTCGCCGCGGTGCGTCATGAGCCGCAGGTGAAGGAAGTTCTGCGCGGAATTCTGACGCCGCGACATCCATCCCAGCTTTACGAAGCCTTTTTCGAAGGAATGGTTCTGTTCGGGATCCTCTTGTTCGTGCGGACTCGGACGCGGCAGCCGAACGGTGTTCTGACTGGTTTGTTCTTCATTTGCTACGCGATCTTTCGGATCATCGTTGAAAATTTCCGCGAGCCGGACGCGAGCCTGATTGCCGGTTTTACCCGCGGTCAGTTCTTTTCTTTCTTTCTGATCGCGATTGGCCTCGCCTTCGTGATCGTCGCGAAACTGCGGCCGACGTTTCCGAAAAAGATCGCGGCACGCGACTAGCCCTTTCGCTTTCGTCAGAATCCGCTAATAGTTCCGCAGGTGAAGCGGAGATGCTTTCATTGATTGCAGCCGGCGGTTTGCTCTTTGCATTTGAGCACGCCACCATTGCCGGCAAGCTCGTTCTCCTGCTCCTCGCGATCGTTTCGATCTTCAGTTGGTCGGTCATGATCACGAAGCTGCGCGTGATCCAGTTCGCCCGAAAGCAGAACGCGCGTTTCCTCTTCGCGTTCCGGCAAGATCGACAACCACTGCGGTTGTTGGAAAAAAACGCGCGCTTCCCCGGTTCGCCGATTTTCAATGTTTATCGCGCCGGTTGTCAGGAGATGACGTTTCATTTGCTTGGCTCGGCCGAAGTAGACGAAACATTCCGCGCGCGACTTGGGATTGCCGAAAAAATTTCAACGGCGCAAATGGGCGCGGTCACGGCGGCGATGGAACGTGCCGTCGGCGAAACCGCGCTTGAACTCGAGTCGCAAATGATTTTGCTGGCAACGGCGGTGAGCGGTTCGCCTTTTCTCGGATTGCTCGGCACAGTTTGGGGCGTGATGGATGCGTTCACTGGAGTCGCAGAAGCCGGCGCGCCCAATCTCGCTTCAATGGCTCCCGGTGTTTCCGGCGCGCTGATCACAACCGTGACCGCGCTCTGCGTCGCGATTCCGGCGATGTTCGGTTACAATTTCTTGGTCACGCGCATCCGCGGAATGATTGTCGAGATGGACAATTTTGCGGCCGAGCTCGCGTCTGAGTTCGAACACAAATTCGTCGATCATGCCGTGCGCGAGTCCGCATTTCGCAGATGAGGCGTTACTCGCAACGGCAGACCCTCTCGTCGCTCTCCGAGATCAACATCACCCCGCTCCTCGATCTCGCGTTCGTCCTGCTCATCATTTTCATGATCACGACGCCACTGCTCGAGAGTAGCATGAGCCTCATCATTCCGTCGAGTGGCGGAAAGAATCCGCCTGTCACTTCGTCGCAAGTGCAAACGGTTTCGATCGATCGGAACGAAACGATTCGACTGAACAATCGGCTTGTCGATCTTAGCGCTCTGAGTGCGCAATTGGGCGAGATCAAGCGCACCAATCCGGACGTTGCCGTTGTCATTCGGCCGGACCGCGACTTGCCCGTGCAAAAATTGGTCACATTGATGGACGCCTTACAGCGAGCGCAGATCATGAAGGTTGGCATCGCGACGAGAGCTGAGGCGAAATAGCGCGATGCCAAAAAACCTGCGCTTCTGGACCAACGTGACCCTCATCGCGCTGGTGCATGTCGTGCTCATTGTTGGGTTAATTCGTTTGAGTCGTGAAAATAAGAGCGCTGGTGCACAAAGTGTTGTTTGGCTGGATGGCGGCGCTGGTGACGGCATGGTCACGCAAAAGAAGAATTTACCGGCGCCGGTGAAATCGCCGTTACCGCGAAAGGAATCGAAAACGGACGAGCTGAGGGAACGGGATTCCGATGAAGATCGGCCATACCTGGCCTCGGCGCCGAGCGACATTCAACTGCCAACGCCGAAGCCTTCGCCGAAACCAGCACAAAGTGCGACGCCGGCACGCAGTCCCAAGCCGAGTCCGACCGCGAAAGCGAAGACAACGCCGAAGCCCACACCTAAGCCGACGCCGAAACCGACACCCAAGCCTTCGCCAAAGAAAATAGTTGTGGCCAAGGCGTCTTCAAAACCGTCGCCGACTTTGAAACCGGTGGCGGAAAAAACGGAGAACGAGCAAGGCGATACCGAGCCGGAGAAAAAAGAAATCGCAAAACCGTTGGTAGCGAAGAACGATTCCAGCGAGACGGAGTCGAAAAAATCTCCGGCGACCCAGACCGGAACTGGCACTGGAACGGCGCCAGGCAGCGGTGCTGGTCGTGCCGGCGGGGCCGGTAGTGAATCGCAGTTCGGTTGGTACGGCAGCATGTTGCACGACCGTTTTTACAGCGAGTGGGTCCAGCCGACTACAATTGCTACTGTGGGCGCGAAAAATTCCGTCCTCGCAAAACTTCGGATCGAAAAAGATGGACGCGTCTCCAGCTTCGAGGTTGTCCGGCCATCGGGAAATAACGAGCTCGACGAATCGGTCAAAGCCCTCGCGAATCGCGTCAGTCGAGTCGAGCCGTTACCGGATGGACTCGGCAAGGGCGACCATTACGACGTGAAGATCAACTTCGAGCTGAACTCGGAGTAATCTATCAATTCTGGGCCGAGTCGCGTTTCGCTTTCTCTCGCGCGCGATTGGCCTGCAATTCGGCCAGATGTTTTTCGGACCAGCGGCAAAGCGCGCGCAACGGTTCGATCAACGTCCGACCCAGTTTGGAAAGCGAATACTCGACTTTCGGTGGAACGACTGGATAAACCTTGCGCTCGACCAGGCCGTCCCGTTCCAGGCTGCGGAGAGTTTGCGTCAACATTTTTTGGGAAATCCCACCGATCTCGCGGTGGAGCTCGGCGTAACGCATTGTCTGCTTCGAGAGCAATTGGATGATCAACGCCGTCCATTTGTCGGCGATCCGGTCGAGGACGAGACGGGATGGGCATTGGGCATCTAAAACCGAGGCGGGGGATGATTTAGACATGTCCCCGTTTAGAGGAAGTCGCTCTCAGGCGCAAGGAGAGAGTAACATTCCCACAGGTATGTATAGGTAAGATCGACATGTAGTTGACCGGGCGTAACTCGCGTCCGAGATTTTGGTCGATGAGAACTCGCAATATAGCCGCCGACCAGGAGCCTGCGGTCGCCGGTTTATTAAATGAATCTGAAGCAGGCCTGAAGTTTGAATCATCGCAAGTTTCGCCGGGGCAGGATGACGCGATGCTGCTCGATGAGTATTCGCGCACCATCGTGAGCGCCGCGAATCGCGTCGGACCGGCGGTTGTAAACATCGACATTAAACAACGTCTCGATAGTCGGCGCGGCCCGCGTGAAGTTGGGGGCAGCGGTTCCGGTTTCGTCATCGCGCCGGACGGTTTCATTTTAACCAACAGCCACGTTGTGCACGCCGCGAATCAAATCGCGGTCAGTTTGCCCGACGGGCGCGAGTACCCGGCCCAATTGGTCGGCGATGACCCCGACGCCGATCTCGCTGTAATTCGAATCGATGCGCCCCATCTTGCCCATGTGCGCCTGGCGGATTCCGAGAACTTGCGCGTCGGCCAGGTAGTGATCGCAATCGGGAACCCCCTTGGTTTTCAGGCGAGCGGGACCGCGGGCGTGATCAGTGCGCTTGGCCGGTCGATGCACGCGCAATCCGGCCGTCTGATCGACAATATTATTCAAACCGATGCCGCTCTGAACCCGGGAAACTCCGGCGGGCCGCTGGTAAACTCAGCCGGCGAAGTGATCGGTGTAAACACGGCGATGATTCGTCCGGCCCAGGGAATCTGTTTCGCGATCGCGAGCAACACCGCGAAATTTGTCGCCGGCTGGCTAATTAAAGAAGGAAAAATTCGCCGTAGCTACATTGGCGTGGCCGGCCAAAATGTGCCAATCCATCGGCGCGTGGTTCGTTTTTATGATCTGCCACTTGAGACCGGCGTCCTGGTCGTTTCCGTTGAAAAAAACAGCCCGGCCGAAAAGACCGGCCTGCGCGAAGGCGATGTGATCGTCGCGTTCAACGCAAAAGCGATTGGCAGCATTCACGAGCTCCACAAAATGCTCATGGGCGAGCAGATCGGCGTTCAATCTGAAATCACGATTGTTCGGCACACGGAAAAGTTGGCGCTTGCAATTACGCCGGCAGAATCACCGACGCGGACGGCCGCTTCTCGCTAACGCCAAGACGCGTTGCTTGTTTTTCGGCGCGCGCTGAGGGACGCTGAATCGGCTCGATGAAAATTCTTGTGATTGGCGGCGGTGGCCGCGAACACGCGCTGGTTTGGAAGCTCAAGCAATCGCCGGCGGTCGATCGCATTTTTTGTGCGCCCGGAAATGCTGGCACCGCTGTCATCGGCGAAAATGTCGCTCTTGCCGCAAGTGATTTGCCGCAATTGCGCGCATTCGCGAAGCAGAACGATGTCGATCTAACCGTTGTCGGTCCAGACGACCCGCTCGCCATGGGGATTGTCGATCTTTTTTCGGCGAACAAATTGCGGGTTTTCGGTCCGACGAAATCGGCGGCGCGTTTGGAGTCATCAAAGATTTTTGCCAAAGAGTTAATGCGCGCTCAAAAAATTCCGACGGCGCAAGCGAGCACGTTCTCGGACAGCAAAGAAGCACTGCGTTATTGCGAACAGCTGAAGTTTCCGGTCGTGATCAAAGCTGATGGGCTCGCATTGGGCAAGGGCGTGATCATTGCGCCGAATATCGCAACTGCGAGATCAACCATCGAAGCGATGATGAATGAAGCGCGCTTCGGCGAAGCCGGCCGCCGCATCGTGATCGAAGAATTTCTACGCGGCACGGAATGCTCGCTCCACGCGCTCGTTGATGGAAAAAACTATCGGTTGCTCGAATCGGCCCGCGATCACAAACGCGTGTTCGATGGCGACTCGGGCCCGAACACCGGCGGCATGGGAGCGTTCAGTCCGGCCAATAACTGGAACGCGCGCTTGCAGTCGCAATTCGAAAACGAAATTATGCGGCCGCTGTTGCGCGGCTTGGCCAAGGAGCGCATCGCCTATCGCGGTCTTCTATATCCAGGCCTTATGATTACGAGCGACTGCGCGCGGGTGCTCGAGTTCAATTGCCGATTTGGCGATCCCGAGACACAGACGCTGTTGCCACGAATGAAATCCGATCTGTTGCCGCTGTTGGAAGCGACGATCGACGGCAAGATCGACAGTTACACGATCGACTGGGACAAACGCGCCACCGTCACAGTTGTCCTCGCCTCGGCTGGTTATCCGGGCAAATACGAAACCGGAAAAGCGATTTCTGGTTTGGACGACGCAGCGAAACTCGAAGGCATTCAGGTTTTTCACGCCGGAACAAAGAACGCGAATAACCAAGTGATAACGGCCGGCGGCCGGGTCCTGGCCGTGAGCGCTCTAGGACCAACCATCATGGCCGCGCGCTCGCTCGCTTACGACGCGGTATCGCGCATCCAGTTCGATGGATGTCACCATCGGCGCGATATTGCTCTCAGCGCGGTGACCAGCTAACAATAAGCGCAATGTTGAATTGGACGGCCACAACGGCCATCGCGTTTTTCCTGGCGGCAAATTTATTCGTCCAAACGCCGGCGCCGTCGTCGGCACCGACGGCGAAAAGTTCGGTAGCGGCGGCCAAATCTCCCGCGCCGTCGGCGTCGGCACCCCCGAGCACCGAGCAGATAATCAATTCGCTGGGCGAAAGCGATCTTCAGTCCGCGATCGCGCTTCTGAAAAGCAATTTCACCAGCCCGGAGGCGATCACCGATGCAGAATTGAATCGAGCGACGCTCGCCGGATTGCTGGTGCGCATGCCGGGAGGATTAATGGTCTTGCCGAGTCACGAAACTGCGCCGGTTGAACCGGTCGCTCCGTTTTACAGTGAAGTTTTTGAAGGCCATGTCGGATATCTCCGGCTCGGTCCGCTCAACAGCGCCAATCTGAAAGAGATGGACAAGAACCTCCAGGATTTCCCGGCGAAAAAAGTCGATGCGTTGGTTGTCGATCTTCGTGCCAGCGGCAGCGGTGATTTCGGGACCGCCGCGGAGTTCGCGAAACGTTTTTGTCCGAAAGGCAAAGCGCTTTTTAGTTTGCGCAAGCCGGCGGCGCGTCAGGATCGATCCTTCAATTCCGATCGGGACCCGGCGTTCCAAGGTTTGATCGTGGCGCTGATCGACAGCGACACGGCCGGCGGCGCGGAAGCAGTTGCCGCCGATCTCAGGTTTTACGACAAGGCTTTGCTGGTAGGCCAAGCCAGCGCCGGTCGCGCGGTGGAATATTCCGATTTGCCGTTGCCGAGTGGAAAAATTTTGCGTGTCGCTTCCGCGGAAGCGGTCATGGCCGATGGACAGCCATTGTTTCCTGGCGGCGTGAAACCGGATTTGCCGGTGGAGATGTCGGTCGCGGACAAGCGGCAAATCTTTCGATTGAGCGGCGAGAAGGGAATGACGCCCTTCGTTTACGAAACAGAACGGCCGCACTTAAACGAAGCGGCATTGATCGCGGGAACAAATCCCGAGCTCGACATCTCAGACGCACAGCGCCGCAATCGCGGCCGCGAGAAACAACCGGCGCGCGATTCCGCTTTGCAGCGAGCGCTCGACGTCGTGACTTCGCTCGAAATTTATCAGAAGCGCTGACGTGCATCCACTGGAAGAACGAATCGGTTACAAATTTCGCAATCCTCTGTTGCTGGCCGAAGCGCTGACCCATCCGAGCCTCGGTCATGAAACCCAGCAGCGACATTTCGATAACCAACGGCTCGAATTTTTGGGTGACGCAATCCTCCAACTGGTCATCACCGAATATCTTTTTGGACATTTCGGCGATCAGCCGGAAGGACAGCTGACGAAATTGCGTTCGCGGCTGGTTTCGCGGGACGCATTGAAAGCGCACGCCGCAGCGCTCGATCTTGGACAGTTTTTGTTGATGGGTCGCGGCGAAGAAGCGAGCGGTGGACGCGCTCGAATATCGACGCTCGCGGACGCATTCGAAGCGCTGATCGGCGCGATTTATCTCGACGGTGGATTGGAAAAAACGAGAAAATTTATTCTGGCCCAGGCGCAACAAGATCTGGCCCAACTCGCCGAGGAACCGGTCGATATCAATCCCAAAGGGCATTTGCAGGAACTGTTGCAAAGCATTTCGCCGCGGAGCCCCGTTTATGAAGTCCTTTCGCAGACCGGACCTGAACATGACAAACGATTCGTCGTCCAGGCAGTCTGGGAGGGAATCGTTCTCGGAAAAGGTTACGGTCGAAGCAAGAAGCAGGCGGAGACAGCGGCGGCAGAAGAAGCGATGGAATTGAAGCGCTGGAAAAAGGCAAAACGCGCAGTCTCGCCGCGGGACGAGTCTGTCCGAAAGGCGGACAAGATCGACAAGAAGAAGAAAAGCAAAAGCTAGCGCGCCATTAGCCCGCGATGGCGTCGCCAAAGGAATGATTCAAGGCGTCGATATTTTTTCTCACGTTCGATTTCCAGCGAAGGTGATTGGCGATGCACGCGGTCACAAATTTTTTTGCGCGCGCAATTGAATCTTCCAGAGACAGGCCGGCAGCGAGACCGGCGGTAATGGCGGCGGAATAAGTGCAGCCGGTCCCGTGCGTCGCCACGTCGCGGACAAACGGCGCGGCAAATTCGACGACTTTTCCGTTCACAAAGAGAAGATCGACAGCGTCCTTGCCGGCCAAATGACCGCCTTTGAGCAGGATCGCGGTTTTGAATTTGCGCTCGAATTCTTTACCTGCGCGCTCCATCGATTCGCGGTCTCGAATTTTATCCGCGCCTAATTGGACCGCTTCGTCCAAGTTTGGCGTGATCAAAGTCGCGAGGGGAAACAATTCGGTTGCGTAAGTGTCGACTGCGTCGGACTCGATAAGTGGATCACCACCTGTCGCAGTGATGACGGGATCAACCACGAGCGGAGTTTTGGACCGAAGATCGAGAATCGTTTGCGCGACCGTCGAAATAATTGCCGTGGAGCAGAGCAATCCAGTTTTCATCGCGGCGATCGGGAAATTTTTGGCGAGCACTTCGATTTGCGCGCGAACCATTTCGACGCCGACCGGCTCGAGTCGCGAAACTTTGGCGGGAATTTCGGCGACGACGCACGTCACCGCGGTCAATCCATAGACACCGAGCGCGCTGAATGTTTTTAGATCGGCCTGAATGCCGGCGCCGGCGCTGCTATCGGAGCCGGCGATGGTCAGCGCGATCGGAGTGTTGATGTTCGAGGTTCGATGTTTGATTTGATGCGAGATTAACGTGCGCTGTTTGTTTTGGAGGGCAACCGCTCCGGTTGCCGATCCATTTCAATGGCAGGCGGAGCGCCTACCCTACAATCTAAAAGAGAAATCTGCCTTGAGAAGCGCGTTCGCTACAGAAGAAAATCTTAGCCGTCGTTGCCGATGGCTTCGACCGGGCAACCTTCCATCGCTTCTTTGCAGCGCGCTTCTTCCTCCGGATTCTCTGCTTGTTTGTAAACGTAGGAATGTCCACCGTCATCGTTGCGCTTGAAATTTGCCGGCGCGGTTTCGCGGCACAAATCGCAATCGATACACTGGTCGTCGACGTAAAATTTCCCCGGGACGTTTTCCGGGTATCTATTCGCAGGGTCTGCCATGTTTTGCCCTGATGAGGCGGAAGAAAACGGTACGGAGAAAGGCCCGGCGGCGCAACGGAATTTGCTTTTTGCCATGATCAGACACGACCTTGAGATTGTCCCGACGCGAAGGCTCTGGAACGGATGAAAAAGGAAACAGCCAAGACGTTGCGCGCATTCCTGATTGAGCTGGTCATTTATGCCGTACTCGTGGTCGGCTATTTTTTTCTCGTGCTGCATTTTTTGGGCGAAGGCCTGCAGCAAATTGCCCAGAATCATCGCTACATCTACGCCGGTCTTGCCATTTTGCTCATGATTGGCCAGGCGGTTCTTCTCCAGAACGTGACGACGTTTTTGTTGCGACTCATTCGCCGCACCCAATAACTATGTTTTTTCCCATCTCCGGCGCACACATCAGCCCGACTTATCTCGTGATCATTGGATTCGTCATCGGGATTCTGGGCGGCTTTTTCGGTGTTGGTGGAAGTTTCATTGCCGGCCCGGCCCTTCGCGCAGTCGGACTGGACTGGAATTTCGCAGTCGGGACCGATCTCGCCCACATCGTGGGCAAATCAGTCGTGGCGGTGCGACAGCATCGCGCCTTTGGCAATGTCGATCTTAAACTCGGACTGATCATGGCCTTCGGCACCATCGGCGGCGCGGAGGTCGGCGCGCAATTGATTCAAATGTTGAAGCGCGCTGGCAACGTCAACCTGGTTGTCAGCGTTGTCTCAATTGCCGTCTACATCAGCATCTCCAGCTTCATGATTTGGGAGAGCCGCAAAACCCTCGCGGCAAAGACGCCGCTGCCGCCGGCCGCGGCCAGCGGGACGAAGAAAGATCATTCGGCGTTCATGCATGTAACGCGAGCGATCCAGGGACTGAAACTCCCGCCCATGATTGAACTGCCGACATCCGGCGTAACGATTTCGCTTTGGGTTATTCTTCTTGTCGCTTTCGTCGGTGGACTCTTCAGCGGCTTTCTGGGAGGTGGTGCGGGTTACATCCGAATGCCGTCCATGGTTTACGTCCTTGGAATTCCAACCCATCTCGCCGTCGGCACCGATTTGTTCGAGATTATTATTTCGGCCAGCTATGGAACCTTCAGCCATGCGATCAAAGGCAACGTCGACATTCTGATTGCGCTCGTTATGCACACCGGGGCTGCCATCGGCGCGCAGATCGGCGCGATTTCTACGCAATATTTCACCGGCCCGAAAATCCGCTTGGCCTTCGTGCCACTGCCGTTGATTGGCGCTGCCATTGTCATTTACACCCTGATGACCGGCCACAAATTGTAATTCCGCCATGAGGATTTTGATCTGCAGCGATGGAAAACCGGCCGCCGATGCCGCGACCCGATTGGGTGCTTTGCTCGCCGCGCCGTCGCGGGCAGAAACGACCCTGCTTGGCATCGCTGAAAAGGCCGAAGACGAACCGTCGTTGCGTGAAGCGCTTGAGAAACAGGCCGAATGGTTGCGCGCGAAAAATGTTTCTCCACAAATCGCGATCGGCGCCGGCGACCCAGTCCGGCAGATTGTCGATCAAACCACCAAAACAAAGTATGACCTGGTCGTGATTGGCGCCCGCAAGACGGGTTCAACCGGACCGCATTGGCGTTCTGAAAAAACTTACGAAGTGATCAAGTCCATTTCGCCGCCGGTCCTGGTGGCGATGGGAGAGTGGGCGCAACTGAAGCGCTTCCTGGTTTGCACTGGCGGAAAGGAATTCATCGAAGAAGCCGTTCAGTTAAGCGGCAAACTCGCGTCCGCGGTCGGCTCTTCGGTGACTTTGCTCCATGTCATGGCCGAGCCGCCGGCCATTTATGCCGATCTGATGCGACTCGAAGAGGACGTCACTCGTTTACTCGAATCGAATTCAGAACTTGGAATCAATCTTCGCACCCAAAAACAAGATCTCGAAAAACTCGGCGTGCCGACCGAAGTGCATGTTCGTCATGGAATCGTGGTCGATCAGGTTTTCGCCGAGGTGCGCAAAAGTAATTACGATTTGATCGTGACCGGCTCCTCGCAAGCGCGCGGCATGCTCCGTCACTACATCATGGGCGATGTTACTCTCAGCATTTTGAATCACGCCAATTGTCCGGTCTTGGTCGCGCGGGCCGGGAAGGTCGCCGGGCCGCGCGGACTTTGGCGTTCGATCCGACGCGCTTTCGCAGCCAAGCCGGTCAAATAACCGCGCGCAGTTGTTCGATCGAAACTTCGCCGCGCATCAACGCTTCGCCCACGAGCACGGCATCCACGCCGCATGCTTTCATTCGCGCAATATCCTGCGGCGTCTTGATCCCGCTTTCGCTGACGAGGATAACGTCGTCCGGCACCTCGCGGCAGAGTTTTTCGGTGACCGTAAGATCGACATCGAACGTCGCGAGATTGCGATTGTTAATTCCAACGATCTCGGCTCCGACCTCAAGAGCGCGTTGCAACTCATCGACGCTGTGGACTTCGACGAGCGAATCGAGCCGATATTCTTTCGCGCCTTTGAGTAGACGAACGAGTTGGTCTTGAGTAAGCGCCGCCACAATTAAAAGGATCGCGTCCGCGCCGTTTGCGGCCGATTCCGCGATTTGGGCGCGATCCCAAATGAAATCTTTCCGCAGCACGGG
>Ga0137383_10000108_pt1 | contig 33028 bp, 22 predicted proteins | sample SagtaG_19_FD_104817 | JGI IMG/M metagenome (GOLD analysis project Ga0137383, IMG submission 104817) | Vadose zone soil microbial communities from Sagehorn Ranch, Mendocino, California, USA - Sage2_R_40_16 metaG | ecosystem: Environmental > Terrestrial > Soil > Vadose zone | place: USA... | reverse complement strand
TAGGGGTCCTGTTTCTAGGCTTATGGCGATTATCTGGTTGTTGTGGGGTATGAGTATGAGGTCTATCTTCTCGTACTGTACTGATATGTGGCTTAGTGGTCCGCACTGGGCTTCTAGCTGTGACAACGTGTCGAGTACTAGTGGGGGAACGCTTCCCATGAATTTCCGGTCGTAGCTTTCTGGTGTGAAGCTTGCTACGCTTGTCCGCATTCTTGATTCTACGAGTTTGTGGTTCCGGTCTAGTAGTGCCACGTATCTGATTCTAGGGTCCAGGGCGAATAGGTCGTCTGCTAGACGTGCTTGGGGTCTGCTCAAGCCTGCGGGGTGACGGTTTGTTCATGGTATCTAAAGGAATGCCCTGCGCTTTCCGCAGGTTTCCCAAAGCGCACTCTCGCGTCGTAAGAATAAAATTCCTACCCCCCTTTTTCGGAGAGGGGTCCCGCCAGTTGAAACTGGTCCGGGTGAGTCTCACGTTTCAGGGCGCAGAATGGAACTGTCGACTGTTTTTCCAGAGTGGAAATTGGGCGTATGGCTCTTCGTGAAAATCTAGTGATCTAGAAATGCCTGCTCCGATTCCGGTTTAGGGCTTATTCTGCGCCTGTCCTGTTTGAAATGGAACGGTCTGCGGATTTACCTTTTTCTCCCGCTGCTCTTCGAAGAAAGATTACCTTTTCTTAATACCCTCAAGATCACGAGTTTTGTGTCGCTGGAAAGATTTGTTTTGTAAATTTCTAAGAGAGGTCATTCACTGGCTGAAGCGTTTCTCGGGGAGAATACTGGTTTTTCGGGCAGAACGAAGTATTCAGCGTTTTTGAAATCGGGCATTTTGTGGAATGATGGAAGCTTGAACTCGGCATCATATGGAAGCCGTCTGCCCGATCGTTGATCAGGGCTTGTTCTGGGGCGAGTCTCTGTCTATCGTCCCGACTGGGAAGATGGAGGCGTCATTTACGGATGGGGCGTTTTATACATCGCTACTAGGAGGGTCGGAAACGCTTGGTAGTCTAGGCGGTTTGTTTCTTGGAGTACAAGTGGGTCGTTCTCACCGTCACGACCGTCGGCATTTTCATGGCCACGTTGGATTCGAGTATTCTTGTTGTGGGTCTTCCCCAGGTGGTTCTTGCCCTGAACGCGAACTTGGTTGTGGGTGTCTGGTTCATCACTGTCTACCGGCTCATGATAACCGTCCTTCTAGTAGGAATTGGAAGAATCGCGGACCTGCATGGCCGGGTGCGGTTGTACAATCTAGGCTTCGCCGTCTTCACAATCGGCTCGCTTCTCGCCGGTCTCTCCTTGACGGCTGAGGAGCTCTTGGCATTCCGTCTTGTTCAGGGGGTTGGTGCTGCGCTTCTCTTCGTAAATAGTGTCGCAATTGTCACGGACGCGTTCGCTGGCGAAGGACTGGGAAAGGGTATCGGGATAAACCAGGTCGCAATTAACGCTGGGACGATTACTGGTTATACTCTAAGCGGCATTCTCATCCAACTCTTCACCTGGCGATCTATTTTCCTGGTCAACGTTCCGATTGGAATCTTCGGAACATACTGGTCGCACCGGAGACTGAAAGAGATCTCTCAACCGGCCCACGGAGAAAGATTCGACCTGCCGGGTGCAGTCAGTTTTTCTGGTTCGATCACTCTCCTTCTGCTCGGCCTAACTATTGGTAGTCTGACGGATTTTCTGAACCTGGTTCTAATCGCGTCCAGCGGAATCCTCATGATCCTCTTCTTTCTCGTCGAGCGACGAACACGGTTCCCAGTACTGGATCTCTCCCTGTTCAAGATCAGACTGTTCACCGCTGGAAACATTGCAAACCTGTTGAGCGGGCTCGCGTTCGCAGGGCTCGCCTTCATCATGACTCTATATTTCCAGCTCGTAAGAGGCTATGATCCGCTTCACGCAGGAATTTTTCTTATCCCGCTAGACGCTACTTTGATCCTGATCGGCCCGATCAGCGGTTCACTCTCAGACAAATGGGGGGCGAGAGGTCTAAGCACCCTCGGTCTCATAATAGCGTCCGTAGGGTTTTTCGCATTGTCTACATTCGATCAAGCAACTTCCTATCCTGAGATTGCCGTAGGCCTCGTCCTCGTGGGATTTGGAATCGGACTATTCCGCAGTCCGAACGCGAGTTCCGTCATGGGCTCGGTTCCAGCCTCCAAGAGGGGAATCGCCTCCGGAATACGAGCAACCATCATCAACACCAGCATTGTGACAAGCATCCCCCTCGTCCTAGCATTCATGACCGCGGACATTTCATACGCCAAACTCGTAAACATAATTGGAAACGTCAACATTGTCACGACTGGGCAGGTTACGAGTGGCGATCTGGCCGGTTTTCTCTCGGGACTGCAGCATTCTCTTATCGTCTTTTCAGTGCTTATCTTGGCTTCAGCAGTATTCTCCTTCCTTCGAGGACGGCGGAACGATCGGTAGACAACCTCTGCCGGTTTTTCCTCCGCTCAGTTGTTCGTCTATCATGCGGGATTGAAATCTACGGTTATCTTCGTTGAACTAGTGTTCAGGGCGACGATGTCCCAAGTCCCTTGGCTGGTTGCAGTAAACTCGATTGTGCTCTGAGCCGTTTGCTGCTGGACAATGCAACTGCCCGATGGAAACGTGCTCATCGGACCATTCGTCGTGTTCCCTGACTGAATCCATGGCTCAATTATGGAATCCTCAATTACGCAGAAGTTTGCTGTTCCATTGATGACGACGACTCCAACTGCAAGATTCTGATTATTCAAGACTCCCGGTATCTTGAGTGCGTAGATTCCAGGGTATGATTGACTTCCTGCGTGTATGCTATGGCTTGCAGACGATTGTATGGAGACGTGAGTGCGCGGGAGAAAGGGTATACTCGCAAAGACGATTCCAACAGAGATAACAACGATCGCGGCGCCTATGATGAAAGAGTGCCGTCTCCAGACCGTCGACATTTCTCCTGGGCTTCCGATCCGTTGTTTGGTCTTAGGAGCTAATAAATGAGGCGGGATAATCATGCCCTTCTAACTTTTGCGTGTGAGACTGTTACCTACGTTAGCGGAAATCTTAGAACGAGAGTGTCCGTTATACGATGCACCGGGATCATTTGTTCTGGAGCCCCGGCCGGGGATTGAACCCGGGACCTACAGCTTTCTCGGGTCGGAATACAAGGCTGTCGCTCCACCACTGAGCTACCGGGGCTATCGCGTGGTGGGTGGAGCTGAGGCTAAGATAAGTTCTACTGATTATGTTTCGTTCAGTTGGGTTTCTGGTTCCGCATTCTTTCCGCGGCTCTGACGAGCGCGTCGACGCCGGGAAGGCTCTGGCCCGAGAGGAGTGAGAGCATTGCCCCTCCTGCGGTGCTGACATGCTTGAATCTCTCATCTATTCCAAGAATGGACGCCAACCCCACCAAGTGTCCGCCTCCTATAACAGTGTAGCCGTTGCTCTTGGCCATGGCTTCGAGGACTTGCTTTGTGCCGAGGTCGAATCCATCTCTCTCGAACACTCCTAAAGGTCCGTTGGCGACGATGGTGGCAGCTCCCTCGACTATTTTCGAATATTTTTCGACAGTCTTGGCCCCGATGTCGAGGGCTGACTCTTTCAACTGGACATCTATGTTTCGGTCAGTTCTCCTTCCTCGCTGATCATCGTATGCAAGGTCAATAGGGACTTCGATCCTGTCCTTGTACTTCATTGCCAGTGATTTTGCGTTCTTGATATGCATTTGAAGTCCAGCCATATCCTTCTCGTCGTCTGCCGAGATTTTCTTGTCCATTGCCTTAAGGAAGAGCTTTGCCGGCACTCCCCCCAGCAGAATCTTGTCGGCCTTATCGCGTGTAAGAATGTGTTCTATGACAGGGATCTTGTCCTCGACTTTTGCGCCTCCTAGAACGTAGACGCATGGTCGTCGGGGATCTACGAGCAGTCCAGAAACTGCTTTGAGTTCTTTTTCCATTAGTCGTCCTGCAGCACTCGGAAGTGCGTCTGTCAGTCCCACAATGCTAGGTTGCGATCGATGGGCAGTTGCAAAGGCGTCATTGATATTGAGATCGAAGAGTGGTGAGAGCTGTTTGACAAAGTGGGTCTTCAGGAGCTTCTCGGGTTTGTCGTCAATATTCTCCTCGGCACAAAATCTTAGGTTGTCGAGAACGAGGACCTGGCCTGGTTCAACCTTTGCTATTCTTTGGCGGGCGTGTGGGCCGATGACATCTTCCACGAACATTACTTGTTGGTTACAGCACCCGACTAGAGCCTCGGCGTGTGGTTGCATGTTCGTAAAGTCGTCTTTTCCTGGTCTGCTCTGGTGAGATCCGAGTATGACCCTCGCGTCTTCTAGTCTGGCGAGGGTCTCTGAGATTGCTTTAATTCTCGTGTCGTCTAGGATCTGATGTGTGGATGGGTCGAGGGGAACGTTGATGTCTACTCTCAGAAAGATTCTCTTGTTACTTGTCTCCACGTCATCCAGTGTGAGGAATTTGTGGCTGGACAAGCCTAGGGTCCTTTTAGCTACCTTTCTTCTAGTTTCGTTTCCGTTTAATGTTTCTTGGGCCAATGCTTTTTAGCAGTAGACTCTGCGCGGGCCTTTTTGCCGGGGTGGCTCAGCTTGGTCAGACCCCGAAAGGGGAGCCATAGCGCCGGACTCATAATCTGGTTTGAGAGATCCGGAGGTCGCGGGTTCGATAAAGGACCTCTTTCGAGAGCCCCGCCCCCGGCACTTTGTGTGGGAGGAGCGATCATCATTGAGCTCTAGGAGTTGTCAGCCTCTGCGGAGAATGTCCACGCGACCGTCCTTTCTTCCCACATAGGCAACGTCGCACATTTCGAGGAAGAGACCTGTTTCTATCACGCCGGGGATATTCTTGAGTTTCTCTTGGACTAGTTCCGGTCGGCGTAGACTTCTGAAGAATACGTCGGCGATCAGGTTGCCGTTGTCGGTTATTACGGGTCCGACCTTGCCTGCGGCTTCTCTTAGAACTGTCTTTTCAGAGATTCTTCTGATTTTTGCGAGGGTTAATCCGTAGCCGAAGGGGACTATCTCGACGGGTATCGGCTGCGGTCCGCCTAGGGTCTTGGCAAGTTTCTTTTCGTCGACTATGATGACGAGTTTCTTTGATGTGGAATCTACGATCTTCTCTCGTAGGAGTGCTGCTCCTCCCCCTTTCACCATGTCGAGGGTTCGCCATTGTATCTGGTCTGCGCCGTCTAGGGCTAGGTCGGGTTCGGTGTCTTCTTCGAGTGTTGCGGTTTTGAGTCCTAGTTTCTTTGTGGCTATTTCTGTCTGATAGGATGTTGGGATGAAGGTGATTTTGAGGTTCTCTTTCTTGATTCGTTCTGCGGCTAATTCGAGGGCTCGTAGGATGGTGTTCCCGCTTCCGAGTCCAATTGTAGTGTTATCTCTGATTTCTCTTATTGCTTGCGCGGCAGCGCTTATTCGTGCCTTGTCTGTCCAGGACAGGTTCTTGATCAGCCTTCTGTCTCGATCTGTTCTAGGCGTTCCATGGCCTTGAGGACCTCTTCTCGAATTGTCTCAAGTCGTTCTTCTGCCTTATTCTTAGGCTTCTCTTTTGCAGGTCGTTCCTTCGGAGGGTTTGCGGGTGTCGGGGTTGGACTTGTCTCTGTCTTCTGAGGCTCCGGTGGCTCAGTTGCCGCTTCAATTGTTGGGGTTACGGTCGGTCTGATCTGGCTTATCTTCAAGTCTATTTCGAGCATTTTTTCATGGAAGCTCTTGAGGAGATCTTCTTTCGCGGATTCGAGTTCGTAGAGGTCAACTGTCTTCTTATGGGTGTCTATTTCTCCGTCTACTCGTTTGAGGTCTGTTTTGTATCGTTGTAGGAGTTGGTTTTTTTCGCTGTCGTTGATCTGTCCTTTTGTTTCTGCCTCGTAGATCTTTGTCAGGGCGTCTCCGATGATGTCTCTCTCTAGATTTGCTAATCGGAGTCTGTCGCGAGACCTCGAGACATCGTTGCTGGTAATTGTTTTCTTTAGAATTTCTGGTATAGGAAAGGTTTCTCTCTGGAGAGACTCTTCTGAGTTCTTGTTCTCTTCCTGTTCGGTCTTCTTTCTCCCGAATAGAAGTATGAATGTGAGCAGTGCGAAAGGTGCCGTTTGGCCCTTTCTCCGCAATAGAAGCATTCCCCTAGCGTTCTTTGTGGATTGAGAGGTCCCTGATTATTAATGGTTTTAGCGGAAAGGGCGTTCTTGTTACCGCGCTGGGGGCAGGGTGCGTCCAAGTATGGTTATCTAGTGTCTTTGTGAGTGTTGGTTTTGGTGGAAGCCGTGTCTCTAGCGATGCAGTGTGAGAGCTGTGGTCGGCCGTTGGCTTCGCGAGAGGAACATGGAGCTCAGGATCTTGATAATCCGTATTGCATTCATTGTACTGATTTGAAGGGTAAGTTGCTACCTTTTGAAAAGTTGTATGACGACATGGTCGCCTCGGCTATGCAGACTCGTTGGATGAACAAGGAGCAGGCGGAGAAGTATGCGTTGGAAGAGATGGGTCGCCAGCCGGCTTGGAAGGACCGGGTTGACAAGATGCTCAAGCGGTAGTAGTGAGAGTCGGGAGATTTTTAGGTTCTGGTCCTGAGCTTCTTTAACTGTCTTAAACTAGACAGTCTCTGGGTTCTATCCCGTGCTCAGCGTCAGCTGGCAGCTTTTTGGGTTGGAGCCCCGGACGAGATTTGAACTCGTGACCCTTGCCTATTTGGGGGGGCTACCAAGGCAATGCTTTGGGCTGCGTTGATCTACCAGGCTGAGCCACCGGGGCACATGTTCTCTCGGCGAGATTGTAGTCGTGCTATATTGTTTGCTAGATGCTCGGATCGTGTGACCCTCTAGTTTTTTCTAGTTCACGTCGCCGTGATCTATGGGGTCTCAGAGGTTGCCTGAAGAGATGGAGTTAGTCCACGGCGATTTTCGCGTTGCTACCAGGCTTAGCATGGGATTGGAATATTTGAGGCTCTTCGTTACCGACAGAAGAATCATCGTTGCTCACATTGGGAAGAGGGGCGCAGGCTCCCAGGCAACAGTCTCCTTGTTCGGGAGGCTAAGTGCGGCCGTCGAGGATCTTTTCAAGAGTGGAAGAGAGTCTGTGAGTAAGAGAAAGCTGCGGGAATCGATTCCAGACGAGGTTTTGGCGGAAGACAAGGACAACTTTTTCGTGAACTATGATGACATCGTCGAAGTGACGTTTGACCAGAGATTTGTCCGTCCGAAGCTCGTCGTCCTCACCAGGGACGACAAGTTCCAATTCATCGTTCCGGGAGGATCTCAGAATCTACTAGAATTGTTGCAGAGGGTTCTGGAAAGAAAGTTGCGAGTCCTCTAAGCTAGCCGCATTCCACTTCTCGTTCATCTCTAATCATTTCTTTCTCGTCTCGCACGACTTCTCAGCGTCTCTGGAATCGCTACGGTTTCCACATGTAGAGCGTGACATATGCCACCGCTACAACGGCGGCGAAAGCAATGAGCAGTCCTGCGACGCGGTTGATGGAAAGGGGAGAGTCCCATCTCTCAAAGTTGCGCGCGTATCCCATCTTTTTCCACAATGAGAACGAAGCCTGCAAAGAAAACCGACAACACCCCAAGGAGCGCCGGGCCTACTAGCGCGGGTCCGACTGCATAGTATGCGCCGAGGATGGTGACTAGTATCAAGAGTGGTCCACCTACTACTAGTGCCGGGGCTGCTATTAATGCAGCATCCCCTATCAGCCTCTCGATTATGCGCCTTATCTTTTTCTTCCTACGGACCGGCGCCCAGATTCTCGAGTCCACTGGGGCCCATCCGTAGCGTTGAAGATCAGTTCCCGGCATACGATCTGATCTGTCGAGATCGGCACTAAAGCTTATCCTAGAATGCCAAGAAACAATCTGCAAAGTCCTGCTGAAACTCTTGCAGAGCAAATCCTGTTGCTAGCTCTTACTGCGTCTCCGTTTCTGGCCGTATCTTCCCGTCAAGCGTCTGTCGACGATAACCGTTGTGGCGAGTACACCTATCGACGCTAGTATCGTGACTAGGCTGATCTGGTCCCAGACGCCGCCTGTAAAGTCGACGAAGAGTGTGTTGCCCTTGGCCACTGCGTTCAAGGGTGCTGAGAACTGGGCTGATACGGTCGCCCCAGCGAAGTAGAGAATCTGAGAATTCTCGGATAGGAAATGTTGGGTGGCGGTGAAGTTGAAGCCTCCGTTCTGGGGGCTCGTCCATGTCTGCGAGTCGAGACTCATGCTGTGGCGCCAATCTTCTAGCGGGGTTGTGAGGGCCGACATGTCGAATAGGACGATGCCGGCGATGATTGGTTGATAACCGATCTTTAGAATTGTTTGACGGTTTACCTGCATCAGCTGCGTATGGTCGCTAGTGGCTACGAAATCTACGAAAGGCAGTACTGCGGTTAGGAGGTAGTCTTGTCCCAGTCGGTTGTACTGAGTATTCGCTACTGTCAGATCCTCGTCTAGGCGGAGAGCCATCCACGACATGTCATACTGGGCCACACCGAACCGTGTCGGGGGCGGCTCGTGGACTTGGAAGGCAGCGGTCGCGTTTAGTGTTTGGACACACGGCACGCAGGTTGCGTTGATGCTGTTGGAGGACAACTGTAATGACACGTCTGAAACAGTTATCCCACTCTCCTTCTGCTGGAGGCTGGTCTGGATTGCGGATGAGAACTGCGAGAGGTCGCCTCCGGTGAGAGAGTAGTTCAGGTTCGGGGGAAAGACCGTTACCGGGTCTGGAAGATCTGTCATGTTCTGGACCGCCCTCATCCTCCATGTGACTGTGAAGGTATCTCCGTGCAGCTGGACGTTATAGTCCGCATTGGCAGGGGGAAAAATCAGGACGGGCAGAAGGATCAGTACTGCTACTACGACAAGTCTAAGCATCGTCATGGTCGTGCATCGAAACCTCTACGATCGAGGCTTACATATTTGCCTGACTAGCAAGCTGTAATAGACACTGCCCGATCCGTTTAATTCTCGGGCGCATCCTAACTAGGTTAGAAAAGACAGTATACTGGTCCCAAACATGCGTCGACGGATGCTCCTCATCCCGGTGATTATGCTACTTCTAGCTCTGGCATCGATTTCTCATCCCGCGCATTCGTCCCCAGGTGATATGGCTATTCTATCCGTGACTCCATCCCAGATCCAACCACCCTCCTCGGGTAACAATTTCTCAGCGAACGTTACCCTCTATATCCCGCCAGGAGAATCCGTCGGGGCATACGATATAATCTTGAACTCAATCCCCTTGCCGGGTAGCAGCTGTACACCCCAGTGTCCTCTAAATGTCTCAGGGATACAGCCCGGGAATATTTTTCCCGCAGGCCAGTATATTGAGGTAGCCAATTGCGTGAACGGTTCGGGTACGGGGTGCGGCGCAAATGATGGTGGAGGTGTTGCCCACTCGGCGGAGGCCTACGGGCAATCGGTCTCAGGAGGACCATTGGGTTTGAATGTTACCGTGTTCATAGTGGAGTTTCAGATTCTGGGGACCGGGTCGGTCTCTCTGCAACTACAGAATGACAATCTGGTCAACGGCTCCAATGCCGCCCAGGACCTCCCACACGTCACTGAGAACGGGCTCTTCTCAAACCGTGGCCTCGCCGCCTTCTTCAACGTTCTGACTGCTATCCCAGTCGTAGGTCGTCCTGTCCGCTTTGATGCCTCAGACACTTTCAACTCGAGTAATGTTACGCCTTCTTACAGGTCAAGTTTGAACTACAGCTGGAGCTTTGGAGATGGTGGGAAGATCAATGGACTAACCCCCAACGCGACCCACGCATTCGCCTCCATCGGAATCTATGATGTGACACTCGGCGTTACAGACGAGTATGGAGCAAGCAACTCTTATCATGCAATAGTGAATGTGCATAGCGCTCTCGGAACTATTGAGCTGGGCGTTGTCGACCAGACTGGATCTACTGTGCATGCAAATGTTACCGTCAGCCTTTACAACGGGACTACAACGACAAGTCTTGTCGAGACTTTTACAAGGAACCCTACGACGAATCCGATAATTCTGTCGAGACTATCAGAAGGCTCCTATCGCCTGACCTTCTCCGGACCAGGAGTAACTCCATATTCTACGGACGAGACTGTGACGGCTGGCTGGACGACCGTCGACTCTATCAGCCTGACAGTTCAATATCCAACTCCGCCCCCGATCCTCGATCTGTCGGGAATACAGCTAGTGATAGTTACTGGTGTAGTTGGAGCCGGCGGGATACTCGGCACGTTCGCCTTGATCCGTAGGCGCAGGTTCAAACGAAAGAAGCCGGGAAAGAAATGACTCTCCAACAGCATCATACGACTTCCATCGAACCGTCGGTTAGCCGTGCTCGTTTCGCGACCACGAGACACCGGCTGATTGCTAAGGACTATGCTTTTCTTACGAGATGCGCAAAGGCTGGCGGATTTGTTTCCTTGGACGTTTGCAGCAATCATTGCCATCGAGTGATTGCTTAAATCGGCGACTAGTCTCAGCTTGTTGAGAGGAGTGTATCAAACGATTTGAGAGGCACCGTCCTGTCATCCCTCTTTCTCATCGTCCTGGCATTATCGATCGTGACTGCTGCGAATGCTCCTAGGGCTCATGCTCAGGGTGGCGGTCCGAACCCGGGTCCCTGCCCGTTTGGAGCTCCATGCCTCTCTATTGTGCCCGAAGAGCAGACTCTTCCTGCTGCTGGGGGTATTCTTACTCTCAAGGTGAACTTTACCAACTTTCCAAGCTTCAATGCCTGGGATATCTCTGTCAAGACGAATAATGCGGTTCTGAATCCTCAGAGTATCTCGATTGTTGAGACCTTTGGCGGGACGTTCTCGGCTACCACCCGCTGTGTTAATGGTAGTGGGCTTAGTTGTACTGGTAATGATGGGGCTGGTGTGGCCCATTCTGCAGGCTTCTCTCTCGGGGCTAGTGATGCAGGTAATGGTACGCTCTTCACTATTACCTACAGTGTCGTGGCTGGTCCCGCTACGAATGTCACATATGTTACAGGCACTGAAGATTCATCGGTGAGTGCCCCTGATGGCTCGACACTTGTCAGCTGCGCAGCCACTCCCAACCAGTGTCTCACCGGCTCGGTCTCCGTTGTAGACTTTAGCGTAACCGCCAATCCAACCAGTATCGGTCCAGTAGGCATCGGAACCCCCGGCTCCTCGACTATCACCGTTGCTCCTGAGAACGGTTTCATCGGTACAGTAGATCTTGCCGTATCTGCTCCTGCGGGCGTTACTGCCAGTCTGGCCTCGCCCAGCGTGACTATTACTTCAGGTAATCAGACTGACATGTTGACAGCTAGTTCTTCCTCCGGTGGCACGTTCGGTATTAACGTGACAGGCTCCATCTCAGGCTTCCCGTCTCGGAAGACTACTGTCACTTTGAAGGTTACCGATTTCAGCGTGACAGCTCACCCTAGTACCTTGTCTTTTGTCCGTGGTACAAACGACATCTCGAATATTACGGTGACTCCTATCAACGGTTTCACTGGTACTGTAGATCTCGTCGCGTCCGCCCCCTCGGGGGTTACTGCCAGTCTGGCGACGTTGAGCGTCACTATAACTTCCGGTAATAAGAACGATACGTTGACTGTCAGCAGCTCTACCACCGGCACCTATCTTGTCAATGTTACAGGTTCATCTCCCGGTTTTCCGTCTCACAACACGACTCTGACCGTCACCGTTACCGGGCTCTCCTCGTCGACCAGTTCCACAGTGATCAATGACGGCACCGGCACCACAGGATCTTCATACCATGATGCTGCGGCTGTGATGGGTGTTACCGGGACTACACCAACGGGCAGTCTGACCTACAGCTTCTTCACCAACGGTGCCTGTTCTGGCACCGCCAAATTCACTCATACTGTCAGCTTGTCTGGTAGCACGGTTCTAAACTCTAACTCTACGGGTCCACTTGCTTCTGGCTCCTACGCTTTTCAGGCCACGTACAACGGAGATGTGAACTATACTGCTTCAACAAGTAGCTGTGAGGCTTTCTCAGTCGCTAAGGCTGCTTCGACAACTGCGACTGTCGTGGTTCTAGAATCTGGTGCTGCTCTGACCCCGCTTGTCGCCGCGGGTTCGCGTGTCAATGACACGGCCGCAGTCACTGGTGTTACAGGCTTCATTGCTACTGGCACATTGGTCTACAACTTTTACAAGAATAATGCTTGTAGTGTTCCTTCTTTCTCGAGCCAGAATGTGACCATGTCAAATGGTCGGGTTCCCAACTCTTTACGAACTAGTCCATTGGCGGCTGGAAGCTACAGTTTCAACGCTACTTATAGTGGCGATGCAAACTATTTCGGCTCGAAGAGCACGTGCGAGTCTTTCACCGTTGACGATTTTAGCATCACTGCCAATCCGGCGAGCATTGGCAACATAGCCTCCGGGGTTTCGGGTAGCTCGATCATTACGGTAGTAGCTGTGAATGGGTTTACTGGTACTGTGAATCTGGTGGTTGCGCCCTCAATAGGGCTTTCTGCTTCCCTGAACGTGTCGAGCGTGGTTCTCAGTTCTACTGTCACATCGAAGGCTGTCTTGCTGGTGGTGAACGGTACTCTGGGTGGAGCTTATCCTGTGGTTGTCAACGGGACGAGTTCTGGCTTTCCTTTTCACAATGTGCTGGTCTCCACAACTGTTCTGGCTCCTCTCATTGCTGCTGGCACGCCTACTGCATCCGCGACATCAGTGACTATTGGAGACAAAGTGACCGTCACTGTTACTCTGACAGACAACAGTGTGGGAGTACCGTTCACAACAACTGTCTGGCTGAAGTGGGGTGGTGTGACGGTTGTTCAGAAGAATGTGACTCTCACGCCGGGTCAGTCGACGCAGGTTAGTCTCGTCTGGGACACTTCTGGGTACGCGGCGGGCAGCGACAGCTTGTCAGTGTCTGTTCCCGCATCCGGGACCACGTCAAGCGGTCCAACGCTTACTCTTGCTTCGGCGGGTTCGTCGCTGTTCTCGTTCGGTAATCCGTACTTGCTGGTGCTGCTGGGCGTGATTGTGGTGATCGTGGTTGCCTCTAGCGTTTTGCTCCTTCGACGAGCCGGTAGACGTTCTGCGTCCAGGTCTGCGCCTAATTAGCAATGTCCCTAGTGTTTGGAGTGCGATCGCATTTGAAAAAGGCAAGACTTGTTAGTGTGTGTTTGAATAGTTCGTGATGGGTCGTTTTTGGACCAGAGTCGTTGGATTGTAGTCGTGGCCCTGGTGGCGATAGCCGTGGTCGGGATTGCGTTTCTTGACAGCTATAATTCAGCCCGGATATCAGAGAATCTTAGTCTGAGGATGCTGGTCAATTTGTGGAACCAAAACTCGACCGCGTATAGTCAGATCGGGATTCTCAAGGATGTCGGAGTGCCTGGAGGAGTCTTCGGGACGACAAGATACTTGTCGGATGGCCTCAACGGCTACTACCCGGTATGGGCTCGGCATTACTCAACGACTATCTGGGTAGACTCGAAGGTCCAGAGGAACTACACCCTCGGCGACTTTTTCGAGGTGTGGGGTGCACCTCTGGGTCCGCTCGACACTCTCGGCTACCGTGAGAACGTTACCACCTTCCGCGGAAACATCACCTCGACCACGTATCTGTTCTTTTGGAGCATGTGTCTCGTGGACCCCCACACTTCAAGCAGTAGCATCCACGCCGTGGACGAGTGGGGGAGCCATGTCTTGCGAAACAACGAGACGATTACATTGACCTACGCTACTGAAGCCTGCGCGCTCGCCGGAGGCGGGGCAGGGTAGCTTCCTCAGAGTAGCTTAGCGCATGCCTCGGCTTGCCTAGGAATGATTTTGGAAATCCTATAGATCCAGCCTACGTGGCCTTGACCGTAAGCCGTATGATCACAGGCATTGCCTCGTCGATTCAGGCATCTGTTGCGGATCAAGACGTAGTGTTTACCGCCACCTATACCGGTGGGACTGCGCCTTTCACATTGCGTCCTCTCGTTCGGCGATGGTGAGCACTCAGTCGTCTCCGGGAGCAACGGGACGTGTTCTGCAACTCACGACTACCGACAGTAGGGGAGTGTTCACCGCAGGATTACGAACATGGGCTCGAGTACCTCCGACAGGGTCTGGGCGAGGCTCACAGTCACAATCTCCTAGCACAAGACCCGTCTTTGTTTGGGGTCATTCCGGCGCCGGTACAAGTTCCTTACAGGTTTTCTGTTGGAGTCGTATTCCTCAGATTATTTGGTGGGCGCCTTTATCGACGGGATATTTATCTGGCGCGGGTCGTCAGAAGAACCTGAACGACTGAACGTCTGTTCGGCGCGTTGAATTAGGGTGACGGATTATTGTTCATCAGACCGAATTACTGGAGGATTAGGTTTCATCTTGGTGCGCTTTGAGTAGCGCGCGTCTAGTATTCCTGAGCAATAGTCGCATATCCCGGGCTTATGGTAGCTATCGAAGTCAAGACTTCGATCAGTAACTCTTATATGGAATCTCCCTCGGTGCGCAAATGGTACTTCGTTGAAGCGTTATCTGGATGTTGCAAGCCGGAAGTTATCAATCCCAACCCTCGTCATAGTGATCTTGGGACTATCAGCTGCTTTCTTCGCGGGAGCCGTTCCTCGGGCTCATGCTCAGGGTCCGTTTCCTGGGCCTTGTCCTGCTAATCCTTCGCCTCCTCCCAACAGTGTCCCCTGCTTGTCTATTATCCCTCAGGAGCAAACTAATCTGACCCCAGGCAGTACTATTACTCTTAAGGTGAACTTTACCAACTTTCCAAGCTTCAATGCCTGGGATATAGCTATCAAAACGAACCAAGCGGTTTTGAATCCAAAGTCAATATCTGTTGTTGAAACTTTTGGTGGGACATTTTCTCCGACTTCGAACTGTATCAACGCAGGTGGGCCCCTCGGTTGTAGCGCTAATGATGGCGGTGGTGTGGCCCATTCTGCAGGCTTCTCTCTCGGGGCAAGTGATGCTGGTAGTGGTACGCTGTTCACAATCACATACGCAGTTGTGGCGGGTCCAACAACGGATGTTACCTATGTGAATACTCCGGCTGAGACTTCATCTGTGAGTGCTCCTGACGGCTCATTTGTTGTCGACTGCTCGACAACTCCAAACCAATGTATCACAGGCTCAGCCTCAGTTGTAACTCCCTCACTAGTTTCAGTCGTTCAGGGAACCGGCGGCGCTCTCTTCTGGAGCTCCTTCACAGGGACATGGAGTTCATGGCAATCTCTCTCCGGAACAAGCAATTTCTCACCTGCCGTGTGTTCACCTGGTGCTGGTAGCGCCGAATTGGTGGTTACAGGAACAGACGGTCAACTGTATCACAAGAGCTTCTCCTCAGGTGCGTGGTCCACGACGTGGGATGTTGCTGCTGGAGCGATAACTGGGCAACCTAGCTGTGCAGTACTAAACGGAGTGCTGTATGTTGTCGCTAGAGCACCTGATTCTCCAGGTTCGCTCTGGACCGCTCATCGGTCTCTACCGACAGGCGCTTGGAGCACATGGGGTTACTTGGCCGGCGCTTCCCCTGGCACACCTGTCCTCGTAGCCACACCGAGTGCCAACAGGCTCGACCTTGTCGTTAGAGGAGACGATAACCAGGTCTGGCATGCTGTAGCTCCCGGCGGGACGTTCACCCTCAACTCAGCCAGTATATGGCTGCCGGTGAGAGGTGGAACCACTGCCGCTCCAGCAGTCGTCAGCGACGGCACTGTCCTAGACATTGCAGTTCAAGGCTTGGACAGTGGCGTATGGTACAACACGATTACTCTGTCAACAAACGCGCCTGGAACATGGACGTACCTGAATGCTGGGACGTCCGCGGGGCCCAGTCTTGCGCTTGATGCTGGCGGAAATCTGAACATCGTGGCTGTGGGCCAGAATGGTGGAATCTACCAGGACACAAAGCCCTCCGGTGGAACGCCAGGAAGAGCATGGAACGGTGCGCCCAACGGATTGACCTCCGCTACACCTGCCGTATCGGTCGTGGGCAATAGTTTGGTGGTGCTGGTAGTGGGTGGTGGAACCGACACTGGACTTTACTTCAACTCGCTAACGGGAACCTCGTGGGGTACATGGGCTAGCGCGAACGGCGCCAGCGTCGCTGCACCACAAGTAGCACACCTCTAAACTTCCACATTCCTTTATTTTTCGGAAGATGCATGACGGGAACGGCTAGAAGAGTCTCTATTCCGCCTCGCAATTTTGGGAATTTGACCAGTCGCCGCTAGCGGCGAAAGAAATAAGGTGACGGTCGAACCGCCAAGAATAATCGGATCGGTCATGTCAACCAGGGTCGCGAATCGTCGGATTTCCATCGCCTCGCTGATTATAGCAATCGTGGCGGTGGCAATTGGGTCGGTGGGCTTGATCATGCCTATTCAGCTCAGCGAGCAAGCGAATGAATGCGTGTCAATGAATCCATCGTGTCTTATTCTCAAGACATGCGTCAATTCAGCTCTTGTCAATTTTACAGGAGCCGATGGGGTATGCTTCTTCACATACCAGGGGGTCGAGTATGGTGTTTCTCCTGGGCTGGGTTGCGGGGCGTCGTATGGTGTGAAGATCAATTCGGGGTCTGGCTGGTCGGGCGTGTATAGTAGTAATGGTGCGATAGGCTCACCTTTGTTTGCGATTTTCAACTATACTGGGATAATGACCTATGGACTCGGTGCAACAGGGTGTTCGCGTACTGGACAGGACTATTGGAACTACTTCAATCTCGCAACAAGAACTTGGGTTGGATTCAAGCCGGGTGGAGCTGGCGTCAATGTCAATCCGAGGCTTCCCTTGTACATGTCGGTGATTGAGTCCGGGCACGTCATGCTTCACGTCATCGGTAATGATGGTGGGAATTGTGGGACGATCTACACCAACGTTCTCAACACAGCAACGTTTGGGCTGTCAGTCTATCAGAGTACGGGTTTCTCAGGTGTCTGCGATTTCAGCACGATGTTCCAAGGAAACTGAAGCTCGGAAAAATCCAACAGCATCAAAAAACCGTGGAAAATTCCTCAAGGCGAACACTGGCACTCCGTCAATGTTGAAAGACACAAAATAGTCCCTTAATCTCTTGCCTGCGAGTCTGTGGATGTGCACGATAGCGATTTTCGCCTCGTCGCGACAGCGGAGAATTAGGCTGCTAACTCTGGATTGCTACGTACACTCTCATCAACTCTCGCGTGGGAAAGCGCTAAATTCGAGCAAGCCTACAGTGAGAGACATGGGGGCTAATCACCTTCTACCCTGTCTCTTACTAGTTTGCATCATCACTTCTTCCATCCTCCTATTGCCTTTACCAACAATAACTGTCCACGCCAGCACATCGCCTACTCTAATGTCGGTTGTTACGGGAACTGACAGTAATCTCTACTGGAACGACAACTTCACTAATCCAACGGGCAGATGGCGGTCGCTGGATGGCTCTAGCGATTATGCTCCCGGTGTCTGCTCGTCGGGCCCTGGCAGGCTTGAGCTAGTCGTAACGGGTGGCGTAGGCCCAGGTGGGCCTATTTACCACAAGAGCTTCTCTTCGGGCTCCTGGTCTGGTTGGGATGAGGGTCCAACGGATATCCCTGGGTTTGCCTATCAACCGGCTTGCGCCGCGCTCACCAACCTTCTCTACGTTGTTACTCTGGGAACAGACTTTCAAATCTACCTAACCACCATGAACCTAACCAGCGGACGATGGATCAACTGGGTAAATCTCCACGGTGAGAGTTTTTACACTCCAGCGCTAGCGGTATCTACAAATCGGCTGGACCTTGTGGTGACTGGAATAAATGATATTGTGTATCACATGGCCTTGCCTAGTGGAATCCCGACATATGTCTGGGATAGTCCGGGGGGTTACGCTTTTGGCGCCCCTTCCGCCGTCTCTGACGGCACTACCCTCCATCTAGTGATTCAGGGTACTGACCATGGTGTCAGGTATAATTCGATGAGTCTTTTCAGCGGGGTCTGGTCGGGGTGGGTCTACCTCAACGGCGGGACGTCCTCACGGCCAGCCATCGCTCTAGATTCTACAGGAACACTACAAATCGTGGTTAGGGGACTTGACAACGGAATATACCATGATACCATTCCGCCAGCAGGACCTCCTGGAACGACTTGGGACAGCGCCTCTGGAGGATCTACCTCTGATGTTCCTGCTATTGGATTCTCTGGAACAAGTCTGATTGTGCTGGTAAAAGGGGGTTCAGACTTCGGTCTTTACACCGACACTCTGACCGGGTCCTCCTGGGGGAGATGGACAAGCAGTAACGGCGGAACAGCGACCGTCCCAACCATCGCGCCCCTGTAAATTGGGTTCCAATGAGAAGAGTTGGAATAAAGAAAAGGTCTGGGTCTCAAAAGAGATCCTGCTTCTGACTGGGCATCTCGTGGAACTTCAATCCTCCTTCTTCAACAGGGTCAGTCGTTCTGACGTCTCAATGGTAGCCAGCGCTTTGTTATTTGTAGTAACCGTGACACTCGCCTACGTAATAGTCTCAGAACCTGGACCATGCCTTCCCTTATTGGTTTGAAAGTGCCGGGTTCTGTTAGAGCGAGGAATCCGACCAATGATGCAGCAGCTATTCTGGAGGCTGCGAACAGTTGCGACGAACGATCGGCCTGCTCGAAGACGAAGTCCAACTCTGGTACCGGGGGATCTATAACATAGCTGTTCATGCCGAAAGCGCTGAAATGGGCGGCAGTGTTTTCTCCTGCTAGCGTCCATGAAGGGTCGTAGGCATAGGATAGGACTAGCACTGTTGGGCCGTTGTAGGATATACTTGCACGCAGATTTCCTGGGGTATCAGTTATGTTGTACGGTACAGGTGGGATCTGCTGGAGTCTGGAGTTGATTCCGCTAGGAATTAGCCATGCTATCGCGTCTGAGCAGGATCCGATTCCTGCACCCGTTAATGTGAAGAAGGAGTTGGACGGATTCAGAGTGACGTTCTGGAATGAGATGCCTCGATTATCGATCAACCCGCTGTAGGTCGTGCTTTGGGCTTGAAGCGTTGGAGCACTGATGTTGCATTGGTTAACTGGAGTGACGAGTATGTCTAGAAGGCTGTTCTGCGCCAGGCTCGCTTCAAACGAGACTTCGTTATAGACAAGTGATAGTTTTTCCAACACCAACCTGAAACTCAGGTTTAGGCTGATCGTCCCTGTCCCTGTGTAGAGGCTGAATCCCTTGTGGATTCCCGGTGCTGAAGAGTAGTTGAAGCGTTGAGGTGGCTGAGTTATCAAGGGCGCTGAGTACGATTCTAGACCGCCGGACCCAGATGTGTTGGCCTTGTAGACGGCGATAGAGACTATCTGATTGTTCAGAAAGATGTCGTTGAAGCCGGTTGCATTCCATGTCGGGACCCAGCCTGTTCCGGTGCCGTAGAGCAGATTGTAGTTGTCGATTCCCGACGGTTGGACCGCTATTGGGTAGGGGCTGACGACTTCGATGTTCTTCCAACCGGGTTGCCCTGAGTTGTAGGTTAGGGAGATGTTTGCTATGCCCAGGTTCCCTGAGATCACGGTTGGCCGAATCTGAGAGTTTGTTGAGGCCGCAGGAAAGATCAGAATCTGTGGTGTGTCCATTTGAATGGTGGACGCGTCGAATGGATGAGTCGCATTGAACACTGTGACAGTAGCGTACTTCTCGAGTGTCGGGTCGGAGGTCGGTATCGCATTATTCGAAAGTAACGGAATGTCCCTAATCATTGTCTGGTCGGATGTGTATGCTAGATATGCGCCGAAGAGTTTTCCAGAATATTCGATGTTCTCGAATAGTTGGAGGCCTGAATAGTTTCCTAAGTATCGCAGGTAGGGTTGAGAGTTCAGAATGTTGAAGAGTTCAGCGGGCTCCATGTAGAGATAGTTGTCGATCCTGCCTCTCAGTTGGGTCAGGTAGTTGAGATTGGTGGCGTCCAAGGCTACTGAACGGTTGAGAGTGCTCGACTGGTTCTGGTCGACTATGACGTATCTTATCCCTCCCAACTTAAGGTTGTAGGCGATATCTGACTGATTGTTTGCGATAGAGTCCAAAAGAGTGGACCAATACGTCAAGGCGCCCGTCTCCGCCCCGGTCTCTCCCGGCGGGACAGAGACTATCTGGTATCCTGTCAGCCAACTATCCACGGCCGTCTCCACCTCGTAGGTGAAAGGTAGTACCAGTGTTCTGTAATTGGCAATGTATTGTGATACTTGATTGTACCGGCTCCAAGTGGCCGGGTCGACCCAGTATGAGTCTCGGAGGCTGACCTGGTTTTGTTGAGAGAGAAGATTTGTGGTTACCACTGGGAAGTTTTGTAGAAGTATCAGCGCGATAACGATAGCTACAGACAGAGTTCCTGCTTTTAGGGAAGGTGGGCGCATTCTCTGTCTCACTGAAGAGAATATCCTTCGCAAAATGCCGCCCCTAGGTATGCTCAGTTTTCGGATCGCTGACGACAAAGTATCGCGCAGAGTGTAGTACTCCGGGAAAAGATTCAATGTTCGTATCGTCCGTGGCAGGATCCGTTGGAGAGTGTCGAAGCCATTTGCGAAGAGGATCGAGAAGGGCAGGGCCATGGCGAACAGAAACTTGTCAGGGTTTCGCAGACCAGCGGTGATAGTAGAGGAGGCCATTATCTGGTCCCAAGCCGTGCCGGTGAAGTGGCCGATAGAGAGTAGAATGAAGATGAATAGGAAGACCAGGCCCCAATCCCGTATCTTGGGGTCCCTTCCCATTCCGTTAAGTGAAATGGCGAAGAATCCGAGAAGTGTGATTATTCCAAGGATGGTGAGAGGATTTAGCAGATCGTAGTAGCCGAAGAGTGAGTGGTAGAAGCTGGGTTCTCCTACAAGTCTGAAGATGCTCTGCGGCGAAGCGTTGGAGTAGAGGTAGGTTACTTCCGCCAAGGATGTTGGGTTGGCCGCAGTGGAAATCAGGATCTTGCCTAGGTAGACGCCGTTAAAGGCAACAGTGGTCAGAGCGAAGTAGACTGTGGCTTTGAGAATTTTCCTGCTGTCACGCTTGAGTATAGTTCGAATATTATTGGCAGGATGGACATTCGCGAATAGTAACCCTATACCGATAAAGCCGACTATGTAGAGACTCTGGGGTCTCAGCGCAAGCATTACGTTGAGGAGAATGGCGCTCGCGAGAGCTGATCGAGACTTCCGATATTCGAGGGCCAGCATGAAAAAGAGAGGTATTAACGCGTACACCCAGAGCATCAATACCTCTACAGTGTAGATTCTGCTCACGGTCAGCGGGTTTACGGCGTAAGCGAGTCCGGCGATGGCTGCGAAGATGGAATTGTTCCTTATTCTTCGCAGTGCAAAATAGTAGCAGGTTATCGACGAGACAGGTATCGGGAGCAGGACAAGCAGAAAATTCACAACTATCGGGTTCGGCTTCGCCAGTAGCGCGAGGCCGAGTTCGGCCCATCCGAAGGGAAAGTCCGTCCCAAAATAGATGCCCTGGTATATCTGGGTAAACCGTGCGGTTGCCGCTGGCAGGGAGTAGATGGGACCGCGCCAGTCTGCTCCTATCAAGAGTCCTCCGTTCGCATTGACGAGAATTTGACGTGCGACTATTATCAGCAGGCTCGCGGCTAGAACCAATAGAACAGTGTGTGGCGATTTTCTTATTCGGATGGCCAGGCTAACGTCTGTTGTCGTCATTGTTGTTGGCTCGCCGTGCGATGAGGATCACTTCTTCACACCAGTCTTGTTCTCTCAAAACGCCAGCTACTGCTTTGACCGGCATAGATACCATGCGGAGTGGAGTACACAGATAGTGTCCCCGAAGAACATCAACTCGGCTGAAATAGAGTCTAAGGATGGCGTACAGGTCGAACCAAGGATAGGGTTGAATGTGCTCAATGTCCCTCTCAAAGACTCCCGGGCTTAGAACGTTGGGAGTAGCTACGATAGTAATTTCTGAGCCTTGAAGGAGACCAGATATTTGGGCCAGATTATCCAGGCACTCGCTAAGGGACATGTGCTCAATAACATGAAACAAGGTAACTACATCGAACTTGCCTCTTACGTCTTTCAAAGAGCGGTACAGTTCGAAGTCTGGGGTGAAGCTAGTGTCTACGTCAACTCCAGAGTAGCGGATGTTGATGCCGTTCACCTTGAGGAATTTTTGGAACATTCCATCAGAAGATCCAACGTCTAGAAGCGATTGTCCTTCGCGGATGAATCTGCTAGCGACTACCCATGGTACCGGGCGATCTAGTATACAGATCCTCTTTCCGAGATCGTAGTGTCTCAGTCCAGAGGCGTGGAGAGCGGATCTTTGGTTTCCTCTGATGATCAGGCCCGGAGTTGTGAATGCTGTGGGAATCTTCATGAATTGATGAGGGAACAGGCTGCGATATTTTCTCAGGCCTTCTCTCCTTAAGTCTAGGAGTTTTCGATAGTTCTTGGAGACGAATTCGTTCAAGAAGCCTTCACTCGAGATTTTGTGGATAGTTCCTCATACTCTATTGTCGTTTCTTCCACCGGAATTGACTCGATGACTTTTGATGCCGTTCGTACGAGATACTTCGCCAGCTCAGGCGCGTCTAGGATCTCATTGACCTTCTGTGCGGCCAGTTTGGTCTGTTCGGGGTCGAAGAGGAGGCCGGAGTTCTTCAAGAGTTCCGCCACACCAGAGTTTGTGCTGACTAGCACTGGCTTGCCATGAAATAGCGCTTCCAAGGGGACCAGTCCGTAAGGTTCATCCCTGGAAGGGAAGAATACGAGGTCGCATGCCTCCAGGGCAGAGTTTCTTACAGAAGAATTCACGTATCCAAGTATCTTGACATATTGGTCGAGGTTGAGTTCTCTTGTCTTGCGTCGCGCCTCTTGTATCATGCCTCCATCGGGTCCTACGAAGCAAAATGCAAAGTCGCTCCTCAGAAGTCTCAAGTCGAGAGCGGTCTTGAGGGCTAGGTCCGCTCCTTTTCGATAGGAAATGCTTCCCAAGAAGAGAATGATTTTCTTGTCACTTGATATCTTCGCAACCTCCCGGAACGACAATCCTGCCGCCTGAGTCTTCTCGCGAAGAGGAATGTGATAGCTAACCCTGATCTTTTCCGGCCGAACTCCCATTCGCTTCAGGCCGCTCGCAACTCTGTTAGAGATAGCGACTATGAATACTGCATCTCGCAGTGTTCTGAGACTGATAAGTCGTTCATACGCTCGGTAGAACAGTCGTAGAAAGACGTTGTGTGGATTGGATGCGAGCGGGAGGCCGTGGCAGACGAAGATGTAGGATATGCGGAATCTCTGACACAAGAAGGCCGCGATGTCAATCATAGGATGGCCGATACCATGGAGGTGGGCGACATCCGGCCTTCCACGGATTAGCTCCCGCAGTAGTGTCAGAAGCCCTCGCAGCGTCGGAGGCATGCTCGTTATCAGAATGGCTGGTGTTCCTGGGAAGTGGATCAAAGAGATAGGCGTGAGTGAAGGATTTCCCCGCGTCACCGCAGTGTCCGAGTTCCAGCATCCAAAGAGGACTTCTACATTGTTACGTAGAGCTAGTGAATGGGCGATTTGTTCAACTACGATCCCACCCCCTCCAACTGTATTGGGCGGGAATTCTGGGGAGATGATTGCTATTCTCAGGCACAGCTCTTCCTGGTCAGATTTTCTTTTTTCATTGCTATGGAAAGAAGGAGAAGAACAAGAGCGTGCGCGGAATCTTCGAAGCGATGCGCCCTCGCCCAAGCTAGATTTGCCTCTCCCAGACGCTGCTGAATCTGCGGGTTGTTCAGAACCTGCTCTATCCTGTCCGCCATTGCCTCACTGTCTCCGTTGGGAAACAGAACAACGCCCGCGCCCTCGGATGCGAGTTCGCGGAAATCCGGAACATCTGAGGCGACGACCGGTCTTCCGAACGCCGAGGCTAGAGTGAACGTTCCACTGCTCCAGGTTGGAGTAGTATAGGGAAGAAGTACGACGGCGCATGAATCAAACAAGTCCTCCAAACTGTCCTCAGGAACATATCCCACGAACTTGACCCCCGTCAAGTCTCTCGAACGAATGGTTGAGTCTAGAAGACCTTGATGGAAAGGGTGACCGGGACCAGCGATGAGGAGTTCTGTTTCATGATCCTTGAAGAAGACTCGGTTAAAGGCCTCTAGAGCCAGTTTTGCGTTCTTGTACGGTCCAATCTTTCCGAATAGCAATAGTCTCTTTCCTGAGAACACGAGCTTCTCCTTTGGGGAGAAGAAGACTCCATGTGGGACTACGATGACATTCTGTGCTGCGTACCTTCGTTCCAGAATGCCTGCGAAGTGTTGGTGTGTTACTGTGACAGCATTGGCGGTGAGTAGTAGACGAGTTGCAATAGTGTAGCCGAGCCTGTTGAAGAACGAATCTGAATATCCTACTTCTTTGACGTCCAAGCCCTCAGCCAGACTGTGAAGCGTGACGACAACGCGCCTGCGTAACAATCTCAGGACAGCGGGCGTGGTTAGTCCCAAGAAGTTGAACAAACGGTTAGAGCTGAACTGTCGAAGCAAGATGTTGAAATGCACAATGTCTGGTCGGAGTTCAAGCGATTTCTTAACTAGCCTGAAGACTACAAGGGGATCGTTTAGACTCCAGCACCTTGCCAACTCGATCCCGCCGGCAGGCTTCTCCTCCTCATGGCCGACTTTGTCAGCCATAACAGTAATCCTAGAGATGCCCGAGCTCCGTCGATACTCTTTCACCAAGTGATACGAGTATTCGCTCAGCGGCCCGGTGCTGGGAGGGTAGCAGGACACGAGTGCGACGTGAATGCCCTGTTCTCTAAATTCTTGAGCCGACATAAATCTTCAGAAATGTTTTAGTGTTCCCAGACGTGGTTGACGGCCGAACCCTGTATACAGGAACTAATCCGAGCGTCTGGCTCTTAAACGACACGCAATCCAGGATACATCTGGTTGGGGTCAACAAAAAAAAATCGACGAGGGATAATTACTTGGCTTCGGGAGGACTAGCGCGGATTAGTGATTTAGTATTCTCGAGAGAGTCTGCTATGGACGATTGGCGGGTCTTTCCAACGTTAATAGGGGTTTGTTGGTGGACTTCATTCTTATGAAGTTCCTCTGATACCATTTCTTTATCCGCAACCTGTAGGCTATTCCCAGTAGATCCAGTAGCATTCGAGCAACTTCTTTTCCGCTAAACGAGGCCTTAAGGTCGATATTTACGGGTAGTTCCTTTATCCGGAAACCGAGTAGAGTGGCGACGGCGAGGAGTTCTGCATCGAAGGCGTATCTCTTAACGGCAAGAGTGGGCAGGATGGCATAGAGGGCCCTGCTCCTAGCAGCCTTCACTCCTACTTGTGTATCTGAAACCTTTACTCCTGTTAGAAGCCTTTCCAGTATGTTGAAGCCCAGGCTGAGAAACTTTCGCATCGTTGGGGTTCGAACCGTAGAGAGAGGATGCCGCTTCGATCCGATTATGATGTCCGCTGACTCTAGTGCAGTGAAGAAGGCTTTGAGGTCTCGTGGCCAGACCTCCATGTCGCTGTCGATCATGAACGCGATTTCACCGGTCGCTTGATAGAGTCCTCTCCTAAGCGCGTAGCCTTTCCCTTGATTCCGGGGATGGCCGATAATCTGAATGTTCCTCTCGTCCATATTCTCCACTGCGGCCCAGGTCCGATCTTGGCTTCCATCGTCGACCACGATGATCTCGTAGTCTGGGCAAACGTTCTCGAATTGTTCCCTTACCTTTGCGATTGTCTTTGTAATGTTCTCTTCTTCGTTGAAGGCTGGTAGAACGATCGATATTCTTCCCCTAACGAAGCCATCGACATGTTCTAGAATGGATAAGGAGCGAGGTTCCGCTAGCGTCTGTTCTAGCGTCTTCTTCTTACCTCCACAAACTGGAGCGGGGATGATTGGGAGTCTTCAGAGTCGAGACCGCTCAAGATGAGTTGGAACCGGTTGTCAATGCTCAGGTTTCCCTACTCCAGTCAATACTCCGTTGCTGAGTCGAAAGGCTTGCTCTTGGCCGCGTCGGGTTCTAATAAGGATCGGCTTACTGTGTCAATCTCACGCTACCCGCATATTCGCGAGTATATCTTACAAGGCGTCAGAAAGGTGCAGAAACGAGGTTTGTGACCGCCCTGAGCGCGTAGTTCGCGCTGAGTAGCAGTACCAAAAGGACTGCCAGGCTCGATTGGACTTGGTTATTTCTTACAGGCCTGACAAGAAGGAGTAGACCGGCCGACGCCATTATCGGCATGGGCAGGTCATAGACAATTCGGGTCTGTATAAGACTGGACACAAACACAAGTGGGAGAGATCCGGTCACGATCCACACAGTTAGAATACGCTCGAACCTGTTCGTAAATCTCAGAAAGATCATCGTGATCAATGAGAGCGCGAGGAAGACTGCGTTTCCTAGGAGTCCATCGTAGGCGGAGAATAGGCCACCGACTATGTTCGGCCAGAAGTTCAGAGTTTGGTATATGCCTGATTGTGCGAGGCTGGCTGATGCGTCTTGAGTCGCGACCGGCCCGCCGAAGAATAGACTCCTAGCGACATCGACGACGATGTTGATTGCGAGGAGAAGACCCAATGGTCTCGCCATGATTATCTTGCCAGCGTCTCTCCACAATGCAACAGTGAAGATGATCCCGATTGTCAGCACCCACAACCAAGTCCAGGGGTGAGTAAGAAGAACGCCCACCGATAGCAGAGTCATGGCGACAAACGATGATCTTGAGTTCTTCCTCAAGAATGAGAGTAGCGTTGCGAAAAACAGAAACGATTCTGATAGAGCTAACCAGTTGGCGTAGAAACCGGCCCACATGCCAACTGTCGCGTTGAACGACAACGCTGAGAACATTGACGCTATGGCGGCGAGAGGTTCGCTCCCGGAGCTTTCTCTTACCAACACGAATGTTGACAGTGTCAGCAATGGTCCGAGAATTGCGGGTAGAACCTCGACGGTCTGATTTACGGAGGCGAGCCCTGTCAGGGACATCAGATACATCGGCACGAGCAGTAGCGGTCGTGAGCTTGCCCAAGCGTTACCGAGTGCATAAGAGATCGCTGATCCAGGTGATCTCTGGAGCATCTGGTTGAGAGCGTCGATGTAGAAGTGTGCATCGACCCCGACTGGGGTCATCGAAGGGTTGAGGTCCGGCCGATAAGGTACGACTCCAAGGAGCAGGGCAGCGGCTATCGCCAGCAATAACAAGAGGCGGGGATGTTTCGTAAGTGTGATTCCGGCCTGAGAATTAGAGAGAACCTGAGGTCTTGCCTGCAAGATAGGCTTAGCGAGCAGGCTCAGGTATGATCTGAAACGTTTCGAGTATCGATTGTTGAGTGACCCGATCACCGCAACGGGCCAGGTGTAGAATAGGAGGATGAGAAGTGTCGGGGAGAATGGGGCTAGAGCGTTGAAGATGCCTGCGTCGATTCGAGCGAACACAAGGCTCTTGTCAGGAAAGTAGGGGTAGGTGGCCCACTCGACCGCGGAGATTGCTTCTACCACTACGCCGAGCAGAAGTAGCGCAGTGACAAAGACGTTGACATTCTCAAACTTGGGTATCGACGATCAAGCACTCCCTTCTATTACTTCACGCGTCTCTCGAACAAGGAAACATACTCTAGACGAGATGGGGCATCACTCGAAGAGTTCGTCAGTCATCAAACATCTTCAAGCCTAAGGATGACTGAATCTTGTCTTGTTCTCGCATGCTGGCCAGGGGTAGGGCGATGGTTGGGTGGGGACACGGAGGCAATACGCGGATAGATATCATCGTAAGGAGCTATCCCGTGGTGACCTCTCTTAGAGAATTCTTAAATATGAACAGGACGGTGCACGGGATCTGAACATGAGTCAGCACACTAGGCGATACTCCCTACTAGGGATGATGCCTGCGCTCATTCTGGTCACTCTTGTCACAATCGGGCTCGGAGCAGGTTACTACTTCGCGTCTGCGCAGAACTCCTTTCCGGTAACCTGGAGTCAGAATCCGCTCATGATAAAGTTCTCCGCCAGAAGCACCACGTCGGGAAGTGCTCCTGTCTCGTTCACATGCAGTCCATCCATAGCACCCGTGACGCTAGTCGCGCAGTCAAGTGCACCCGCCACAATATCGCTCACTGTTAGTCCCAGTGCGTTTACTAGTTGCGGGTCTACTCCTGACAATGTAGTTGTGACCGCATCATGCACGGCGTCGGCCACCGCCAGCGGCACCTGTCCGGGGGAGTACACCGGAACGGTCACTGTCTGCGGACCCTCGTCCTACACATGCCTGAAAAAGGCTCTGGTTGTCCCGATAACCGTGCAAAACAAGCCTCCTTCGTAGAAAGATCCTACCCCTCGAGCAGGACCCAGCTCCATTCTGGAATCCGCACTATCAACCTCTCCACTTTTACCCGCTGCACAATTTTTCGGTGCCGCGGGACAAACGCTCGACTTCTCGAGGCACGCCAACGCGTCTAGGGTCACACGAACCGGCTGGACATGTTTGAACTGTCACGTATTCCACTTGTGCGAGTTGTGGGTTGCCCCGGGCGGAATATTCCTCATCGGAGTTAGCAGCGCCACTGACCCTACCAACTTTGCTCTAACGGACACTAGCCTAGGATCGAAAAGATGCGGTTGCCTAGACTGTGGATTATTGAATGGAAGATGCGGGGCTTAGAAGCGTCCATTTTTAGACTCCGGTCCTATCTGGCGGGCGGTTCGACGCGAGGCTCCCGGCTTGGTGGACAGTACAGGCAACCGACTTGTTAATAGCTGTATTATCCGCTGACCCAGTACGAAGTATCCTCGTACATCTAATGCCATACTTCTCCCCTCAGTATTTCCCGCCAGGTTTCAGCAAGGCTTAACTCTTGGATGCTGCAACTGGCCAAGCTGACTTTGGCATCCTATTACAATCTCTGGACAGCGCTTCCCGCTTTGGTTCTAGTCATAACTGTCGCCGTTGGTCTTGGGTCCGGCTACTATTTCGCATACGCAGACTCCAGTCCGGCCAAGGTCGCCTGGCTGACGAATCCGCTCTTTATCACATTCGTTTCAGAATCCGGGTCTGGATCAGGCATGGCCTCTGATCCTTTCACTTGCAGTCAAACGGTTGCACCCGTGACCTTGCAGGCCGTCTCCAACCAGCCGGGCTCGATCTCGTTGACGGTCAGCCCGGCCGCATTTCCAGGCTGCGGGTCCACACCTGACAACGTTATCGTTACCACTGTCTGCACTTCCGAGGCCGCGACCAGCCAGTCATGTCTCGGCAACTTCACTGGACGAGTGACTGTGTGCGGACCTACACCCTACACGTGTCTGCACAGCAGAAGCCTGATAGTCGTCATAAGGGTCACCAGCACCTAGCACCGGTCGACATCCGACAAGACCAGTGTCTGGATCACACCAGACCGACCACATAGAACTGTCCAAGGCTCACGCCGCAAAGCTCCCTGCACGAACTTCTCGCACTACCCTCAAGAAAATCCATCCCGTCCACATCTCTCAAGCTTGGCTCAATCTGCCGCTATGCAAACTGGGCAGGAGTCGAAAGAATTCGAGGAGATCAAACAACTGCGCGATCCCTATTGCATATTTGTTGTTGAGACAAATATTTCACCGCACGCTATCCGATCGAGGGGCCCCGTTTGAATCGTGAGACTTCGCGAATTGTTCTTCTCTGCTATTGTCACTTCAAGAGTCCGGAGCATTGCGGTCCCAATGGTATCTCTGGCTATGACAGCTTATCTAACGACCGTGGCCGTGCGTGCCGCTCCTCCATCGCCCTTGACCGCCCTTCTTTCCTAAGAGAAAGAGAGGGGGTGGGAGGGATCACAGAGAGCTCATTGAGAATTTCACGGAATTCCACGCGTGGAAATTCTGTTAGAAACCATTCAAGCTGTGACCGACTGAAACCAAGCTATTCGCCGGGTCAACAATTCGGCATTTCCGAGTCTTTCAATTTTTCACGTCCAGCACTAACTCGTGCATAGGCCGTGGCCACACTCGTTCTAGGCATCGGAGTATCCAGAGAGCGACCTCGGACATCTTCGATAGAATGTTACTGGTATGCGCATCACAGTTCCGTTTCGTACAACTTTGAATCCCGCCTTCACAAGTATGTCTTGAACTTCGGAGGTCTTGTAGCAGTACTGTTCTGAGGTTCCGAGGCCGAGAAAAAGGAGAACTCGTCAGGAAATTGTCCGTCTCGAAGGCAATGAGACGCTGGTAAGATGGTTTCAGAGCGTCGAACTGGTCGCGTTACTCATCTTTGCGGATTATTGTAATGTAATCGTCTTGACAAGATATCAAGAAATCATGAAAAACTTTTGGAAATCTTCTGTTGTTGTGGTTGTGCAAAAGAAGATTGGTGGAATAGCAGCGGCGATTCTGTCTGGTGTTGGACGTGAGGGACGAAATGGAGGTGAGATTTGTGCGTTTCTTTGTCCGACCAGTCAGCCCTGTTCTAATTGGAATAGAGTGACACGTGTCTTCCCAAGGCTGCCGTTCGATGGCTGGAGACGGATTTGAGACCGGGAAAAACCATGAATTATCGGACAAATTATCGTGTTTGGGTAGCTAGATCCCGGTCGGTCATTCAGCCGTCAACAGGTTTTTCACCAAAAGTCTTCGTTTCCGAACGGTTAATGCGTCATTGCTTAGTGTCCAGTGGAGCGGAATACTGGCAAGGAGTCTAGAGATATGCGATGGTTGCTCTGGCATATGCTGGGTATCCATCGACTGGTTCAAACCAGTAAGTCTTATATTCGATGGTCCAGTTGGACCCCTCAATAGGTTTCGTAGGCGTGTTTGGTTGAGTCTACCCGGTCGTAAACTGCTGTTGCCGTTAGTAATCCTCTTGGTTGTAGCATCATCGCTCGGATTGGCTGCGAGTATTCCGGCAGCCCATGCAGAAGGTCCGTTTCCTGGGCCTTGTCCCGCTAATCCTACGCCGCCGCCGAACAGCGTTCCCTGCCTGGCTATACGCCCTCAAACCCAGAATATTCCTGCGCCAGGTGGCACCATTGTTGTGAATGTGACCACTATCAACATGCCGACCTTTAGCGGCTGGGATATCGCCGTAAGGACGAACAACGCGGTGCTCACTCCGCAGTCTATTTCAGTGGTCGAGACTTTTGGTGGGACTTTTTCTGCGACTTCGAACTGTATTAATGGTGGCGGTCCTCTTGGTTGTAGTGGTAATGATGGCGCTGGCATAGCCCATTCTGCAGGCTTCTCCTTCGGGGCTAATGACGCTGGCAACCAAACGCTGTTCAGTATTACCTACAAAGTTGTGGCCGGTCCGACTACGGATTTCACATATGTTAACACTCCGAGCGAAGCCTCAGCGGTAACCGATCCGTCCGGATTTACCCTGGTCGACTGTTCCGCGACTCCCAACCGGTGTCTTACCGGCTCCGTCACAGTGGTCGACTTTAGCGTCACTGCAAGTCCTACCAGTATTGGTCCTGTGGGTCCTGGCGCCTCGGCCACGTCCACTATTACTGTGGCTTCTGAGAATAGGTTCAATGGTACTGTAAATCTTGCCGTAACAGCTCCTGCTGGTGTTACTGCTTTTCTCGCTTCACCGAGTGTGACTGTTAGTTCTACGACTACCAGTCAGACTGACATGTTGACCGCGAGCGCTTCCTCGGGTGGGACGTTCACCATAACCGTGACCGGTTCGACTACTGTGTTTACCGCGACTCGCGCCGCCACTGTTATTCTGAAGGTTACTGACTTTTCTCTCTCTGCTTCTCCTACTTCGATATCGTTTGTGCGTGGTAATAATCAGAACTCTACGATCACTGTTGCGCCTGTTAACGGGTTTACTGGTACTGTCAACCTTGTGGCGTCTGCACCTTCGGGTGTTACTGCCACACTGGCCAGCCCAAGTGTGACTATCTCCACTGCTTCTCAGACTGACAAGCTGACGGTCAGCGGTTCCACCGTTGGCACCTTCGTAGTTAAGGTGACAGGCACATCAACGGGCTTTCCGTCACACAATGTGAATGTGACTGTCAGTGTAACAAAGGCTGCTTCTACGACGGCTACGACCGTAGTTAACCAGGGTACGACTAGTTTTACAGGTGCCTCTTTCCATGACACTGCTACGGTGACGGTTTCGGGAACTGCCCCCACGGGTACTTACCGTTACAATTTCTTCACTAACGGTCTATGTACTGCTCCAGCTTCGACGAGCCTGAATGTGACGCTGTCGAGTGGTCTAGTTCCCAACTCCGCCTCGACAGGTGCACTCGGTGCTGGCTCCTACAGCTTCCAAGGCACTTACAGCGGTGACGCTAATTATGTCAGTTCTACGAGTTCATGTGAGCCTTTCATTGTCAGCAAGGCTGCGCCAACAACCAGTACGGTTGTGATCCAGTCATCTCCAACTGTGACAGGCTCCTCCGCGAACGACACTGCCACCGTCACAGGTGTAACTGGTTTCACTCCTACCGGCACGGTTGTTTACAGCTTCTTCATGAATGGTGGATGTGTTTCTCCCGCAGCAACAACCCAGACCGTTACTATGTCCGGCGGGCTGGTTCCCCACTCCGCGTCGACTGGGCCTCTAGTCCCCGGAAGCTACAGCTTCAATGCCACCTACAGCGGTGACGCTAATTATGTCAGTTCTACGAGTTCATGTGAGCCTTTCACTGTAGCTAAGGCCAATCCCAGCACTAGTACCGTTGTCGTTCTAAAGTCGGGTGCACCCTTGCCTTCGCCTCTTCCTCTCGGTTCGACTGTTAACGACACGGCGACTGTGACTGGAGTTACCGGTTTCACTCCTAGTGGCAGCTACGTCTATAGCTTCTTCACCAATAGCGGTTGTACTGGCACTGCCTCGTCTACTCAGACTGTTATCCTGTCCGGTGGTCTAGTGCCACATTCCACGCAGCAGGGTCCACTAGCGGCTGGAAGCTATAGTTTCCAGGGTGCGTATGGCGGGGATCCTAACTACAACACTGCGACTAGTTCTTGCGAACTTTTCACCGTTGCCAAGGCTGCTTCGTCTACTGCTACTATTGTGGTGAATGATGGTACGAGTACTGTCACCGGTGCCTCATTCCACGATACTGCTACTGTGACTGGCGTCACAGGTATCACTCCTACGGGTACCTATCTTTACAGT
>Ga0137383_10000095_pt1 | contig 33689 bp, 29 predicted proteins | sample SagtaG_19_FD_104817 | JGI IMG/M metagenome (GOLD analysis project Ga0137383, IMG submission 104817) | Vadose zone soil microbial communities from Sagehorn Ranch, Mendocino, California, USA - Sage2_R_40_16 metaG | ecosystem: Environmental > Terrestrial > Soil > Vadose zone | place: USA... | reverse complement strand
GCGGATAGCGAACTGCGCGCCGAAGTGGAATCGCTGATTGCTTCCTACGCGGAGGCAGGCAGCGAGTTTCTCGCGGCAGCCGCTCCGGAACTTCTGGATCTTAGTTCCTCAGTTAAGCTGCCCAAGCTGCCACTGAACCAGCTAATTGGACATTACAGGCTGGTCGAAGAAGCCGGCCGAGGGGCGATGGGGGTGGTGTACAAGGCCGAGGATACCCGTCTGCACCGCTTCGTGGCATTGAAGTTCCTTCCGGAAGAGGTCGGAGAGAACTCGGTAGCCTTATCACGGTTTCGTCGTGAGGCAGAGGCCGCGTCTGCGCTGAACCATCCCAATATCGTTACCATCTACGAAGTCGGGCAGGACGGGTCCAGTCACTACATTGCGATGGAGCTGATAGAGGGGAAGACACTGCGCGAGCTGCTTGTCGCCAGCTTGCTGCCAATGCGAAAAGCAATTGAAATCGCGGCGCAGGTTGCGGACGGGCTGGCCAAGGCGCATGAAGCGGGCATCGCGCACAGGGACTTAAAGCCCGAGAACCTGATGGTCTCTGACGATGGATTCGTCAAAATCCTCGACTTTGGCCTGGCGAAGCTCGCGTCGACCAGCGGAGAGCTGTCGGATACGGGCACTCTATCCGCCTCGCAGACTCAACCGGGCGTGATTCTCGGAACGGTGCAATACATGTCACCGGAGCAGGCCAGCGGCGGTCAGCTGGATTTCCGGTCAGACCAGTTCTCGTTCGGTCTGGTGCTTTACGAGATGGTGACCGGAAAACGCGCCTTTCCAAGAAGCACAGCAGCGGAGACCCTGGTGGCCATTCTCCGGGAACAGGCCGAACCGATCGGAGTGCAAAACCCCGACGCCCCCGCTCCGCTGTGTTGGGCTATCGAGAGGTGCCTGGCAAAAGAGCCGGATAAACGCTACGTCTCTACCCGAGATCTCGCACGCGAACTTGCAGCCATACGCGACCGCTTCTCGGAAAAGCCGGTTAAGCAGGTGGAGCCCCGTCCGACCAATATTCCTGTGCAACGGACCCGGTTTGTGGGGCGAGAGAAGGAAGTAGCTGCCGCAAAAGAACTCCTGCTGCGTCAGGACGTGCGACTGGTCACGGTCACGGGTCCAGGCGGGATCGGCAAAACGCGTCTCGCGGTGGAGGTGGCGAGTGGCCTTGTTGAGCGCTTTCCAGGTGGAATTCATTTTGTCCCGCTGTCCCCGCTAAGCGATCCGGGCTTGATCACTTCGGTGATCGTTCAGACCTTGGGGATCGGGGAGGCGGGAAGTCAGTCGCCGCTCGAAATACTCAAGAAGAATTTACAGGATTCATTGCGCGCACCAATGCTGCTCCTGCTGGACAATTTCGAGCACCTGATTCAGGCGGCGCCTACCGTGGCAGAGCTCCTGGCCATGGGTCCCAATCTTAAAATCCTGGTGACAAGTCGCGCAGCGCTGCACGTGTACGGCGAACATGAATTTCCGGTGCCGCCGCTTGCGCTGCCGGATTCGCGGTCCATGCCTCCGGTTGAGGTTCTGTCGCAGTACCCTGCGGTCGCGCTATTCGTGCAACGCGCCGTCGCTGCCAAGCCAGATTTTGAACTTAGCGGAGAAAACGCCCGCGCCGTCACCGAGATTTGCGCCCGGTTGGATGGTCTGCCTCTCGCAATCGAGCTCGCAGCCGCCCGGGTCAAAGTTCTTTCGCCCTCTTCCATGCTGACACGCCTGGCGAGCCGGTTGCAGCTATTGACGGGCGGCGCACGGGACTTGCCGACAAGGCAACAGACTCTTCGGGGCGCAATCGACTGGAGCTACGACCTTCTGAACGCTGCCGAGCAAAAGCTTTTCCGAAGATTATCGGTGTTCGTGGGCGGATGCAATCTGGAAGGCGTGGAAGCCGTATGCGACACCAAAAGTGATCTCGATTTGGACCTGCTCGACGGTATGGCATCCATGGTGGACAAAAGCCTGGCGCAACAGGCCGAGCAAGCGAACGGTGAATCGCGGTTCGTGATGCTGGAAACGATTCGCGAGTACGCTCTGGAAAAGCTGGAGGCAAGCGGGGAGGAGGCCTTGACGAAGCGTGCCCATGCCGCCTACTGCCTGGTGCTGGCAGAAGAGGAGGCTACGGAGAAGAGCGGCGCGGAAGGAGCGGAGTGGCTGGGACGCTTCGCGTTAGAACATGACAATTTTCGCGCGGGCCTTGAGTGGCTGACAGAAACCGGAGATGCGGAGTGGGGCCTGCGTCTCGGCGCGGCCCTGTTTCACTTCTGGGAGACGCGCGAGTATCTCGCCGAAGGCAGGGTCAGGCTGGGCAAGCTGCTGAAGATCGCAGGAGCGGCGGCGCCCACGAAGGCGCGCGCGCGCGCGCTTTTTGCTGCGGGCGTGCTCGCCGACGAGCAGGGAGATTACGCCTCGGCGGATGCGCTCATGAGGGAAAGTCTAGACATCGCGCATCAGTTGGGAGACAAGCAGGGCGCCGCCGTCTCTCTAAACGCGCTGGCGGTCAGTGCTCGGGACCGGGGTGAATTCGCAATTGCGCGCTCTCTGTTCGAAGAAAGCCTGGTGCTGTGGAGAGAATCGGGGGAGCAGAAGGCTGTCGCTCGTTCTCTCAGCAACCTGGCCAATGTCGTCAAATTGCAGGGTGACTATGCCCGCGCGCGATCTCTATACGCGGAGTGCCTCTCAATTTTCAAAGGGCTGGGAGATCGAACAGGCGTCGCCTGGTCGATGAACTACCAGGGGGATGTCGCTCGCGATCAGGGTGACTCCGCAGACGCGCGGGCATTATACGATCAGGGCCTGGCAATTTTTCGCGAACTCGGTGATCGTTGGGGCACTGCTGGCACGCTGGCTGATCTAGGGAGCCTAGCGAGAGAACAGGGGAATTATCCCACAGCCTGCTCTCTGTACCGGGAAAGCATAAGAATTTTCCAGGAACTGGACCATAAGCGCGGAATTGCGCGCCTGCTAGAGTGTTTCGCGTGCTCAGCGGCGATTCAACTCGAAGCAGAGCGTTCGCTGCGACTGGCGGGCGCAGCGGCTGCGTTGCGCCAAAATATTGGCGCTCCGCTCACGCCGGCGGAACAAGCCAAACTGGAAGCAGGTCTGCACCCGGCACGCCAGGCATTGACCAACACGGCATGTGAGGCCGCCTGGTTAGAGGGTTGGGCTCTCCCGGCTGAGAAAGCTATTGAAGAGGTGCTGGCGCCCGAGGCTGCGTCTCGCTCGCGTTAGCCCGGAGGAGCCCCGGATTGGCTGACGTGGGTGGCAAAGGATCCGGATGCCGGGGAAGGTTCAGCGCTCATGTCGCAGTTGTGGGGTCGATCAGTCGTCGTACGGCGGAGACCCGGTTGGCGGGAATGCCTACGCGCCTGGCATGCTCTCGGATGGCCGCATCGTCAGGAGCGAGATAGACGCAGTAGACCTTGTCGCCGGTTACGTAGCTATGGAGCCACTGGATCGCGGGGCCCATTGCCTTCAGAACGTTGACTGACTTTTGGGAGAGCTCACGCAATTGGGCCTCGGATAGATTTCCAGCTCCCGGGACTTCGCGTTCGATGACGAATTTGGGCACAGGCATCCCCCTGATGTGCACAAATGCTAGCATGCAGGTGGAGCGGCTTCAAGACGGCTTGGCCGCAGTTGTGCCCGGTCAGCGAAAAGTGTCCGAGATTAAAAATAACGAGGTTGACATGGATATTCGATCCCTCCAGAAGCCGCTGAAAGACCAATACCGCAATGACCCAAATGCCTCGCTAATCACAATCCGGGCAAAGGGTGGACAGACGGATGTTCCGGTAGCATGCTCGGTCGATATCGGACGTGCCCTCTACCATGCGGAGGCCCACAAAGGAGTCGGGGGCGCCGGGGCCGGCGCTTGTTCCGGCGACCTTTTGCTGGGGGCTCTGGCGGCCTGCGCGCAGATCACCTGTCAGATGGTGGCCGCGGCTATGGGTATACCAACCGAACGCATTGAGGTCACGGTAGAAGGAGGCTTGGATCTCCGAGGCACGCTTGGCATATCAAAAGACGTGCCCGTCGGCTTTGAGAGCATTCATCTTCATTTTGACGTTGCTGCGCCTAAGGCAACTGCGGAACAACTGCGCGGATTGCGAGAGAAAACAGAACAGTATTGCGTGGTGATGCAGACCTTAATGCGGCCGCCGAGTCTGGAAACCGAGTGGGTTGGTCAGGTCCTCGAAGCCCGCATGGACGAATGAATCGCACAACAAAATCAAAAGTGAAACGTGGCTCTCCGGATTGTGCCCGGGTTAGCTGATGACGATCTAGCTTCTTGGCGTCGCGCTGCGAAGAGCGGCCAGCGTGGGAAATCAATCGTAAAGAGGCTGCGCCGGCTTCACCTCAGGATTCTCGCCTGCCACCGATATAGCGAGAACGCGGATTTTGTCGTTGTCCGGCAAAGTGATTGTTTTCGCGCCGTCTGGCAGATCAATCGGATAAGCGAACAGATAGGAGTAGGCGTAAGGCACGTTCTCACCCGCTGCGTTGTGGTGATGCGAACAGTACCAAGCCAGGTCGGCGCGTTTGATGTAGCTCGGCTTGATGCCGGTCATTTCGGCATAGTCATCATGCTCGGTTCGCGCCGGCTGTCCCGGCACAGGAGCGTCCTTTCCGATCCACTGCCGATCATCCCATTGTCCGACAAATCCGCCCCAGTCCTGGATGTTTAGCTCGACCTTTGCGCCGCCTACTGCGAACGTCGCCTTCTGGTCGCCCTCCGCTGAGGCTGCCAGTATGTAAACGCGGTTGTAGCGGCCCCCTGGAAGATCAATCCTCTGTCCCTTGGCCACGACCGCATTGGGTGCGCCCGTCTTCGCTAAGGCGAGATGAAACTCTACATTGTTGAACGTGATCTCCGCAGGCAGCGTCTCCGCTGGGATCGCATTGCCCTTGCCGTCAAATCCGACGCCCGACCGCGTGCCGTCATTACTGGCCGCAGCCAGGTCATATGGCAGTGGCACCGGCGCGGAATCGACGCCCGCGACCCTTGTTGTAGCCGCAGCCAGGGTAACGGCAAAGGTGCGCGGCTGATATGCGGTGAACGAGGTTGTCAGCGCGCCACCAGTCAAAGGTGCCGCTCCGACCGGCTGTTCCTGACCGTTCACTTCGCGCGCCGCGGTGATCGCCGAAGCGAATTGCACGCGCACGTTTAGCTGCGGTTTTCCATCGAGTTCAACCAAACGCACGATCACTTCGTCGCCCTGCTCAGCCTTCTTCAGCGCTAGAACTCGAATCCGGGGGTTGCTGACTTTCAACAAGGAAAACTCCCGTCCCGACGTGCCTGCATGTCGCGAAGTCTGAAAGGCGATAAGCGGATCATTCAGGCGCTGGCCCTGCCAGTCAGTCTCGGCATGGCGCCAGTCCCCGGCGTGACCGGCGATGCCGTAAAGGAACTCGTGATGTCCGATATCCTGCGTACCTTGGTCCGCATAACCACCGCGCGTGCCCGGAGTTCGCATCAGCGTCAGCCGGATGGTGTTGTCGTTCGGCTTGTCCGATCCGTTCTTGCAATCGGTCAGAACGGTCGCGCCGAATTCGCCACTCATGTCTGTCAGGTCGATCCACTGGTGCGACGGCACTTCGAATTTCTTCGGTTGAGCTGTGCGCCTCTCGATCGTGCCAATGTCCCAGTTGTAGGTGGCCATCTGGTTCGAAGCTGCGAGCGGAAACGTTGCCTTCAGGTTGGATTCTTTGGTATTCCAGTCGATTGCGTTTGCGAATTCAACACGCTTTCCCGCGTCGCCCGCCGAAAGCCGGATCGTCTGCACAAACTTGGAACCCGCGGCTTCACGCGAAACTTCCACGGCCACGCGCGCCGGACCATTTTCCACTACGCGAATCCGCGCCGGACCTCCGACGTAAGCCTTGGGCTCCGCCTGCTCCTCATCCCAATCCATGTTCCAGGCTGGCCACTGCTCCGGGTTGTCATAAGAAATCGCAAGCCGCGCCGGAGCCGCAAGCAATTCCTTGCCAATCGCTTTATCGAAAATGCTGGCCAGGTCGCCGTCCGCATTCAGTTTCACACGGTAGTACTGATTTTCGATCAAGTTCTCCGACGCTCGCAATTTTGATGCTGCCGCTTCCGCACCACCGCCGGGTTGCACATCGTAAACCGCATATCCCACCGACGGAACCTTTGCGACGAACAATACCCTGCCGTTCGAAATTTGTGCCGGAACTTCCTTGCCGTCCGAAGCACTGACGTGAACCGCCTTAGGCACTCCGCCCGAAAAATTCACGGTGGCTTCCACGATGTCCTCCCGCGCGATGTTCAGCGGGTTGAAGACAACTAACGGAACGCCTTTGGTCTCGGTGTTTAGCACTGCGGCCATAGCTTCTGTGGCGTTGCTCAGCACACCGGCAAACTGGTTCATCGCAATTACGTCGTCGTTCCAGGCAAACTCGTATGCCTTGGGAGTGGCCGTCCCGGCGGCGATGTCGTGGAAGTGGCCGCCCATCACCAGCGTCCAAGCATTGTTCAGTCTCTGTAGCGGATACGGGCGCGCCCCCAGCCATTCCGCTGCAATCGAGCTCTTCTCCGCCGCATCGGCAAGCAACTCTTCTTTCCGCAGCCAACGCTTCTGATACGCCTGCGATGTCAGTGATCCGGCCGAATGGTTGGTCAGCTCCATTTCGCCCGTGTAGCGTGGAAGGCCAGCTGCCTCGGAGGAAGTGATATCGAGGAACATCTGTTCCGCATTGGCGGAGATAACGTGAACAGGACCATCACCCACCTTTACTGTGGGCCACTCGGGATGCGGCTGTCCCTCCGACAAGAAATGACCCTCGGGTGGAAGGCTAGCCTTCGCTTTTGTAGCGATGGCCTCCAACCGCTTCACTGATTCCTCGTCCGGAGTTCCCCCGATGTCGCCCGTACCGTAATAGTGATAGTCCGTAAATACGCCGCTGACTTTGCCGTTCTGCTCGACGCGTGCGGCCCAATCATGTTGATACCGGTCCAGGTCGCGGTCTTGTTGCACCTTGGTGAGCGCCCTCTGCTGGTTGCGCAGATTCGTAAAATCCTGGACGTCTTTCTGGTCGGGTGGCTGTCCGCTTCGGTCGGCCAGTTCCAGTTTCTGTCGCAGCGCCTGCAGCCTCTTCTCCCCCTCTTCGAACGTCGCGTCCGGCGGCATGGAAGGCAGCGGCCGGCTGAGATCAGTGTCGATTCCGGCGCTGTAGTCGCCGGGGTTGAGGCCGGCCAGCACGCTCTCGCCATCCGGGCCCACCCAGACCGCCACGATGAAAGGCGTTCCTTCCGGCGTCTTCTCTCGCGATTCCGGACCTCCCGCGTTGGCGGAGGAACCCCAGACTAGCTTCTGCGTCGAGAATCCCTTCACCCCGGAGTGGGCGAGGATGGTCGGCAGCGAAGACGGAAATCCGAAGCAGTCGGGCAGCATGTATTCCGCGCTGGCTTTGCCGAACTCTTTCCGAAACCAGTCATTTCCGTAGAGAATCTGCCGGATGATGGTTTCGGCGCTAGGCGCGTTCACGTCACCCTCTTCCATGGATGAGCCCGCCGGGAACCATCGGCCAGAATCTACATACTTCTTTACTCTTTCAAAATCCGCAGGAAAATATTCCTTCATGAAACGGTAGCGATTGGCACCGCTGAAATTGAAAACATAGTGCGGATACTTTTCGAACAGCGTGAAGTTATCCTCCATAGTCTTGCGAATATATTCGTTGATGACTTGGGGATACTCCCATCGCCATTCCGTATCCAGATGGGCGTAGCCAACTACGTAGAGGGTGGGTTGCTTTTTTAGATCAGGCTTTTCGGCGGTCTGGGCGCCGGCCGCGCCCGGCAGGATCAGGACCAATGAGGTCAAAACTGAAGTCGCGCAATATCGAAGCATTTCACTCTCCTCAGACGTATGTTATGTGAAGGTCAGTCACCTTAAAGCCAGCTTCAGTTCCGCGGTAGCGAGAAATAGAACACAGAACCCCGGCTAAGTTGGCTGGTGAGACCCATTGTGCCGCCGTGCAGCTCGACAATGGCCCTCGCGATGGAGAGTCCCATGCCGGTGCCCTGTACTGAAATCCTCTGATTCCGTCCGCGATAGAACCGCTCGAAGATCATGGTCTGCTCCACGTCGTCAATGCCAGGCCCATGGTCGGCAATGCTGGTGATCACGCAGTTGTTCTGCAGCTCCGCACTGATATGAATTGGGCTCTCCGGCAGCGAGTATTTCGCGGCATTATCTAACAGTTGAACCAGTACTTCTACCACCCGGTCTATGTCCATGTTAACCGCGGGTAGATCTTTCGGAACTTCAACTTCGATGGGGCGCTTATCCACTATGTTCTTCACTTTTTCCAACGCCATGCCGACCGCTTCACTGATTGGGTGAGGCTCCACGTGAAGCTCTACCTGCCGCGCATCCAGCTGTGCGACCTCGGCTGCCTCGCCTACCAGGCGGTTCAAGCGGTCGCTCTCCTCATCGATGACCGTGGCAAGTTCTTTGAGTTGTGGCTTGTCGAGTTCGACCTCCGAAAGCAGCGTCTGGGCCGACGCTTTGATGGCCGTAAGGGGCGTACGAAACTCATGGGTCACAGAATCCAGCAGGAGAGCGCGCAAGCGATCGCTCTCGCGGGCGCCCTCTGCCTTGCTGAGTTTTTCCATCGTCGCGGTTTGCTCAATGGCGGTTGCCACCAGGCTGCCAACGGCTTCCAGGGTCTCGCGCGAAATGTCGCACCCAACCACCGCCAGCGTTCCGACTGACCGAACTCCCATCCTCATTGGCATATATCCTGAACGCTGCCTGTGGTCAAACATGGGCTCGCCCCGCGCGCTAACTGCGCTTAACTGTTCTTGCCGAAATAGCGGCTGCACGTTGATGTCAGAAAGGTAGATCTTTTGCTTATTCTCCAGAAACAAGGCGACGCCGGCGGCGCCGAAGACTTCCGCGATGTAAGCGGGTAATTTGTTCAAGAGCTCAAAGACGTTTTCGGAGACGAGAAGCTGTTGGCTTAATGCGTAGAGCCGCTCCACCTCTTTCCGCCGTTGGGTCGCTTGTCGGGTTTCGCGCCGGGCGCGCTCGGCGAGCTGGCTGCCAATAATCGCCGTGATTAGAAACGCAACTAGAGCAACCCAGTTCTGCGGATCAGCGATGGTGAATGTGAACAGAGGAGGCAGAAAAAAGAAATTGTAGAGCAGCGCCGCCAACACCGCCATGAGGACGGCATAACGAAGTCCCCAGGTCGCCGATACGACAAGAACGGCCAGCAGGAATACAAAACCGACGGTGGTCGGGTTCCGGTTCAGGATGTGGAAGCAGACCCAGGTTATCAGCGTATCGAGCGCCGTAACCGCCAAGTAACGCAACAATTGCTGGACCCATCGTTTCACGACGAGATTGTAGCTGATTCGACAAATCCGCCTTCCCGGTGAACAATATTCGCGATGGCGAAAATACCTGAGCAGAAGACAGCTGAGCAATGGCTGGAGGAGACTGCTCCGCAGAAGAAGCTGGCCATCTTTAAGCTGTTCCTCGGCTACGCGCCTGGAGTGGGCAAGACTTTCAACATGCTGAGCGAAGGGATTCGCCGGGCCAGCCGCGGCGAAGAAGTCGTAGCTGGACTGGTGGAGACTCACGGACGCAAAGGCATTACGGAGCTCGCGGCCCGACTCGAAATGGTGCCACGCCGAAGACTGAATTACAAGGGCGCGGACTTCGAGGAAATGGACGTCGACGCTATCCTTGCCCGCAAGCCGCAGGTTGCGCTGGTGGATGAGCTCGCACACACCAACATTGAAGGTAGCAAACACCGCAAACGCTATGACGATGTGCTCGAATTGCTGAATGCCAATATTGATGTGCTTTCGACCGTAAACGTCCAGCACATCGAGAGCCTGACGCCCCTGGTGCAACAGATCACGGGCGTCCCGGTGCGAGAGACCGTTCCCGACTGGGTCATTCAAAGAGTCAACGAGATCGTTCTTGTCGACCTCACGCCCGAGGCCCTGCAAACTCGTATGCGCCGCGGCGATATATATCCCGTGGAACGTGCAGAACGTGCGCTTGACAACTTCTTTCGCCCCGCAAATCTCATATCCCTGCGCGAACTGGCGCTGCAGCAGGTGGCCCGCGCAGTAGATCGCAGTCTCGAATCGTACTTGCAAAAGGAAGGCGTTGCACCGCACGCGGCGGTGCGGGAGAGATTCGGGGTATGCATCAGCTCGAACCCTGCGGCGCAGTATTTAGTCGCGCGCGCCGCCCGCATGGCGCAACGTATTGATGCGGAGCTGTACGTGATTTACATAGATATCGGCAGAGACGAAAGCCCTGAAGATCAACGGGCTCTCGGGCAGAACATCCGGTTTGCCGAAGGCCTGGGCGCACAGCTGCTGCGCACGAAAGGCAACAATGTGGCGGAAGAAGTCGCCAAAGTGGTGCGGGACAAGCGCATTACTCAGGTTGTCTTTGGTCGCTCGGCGCAGTCCAATTGGCGAAAGTATCTTTACCTTTCCGCCATTCACAAGTTCCTCCGTGACGCGCCGGCGGTAGACGTACACATCGTGACGCAAGAGGTGAAGTAGCCCGATGGCTGCCGGGGGCGAGAAGCCAAAGATCCTGGTCGTAGACGATGAGCTGCAAATTGCGCGAGTCCTCAAAACCACGCTCTCCGCGCGCGGATATTCGATCCGAACCGCTTCCGATGGCGACGATGCATTGCAGGTGATGAAATCGTGGACACCCGACCTCGTGGTCACCGACCTTCGGATGCCCAACATGGACGGTGTCGAGCTTTGCCGCCATCTTCGAGCGAAGTCGGGAATTCCCATCATCGTGCTTTCGGTAAGAAACGAGGAGCGCACGAAGGTCGAGGCGCTCGATGCCGGCGCTGATGACTACGTCACGAAACCGTTCAGCACGAATGAATTGCTGGCACGGGTCCGAGCCGGGCTTCGGCGCCTTTCGGCAACACAGCCGCTCGAATCGGACGTGGTTGAAGTTGGTCATTTCCGCATAGATACGCAGGCCCACAGCGTCCAGGTCAAAGGCCGCGACGTACGGCTGACGCCGAAGGAATTTGACATTCTGACCTACCTTGCACGCCATTCCGAGCGCGTGGTAACGCACCGCGCGTTGCTGGCGGCTGTTTGGGGCGACAACAGTACAGAGCAACCGGAATATCTTCGCGTCTTCATAGGCCACTTGCGAAAAAAGCTTGAGCCTGACGAAGCCTCGCCGCGCTACATAACCACTGAACCGTGGGTCGGATATCGCTTCAATCCTGAAGGCGAACAGCGATAGTCAGTCTTCTCGCACAACAGTGTCCAGACGCAGGTAACTCCGTCTGGCGATCCCGGCCGCGTAACCTTGCAACCATTCTGCGCATCTTCGTAAAGAAACCATAAAACTAGGAACTACGGGAGTTTATGAAGCTTTTATGAAGCTTTTATCCAAAAGTTATGCACAGAAGTATCGAATGGAGTGTTGGGAATTAGCGGGGACGATCTGATTCGGTCATGCTCCGAGGAGGCGTGATGTCTGCAATTCTGCTGATAGTCATTCTCATCGGCGGCGCAGTGATCGCTTTCTTTGTGCGCTTCTTGATTGCTCTCTACCAGGAGAGTCGAAGCCGCCGGACGGGCCGCGTCAAGAGGGTTTATGAAGGCTACAAATGATTGAGCCCGAAGCTCGACGGACACACACGATCCCACTGAGATGGGCAACGGCTACGCGCTGAACGGCCCTGCAAGTGGGCACGATTGATAAGCACAGTAATCGTCCGGATTGCTTCGGGTAGTTCAGGGCTACGGAGAATGAACTCTCGGCGAACAGAGTAGTGCGTGTGAGAACGCAACGGATTGAAATGAATGAGCACATAGTGTTGTCGAACTTGACGCGCGGTCTGGCTGTACTTCTCGGTTGTCTTAGTCTTGCCGTAAGTCCGATGCGCGCTCTTGGACAGAGCTTACCCACTGAGACGCAGAGCGGATGCAACAATCAGCAACCTACCGACTCCGATCAGCAGATACCGCCGGCTATCGCGAAAGAGCTTGACGCCATGAAGGAGCGCATCGCGCAACTGGAAGCGGAGCTGAGACAGCACCAGGCTGCAGAGCAGCCCATCACAGCGATTCACACAGCACAAGCTACGGTGTCGATGGCTCCGCTTGCTCCCGCAGTGACGCTCGCGCCCGCGGAAGGCGTGACCTTGCTGCCTGCGTCCACACAGCCCACGAAGAAGCAACCCGCGAAGCCGTTTGCCTTCGCCGATTACACCTGGTTGAACGGCAATCCGCGTACGAAAGAGCCGGCCTTCGATTCCAATTTCTTTACCCCTGAAATCCGGGCGGATGTCGACTATATCGTCGATTTCAACCATCCATCCGACGATACGATTGGCGGGTCGAGCGAGGTCTTCCGATCCAGCGAGGTCCACGTGACGCAGCTTGGCGTCGGAGGCGACTTTCACTATGACCATGTTCGCGCCCGGCTGATGACGCAATTCGGCCTGTATTCACAGACCACGCCGCGCAATGACGCCAGCCCTGCGCGTGGCCAATGGAACCTCGCCGATGCCTATCGCTACGTTTCAGAGGCCTATGGCGGATATCACTTTCACAAGTTGCATTGGATCAACGTCGATGCGGGAATTTTCATGTCGTACATTGGACTCTTCAGCTACTACAACTTTGATAACTGGGCTTATCAGCCGTCATATGTCTCGTCGAATACACCGTGGTTCTTCAATGGCGTACGGGTGCAGATCTTTCCCACCGAACACCTGAAAATTGAGCCATGGTTTATCAACGGATGGCAATCCTATGGGCGGTTCAACAACCGGCCCGGAATTGGAGCGCAAATCCTGTGGCGCCCGAACGGGCGCTGGTCGATACTCGGGAATCAATACGCTTTAGGTGAAGATGCGCTAGCAGTTCCAGGCCGGGTCCGATATCACACCGACGACAGCATTGAGTACAAGTACCACGACAATCCCTCGAAATTTCTTGATAAGGCCGCCTTCTCGCTTACCGGCGATATGGGATGTGAACATGGCGGTGGCGTGAGCTGTGCCGGCAATTCTGTGCACGTGCTCGCGGGTCAGAGCGTCATTTGGCCCAAGCAGGACTTCCTCGGCTTCATGCTCTACAACCGCTTGTGGTTTCACAAAGATCTTTACGGCTTCACACTTGGTGGTGGCAAGATCAACAATCCCGGCCGCTATCTGGTGTTGCTGCCTCCGATCAATGGCGCGACCGCGACTTCAGGGACGCCTTATTTTACGGAAAATCCAGGGGACCCGTACAAGGCTTGGGACGGATCGGCAACCTTCGATTACATGCCCAGCCAATACATCACTTTTCGCTGGGAGTTTGACCATCGGGCCGCCAATGTCCCTTATTTTTCCGGGAAGAACGGAATCACTCCTCCGGGTGGCAACACTGGCTCGCCGGGGTCGTTGGTCTCGGGTTTTACCCCGGATCTCCGCAGAGACGAGAACCGGCTCAATCTTGCCATACTGGTCAAATTCTAAGAAGCACAGTGAAATCAAAAAGCATCCGAGGGTAGGTCTCATACAACTGGCGTCGCGAGAAAGGTTGGTCTTATGAAACACCAAGTTTTGTTGTTGATGTGTTTCGGAGCCTGCATTTCAGGTCTCAGAGGACAAGCGGTGGCGCAGGATTCGACAGCGCATACGCAGGACTTGCAGCAGCGCGTGGAGCACCTGGAATCAGAAGTTAAAGAGCTAAGAGCAATCTTGAGGCAAATGCAATCGAGAAATGAGACTTTAACGCAGGATCCGGCGACTGACGCCGGTTCCAGCCCGCGGGCAGCACCATCGCAAACGCTGGTAAGTTCCGCGGACGGGAAAACGCTCGATTTTCTCCACGACACTACGTTGAATCTTACCGTTGACGGCTATTACGCGTACAACTTCAACAATCCAGTTGGGCGTGTGAACCTATTACGTGCCTATGATGTGCTTAGTAACGAATTCAGTTTGAATCAAGCCAGCGTCATTTTAGAGCGTGCACCTGATCTCGGCGCCGGACGCCGTTGGGGCGCACGCCTGGATCTGCAGTATGGCCAGGCCACCGACACTTTGCAGGGAAACCCCGCGAATGAACCTCGACCGCAGATTTACAGAAATATTTTTCAAGCTTACGGGACGTACATCGTCCCCCTGGGCAAGGGTCTGACGGTCGATTTCGGCAAGTGGAGCAGCTCGTTGGGGATAGAAGGTAATTACACCAAAGACCAGATGAACTATTCGCGGTCGTTCTACTTCGATTTCTTGCCTTTCTATCATATGGGAATCCGCGCGAGCTATCCCATCAACGATCAACTGACGCTGAACTATTGGGTAGTCAATGGCACCAATCAGGTGGAAGCGACCAACGGTTTCAAAGATCAGCTTTTTGGTTTCACCGCGAAGCCCCGAAAATCAATCAACTGGACGACAAGCTATTATCTCGGACAGGAGCACCCAGATAGAGCTGTGGTGCCGCCCACCAGCCCGATCCCGGTTCAACCCGGGCTCAGTTTTGAAGCCATTCGGCCGGCGCCGGACGGGTACACTCACATCTTCGACAGCTATGTGATTTGGCAAACCACGCCGAAGCTGACGCTGGCTTTGGAAGGCGATTACGTGATTCAGCGTCTGTGGCAAAATGCGGCGCCGGGTCATTCTTCAGCCCCTTCCCACGTAGACGGAGGCGCTGCCTATGCACGCTATCAGTTCACCCCGAAGGTCGCGCTGGCGGGACGCGCAGAATACCTCTCGGATCGAGGCGGATTCTTCAGCGGCATCACTCAGGCGCTGAAAGAAAATACCGTCACTTTCGACTACGCGCTGGCTGATGGCTTCCTGGTGCGGTATGAGTGGCGGCGCGATTTCTCCAACCAGCCCTCATTCTTGACTGATGTGCAAGGCATTCTCGTCAAACAACAAGATACAGCGACTGTAGGCCTCATCTGGTGGTGGGGGCGGAAAGAAGGCTTCTGGTAAGAATGGAACTCAGCGGGTTTCGAGGAGGGAACGAACATATGCAGGACATACTTTGGGTCGCGGTTACGATTGCCTTTTTTATGTTGTCGATTGCTTATGTGCACTTCTGTGACGGGGTGAAGTGAGGCAGCGATGACTTTGGAATCAATCATTATGCTCGTCATCAGTGTGCTGATGATCGTGTACTTGCTGTACGCCTTGCTGCGTCCGGAGAAGTTTTGATGACCACTAACGGATGGTTCCAGATCGCATTTTTCCTGATGTTGATCCTGGCCGTCACGAAACCAATGGGCGTCTTCATGACGCGGGTCTTCAACCGTGAAAAGACATTCATGGACCCGGTGCTGCGCCCGCTCGAGCGCTTGCTATATCGCGTCACCGGCGTTGATGAGAACCACGAAATGCGCTGGACCGAGTATGCGGTATCCATGCTGCTATTCAGTGCGGTTTCAATGCTGGTGCTGTATGTAATCGAGCGTGCGCAGGCTTTCTTGCCCTTCAATCCGCAGAAGTTGGGCGGTGTCGCGCCTGCGCTCGCGTTCAATACCGCTGCGTCGTTCACCACGAATACGAATTGGCAGAACTACAGTGGCGAAACCACCATGAGCTATTTCACGCAGATGGCAGGCCTGGCATATCACAATTTCGCATCGGCGGCTGTCGGAATGGCTATCGCAATCGCATTTATTCGCGGCATCGCGCGGCGCGAAATGGAAACCATCGGCAACTTCTGGGTTGATCTGGTCCGCTCATGCCTTTGGGTGCTGCTGCCATTTTGCATGGTGGGAGCGCTGGCGCTGGTCTCGCAAGGAGTCGTTCAGAACCTGAAACCGTACGACACGGTGAAGCTGATCGAACCGCAGCATGTGCCGAAAGTGGACGCAAACGGGAAGCCAGTTCTCAGCCCCGATGGCAAATCCGTCATGGACACCGTGACCGAGCAGACAATCGCACAAGGGCCAGTTGCTTCACAAGAGATCATCAAGGAATGGGGCACGAACGGTGGCGGCTTCTTTAATGCGAACAGCGCACACCCTTTCGAGAATCCGACCCCGTTGTCGAACCTGATTGAGCTGTTCTGTATTTTTGCGGTTTCCTCCGGCTTGACCTACACACTGGGACGAATGACCGGCTCGCCGCGTCATGGCTGGGCGGTGTGGGCTGCGATGGCGATTCTGTTCCTTGTCGGAGTGAGCGTCACCTACTGGGCTGAGGCCCGGGGGAACCCGCTGTTGGTCGTCGGAGTAGATCAGCACGCGAGTGCGCTTCAGTCCGGCGGCAACATGGAAGGGAAAGAAGTCCGCTTCGGAATCGCCAACACTGCGCTCTGGGCAACGGTTACGACCGATGCGAGTTGCGGCGCGATCAGCGGCTGGCACGATTCCTTCACCCCGCTCGGCGGAATGGTACCGCTGGTGAACATCATGCTCAGCGAGGTCATTTTCGGCGGCGTTGGTGCCGGCCTGTACGGCATGCTGATTTACATCATCCTGGCCGTGTTCATCGCTGGTCTCATGGTGGGGCGGACACCGGAGTACCTGGGAAAGAAGATCGAGGCCTACGACGTAAAAATGGCGATGCTGGTCGTGCTCGTCTTCCCGCTGGTCATTTTGGGATTCTCCGCCATCTCAGCCGTCGAAGGATTCGGTACCTCCAGCATATTGAATCCCGGCCCGCACGGCTTGAGCGAGATTCTCTATGCGTTTACATCACAGGCAGGCAACAACGGCTCGGCGTTTAACGGCCTGACTACGAACACGCTCTGGTACAACACCGCGGGCGGCATCACGATGCTGGCTGGTCGCTTCTTGATGATCCTGCCCATGCTTGCCATCGCCGGTAATCTGGCGCGCAAGAAATATGTTCCAGCTTCGCTCGGGACGTTCCCGGTGACCACGCCACTGTTCACGGCGCTTCTCATCGGCGTGATTCTGATCGTGGGGGCGTTGACCTTCTTTCCGGCTCTGAGCCTTGGGCCGATCCTGGAGCACCTGCTGATGAGTGCAGGCAAGACATTCTGAGATTCAATATGGCGACGAAGAAAAAAGCTGTCTGGGAATGGAAGATCGTCAAGCGCGCGGTACGGGATGCATTCCTCAAGCTCAACCCCCGCAAGATGATGGGCAATCCCGTCATGTTTGTGGTTGAAGTCGGCAGCGTCATCACCACTGCGTTACTGCTTCGCGGCGGTGCGGCATTCAAGTTCAACTTACAGATCACGCTATGGCTGTGGTTCACCGTGCTGTTCGCCAACTTTGCGGAGGCGATGGCGGAAGGCCGGGGGAAAGCACAAGCCGATACGCTGCGCAAAGCGCGCTCCGAAACAGTCGCCAACCGGTTGCTCGAAAACGGCGAGATCGAGAAGGTCCCAAGCTCGAGGCTACGCACCGGGGATGTCGTTATGGTCTCTGCCGGTGAGTTCATTCCCTCTGACGGCGAAATCGTTGAGGGCGTCGCTTCAGTCGATGAATCGGCGATCACGGGGGAATCGGCACCCGTCATTCGCGAAGCTGGCGGAGACCGTTCAGCGGTGACCGGCGGCACGCGCGTCTTGTCAGACCAAATCAGGATCAAGATCACTTCCAACCCCGGGGAAACGTTTCTCGATCGCATGATCGCTCTCGTCGAAGGCGCCGAACGTCAGAAGACACCCAATGAGATCGCCCTGAACATTCTGCTGGCAGGATTAACCATCATCTTTCTTCTCGCTGTGGTTACACTCCAGCCATTCGCGATCTACTCCGGCTCTCCGCAAACGGTTTTCGTGCTCGTCTCTCTTCTCGTCTGTCTGATTCCTACCACCATCGGCGGTCTCCTATCAGCCATTGGCATAGCCGGCATGGATCGGTTGATTCAGCACAACGTTCTGGCCATGTCGGGCCGTGCGGTCGAGGCCGCCGGCGACGTGAACACTCTGCTTCTCGATAAGACTGGCACCATCACGCTGGGAAACCGCCAGGCCTCACAGTTCATTTCCGCGCCCGGTGTTACTGAAGCAGAACTTGCCGATGCAGCGCAGCTCTCCTCACTCGCCGACGAGACGCCCGAAGGCAGGTCAATCGTTGTGCTGGCGAAGGAGAAGTACGGCCTTCGCGGACGAGAGTTGTCCTCGCGCGAAGCTCAGTTCGTCCCATTCTCGGCCCAGACTCGCATGTCGGGCGTCAACCTGGACGGCTTCGAGATCCGCAAGGGCGCTGTGGATGCGATTCAGAAATATCTTTCCTTGAATGGTCGCGACTTCCCCAAGCCAGTTCGGGAGCACGTAGATCAGATCGCTCGTTCCGGCGGCACGCCATTGGTTGTTGCCGAGAAGAATCGCGGTGCACTCGGCGTCATTGAACTGAAAGACGTGGTCAAAGGTGGAATGCGCGAACGTTTCGATCAATTACGCGCCATAGGGATTCGTACTGTAATGATCACTGGTGACAATCCCCTTACAGCCGCTGCCATCGCACGGGAAGCCGGGGTGGATGATTTCCTGGCGCAGGCGACCCCGCGCGACAAAATGGACTTAATCAAGCGCGAGCAGGCGGGCGGCAAACTGGTCGCCATGACTGGCGATGGCACCAACGACGCGCCAGCGCTGGCTCAGGCCGATGTCGGTGTCGCCATGAATACCGGTACGCAGGCAGCGAAGGAAGCCGGAAACATGGTGGACCTCGACTCCAATCCCACCAAGCTGATTGAAGTCGTCGAAATCGGCAAGCAGCTTCTCATGACTCGCGGCGCACTCACCACATTTTCAATTGCCAATGATGTCGCGAAATACTTCGCCATTATCCCTGCGATGTTCGCGGGAACATTTCCAGTTCTGAATGCGCTGAACATAATGCATTTACAAACACCGCAGTCGGCCGTATTGTCGGCCGTGATTTTCAACGCGCTGATCATCATTGCCCTGATCCCGCTGGCCTTACGAGGAGTGAGGTATCGGCCGATGCCAGCCGCTGAGTTGCTCCGGCGCAATCTGCTGATCTACGGCGTGGGCGGTATCATCGTGCCGTTCTTCGGAATCAAGTTCATTGACCTGCTGATCACGCGGGTTGGGCTTGCTTAAAGGATTCGAGACATGAAGAAAAATCTTGTTACAGCCGTGCTGATGACCTTCGCGACCACGATCTTGCTCGGGGTCGCCTATCCCCTCGTGGTCACGGCAATCGCGACGGTCCTGTTTCCAGCTAACGCTAACGGCCAGTTGATCCAGCGTGACGGGAAACCTATTGGATCACGAATCATTGGCCAGGCCTTCACCGGCCCCGGCTACTTCCACTCGCGCCAGTCGGCCGCAGGGAGCGGTTACGATGCTGCGAACTCAGGCGGCACAAATCTCGGACCCACGAACCAGAAGCTGATTGATCGCGTGCGGCAGAACGCCGCTTCTCTGCAGTCCGAGAATGCCGGGAAGTCCGTACCAGCTGATCTGGTAACAAGCTCTGCTTCTGGCCTTGATCCTCATATCTCGCCGGCCTCGGCCGAGTTTCAAGTGCCTCGCGTATCACGAGAACGTGGCATGCGCGCCGATGAAGTTCAGGAGCTCGTCGCTAAGCACACGGCAGATCGACAGCTCGGTTTCTTAGGCGAGCCTCGCGTCAACGTGTTGGAGTTGAACCTGGATCTTGACTCGAAACGTCCTCTGCAGGAGACGGTTGTGAAGTAATCGGAAGTATCGTGCAACTCGGAACGTCATTTGCGGGATTAGTTGCGTTCCCGAGAGAGGCGACCGGGGGCACGACGCAGGCCCCTCTGGGTCGCCGCCACGCTGAACTTCCCCGACAGGATTTGAACTCGCGAGACGACAAAATGGTTCCAATGTACTTAGGCCACTCCAACCACTAATTTTAGGCCCTCAAAAAAATTGTCTTGGCGGCCTATGCCGTCCGATGCGATCAAGAAACTTATCAATCGATGATGGGAAGATCGCAAGTAATGGAGTCTATGTCGCCCATGACGCGATGGGATAGGCGTGACACCATTGGCCGTGGAAGCATTTTTTCTGGGCTGCTGGCACGTTGGAAAGCCCAAAAACTTGAACTTAAGCGGATCCAAAGGGTCTGTCCAGCCAGCCAAAGCCCGGCAGGCCCGTGTGGGGCGGACACTCCTGTCCGCCGCCATTGGGAACCGAGGCGCTCACACCGGTTACTGATGTAACCGTCGTAGTAACGCAAGGTGGTGTATCTCTCCGCGGTTCGGTAGAGACTATCTACAAAGGTATGAATGCATTCGGTGTCGGTAAACGCCTCAGAATCATTGTGCTCGCGATGTTCAGAGTGTTGGCAGGCATCTCAATATTCTGCTTGTTCGCCTTGGCGCAACAGCCGACGTCGGCTTGGCAAGAAGAAGTTCGAAGGTGTGCTGCGGCGCAGGATTGGACCGCAGCCATGAGCATCGTGGACCGTGAAATTGCCCGTGCACCGCGAGACATGGACATACGGGCGTGGCGTGCACGCGTGCTGCTGTGGTCAGGAAAAGTCGCGGAAGCCGAACACGAATATCACGACATTCTCACGGCGGTTCCTAACGATCCGGACAACTGGATGGCATTGGCAAACGTGTATTCGCGCGAAAGCCGAACCCAGGACGCTCTCGAAGCCTTAAATCGTGCCGTGGAGCTCGACCCGAAGCGCGCCGATCTCCATGCTGCACGCGGGCGTGCGCTGCGGGTAGCAGACAACCGGAGCGAAGCGAAGCTGGAATTTCGCCGGGCGTTGGAATTGGATCCGACCAGTAAAGAGGCCGAGTTGGGACTGCTTTCGTTGCGCAGTGAACCCAGGCATGAGATGCGCGTGGGGGTGAACACCGACCTTTTCAGCTTTGTTGGCCCTAATGACCTGCAAGGATTGAGCTTCACTTCGCACTGGACACCGCGCTGGAAAACTAGCGTCTCCGAGAATTTTTACCAGCGGGCGGGAACGGATGCGGAAACGTCCGTAGCGAGCGTGACCGGAAAGTTGCCGAGGATGGGTGCGTTAACGGTGGGTGGAGCGGCAGCTCATCACAACAATGTCATTCCGAAAAACGAAGCGTTCTTCGACTACGACCAAGGATGGAGGCTCGCTGGTGGCAAGCTTCTGCACGGGCTGGAAATTATCTATGGGCAGCACTGGTATTGGTACACAACGGCGCGCATTCTGACCATCAATGAGATGACCCTGTTTTACTTGCCTCACGACTGGACGTGGTCTGTAGGACTGACCGGCGCGAGAAGCCATTTTTCCGGGACAGGCGCGGAATGGCGTCCTTCGGGGTTAACACGTATTGGGTTTCCTATCTCTGCGTGGGACGAGCGCCGCCTCCAGGGAAATGTCTTCTTCGCGGTAGGGACGGAGAATTTCGCGCAAGTCGATCAGATCGGGACGTTTTCTTCGCAGACATATGGTGGCGGTTTGCGCTTCCAGTTGACAGAGCGCCACGACGTGACTGGTTTTGCTGCCTATCAGAAGCGCACGCAAGACCGCACGCAAACGAGTTTTGGATTTACCTATGGTTTCCGCTTTTGAATCATTTCGCAGGCTAGGCCCAGCCGCTTTCGTGCTGAAGGCGATCGTCTCCATGGTCGTCGCAGACGTCTTGCTGCTGGGGTTTATCCTGCTGCGACGAACCTACCGCAAGCGCTATTTCGCGCGCCGTGATGCGCGCCAGTTCGAACTCCGCCAAGGCTGGGAAGACCTGATTTCTGGGCAGATTCCCTACGACACATGGCGTAACAAACTGTCCGACCGTCACCTTGTCGAAACCATGGTGCTGGACGCCTTTGAAATCGCAAGACCGGCGGAATCCGCAAGGCTGCTGAAATTCATGCGCGCCAGCGGGCTCGTCGAGAAATGTATCTCTGATGCGCGGCACCATCAAGGATGGAGGCGGCAGCGTGCACTGGTAGCACTCAGTCGAACTCGTGCCCCGGAAGGTATTGCGGCTCTGTCAGAAGGATTGCGGGATCGTGATCCGGAAACCAAGCTCGCCTCCTTGCGCGGTCTCGGGCGGATGGCCTGTCCGGAAGCGGCCGAGGAAATTCTGCATTGGGTCGGCGAAGTCGGGCTGGTCGTGCCCGTTCTCCCCTTGCAAAGCGCACTGGTCCAGAGCTGCGCGGAGCGTCCGCAAATCTTGCTGCCGTACCTGCAACACGCGGCTCCAGCCGTGCGCGAAGCGCTCGGACGCGTACTGGGGGAAGTAGCCACCGCTTCGCTGGGGACTGAGCTCCTGCAGTTTGCCGACGACGCCCTGCCCGAATTACGAGCCGCAGCTGCGCGCGCACTTTCCTTTGCCGAACCGCGTATGGCAATCAACGTTCTGAGTGAGTTGGCGAAAGATCCCATGTGGTTCGTGCGGTTGCGCGCTATCGTGAGCCTGGGTAAGCTCTCCCAGCCAACTGCGATCCCCTTCTTGCTGCTCGGCTTGAGCGATTCAAATCGGCTGGTGCGTCTGCGGGCAGCAGAAGCAATCGTGGATTTCCCCACGGCGATGGCGCCGATCTTTGAACAATTGGTGGCCATGCGAGACCGGTATGGATTGCATGCCTACCTGACAGCGCTGGAAAACGCCGGCTTGCAAGCCAAGCTCGAAAGAGAAACCAGAGCCAGCAAACAAATCAGGAAGCGCACGAAGACCATTTTGCTGGAAGTACTGCACACCTGGACCTTGCCTTCCGAGCCCCAGCCGTCACAGGAGAAAGTCTCTGCCGCGGCGGCTTCTCGGTCATGATTTACTTTCTCAAACTCTCGAACCACCTGCTTTTTTTCTACTACTTCGTTTCGAATCTCGGGTACTTGCTGATGCTTGCCGTCGCGCTGAAGACGAGTGCAGCACACCTGCGGCGCCTGGAAAGCATCCCCTTCGACTGGATCAAGAGATCCCCGATGGTGCCTCCCATCACCATCCTTGTTCCCGCACATAACGAAGAGTTATTTATTTGCACGGCTGTCCGGAATCTGCTTGATCTCGATTATCCGGAACTCGAGGTCATCGTCATAAACGACGGCTCATCCGACAGCACCCTGCAGATAATGCAGGGGGAGTTTCGCCTGCGATTGGTAAGAACGGTGTATATCCCGCAAGTAATCAGCGCGCCGGTTCGGGGACTCTACCGAAGTGACAGTGACCCGCGCCTTGTCATCGTGGATAAGGAATCAGCTGGAACTAAAGCCGATGCCGTAAATGCCGGCTTGAACGCGGCGACCTCGCCCTATGTCTGTGTCGTCGACGCAGACTCCGTGCTCGAGCGCGATGCGCTGCTGCGAATCATGGTGCCGGTACTGGCAGACCCCGAGCGCGTGGTATCGGTTGGCGGAATTGTCAGGGTGCTGAACGGGTCAGAGGTCGAAGGAGGACGCATGCGCCGCGTTCGCCTACCCAGGAAGAGCATTGAAGTCATCCAGGTCGTCGAATACTTGCGCGCTTTCCTGATCGGAAGAGAAGCCTGGGCCCGGGGAAACATGCTGATGATTATTTCCGGCGCTTTCGGAGTGTTCCGCACCGATCTGGTGCGCGCTGTCGGGGGCTACCGATCTGGCTCAATTGGCGAAGATTTTGATCTGGTGGCACGCTTGCACCGCCACTTACGGGAGGAAGGCGCGGACTATCGCATCGAGTTTGTCCCGGACCCCGTGTGCTGGACTGAAGTGCCATCCGACATCCGGTCGCTTGCCAGACAGCGCGCGCGCTGGCAAAAAGGTCTGCTCGACGTTTTGTGGCCGAACCGGGACATGCTCTTCCGGCCGCGCTACGGAACCATCGGAAGCCTGGCGCTTCCTTACTTGTGGTTGTTCGAACTTCTGGCCCCGGTCATCGAACTGGGTGGCTTCGTCACGATTATCTTGGCAGCATGCTTTGGCGTCTTGAGTCATTCATTCCTTCTGCAGTTTGTCATCTTCGGGTATGCGTTCGCAACAGTCATTTCCATTGGCTCCGTGCTTCAAGAAGAACTGACTTACAAACGCTACAACGATTGGCAGGATGTCGCGCGGCTCGTCAGCTATTGCTTCCTGGAACATTTTCCTTACCGGCAATTGCATATGATCTGGCGATTGCAAGGCCTCTGGCAGTATTTGCGAGGCGACCTGGCCTGGAGACCGCTGAAGCGACAGGGCACGCAATCCCTTGGCGCAGACTAGAGCCTTCCTTCAAGTTGACAACCTAAGCTCTTTCATTAGCGCCTTAGATAGCGCATGACCTCATCCCCATGGCTGTTCTCCAAAGCAGCGCCTCTTCAACGAGAGCCGCTTTCAAGTCGTACGGAATGTTGGACTCGCGCAAGTCGAGTTGGGGTCGAGCACTATTGTCTCGGAATTGTTAAATGATTGGTTTTTCCCCGAGACTTCTCAAATCATCCTCCGCTCCAGATGGAACTAGGATCGTGCCCCGACATACCAGGGCGCACTCACCGTGAAGATGCGCTCATTGCCGCGGGCGAGTAGTACCCATTCCAGAAGCCGGCCACGCTGATTGTGGAGGAAGAATTCATACCATTTGTCTTCCACGATCTCGGGTATGACCACGATGATGCTGCGATCAGGATGCTTTTTCGAAAGGTCGAGAATGAATTGAACGATGGGAATGATTATGAAGCGGTAGGGTGAAGGCAGGACATGGATCTTGGGTGGCTCCTTGCCCGCCGCGCGGAAGGGTTGCGCAACGTAATGTTCCCAGTCGTCTTGAAGCAGTTCGGAATGCTCGTTGGGTTCGACGTGCAAGACGATCACATCCGGGGAAAGCCGGGCAGCAAATTCAATTCCCTGGCGGGTGATGTTGCTCCAGCGGTCGATGGCAATGACCGCAATCGGATGCTGGCTGAGACCTGCCGCATCGACGGGAACCTTGCAGGTGGTGAGCAGTTTCACGGAGTGGTAGTGGCGGCGGACAAGGGTGAAGAAAACAATTGTCAACGGAATGAAAAGCAGCGTAATCCAAGCGCCTTCCACGAATTTCGCAACCAGCACGACGCCCGTGGTGATGCCGGTGACCAGGGCACCGAGCCCATTCACGAGTGCGTTCTTCAGCCAATTGGGACCGCGATTTTCCCGCCAGTGCATGACCATGCCGGATTGCGAAAGCGTGAAGGCCAGAAAAGCGCCGACGGCATAGAGCGGGATAAGCCGGTCGGTGATACCTCCGAAAAGGATGAGAACGCCGCCACAGAATACCGCCAGGACGACGATGCCATAGGTGTAGACGAGCCGCCGCCCGCGGTACCCGAAGGCGTGCGGCAGGTAATTGTTTTGCGCGATGGCGCGGCAGAGGCGCGGAAAATCAGCAAAGGCTGTGTTGGCGGACAGAGAAAGAACGACAAGGATTGAGCCCATGGTCAGATAATAAAAAGAACCTTTGCCGAAAACCGCGGCGGTGAGCATGGAGAGAACGCTCTGATAGCCGGACTGGCCCGGATCGGTTGCGGCAATTCCGTAAGTCTTTACGAGATACGAAATTCCCGCCAGCAACTTCGCCAGTAGAAAGATAATCACGGTGAGAGTGCGCTGGGCGTTTTTCACCGTGGGCTCTCGAAAAGCCTTCACGCCATTGCTGACAGCCTCTACGCCAGTCAAAGCCGTGCAACCACTGGCGAAAACCTTCAGCAGTAGCCAGTAGCTGACCGCTTCCATCATGGGGGGCGGAGTCGGAAGCGGAGCTGCCGGTGTGGGATGCCCTCCGCTGAAGAGAACACGAAGAACGCCCGCGACGATCGTTATGAGAAGTGTGCCAACAAACAGATAAGTAGGAACTGCGAAAGCAGTGCCAGCTTCGCGCAGGCCGCGGAGGTTGAGGATAGTGATGACGATCAGAATGCCCACGCAGAGAGAAACGGTGTGCGGCAGCAAGGATGGAACCGCCGAGACCAACGCACCAACTCCCGCGGAAATCCCCACTGCGGCCGTGAGAATGTAATCGGCGAGGAGCGCGGCCGCGGCAAGCAAGCCGGCACGTGCGCCGAGGTTGAACCGCGCCACGGTATAGGAGCCACCGCCGGAGGGATAGGCGGCGACGGTCTGGCGGTAGGAGAAGTACACGATCACTAGCAGCGTGATGATGGCGGCGCTGATGGGTACGATATAACGAACACCGAGAAAGCCAAGGGGAATCAGAAGACTGAGGGCCGCTTCCGGGCCGTAAGCCGCCGAGCTAAGCGCATCGAGACCAAAGATCGGGATGCCCTGCGCAGGACCGATCTGCTCGGCGCGTTCGTCACTGGTTTTGATGGGCTTACCGACAACGAGATCAAGTATGTTCATGAGGGATGGTATCCAATGGACTGCTCACGGCACGAAAATAAGGTCTATGCACTGAATGGGAGGTGGTCCTGACCAGAACTTTAGGAGCATGAGATCGCATTTGACGCTTATCCGCCGAGAATTGTCCAGGGAGACCCAAGATAACATCGGGCGGATTTGCAATCAAAAATCGACTTCCGGCCTTATTACGAGTCGACCGTGACACGTGAGCAGCGAATCCGACGATTCCGGACGAATTGTCGCTAGCCCTGATCGGAAACGCCTCGGGGCAGCACACTTCGCGATGGACTGAAACGCGATCCGAGGCGTTTTCGATGAGACCTCATGCGCCTCTGGCGCACAATTACCGTCAAAATAGGGTGCAGCGGGCTAGCCACGTAGAAACGGGTCAGTCCGTGATACAAGCATCCGTGTTTGGCGATTGCTTGAAGGGTCGGTAGTCTATGAGATGACACAGATCCCGTCGATAAGACTGACCCGCGCCGGTGAAGGTACCGCCTTTTGTCGCACTCGCAAAACGGGAAGGACGCATGACAGTCTGCACCAGACCTGCCGCGCAGCAATCGCCTCCGATGGAGGCGTTATGCCAACTCTCATCGAACGTGAATGTGGGCTGGACGTACATCAGGCCACAGTGGCCTGATGGTTGATCGTCCGCGGGGACGGGAGAGTCCAGAAGCAAATGCGCACGTTCGGCACTACTACACGAGAGCTGGTCGCGAATGGTTGCTCTCTGAAGACTGCACCCATGTGGCGCTGGAGAGCGCCCGGGAGTATGTGGCTCAGGCCCGCTGAGAAGTGGCGAACGTCCAGCCTTGGACCGGCAGGGACTCCAAACCCTAGTTAGATTCAGTAGATCATTCCCGTGCGTGCAGATGATCGAAGTAGCAAACCCAATAATCCTGGACTGACTTCTCATCCCTACCATTATCGTAGGCGGGTGATATCAGGGGTAGTGCCTTCTCAATCGTGACCAGAACGAATCTTTTAATAGCGGGCTTGTTCCGGCTTCGCGCCGAGTCGACCCATCGGCCGCGATAAAAAGACAATATGTCATTAAACAACTCACCCCGGCTTACTAGTTCGCCCGTACCCTTAAAGCGATAGCCTTTTCGTGCGAAGGGATCGACGACATTAATCTCAATCGCAGAATTGAGTTCGAGGTTGGAAATTGTTTTTGGGGAGCGGATATCGGCAAACACGAGGTGAGTGCAACACTCTTTGGGCTTGGGATTATTAACTGGTACGCACGAAAAGCACAGGGATATGGCCTGATAGGCGTGCTTTTGGGAAACCTCTTTGTGCAAGTGCTTTCTCTCGTCGTGGTTCTTCGGACCATGACTCTCGGAGCCGGTGCGGCAGTCACTCCGGGAATCGTGATTCATGTGGTGCTGGGCGGTTTTTTCCTGTTCTTTCTGCTGAAGGCAAAAAACGTACGGTCGAGAGGCGTCGCAGCGTAGGGTGCCCCGTCAGTCCAGATTCCCTTTTTTGCAAGTCATGAGCTTCGGGGAGATTGATTGACCGCCGACCAGCAACCCTGGCTAGAAAACCCCGATTGGGTACGGAAGAGAATCTCGGGTACGAATGTTTCCAACGCCGAAACGAGCCGAACTGGCTGGCTCCTCGGTGCCATCGCTCTCGTGATCGGTACAGTTGGACTCGCCCTAAAAGGGCCCGAAACATGGACCAGAGAAACCCTTCCTTTTTATTCCTTTTGATCTTGCCGGCCATCGGAATTGCTCTGCTTTGGTGGAACGTGCTCTTGGCAGCCCGTGCGCGCAAGTATTCAGGCAGCTATTTTGAAATGGATTCGCTACCGTTCTGGCTGGGACAGAATCTTTCTGGAAAATTCACCTACCAGTGGGCAGCCCCTTGCGTAGGCCGGTGCAAGTCACGCTCAATTGTGTGAGGAGGAGAAAGAGTGTGGACAGAGGTTTGACTGGGGGCAGTAAAACCACTTGGGATGAATTGGTTTGGCGCGGAGAACCCTTGAGCAAGGGCCCCCGATCAGCCCCTGAGTCTGAGTGGATCACCTTGCCCGTCGAATTCTCAGTACCGTCCGATGCCCCAAGCACGGATTCGGCCAACCCAGATGACAAAATCGTCTGGCAATTGCGTGCGTTAGCAACGCTTCCGGGGAGTTGATTTTCTTCGATATTTCGAGGTGCCGGTATTCGCAAGATCCGGCGATACAGCTAGGCCTGGGTACAATGACCGTGAGTTTTACGCGTCTATTCCTGTCTCCTTGCCGGCGCATCCATCGCCTGGTGATCATCAGGTCATCGTGCGCCCCTCTCCCCGCGGAGGTACAGAGTTTTTATTTTTGGCAAATCGGCATTTGGGGAATAGCCAAAATCGCGACAGTCGCCTTCTGCGTCTGGACTGCGATCATTCTGTATTTCTTCTGGGGAAGCGATTCTCTTTCACTTTCAATATTCATGTTTGGAGACCTACTGTTGCTTTACTGGGCATTGTGGGCGTGGTTCAGCACGTCATCACCGACGTTTGAGAATGGCGTGGTTACCCTACGGAACTCACTGTTCGGGATCGGGAAATCGAAATAGGTCGCTTATAGCGATGTTCGGCAGGTAACTTCGCCTATTGCCAGTCAATCTGGGCAAGGGACCGAAGCAATTCCCGCGTATACGATCTATTTGCAGACTTCATCTCAGGGGTCACGTTGGCAACCGGTCTGCGAAATGCTGGCGAGGCCGGATTCATCGTGGAAAGAATCAAAGCAGAGATTAAAGTGTCTGGCGGCCACAAAAGTGGTAGCTGATCACGAAGGCCTTCTCGCTGAGTCGAACGAGATCCAAGAACTTCACGAGGGCGTCGCAGGAGCCTCGACTTCGTGACGGATCGCCCCCCGCTTTGCCGAGACTCTCTCTCTACGAGTGATATTTAGAAGAGACCGCCTTGAATCGATACCGGGCTCTCAATCGGACTGGCGCATCGAGGCTCGTCGTTAGCAACATTATTTACGAGCGTACCCACAGCATAGCGTCGCATTTGGCAAGCGTCGTAGGGCTTTAGAAACTCAGTAATGTTCGCAATGTTTGCATCCTGGGGTCGAGCCAGATGTCATAGCTTTCCTGAGATTGGCACGAAGGCCGCGCGCTGCGACACTGCATTCACAGTACTTTGATTGTGAAGTTAACGCTGATCTTGGCTTGCGTTTCGACTGGCTGCCCATTTTGTAAATACGGCTTGAAACGCCACTGGCGTACCGCTTCCATCGCGGCCGAGACCAGTATGGGAGGACCGCTCAGCACGCGCAGGTCACGGATGCCTCCGTCGGCACTGACGAGCGCCTGAAGCAGCACGGATCCCTGGACCTTCATCTCCCGGGCCAGCGAGGGATAGGACGCCTCTACGGCTTGCGGCAGTGCCTCAGGCTGATCAGAAGATATCCGCGTCCGCTCCACAGCACTCGTGGCCGGACTCCACTGGAACGCCGAGCCCGCGGCCTGAGCGCCCGAGTTCGGCGGCATCTCAACCTTCACGGAGTTGTTGCCAGGATGAACGGTGCGGTGTGTGTCGCCGGCCACTACTTCCACTTCCATTGGCGGAAGCTCAGTACGCGTGGCCGCGATGACGCTCCGGGCGGCCGCGGTCGGGGCGGAACTCTTGGCAGCAACTTCGTTCTTCGTCTTGGCAGTTGGAGCAGTCTTGGCCGTGGGCGCCAGATTCCCGATGGATGGTGCTTGCGCTACGCTGGTCGGAGCCGATGCTGGGGACGTCTGGTAGGCGTCCGTGGTCTCGTCTGAACCGAACCAAGTTGTCCAGTCCTTCACCACAACTACGACAAGAGTGACCAGCAAGATGACTAGCGTAATGAGCATCCTGCGACGGCCTTTGTTTTCCGCTTTTTCCGGCCTTTGCGTCAGCTCCGCCATGTCTTGCCTTTTCCCTCTACTACCCAGATCCCTGAACATCCGCACTAAAGGTTTCGTGCACAGTTAAGATGTCACGCTTTGGGGAGGGGGAGAATGGCACCGGGGGGCGACAGCCATAGCACAAAAGGGGAATACGACTCGAAAGGGCTTTCCAAGCCAAGTCTTCCTTGCTATCGCGGCGGCGCATGCAAGATGTCTGCTCTTGACTCAGGGCCTGGAGAGACTCTCAGTCCATGCGTTCAGCGCAAGAACTGGCATCGAATACTGCTGATTTCTAAGGCCGAAATGCATGGCAACCAAGAAGCCCCAGGGCCCGCTCGGCGACAGGCCAAAACGGTATCCGGCGGATGAGTGGCGAGCAGGAAATCATCGCAAATCGTTGATTGCAAATGATGTTACGAAATCGGGTTGTAGATTGGCAGACGGGCGCAGAAATCCGCCCGAGTTTCGGAGGAGGCGTGACGTTCACGGATGCCAGCGGGAAGAAGCGCAAGCGGCAGCATGAAAGGCTCTAGCTCGAACTTTACACCGCACTTTTCTGGTGATCGCTTTCCGGGAGTCGTCGGCTATCCGTAAGTCCTATAAAAAGGCGATGTCAAGCGAAAAACACTTCTCCATGAGCATCCCAGACCGGCGTTGAGAGGTAACACGAGGGAACGGGGAAGACGGGCTGCGTTCGTGAGGAGGATATGAACACGGCAATGTTTCTACAGTACGCAACCGATGAACCCTTTCTGAATGGCGAGCTGGCCAAGCAATACTTCGAGATGGTGAGCGAACCGAAGAAGGTCAAGATCTATGACGCGCCGCACGCATCAGCGCCGAAGCCACCCGTGACCGCATCGCTTTCCTCGCGGAGCAACTCTCGTTCAAACCGCCGGACGGCAAGGCCATAGCCGCTACCCGGCTTTCGTTCAGCCGCCGTGGCCGAGGCCTCCCCAGTAGATAGCTCAGCGCGACGCACCGCGACCGAATAATCTGTGAAAGTACTGAAGATGCGGAAACGATACTAGTGTTCGCAAAAGACTCTGCGCTTGAGATGTGACTCTGCTCCAGAAATCTTACGGCTGTATCTGGAGCGCCCCCTTGTGCAAGCTATGCGATGGCTGATCTCGGGCTGGGCACTTCGGATACAGCCCCCTAAGACTTCTCATTACTGATCGGGGTAAACCGGCATCCAGACACTCCCGTGTGGCCAACAAACCGCCCGAAACGGCGTTCGTTGACGTCCCCGAAGCCCGTTTCTGAATCCTGACATCAGCGATGCAACATGTCCGACTCGCTGACTACCCGTCTACGTGGGATCGGGTCGCAAATCCGCACCTTTGCTAGAGGGCCCTTGGGACAATCCGTCGAATAGACGCGATGCCCTTACGACAAGACTGCGAAGTGAGAACGATTCTCGGTTGAAATCTGGAGGCGGGATGTATCATCCTCGCACGCGGCGCCGTGAACGTGAGTTTCCATGCCACCTACATCTGCTGCGGGGCCGATTCAAAACGGAAGCGATTGTGAAGAGACAGACTGCACTACTGGCGGTTTGCATGATGTTTCTCGTTATATCAATCCAGGCGCAGGCGCCTCAGAGCCTCGCAGGTCCTTGCACAACCCATGCTGGAGACTGCAGAGGATGATTCTCGAGCCATGAAAAGAGCTGAACGGGAGTATGGGAAACTCAATCCTAAGGCACCCCCAGAACTTTCTCGATTCGCCTTTCTTATTGGCGAATGGAGTTGCGACGCAGAACTAAAGCGAGGCGACGGAATTTGGGAGAGTCTGAAAGCGACATGGGAAGGGCGCCTCATTCTTGATGGCTATGTGATTGCGGACGAATACCGAATGACTACGCCCGCTGGCGAGCTTCTGGTGCTGGGCATAAACCTTCGCTCGTATGATGCAAAGAAGAAGACCTGGAATATGAAATGGCTAAACGCTCTGGGTGGCACCTGGGTGGACCTAGGAACGGAAGACCTGAGCGGCGTCAAGATCGATGAAAAAGGAATTACGTACAACATGAAGGAGCCCGTTGCCTCCCATGTGTTTACGCGCGCTACTTACACTAACATCTCCGAGAATCACTTTACTTGGCGAGGCGAAAAATCAGACGACGGCAAGGCATGGGAAAAATTCATGGTGATTGAGGCCTATCGCAGCAAGAACTAAGTGGCGGGCTTCGGTTGAGTCGGTGGTAGATCGCGGGCTTGGACTTGGTGAGCAAAGCCGAACTCGTTCGTGGTTTCCGTGGCAGGACGGCTGGTTAACGGAGTACCTCCAGGACCGCCGTGCTCGCTGGCAGAATAGTGCCCAGCGGCGTACCAATAGCTGCGTGAGGACATGTCCCAGTATTCCTTCTGCCAATCGAAAGACTTCGCGTTGGGCCAGTAAACGGTGGTGGCGTCAAAACCGTAGGTGAGAGCAACGATTTTTTCGGGACTGATTTCTATTTTTTGTGCCCTTAGCAATGTGGTCGCTAACGTTTAAGAAAACCACTCCCACGCTGAAATGCGCCCCTGTGGGTGTGCAGGTTCATCGGCTTGTCTCTCCACCCCATCAGCTGAGCATGAGGGGCGCTTCGAAATTATTTCCGCCAACGCAGCAGCCGCCGTGTGAACCGCCAGCCAGTAAGAAGCGGGGAGAGGTATCGCAAAAGTGGGCCGCCAAATGGCGCAATTTCGGCTGTGCTGGTGCGGATCGTATACCGATTCGTAGCACTTCAGATGAAAATCCTTCCCCCTTATCGTGAACGGCGAGATGGGTGTATGATCGCCAGCGTTCTTGAAGTCAAAAAAGGAGATTCCGGTTAATAGACGCTTGGTGTGTGTCGATTCGCTGCCAGCGACAGACAGGGAAATCTGCGTGGTCATGCAGTCGTCAAGCATTTGTCAGGAACGATCATGGGTCAAGACAGCTTTATTCCGGTTGGAACGAATGCCAGGTCGCGAAATGACCTCGTCGACCGCGGATTTAGTCGTCAGCCGCTCAGAGTTGATGTAGACATAGCGCGCACGCTGGAAGAGTTAGCCCATGCAGCCTGGTCCATTCCAAAGGACAAGTACTATGACGGGGGCGACAGGTATCGTTCCTTAACTAGTCTCCGGGCCGAGATTGTTGAGGGCGGTGTAAAAGTTTGATCGAGCGAGGAGAGCGCACCCTATGTGCAGCTGGAAAAATACAACACGACCCTAGGCGGCCAGCAGCGAGAGTACGCTCCGCTACCCCCGGCCATCGCCGATTCCATAGGCGTTCGCAAGATGATTGCTTACCACCTTCATTACCTGCCGCTCTCGGCGGTGGGTACTAGATATTTAGTCAACATGCATACAATCAGGTTCACGGCTACGCCGGGTCGGCCGTGTGACACAAGCCCACCGGGCTTACATAAAGACGGGGAAAAGTACATCGCCACGCATCTGCTAGCCCGCTGCGGCGCTCACGGCGGCGAAGTCATCATAACCGACAATGAGAAACACGAAATGGATCGCTTCACGATGCGCGAATCGGGTGAGTGTTACGTCTTCGACGATGATCGCATCTGGCATATGTTGACGCCAGTGGCAGTACTGGAAGGCAATCAGTACGCCTACCGTGACACGCT
>Ga0137383_10000091_pt1 | contig 34083 bp, 30 predicted proteins | sample SagtaG_19_FD_104817 | JGI IMG/M metagenome (GOLD analysis project Ga0137383, IMG submission 104817) | Vadose zone soil microbial communities from Sagehorn Ranch, Mendocino, California, USA - Sage2_R_40_16 metaG | ecosystem: Environmental > Terrestrial > Soil > Vadose zone | place: USA... | reverse complement strand
GCGCTGGCGCGCGAAGTCCACGCGCTCGATCCGACCTTGGCGCCGTACGCCGCGTATCGTTTGCAAGAGCAAGTGGACGAAAGGGGCTACACTCAGCGACTCGCGGTGACGTTGCTCGGGATTTTTGGCGGGATGGCGTTGTTCCTGGCCGCAATCGGCCTTTACGGCGTCATGTCGTATTCAGTATCGCAAAGCACGCGGGAGCTTGGCGTCCGCATGGCGATCGGCGCGAACGTGCGAGATGTTTTGCGGTTGGTCATCTCACGCGGTTTGCGATTGACCATGGCAGGAATCGTGATCGGCGTCGCCGCGGCGTTGATGCTTACGCGTTTGCTGGGCAACCTGCTTTATCAGGTGAGTCCGCGCGATCCAATTGCGTTTGGCGCCGCTCTAATTATTTTGATCGCCGTTGCGCTCGTCGCCTGTTTTCTCCCGGCCCGACGCGCCACGCGGATCGATCCTGCTCGGGCGTTACGTGTTTGATTTCCCAATCTTGCAACCGATTCGCGTAAATCGGTGAAAGGAAAATGCCGACGCGCTCGCCGAGCTCGCTGTCGAGAACTTCATCGAGATGCGCGACAAAACCACGTAGTCCGACTCTTGGTCAATGATTCGGTACGATCTGGTGGCATGGACAAATCGGAAAGTGACCGCTGCTCTATTTATCTTGAGACACTGCGGGGCCCGCTCCGGAGAGATCGCTTTATAGATTAACTCTGGATCTATCACCGCCGACGAAGTAGATCCGCGTCGTGGCGCTGAGTGATTTCCCGAAGTTCATTCGCAAGAATTACGACGTGCACGAATGGCGGCATGCATCGGCAGTGTTGCACACGGATTTTCGTGAGGAATGGGACGATATTGTCGCCGTGCTGACAAAGTTTCGACTTCAGAAGAGCCACATCACGGTTGGCGGCGGCGGAAGAAGCAAGGTTTCAGCATCAATCGATCGCGCATTCACCGATCACGGATGGACCGAACGCAAGCTCGCGACGCAGATTCGCGTCGATAAAAACGTTTACGACAGTCCGACGCACAAGGTCGACTGCTTCAAGAACGGAATTGGGCTTGAACTTGAGTGGAATAACAAAACCGAGTTTTACGATCGCGATACAAATAAATGGATCTCAGAATGCGTTCGCGATAAAACCGTTATATGCGGACGGTCATAATCGAAGTTAGCGGCGGCGTGATTCAAGAAATTTACTGCGACACGGAGCGCATTCGCGTTATCAAAGCCGATTGGGATGCTGGGGAATCGCCCGGCGACCCATTCCAAATCGGCAGAATGTTTGTGCAGCCGATGTCGATTCTTCCGGACGAAACCCGTGAAGCACTCGCAACAGTCTAAAATGATTGTCGTCTCGCCGACAGATCGCTGGCTGAAGAGTGTGCTGGAGAATTGCTCATCTTCGCTGATGGTTTCGAGCCCCTATATCGGAAAGTATCTCCACGATGCAGTCTCGCAGCTCGGCCCCAACGTCGCCGTCACACTCCTGACGCGTACATTGCTGGGTGATTTGCAAGCAATGCGTCGGACCTTGACGCGCTTCATGCCCTCGCCGAGCGAATCGGCGGCATCCTCAGTCTGAGCTCTCTTCACGCTAAAGTTTATGTCATCGACAAGAAATGTGCGCTAATTACGTCGGCGAATGCGACGTTCTCGGGGATGTATCGCAATCGCGAATGCGGCGTTGAGATCAAGACTCGCAGTGCGATCAACACACTACGCGGTTTCATCCAATCGGGATTTGGCAGCAGTCCGAGACCTCAGCTCTGGACTGCTGATGATCTGAACGAACTACGCAAACCCGTCGAAACTTTGCGCGCCGCACTGTCGCGCATAACCACCTTGCGCGAGGCAGCTATCGAAGCTCCGCCACGCGTCCGACTTCAACGCCGGCAGCTGGCGCGACTAGTAGAAAGCTTTTCAGGCTGGCTACAATTAACCATGGAAGGAATTTCCCAAATCCGGTCCGACACTTTCACCATGAGCGAAGTTTTTGCGGCGTGCGCGCCTCTAGCTGCTCCTCGTTTTCCTGAAAATCGACACGTTCGGGAAAAACTCCGCCAGCAAATGCAGCGATTGCGCGACCTCGGTTTGGTTTTGTTCCTAGGAGGCGGTAGGTACGAACGACTCGCGCGTCAGACGTAAACAAGTGCGAGCATTCAGGCATGCCGCCTCTGACTTACGCCAACTGCTTCGCGGCGTTGAACCGTTAAATGGTTGAATCGTTGAAGCGACCAGAAGACTGGCGATCAACTTCATCGCAGATTGACGTAACCTCAGGACAGTGGAGCATTTGCATATGCCGCCTTTGACGTATGCCAATTATTTAGATTTGGAGAAGCTGCTGACGCTTCAGAAGCCGCGCTCAACTCCGGCCGAGCATGACGAGATGGCTATTCATCGTCATCTATCAGACCTACGAGCTCTGGTTTAAGCAGCAATTTTGAGCCGCTTCCGGGCCTTCGGTTTTACTAGTTTCACCTCGTCATTAGCGATACCGGACAACGAAACCGGATCTTGATCGGGAAATTCTGCGATCAGCGACAAACGACCACCTAAGGCCGCGATGTAGCTCCGCAATGTCGAGAGCAAAAGATCGCTTCGTTGTTCCAGACGAGAAACGCTGTCCTGCGTGATGCCCAATATCTTGGCAACTTGAACTTGCGTCTGTTCGCGAGCTCGACGCAACTCCTGTCTGCTCATTTCCTCCGCAATCAATTCCGCTGCGCGGCTTTCTACCTTCTTGCGCCGAGCCGGGCTTAAGCCTTTGATCACATCATCTATATTCTTTCCCATGGATTATTTCCTCCGCTTCTTTGCTAGCCGAGACAGATGAGCGTCGTAACGGTCATCCGCCTTCGCTATGAATTCTCGGTAAAATCTCTTTTCACTAGTCCCGGATTTGTCTCCTGCCACGAGCAACACAGCCCTACGACGTGGATCAAACGCAAACGCGACGCGCCAGACGCCATCGGCGGCTTTAAAACGAAGCTCTTTCATATTCGCGTGGCTGGAGCCCTTCATTGTATCAGCGTGTGGCCGCTTTAATTGCGGTCCAAATTTCTGAAGAAGGCGAGTCATTGCCAGAAGTTCGTCCTGCACTTTGTCAGGCAGAGCGTCGTATTCCGGCTCGAATTCATCGCCGATTTCAACAATCCATTTCACCGCTGAGTATGTCGTATGATCCATATGTAGTCAACTCCATATTTTGTTACACGCGAACTTCTTTTTTGAGAACAAAGAATCTAATTTAAGACGCAGACGGCCGAATCGAATTGTCTCCGCGCTTCGGGATCAAGGGAGGTTGAGAGTTGAGGGTTGGTTGTTGAGAGCTACAATCACCTCATTATGAGCGACACGTATGTTCCACTGATCAGTTCCGGCGTTGCTGGACCGCTTGGCGTTGTCCATCTCCCGCGGCTCTGGCAAAAAATCTCCCTAGAAGCGACAGGTAAACTTGCTTCCGGCTATCCTGGCGTTGGCAAAGGTTTCGATGCAATGACGCTCACCGCACTCGGACTCGAAGAGCAGGCGGTCAGAGATTACATCAAAACAAATAAGCCGACGTATCCGCAGTTCGAAGCGTGGGTGAAGAAGAACGCCAAGTCTCTAAATCGAGACGCGATCGAGAAGCATAATGCCGCGGTGCGCGGCTACAATCATGACGACGAAACGCGGCGCGGCATTCTGAGCGCATGCGGCATGACCGATGACGCTTCTGCCCCGAAAGATGGAGTAAGCCTCAACAAGCTCGACGACTGGTACGAGTTTCACAGAGCCGTGCTGGCTTAGGCGCGCCGGAGTTCGCGATCATTGACCGCCGCTACAACTGCGTTGACGTGAATGCTCGCGGCGCGGAGCATCTTGAAATGGCACACATGCAAATAGAAGTAGCACCGCGCTTTCGGAAGACCGCTGAGACTTTCACCGCGGGGGCAAAGACGCTGCCGCAACGCTATTTTGTTTCACCGGAGATTTTTGCGCAGGAGCGCGAGAAGATTTTCTCGAGGGAATGGATTTTGATCGGCCACCAAAGCCAGCTCCCGAACTCCGGGGACTATTTTATCTCGGAAGTCGCTGACGAAAACTTGATCGTTGTCCGCGATAAACGCGGAGAAATTCGTGGATTTTACAACGTGTGCCGGCACCGCGGAAGTCGACTCATCGAAAACAGAAACGGACAATTGTCCGCTGCGATTCAGTGTCCATATCACGCATGGACGTACGCACTCGATGGCCGATTGGTGGGCGCGCCACACATGGATGATGTCCCCGGCTTTAATAAGGCCAATTATTCATTGCATCCGGTGAACGTCGCGATTTGGGAAGGATTCATTTTTTTGAATCTGGCGGACTCACCTGCTTCGCTGGAGAAATGGTTTGCCCCGTTGGCCGGAAAATTTTCGCGCTGGAAATCGCCGGCGCTTCGCTCAGCGAAGCGAATCGAATATGATGTGCCAGCAAATTGGAAGTTGATCTTTGAAAATTATTCGGAGTGTTATCACTGCCTAGGAGTGCATCCAGAGCTTTCGAAAATTTCACCATATGATTCGGCGGAGAATGATCTGACCGAAGGACCGTTCCTCGGTGGATTCATGCGGATCGCGAAAGGGCGTAGCCTGACCATGAGCGGGAACGGTTGCGCGCTGGGAATCGCTGATGCCAGTCGTGCTCGTAATCGTGCTCCTGCTCATAATCGAAACCCGTCGCAAAAAATCGAGGACGATTACGATCACGAGCATGATGGGAAGAATCGAGTGTTTTACTACTCGATCTTTCCGAACATGCTGCTGAGTTTGCATCCCGATTACGTAATGGTGCATCAACTTCAGCCTCACTCGCCGGAGCGGACGCTAATCTTGTGCGATTGGTTTTTCCACCCGGAGGCATTCAAGCATAATGATTTCAATCCGGATGACGCCATTCAGTTTTGGGACATTGTAAACAGGCAGGACTGGCACGTTTGCGAATTGAGCCAGGAAGGCATTGCCTCACGCGCCTATCAACCGGGACCGTATTCGCCGAGGGAATCCATTCCCGCGGCGTGGGACCGGGAGTATCTGCGACATATAGGTTGAAGGATTAATTAGGAAAGCAGGAACGCAGGGAACGGACGCTAACGTCTTGGAATTAGTCCCGAATCCGAGAATCTCACTCTCAGCAAAACCATCCTGATTTCCTGGCTTCCTGATTCGTATCCTCTTAATCTGTGCAACCTTTCCGACATGCCGCCGCTGACTTACGCGAACGGCTTCGCTGCCTTGAAGCGTTAAATCGTTGAAACGTTAAAGCGTTGAAGCGAGCATGAACACATGCCTCCGCTCACGTATGCCAACTACCTGGACTTGGAGAAACTGCTCACACTGCAAAAACCGCGCTCAACCCCGGCTGAGCACGACGAGATGTTGTTTATTATCATTCATCAGACGTATGAGCTGTGGTTTAAACAGTTGCTGCATGAGTTTGAGAAAATAAAGAGAGACTTCTCCGCGGGCGATCTGTTCGGCGCGATTCATTCGTTCAAGCGCACACGCACAATCATGAAGACGCTGGTGCAGCAGGTGGACATCCTTGAGACTATGACCCCGTCGTCGTTCTCAAGTTTCCGGGACCGGCTCGAGACTGCATCGGGATTTCAGTCGGTGCAGTTCCGCGAAATTGAGTTCGTGCTCGGATACAAACGCGCGTCGACGCTCGCTTATGTTAAGCCGGATTTTCCGGGCTATGACCGGCTTCAACACCTGTTCAGGGAACGGACGGTCATCGATCACTTCTACGATTTCCTTGAAACGCGCGGCGCGCGGATTCCTGATGACTTGAAAAATCGCGACGTCACGCAACCAAATGGGTCGGACGAGCGAGTGCAGAAGGAAATTTTCCGGCTCTACAAGAGCGCACCCGAATGCTCGATTCTTTTCGAATTGATGACCGACTTCGATGAGGGGTTACAGGAATGGCGCTACCGGCACATCAAATTGGTCGAGCGCACGATCGGCGCAAAGAAAGGGACCGGCGGATCGCCGGGTGTGCCATTTCTGAAGGAGTCGTTGTTCAAGCCGGTCTTCCACGACTTATGGGCGATTCGGCATGAAATGTGATCAGCCACAGATGAGCACGGGTTCTCACGGATCAGACAAAGGAATCTGGAAACCAGGAAACCAAGGGTTCCTTCGGATCTTTGCTTCATCTACGCCATCACGCCTTTAAGCCAAGAAATTCGCGCGCAGTTCCGGAGAGGATTTGCGCTTTCTCATGCGGGGAAAGTTCCTTCACCGATTCAATGAGTTCACCTGGATGCGCTTCGCCGAGCGGGAAGGGGTAATCGGACCCGAACGCGACGCGCTGCTCGCCAAATAGTTTGAGCAGCATCATCAGCGCATCGGCGTCGTGGACGAGCGAGTCCACGTAGAACCGAGCGGGAATGTCCTCTCCCTGCTTATCGGTGCGAGCGAGATATTTTCGCGGATTCGTGTCGTTGTCTGTCGCGACTAAATCGGGTCGCACGTAAAACGCGTGCTCGATGCGGCCAAAGGTGAATGGAAACGCACCGCCGCCATGCGCAAAAGCGACGCGCAGTCTTGGGAAGCGCTCGAACACGCCGCCGAAAATCATCGAGCAAATCGCGAGACAGGTTTCCGCCGGCATGCCGACGAGCCAGGGCAGCCAATATTTTGGCATGCGCTCCCTACCGAGCATGTCCCAGGGATGAACAAAAATGGCCGCGTCGAGTTGTTCGGCCGCGCTCCACACAGGCTGAAGTGACGCATTGTCGAGGTTCAAAGTGTCGATGCGTCCGGAGGGCGGGTTCGCATCCACGTGCGTGCCGATCTGCGCGCCGCGCAGACCTAGTTCGCGAACGCATCGTTCCAGCTCGCCCGCGGCTAGATCCGGATCTTGCATGGGAATGGTCCCCAAGCCGGCGAAGCGTCTCGAATGATTGCGAACGACCTCTGCGATGTGATCGTTTAGCCGTCGAGAAATATCCAACGCGTCGGCTGGTTTGGCCCAATAGCTGAACATCACCGGCACGGTCGAGAGCACCTGCATTGAAACGCCCGCGCGGTCGCACTCCTCGATCCGCCGCTCGGGATCCCACACATTGTCAGTGATCTGGCGAAAAACGCGGTCGCCGATCATCATCCGCGCGCAGCACGCCTTGTAATGATCGAGCCGAACAAAGCCGCTGTAGCCATACTTCGCGTCGAGGTCAGGCCAATCGCGCGGCAAAATGTGGGTGTGCAGGTCAATCTTCATCTACCGGTGTTGGCTGGCAAAAAAACGTTCCACAGATTACGCAGATTACACAGATTAGAGGATACGAATCGGAAAGGCAGCAAGCCAGTTCTGGCCGAGTCGGCGTTTGGAAATCTGTGAGGAAATTAGGGCGCTTTAAATCTGTGGAAGAGGATTTCTTCAGCGTGCCTAAAACGGCTTTACCGGTTCGGGCTGCGGGACCTTGTGACCGCATTTTTTGCACTTTCGCCGCGCGTCGTCGTTCCAGAAATCGAGCATTGCCTGGCTAAAATGCTCGACGATGTCTGCGCAGTCGAAGTGAATATCTTCGACCAGTGCCCCACAGTTTTCGCAATAGAAAATCACGTGTTCCTTCTCCCCCGGCGGACGGCGGCGTTCAACTACCACGCCGATTGTGTCCGGCGGCCGCTGTGGAGAATGCGGGACATTCGGCGGGATGAAAAACGTCTCACCCTCGCGCACGATGTGATCGACCATTTGCTCGCCTTCGCGGATGCGCACCTTGATATCGCCCTTAAGCTGGTAAAAGTACTCCTCCGAATCGACAAGATGAAAATCGTTACGTGCGTTAGGTCCCTTGATCACCATCACGAAAAAGTCGCGCCCGTCATAGAGATAACGGTTGCTCACCGGCGGTTTGAACTTTTGCCGGTTCTCTTCGATCCAGTTCTGTAAGTTGATCGGCGGTTCCACGGTAGACATAATGCGGAGCGTATTTCCTGGCGGGCAGAGCGTCAAACACACTGGACGGGACGGACTCCGTTCCCTCCGTCGAATAATTGGAGGACACGGAGGTCGTTCCTGCAATCAACCCAAGAATCGGCATATTTGCGATTGAATACGCCAATAGCCGCACAATAGTATCCGCCGCTGCATGAAACTCCGCCGTTTGCTCCAGATCGCAGGCGCCTGCGCCATCGCGCTCATCGTTTGCAGTTGCGAAGAGATCCCACCCTACGTGCAACACCCGCTCGCCGCATTTGCGCCGCAGCCGTCAGGCTACTGGAATGACGAGGGCGTCTCCGGATCACCCAAGATCGTCGTCCATATCGGCGAACAGAAGGCTTACTTCTACAAAGGGAAGCATGTGGTGGGGGAATCGACCGTATCCACCGGCAAACCTGGGTTCTCCACCCCTCCGGGCAATTATTCCGTTGTCTCGAAAGACAAAGACCACATATCAACCATTTTCGGTGATTACGTCGATGATTACGGCAACGTGGTGAGATCTAATATCGACGTGCGCAAGGACCGCCGGCCGCCCGGCACGCATTTCGACGGCGCCCAAATGCCGTATGCCATGTTCTTCAGAGGCGGCTACGCCATGCATCAGGGCTATGTCCCGCCGTTTGCCGCGTCACACGGTTGCATTCGTTTGCCTAAGGGGATGGCCAGGCCATTTTTCGACAACGCCCCCGTAGGCACGCCAGTGACTGTGAAAGAGTAACTGATAATCGAGGCAGTTGTAGCCGGCATCGATGATGCCTGCCGTGCTGAACGCGGGGCTCTGCCAGCCGGGATCGCCGATCCCGGCTACAGCTCCTGGAAATCGTGCTAAAATAAGTTCGAGGCATGCACAAAAGCATTATTTCGGACGATAGAATTTCCGGTGTTCGGTTAAGCGACGAGGAGACCACTCGTTATTCGCGCCATCTGATCATGCCCGAGGTTACGCCCTCTGGGCAGCGGCGCCTGAAAGCGGCGCGTGTTTTGTGCATCGGCGCGGGTGGTCTGGGATCGCCTGCTGCACTGTATCTTGCGGCGGCCGGCGTTGGCACGATTGGCGTCGTCGATTTCGACGATGTCGATCTTTCGAATCTGCAGCGGCAGATTCTCCATGGAACAAAGGATGTTGGCCGCGACAAATTGGAATCTGCGCGGGACCGCCTGCGGGACATCAATCCGAAGATCGACATCGAATTGCACAAGTGCCGTTTCTCCAGTGAGAACGCACCCCAGCTTGTCGGGCAGTACGACGTGGTCGTGGACGGCTCGGATAATTTTCCGACGCGATATTTGTCCAATGACGTCTGTGTTTTTGCACGCAAACCGAATGTCTATGGCTCCGTCTTCCGTTTTGAGGGACAGACAACGGTGTTCGCGCCTCACTTGGGCGGGCCATGCTATCGCTGCTTGTTTCCAGAGCCCCCGCCACCGGACAGCGTACCGAACTGCGCGGAAGCGGGAGTGCTCGGTGTCTTGCCGGGAATTATCGGAATGCTGCAAGCAATCGAGGCGATCAAACTGATTGTGGGCATCGGCGAACCGCTCGTCGGACGCTTGCTCCATTTTGATGCGCTCAAGATCAAATTTCGAGAGCTCAATCTACGACGCGATCCGGAATGTCCGGTTTGCGGTGAAAATCCGACCATCTTTTCGCCGATTGATTACGAACAATTTTGCGGAGTGCGGCGGGACGAGGAGGCGATACCGGCGATGTCGGCGCATGAGCTCAAGCGGAAGATGGATGCGCGCGAACCATTCGAATTAATCGATGTGCGGGAAACCTTCGAATACGAAATCGCGCGGATTGATGGCGCGAAGTTAATTCCGCTTAGAGAAATCGCTGAACGGGCAGACGAGCTACAGCGTGAGGGTCCGATCGTTATCCATTGCCACAGCGGCCAGCGCAGCGCGCAAGCAGTGCGATTGCTGCAACAGCGTGGCTTCGCCAACGTTTACAATCTCGAAGGCGGAATTGATGCGTGGTCGGACCAGGTCGATCCCGGCGTGCCGAAATACTGACCCCGAAAGTTTTCGGGGTTGACGCTTATTTTACGACGCCAGCCAGCTCTTCAGCGCTCGGGACGTCATCCCATTGCTGGAGTAATTCCCCGTCCGGCGCGAAGACGAAAACGCGAAAATTCCCTGCTGCCGATTGTCCGCTGAGTTGTGACGACACCGTCCCGTCAAAATCGGTCACCGTAAAGATGTCGCTTCTCGCATTACGCGCAATTTTCTTCTCGTCGTAACGTGCCTGAAGCCGTTTCGCTTCTTCGTCGAGATGATGGCGCACCAACATGGTGGCAATCTCGCGCCCGATCCGCGTATGCCTCCTGGTGAAATCGAGAATCGTAATCATTTTGTACTTGGGATTGCCGAGGCAATAATCGGGAACACGGTCCCCGACGGTGCGTGCTTTCTCCCGATCCGCGGTTGTGGTCAGGACTAATACGGTCACGTGCCCGTCAGCGGTGGAAAGCGCATTGCCATCAACATCGACAAAATTGATCCTGTAACGTTGTCCGTTGGAAAGCGCTCCAGACAGAGGCGCGATAGAAAAGAAAGATACTGCAATTACGAAGAAAAGAAAATGAACTGCGCGCAGGCTCACCATTCAAAATAAATTAGACAATAAGCGATTCAATCAGTTAGCGATTAAAGCAGTGAAATCACGGCTCGAAAGAATAAGAGAATTGCAGGATCGCACGAAACGCTTTGCCGTCGCTGTTGTGCGGTTTTTCTCGCGACTCCCAAAGACCGAAGCCGCGAGGGTAATTGGGCGTCAATTACTCCGTGCTGGTACCTCCGTTGCGGCAAATTACCGGGCGGCTTGTCGTGCTCGATCCGCCGCGGATTTCATTTCGAAGATCAGCATTGTTCTGGAGGAGACTGATAAAACGCTCTTTTGGCTCGAATTACTGGTAGATGCAGGCATCATCGAACCAACGATTGACATCAAGGCTCAGTGCTGAATGCCATGAACTCCTCAAGATATTTTCGGCGTCGCTGACCACCGCAAAATCTAATCGTTAATTCACTGAATCGTTAATTTGCTAAATGAGAAAGCATCATCGCACCGGGATCTTGTGCTTTTGGTTGTCGATCTTTCTTGCTTGCGGCCTGGTTGGCTGCGATCGGCTGACGAGTTCGCGCTACTCCCAACTGATGCAGGACGCGGATGCGAAGTCGGAGCAGGGAAACTTTGAGCGCGCAATCAACTTATACGAAGCCGCACTCGACGACAGCCCGCGATGCGCCGAAATCCACTACAAGCTCGCGCTGCTTTATGATGACAAACTGAATGACCCGGTTAGCGCGCTGCACCATTTCAGGCGTTGTCTCGCGCTGAGTCCAAACGGCGCTCACGCAAATGATGTGAAAAATTCCATCAGACGTGATGAAGTCGCGGTGCTTACGGCGTTGTCTGGCGATTCCGTCGTTACTCGAGCCGAGGCGGCCCGATTGCGAAACGAAAATCTTAAGGAGTTGGAAGAGCGCTCTAAGATGTCGCGGAGCGCGACAGGCAAGGCGCAGGCGCGCAACGCAAGCTCGAAAAAGACCGACTCCGCAAAATCGACAGAACGAACCTACACCGTTCAGTCAGGCGACACGCTCGCGTCGATTTCCCGGAAATTTTACAAATCGTCGGCCCGCTGGGAAAAGATTCTCGGCGCAAACAAAGAAAGCATCCGTGATCCAGCGAAGTTGACGGTCGGTCAGAGCTTGGTAATCCCCTAGCGCTTTGGAGTGCGACGCACGCGCGGGGCGCGCTCCGACACAGGAGCGCTCAAGGCCGGGACGGACGACCGGGGAACGCTCTCGGAGTCGCCGAAGGCTGCGCCGCAGCCCTTTGATCGCGAATATTGAGCCCGGTCGGATCTATCAGGTGACCGCTCGGCGTCAAATTCTGTTGGTTCTCCGCCTCGCGCAAAATGAGATTGAGATTTGGAAGCGGTGGAAACGCGGTGATCAACAGCGAGGTCCTAATTAAGTCGGAAAGATCTCATACACGCGGAGCTGCTCGTGAGGAATGCGCGAACCCTGCCGAGACGGATTTGCGCTGCGCTCAGAGGCCGAGAGCAGCCCGTTGCCACGGAACCAGCAATGTTGTTGCGCGCGTTTCGTTCGCCGCGATTGCCTCGATCGCGCTGCGCGGTGCGATGAAGGACGGCTCCAGATCGAGTTCCTTCGCCGCCCGGTCCCTTCGGCGCTGCAGTTCTTCCGCCCGGTGCACTGCCTCTCGACCAGGTCGGGTCCCGGAGCGGCGCCGCAGAACCGGCCATTCTGATTCGGGCAACTGCATTGCGGCTTGCGCTGCCTGGCGGAACGCTTGACGGCGGCGAGAGGAAAAATGTTTGTAATCAGGCATGCTTCCCGAGGCGAAACTCGTGGCCGCGTTCAGTAATTGGTGATTTTGCAAAATATGAAAAGGCGGTCGATCTGCCGCTTCTGCTTCATTGTCGCGCCATTGCCAAAGCGCGCGCAGAACGGCCGCCTCACGGCCACGCAGTGAGGCAGAGCCGCGAATGCGCCACAGCTCATCCTCATCGCGGACACGTTCGATCGCTGCCTGCTCGATTGCGCGCTGGCACGACTGCCGCAACCAGTCGAGCCGATCGCGTTCTCGTAATTGCGATTCGAGGCAATCCGCTAGAGGCAACAGATAATGCGTGTCATTCATCGCATACTCGATCATTCGCGCGGGGAGGGGACGCCGCGCCCAATTTGCTTTTTGAGAACCCTTGCCGAGTTCCACGCCAAAGTGCTGCTTCACTAACGTAGCCAGACTAAATTCGCGGATCCCGAGCACGCGCGCGGCAATCACTGTGTCGAAAATCCGGCGCGCCGAAAAGTTTAAACCTCGGCGGAGCAGTCGCAGATCAAAATCCGCTCCATGCAAAACAATTTCCTTGCGCTCCAGCTCAGCGCATAGCGGGACCAGATCGATCCGCTGCGCGCCCGGAGGGCAGCCGGTTCGCTGAACCGGCTGGATCGCCCAGCCTTTTCGACTTCCGTCCCTGCTCCGGTCGCGTTGCTGTGATTGAAGGGCCTGCCCGCCGGAGGCGGGTTCGGCGACATCGGCGACTTCGGCCAGGGGGTCGACGATGTAATCCCGCTGTAGCCGGGATCGGTGATCCCGGCGCGTGTTTGGGCCTCGTCGTTCCTGACCGGCATCACCCCACAGTGGTGGGACTACAACATCCCGCCCCGGCAGGCTGATCTGTATCAGGCAAAGCTTCTCCCGATAGCAATGGAGGCTGTCGGCTTCCGTATCGACAGCTACGCGATCGACCGCCGCGATTTTCTCGAGTAGCTCGCCCACCTGAGCACTAGTGGCGACGAGTCCCGACGATAATGACGAATGACGATTGACGACGCCCGAAGGAATGCCGAAATCCGAATGACGATGGGCACGTTCCGGGTGTCGTGTCATTTGAGCATTCGTGCTTCTTTCGTCATTCGTCATTCGTGCTTCGTCATTCCCGTCACTTCAATCCACTCAAGAGCAGCTCGGCGTTTGTTTTCGTCGCTTCCAAGTTCTCGATTAACTTCTCCATCGCCTCAATGGGAGGAAGAGCTGCCATGGTCTTGCGCAACTCCTGCACGCGCTCCCACTCGTCGGGATGATAGAGCAAATCCTCACGGCGAGTGGCGGACTGCAAGACATGAATTGCCGGATAAAGCCGTTTCTCTTGGAGCGCACGATCGAGATGCAACTCCATATTGCCAGTGCCCTTGAATTCTTCGAAAATTAATTCGTCCATGCGGCTGCCGGTTTCGATCAAGGCGGTCGCGAGAATCGTAAGGCTGCCGCCTTCTTCTACATTCCGCGCCGATCCGAAAAACTTCTTCGGCTTGATGAGCGCCTTCGCCTCGACGCCGCCAGACATGATACGGCCTTTGCCCGGCTGCAAATTATTGTACCCACGCGAAAGCCGCGTGATGCTGTCGAGCAAGACGACCACGTCCTGTTTCAGTTCCACGAGGCGTTTGGCGCGCTCCAGCACCAACTCGGCGACCTGCACATGCCGATGAACGCTTTCGTCGAAGTTTGAATGATAAATCTGACAATCGATTTCCCGCTCCAGATCGGTCACTTCTTCCGGCCGCTCGTCGACTAATAGCAAGATGAGCACGATGTCCGAATGATTTACCCGGATCGCTTTAGCGATTTCCTTGAGCAGGATTGTCTTGCCAACGCGCGGCGGTGCGACGATGAGACCCCGCTGGCCCCGCCCCAACGGCGCTAGCAGGTCAACCGCCCGTGCGCTGATGGAATTCGTCTTTGGATTTTCCAGCATGATCCGGCCCTGCGGAAATTGTGGCGTAAGTTTTTCGAAATCCGTCGGCTCCATCCACTGCTCGGCCGGTTGGTCCTCGATCGTCGTGACTTGTTCGAGGGTAAGGAATTTCTCCCGATGACCCGGCAGCCGCATGTTCCCGCCGAGCTTTTGGCCCGGCCGCAAGCGATACTGCTCAATCACCGCGCGTGGAACGCAAACATCCTCGGGGACAGGTAGGAAGTTCAGCTTCGGCCAGCGGAGCATTGCGAACGAATCGCTCACCTGATCGAGAAAGCCTTCCGCGGTAACGGTCGCCCCAGCGGATAATGCAGCGCGGACTACATCGAGAATGTGCTGATGACGTGAGCGCGCCGGATGCAGATGCAATCCAAAATCGCGTGCCAATGCTTCCAGCTTTTCCGCCGAAAACTCTTGTAGCTCATTCAAATCAAGAGCTGTAGCGGCGGCCGTGTCGACCGCAGTTGTAGCCGGGATCGCTGATCCCGGCCCTCTGACAACCTCCTCTGTTCGCCCTAGACCGGGGTCAGCGCCCCCGGCTACAGCAGGATTTTCTAACTTTTCGTCCATGATTGCTGTTGCCAGAGCGCAACAAGAAAGCGCGCTTGCGCGGCAAGCGCCGCAGGAGGGCCATTATTCCAGGCCACGTGGTCTGCGCGCTTGATTTTTTCGTCGAGTGACATTTGAGATTTGATCATTTCTTCAGCAGCAGCGCGTTCGAGCGACCTGCGTTCCATCAGCCAGCGTAGCTGGGTCTTGGAAGAACAGGCCACTACCACAACTCGATCGCACAGCGTTTCACCGCCTGTTTCATACAAAAGTGGGATATCAGCGAAGAAAAAGTCGGGAGAGTTACGATGCGTTTCTGCGTCCGTGCTCCATTGACGCCGAATCCGCGGATGGAGAATCTGTTCGAGCGCGCGTTTTTTTGCTGCGTCTCCAAAGACTATGGCGCGAAGCTTCTCTCGATTCAAGTCGCCTTCGACCGAAAAAATACCGGTTCCAAATTGCTGGCGGATTTCGTTTTTAACTTGCGGGTCAAGATCGACGAGTTGGTGCGCAACTTGATCCGCGTCGAAAAATTTGGCTGCGGGCACGATCTCGCGCAGACATTCGCAAAAGCTGGTCTTACCCGTAGAAATTCCGCCGGTGATCCCGATCGCAGGCATGGTTCTGGAACATAGACGTTCTATCTATGCGGCAAACCGGGATTCATGTCTGTCGAGGGAATGACGAATGCCCAATGACGAAGCACGAAGGAACTGCGAGCCCATCTCCAGTGATAGGCGGAGGCCCATGTCACAGCGCGCGGTAATCGCGCGTCAGCTCCTCACCGCGGAGTGATGCCTTCGGCAAGATCGACATGAAACGTCTGTTTCATTTTCACTGTGCCGAAAGTTAATTCTGCCGTGTAATCCCCGGCCGGCAGGAGCCGCTTTGGGTCGTCGCCGCCGGATTCTACGCTCACATCTTTGGTTGGCCGTAAATCCCAGGTCAATCTAGTAAACCCGGGCGCACCTGGCGCTTTTAGATTTGCGACCGGTTGTCCGGTTGATTTCGTCACGGCGATTTTGATCTCGTCGCCTGTGAACTCACGCACCCAAACAGTGAACAGCGCGCCCTCAGCCGGATTTTGGCCGCGATAAACTCCTTTGCCGTTCGAGTCCACAAATCCTGGCTGAAGATAAGCGCCGGTCACGGAACGCACGCTAAACAATTCCGCCGGCTTGGCCGCAATCTCCGGGGTGAATTCGCGAAACGGGAACGTATCGTCGAGAATCGCAATGCTGCGACCGTGAGTGGCGATGACAAGGTCCGCCGTGCGCGGATTAATCTGAATATCATCCACACGGACTGGGGGAACATCGCCGACGCGCACCCAGTGGTTACCTTGATCGAACGACGCGAACACGCCGAAATGCGTGCCCGCATACAGCAATTTCGGATTTACAAAGTCTTCGCGCACCACTTCCACGGGGTCATTTGCCGGAAGATCGCCCGCAACCGATTGCCAGGTTTTGCCCAGATCAGCCGTGCGCAAAATCGTGGGGTGATCGTCACCCGAGCGATACGCGTTGGTCGCGACATAAGCAACGTTAGGATCGATATTGGAAGGTTCGATGCGCACGACCCATTGACCGCGAGCCGGTTCGGGCAAGTTGTTGGTTAATTCGGTCCACTTGCCACCCTCGTTCTCAGTGACCCACAGCCGCCCATCATCGGTCCCTGCCCACAAAAGACCGGCGCGTTTCGGCGATTCGGCAAGTGAAAACACTACCCCGTAGTTTTCCGCGCCGCTTCCAATTGCATTTGTGCGCGTCGGATCGTTGCGCGTCAGATCGGGGCTGATCACGGAATATCTTTCCGCGCGATCAACTAGCCGAAAAACGCAATTGCCCCCAAGATAAATCACGCCCGGCTTATGCCGGCTCATGATCATCGGCGAATTCCAATGGAAGCGATATCGCGGTTGGCCTTCAGGCGGTTGGGGACGCAAACGCCGCAATTCGCCATTTCGCAAATTGATCCGGTGCACTTCGCCTTCCTGGCTTTCCGCGTAAAACGTGTCGCGATCGGTTGGATCAAACAGGACATAAAAACCGTCGCCGCCGGCAAGCGCAGTCCAATCACAGTTCCGAATAGCTTCCTTACTCTGCACGGCGCTGGGACCTAGCCAGTTCTCGTTGTCCTGAAGTCCGCCCGCAATGCGGAAATACGGTTTCGTGTCGTCCAGCGAGATCCGATAAAATTCGCCCGCGGGAAAGTTGTTCAGGTGATCCCAGTTTTTGCCAGCGGCAAAACTTTGATACAGGCCGCCATCCGTTCCGAGTAACACACGCTGGCAGACTGGTGGTTTAGGCGGCTTATTTTTATCTTCCGGTTTAGGCGGTTTGACCGGTGGAACGGTGCCAGGCTGAATCGCAAGCGCATGGCAATCTGGATGAACTTTTTCCGTTAGATCCTCTCGGAAATTTTTGCCCCCATCATCAGAAACGAGCAGCGCGAATTGCAACAGATACACGCGCTTGTCGTTCGCCGGATCGATCCGGATCTGGCTGAAATAAAACGGGCGCGGATCCATCGCGCTCATCCGCGTCCATTTTTCACCTGCGTCTTCAGACCGGAAGACCCCGCCGGTTTTACTGCGCAGATCGGTCAACTGACCGGAACCACCTTCGTAACTTTGCACCACCGCCATGACGACCTTTGGATTACTCGGACTGATTGCCAGCCCTATGCGACCCGTTTGAGCCGGCAAGCCGCCGCCAAGCTTCTTCCAGCTTCCGCCACCGTCGGTGCTCTTAAAAATTCCGCCAACATCTTCGCCTTGGGTAACGCCCGGACCAGACGTGAAACTCCACGGAGTGCGTTGTCGCGCGTAAAGTACAGCGTAAACGATTTCGGGATTCGTTGGATCGACAACCACGTCGCCGCAGCCAGTGCGCGCGTCGTACGGAGCAGTCGCTTGCAATATCAGTTTCCAGGTTTTGCCCGCATCAGTTGTCTTAAACAGCCCGCGTTCACCGCCGTCCGTCCACAAATTGCCCATTGCCGCCACGTAAGCGACCTCCGGTTTTTTGGGATCGACAACAATGCGCGCAATGGAGCGGCTATTTTTTAGCCCAACGTTCTGCCATTTCTCGCCGCCGTCCGTCGATCGATAAACGCCGTCGCCCCAATCGGACGAGTTGCGATCGTTCGCTTCGCCAGTTCCGACCCAAATAACGTCCGAATCCGAAGGCGCGACGGCAACCGCACCGATGGAAAGCGCAGGTTGCTTGTCGAAAATCGGATCGAATGTCACGCCATTGTCGTTCGTTTTGAAAACGCCGCCGTGTCCGAGGCCGACATAAAAAACAAAAGGATTATGCGGATCGATCGCAATATCCGAGACGCGTCCGCCCATCACTGCCGGCCCGATCGAGCGGGCCTTCAAATTTTTAAAAAGCACGTCGGTAAGCTGCGGGGCGCCCGGAGAAGGAGTCGGGGTTAGAGAAGAAGAGAGCGGAGGAGTCGTAACGGCGGGCGACGCTGCCGGCGATGCGCCACTGACCGGCGGGCGGCCCGGTGGGGTTTCTTCTTGAGCCAATAAAATTGAAGCAGCCAAAATCGAGAAGAAAAAAGCGCAGAAGCACAGAAGTCGAGTAGTCATGAGGAGGTTACCATCGCGTTCTACCGTTGTAGGGCAAGCGAGTGGCTTGCCAATTCTCTGAGTGGCAGGAGGAGCGCCTGCCCTACAATTGCTTGCGATAAGGCCGACGGTTTGCGATGCGCGGAATCGTTGTAACGTTGTAACCGTTGTAACTTTTTTAACGTTCTTATGACACAGCAAGTTTTGGCGGGAAAAGTCGGCTTGGTCTTCGGCGTGGCGAACAAGCGTAGCATCGCCTGGGCAATCGCGAAGGCCTGGGCCGCGGCCGGCGCACGTTTGATTTTTAATTATCAAGGCGAGCGGATAAAGGAAAACGTCGAGGAGCTGGTCGGCGAGTTTGGACAAAAAACTCCGTTGTTTCCTTGCGATGTCTCCAGCGACGATGAGATTAGGACTTTTTTTGAAAACGCGCGCAGCGAGACAGATCGCGTCGATATGATGCTCCACTCGGTTGCCTTCGCACCTCGAGAAGCGTTGGAGGGCGATTTTGTCAGCACAACACGCGAAGCCTTTCGCACTGCCCATGACATTAGCGCGTACTCACTCGTAGCGCTCGTGCGTGAAGCGGCGCCGATGATGACAAACGGCGGGAGCATTTTGGCAATGACTTATTACGGCTCGCAAAAAGTCGTGCCACACTACAATGTGATGGGCGTGGCGAAGGCGAGCCTCGAAGCGAGCACGCGTTACCTTGCCTACGATCTTGGCCCCAAGAAAATCCGGGTGAACTGTATTTCCGCCGGCGCTGTGAACACGCTAGCTGCCCGCGGTATCAGCGGGTTCATGTCCATGTTGAAATATTACCAGGAACGCGCACCGCTGAAACGCAGCTGCGATCCCGCCGAGCTAGGCGCGACCGGCGTCTTTCTCGCCAGTGATGGAGCGGCGGCGATCACCGGCCAGGTCATCTATGTCGATGGCGGATATCAGATAATCGGGATGTAAACAATTGCCGATTGCGGACTGCGGATTACCGAAAGAAGACAATCGAAATTATGATTGCGCGGCTCTGGCGCGGCTGGACGAAACGAGCGGACGCCAAGGCATATGAAGAGATGCTGCGCAATGAAATTTTTCCCAGCATCGCCGCGCGAAACATCAAAGGATATCGAAGTGCCGAATTGTTCATTCGCGAAGATGGCGATGAGGTACAATTCGTCACGCTGCTGCGGTTCGATAGCATGGATGCAGTAAAAGAATTTGCCGGCGCGGACGAAAGCAAGCCTGTAATTTTTTCGAAAGCGGAGCGACTCATCGCGCGAATGGAGCAGGCACGGCATTATCGGATCGCGATCGCGAGAGAATTGTAGGGCAGGCGCATCGCCTGCCATCGCTTCGATTGGCAACCGCCAAGGCGTTCGGGGTTGCCCTACAACTGACGTGCGCGACGTTGGTTTGTATGGAACTCGCTTCGAAGCTTCGAGAAGTCTTGGGCAACGCGATTGTGGCCGACGACTGGGAGACACTCGCCACCCACAGCAGCGACAAATGGTTCGCGGCGCATGAACCGGAAGTTTCCGTCTACGCAAGATCAACAAGTGACGTAAGCAAGTTGCTTCAGTTCGCGTCGCGCGAGAAAATTCCGGTAACAGCGCGCGGCGGCGGATTTGGTTATGTGGGCGGCTGCGTGCCGGCGCGTGGCGGGATCGCCTTGTCCCTCATGCGGATGAATCGCATCAGGGAAATCAGCGTCGCCGACGCAGTTGCGATTGTTGAACCCGGCATGTTTACGGCTGATGTGAAAGCGGCTGCGCGCGCACAGAAATTATTTTATCCGCCAGACCCAGCGAGCATGAAAGATTGCACAATCGGTGGGAACGTTGCGACAAACGCAGGCGGCCCCCGCTGTTTGAAGTACGGCGTAACGCGCAATTATGTGATCGGTCTCGAAGTGGTGTTCGCAAATGGCGAGGTGCTGCGGACCGGCGGGCGTGTGCACAAAAATAAGACTGGCTTCGATTTGATCGGCCTCTTTGTTGGTTCCGAAGGAATGCTCGGCGTGGTGACAGAGATCACATTGCGTTTGCTCCCGCTGCCGCCGGCGCGCGCGACTTTGTCCGCTGCCTTCGCCACCGCGGCACAAGCCGCTGAAGCAGTCCAGGCGATTTTTGCCGCAGGATTCCTGCCTTCTTCATTGGAGCTCGCCGACCATTTCACGCTCGAGGCCGCGCGGCGCGATCTCGGCAAGACGATTGTGCCGGCGGGCAACGCGCATTTGCTTGTCGACCTTGATGGACAGGAGGAAAGCGTGCGCAGTGAAGCGGAAGCCATTCGCGAGTTGCTTGAAAAGAGAAAAGCAAATGCGCTTGAGATGGCGACGGGTGAGGCGGATTGCGAAAAGCTTTGGGCATTGCGCCGCGAGTTCAGTAATTCGCTTCGCGCAACTGGCCTGACCAAATTAAACCAGGATGTGGTCGTGCCGCGCAGCCACCTTGTCGATCTAATGGAATTCGCGGAGACATTGCAAGCTAAGCACGGATTTCCAATCGCCTGCTTTGGCCACGCCGGGGACGGCAACATTCACGTCAACATCATGGCAGACCGTTATAACCGCGATGCCACTGTTCGCGAAAAAGTCGACTGCGCGCTCGACGACCTCTTCGCCCAAGTGCTGACGTGGGGCGGCGTGATCACGGGCGAGCACGGCATTGGCCTCGCAAAAAAACGCTGGTGGCCAGAGGCGACCAGTGCCGTCGCGCGTGATCTGCATTATAAGCTGAAACAAATTTTCGATCCACACGACATTTTGAATCCGGGAAAATTTGTTGACGCCGAAGACTCTCGGATACGTGAGTAGCGGCAATAGTTTGCCTGTCCCCTTTCGCAAAGGGGAGAGGATTGAGGTGAGGAGTTTCTTGGCTGGGCGGGCTCCGAGGAGAAAAATCCTCACCCCTCCCTCTCCCTTGCGAAGGGAGAGGCGAAAAGCGCCAAAGACGGGCGACGCATTTTGGGTTGACTAATTCGAATTCGCATTCAGGTTTGCGGAGCATTTTTTACCGGCGCATCTGAATTGGCCGCGACTGACGCGCATCCGCGTCCTCGTGAGTGAACAATGAGAAAGACCACACGTCTTTCATTTGGCGCTGCCTGAACACGACACAAATGAAACCCGGAAAAATTACTCACGCCATCGCAGTCCTGCTCTCGTCGATCTCTTCTCTTTTTGCACATTCGACACCTTCAAAGGCAGAACCTACCAAGATGAAGTTCAGCAAAAAATCGAACAAATTGTCTGAAGATCTTTCGCTCAAGGTCGACCCCATCTCCTTCTCTCCGGGGCAGGTATCGGCGGCTCCGCCTGACCCGGGACAGCGTTATCCGTGGAAGAAAAGTATCGTGACAACCGTCTTTTGGATAGGGGAGCAACCGAGCGGAAATAATCCGGTACCAAATCGGGCGAGTTCATGGGACAAAGATTGGACAAAGAACTACGGAGGCTTCGATGACCCCAATCCCGGGCACCGGAGCAATTACATTCCTGTAAAATTCACGCCCCGCCAGAATCCATTTTACTGCGCGCTCCCTTACAGCGACAAGGCGACTACTGGGCACCGGCCAGAAGCGCCGCGCGTTGTTCCGTGGTTCAAGGAAGCGTATCAAGGCCCGGCTGTCTCGACTTGCAAAGATCGATGGGTCGCCATCCGCAAAGGCAATCGAACGGTCTATGCGCAATGGGAAGACGCCGGGCCGTTCCGCACCGACCATTGGCAGTACGTTTTTGGTAACGAACGTCCAAAGCCCAATCTCAACAAAGGCGCAGGTCTTGATGTTTCACCTGCTGTGCGCGACTACCTCGGATTAAGCGAAACGGACGTGACCGATTGGAGGTTTGTGGATTTTAGCGAGGTGCCACACGGTCCATGGTCAACCTTGGGAGAAAATAATACCTTCGTGATCAATGAGCGAAAAACGGGCAAGGCACTGGCGGAAGCTTCGTTCTCACATTCTAGCTCGCGAACCGTGAAGTAAATCTTCGCGGCCATCCCACGCAATCTCCGAGTGGGAAGCGATTCGAAAGGTGATGGAGAAACGACGCTCACTTGGCCGCTTTTCTTTCGCAATCTTACTCGCATTTGATTCCGCCTTTGCCGCTCAAATGGAAGCGGTCGCTGAAAACGGCAAGCCGCCTATCAGAAAATCATCAGACGCTCGCCCCTTGGTGATGAATTCCGCCGCGTTCCCGGCGAGGCAGCCATCGGCATCCTTTCGGCCTGCACGGCGGTATCCGTGGAAGACGAGGATCGTAACAACTGTCTTTTCGATCGGTGAGCAACCGAGCGGAAACAATCCAGTGCCGAACCGCACAAGCGCCTGGGACAAACAATGGACGAAAAATTACGGGGGGTTTGACGACCCGAATCCTGCCCACCGGAGTAATTACATTCCGGTCAAATTCACGCCGCGGCAGAACCCATTTTACTGCGCACTCCCTTACAACGATAAGGCGCGCACTGGTCATCGACCGGAAGCGCCGCGCGTTGTTCCGTGGTTCAAAGAAGCCTATCAAGGCCCGGCAGTTTCTACGTGCAAGGATCGATGGGTCGCGATCCGTAAAGGAAATCGGACGGTTTATGCGCAATGGGAAGACGCAGGACCTTTTCGAACGGACCACTGGCAATACGTGTTTGGTAATGAACATCCCAAGCCGAACCTCAACAAAGGCGCCGGCCTCGATGTCTCGCCAGCCGTCCGCGACTACCTCGGATTAAGTGAAACGGACGTGACCGACTGGCGGTTTGTCGCCTTTAGCGAAGTGCCGCGCGGGCCATGGTCGACCCTGGGAGAAAACAACACGTTTGTCATTGCTGATCGCAAAAAAGGGGTGGCACCGGTCGAGAGGCTAGGAACCATAATCGCACGGTAAACGGAAGATAGACTTCCAGTCTGTCTCGGCAGACAAGCATCTTGCTTGTCGAATAAAATCGCTTTAGTCTGCCGATCGACAGGCTGGAAGCCCGTCGGCCGAGTCAGGCAGGACGCCTGACATCCGTATCCGCCCGATCCACCCGATGTCTCAGCCGGAAGCGATTGGAAACGTGGATGGAGATTCGCTGCGCACTTCGCCTTTTTTCTTGCGCGACCTGTATCGCGTTTGATCTCACTCTGGCTACGCAAATCGCAGCTGCCGCTGAGAACGGCACGCTGCTTACCGGCAAGGCCGCGATGGGTGATTGGACGAGCGACGCGCCCGGCGTCCGGCGCAAAATCACGGTCCAGGACTTGCCCGCGCCTAGCTCAAATGTTCTGGCAATTAACTTGCCCCGCGTGATTCAACGACCAGCGGACGCTCAGCTTCGGGTTCCGCCCGGTTTTAGGATCGATATGTACGGCAGCGGTTTTCGCGATCCGCGATTTCTGCTTACTGCTCCAAATGGAGACATCTTCGTCACTGAGAGTCGTGCCAATCAAATCAAAGTGCTGCGCGACACAAAAGGCAGCGGTAAACCAGATGTCGTCGAAATATTTGCCGAACGCGATCTGAACAAGCCGTTCGGCATTGCATTTTATCCGCCTGGTAACGATCCCCAATTTTTGTTCGTGGCGAATACGGATGGCGTAATTCGTTTTCCCTATCGGAATGGCGACCTCAAAGCGAGTGGGCCGGCTGAGAAGACAGGTGCGAGACTTTCCGGCGGGGCAGCACTGCTCCGGAGCGGCGGACACTGGACGCGGGACACCGTTTTCTCGCCCGACGGAAAGAAAATGTATGTCTCAATCGGCTCGCGCTCGAATGATTCCGACAATGCTGCGGAAGCTGATCGCGCACGGATTCTCGAGTTCAATCCCGATAGCAGCGGGCAAAAAGTCTATGCTTGGGGAATTCGAAACGCTGTAGGGATCGCATTTCGTCCGGGAAGCGACGAACTCTGGATGAGCACAAACGAGCGGGACGAACTTGGCGATGATCTGCCGCCCGATTACATCAGTAGTGTCAAACCCGGCGGGTTTTATGGCTGGCCCTGGTTTTATATCGGCAACCATGTCGATCCACGCCACAAAGGAAAACATGCCGAGCTTGCCGATAAAGCCATCGTGCCGGACGTGCTCGTGCAGGCTCACTCGGCGACGCTCAATTTGTGCTTTTACACCGCCGACCAGTTTCCGGCCGAATACAAAGGCGACATTTTTGCCGCGTTCCACGGTTCCTGGAACCGGAAAAAACGCACCGGTTACAAAATCGTGCGCGTACCGTTGGATCACTCAACCGGCAAAGCGCGCGGGGAATATGAAGATTTTGTAACAGGCTTTGTCACGCGCGATGGAAACGTTTGGGGTCGGCCCGTCGGGATCACGGTCGCGAAAGATGGCAGCCTTCTTTTCAGCGAAGACGGCAACGGAACCATCTGGCGAGTGAGCTATGCCAGGTAGCCTCGCTATCAAAAAGAAGTCATTAAACCAAAAGAGGATTGCTGCGGGCGGCGTTGCACATAATCTGCTGTAGCGCAGCATGAAGATTGGTTTTGCTCAAATTAACCCCACCGTCGGGGATTTGAGCGGCAATTTTGAGAAAATTGTGCGCGCTTACGAGCGCCTGGCTGCCGCCGGAGCGGAACTGGTCCTGACACCGGAGTTGGCCATTCCGGGGTATCCGCCGCAGGATCTCGTCTTTAAATCGCGTTTTGTTCCGGAGAATCTTAAAGTCCTTGAGCAACTTCACGCTCGTGTGGGCAAAGTGCCTTTGCTGGTCGGTTTCGTCGATCGTAACAACGGACGCGGCAAACCGTTTCATAACGCCGCCGCTTTGCTCGAAGCAGGCAAACCGATTCGCAAAGCGCACAAGTCGCTCCTCCCCACGTATGATGTGTTTGACGAAGATCGTTATTTCGAACCGGCCGGCTGCGTCGAACCATTTGATCTGGGCGGCAAAAAACTCGGCGTGACCATTTGTGAAGATATTTGGACGGAACATTATCTGCCGCGACCATTCTACGATGTCGAACCGGTGCGCGGCCTGATCGAACAAGGCGCGCAGATCATCGTAAACTTAAGCGCATCGCCGTTTACTTTGCATAAGCCGGCGATCCGCCGCGAAATGGTGGGCGCACTTGCCCGCGCTTATCAGCGGCCGATTTGCTATTGCAACGCGGTCGGCGGCAACGATCAGCTTATTTTCGATGGAAACTCAATCGCGGTGAATTCATCTGGCGAGCTGATCGCGCAACTGGCGAGCTTTCAGGAAGACGAGGCCGTCATCGACACGGATGTGGCTGCCGTCATTGAATTTCGCGAAGGGAAAACGGCGGAGGAGCTCTTTTCGGCGTTGTCGCTGGGTCTGCGCGATTATTTGCGAAAGTGCATTTTCAAATCCGCAGTGCTCGGCCTGAGTGGCGGTGTCGATTCCGCGGTCACTGCCGTCATCGCTGTCGATGCGCTTGGAGCGGAGAATGTGACCGGAGTTTCCATGCCAAGCCCTTACTCTTCACGCGGGAGCATTGATGATTCGCTCACGCTTGCCCGGAATCTTGGGATCAAATGCCTCGAGATTCCGATTACCGACTCGTATAAGGTTTTCAAGGCGCAGTTTAAGGAAATCTTCAAGGGACTGCCCGAGAACGAGACCGAAGAAAATATGCAACCGCGCCTGCGCGCGATGACGCTGATGGCCCTTTCGAACAAATTTGGTCATCTTCTGCTGACCACAGGAAACAAGAGCGAGCTCGCCGTCGGCTATTGCACAATTTATGGCGATATGGCGGGTGGGCTCGCTGTGATCAGCGATGTGCCAAAAACGATGGTTTACGAATTGGCGCGCTGGATCAACTCCGATTACGCGGTACAGAGTGGCCGCAAAGGCGACCCGCCTTCGCCAGGCTCCGGCGTGGCAGGGATCATTCCAAGATCGACAATCGAAAAGGCGCCCAGCGCGGAGTTGAAACCAAATCAAAAGGATCAAGACACTCTTCCGCCCTATGAGATTCTCGATGAGATACTGCGCCTCTATGTCGAGGATAACTTGAGTGCGCGCGACATCATTGCGCACGGGTTTGACGAAAAGACAGTCCGCTGGGTGCAGCGACGCGTCGATCTGAACGAGTACAAACGCGAGCAAGCTGCGCCGGGCCTGAAGGTCACGTCGCGCGCATTCGGTCTCGGTCGGCGAATGCCGATCGCGCAAAAATACTTTGATTGAGCGAAGCGAATATTCTGCACCGTGCAGGAATCGAACCTGCAACCTAGTGATTAAAAAACCCGCCGAGAGATCGCAAAAACGTTGCTCCCCCTCACCAGCGTTGTCAGGCCGGCAGCACAGTCGCCTCGTCTATCGAGATTAGGTATTTCCGGGCGATTTTGGTTGCGGTACCGCCTTAGGGTCTTTGGGCGTCTCTTCAGGCGCCTTTCCGGCGGCGCGAACATTAATGAACTTGTTAAGCAGATCGAACCAGAAGGGCGCTCCTAGCGAGACAGCGAACGCTGTGATTAGCCAACCTAAGAGGAATGTTGGGCCCCGTTTGCCCAGTTCGAAATCCGACCAACCGATTGGCAGCGCCAAGCTGCCAAGGGCATCGGTAACCTCCTTTAACGGCTTAGCAGTGCCCCCGGACTTTGAAAAGTCCTTGGCACTCTGAACGAGGGATTCCCGCAACGGAGAGTTTACAGCAAAAAGTGTTCGCGCCATATGGACGCTGTCGATGTTGAGAATTCCAGCCAGAACGAAAGCGAGAGACAATTGAATAATTTGACTCTTGCGTTTGTACCAGCCACCAACTCGCTCCATCCCGTTATTAAACCAGACTTCCATGTTGGTCTTTAGCCTTTCGACATCGAGCTGCGATTCCTCCAATAAGGTTGTTAACGTCTTCTGCAGTGGTTCCGGCAGATTCGCAAGGCCGCCTCTGACTTCATCAAGTGTTCTGGGTGCGTCCGTGCTAGCTGGAGCGACCAAGTCCAGCAGGGCCAATGCGAATGTTCGTGAAGGAATATACGATGGCTTACTTTTTGGCCCTGATAATCCATGAATTAGGGGATGCTGGTAAAGCTTCGCCACCAAACCGTCTTCTGATTGGTCTTGAAGAAGCTGTTGAATTCCTTTCGAGAGATCCTTTGCGCGAGACTTGAAAATACCAGCGATGACTTCATTGGCGGCGCTGATAACCAAGCTTACCAGCAAGTAGACAAAGACCAGTCCGATCGCTGCATCAAGAATCGTGGATCCAAACATAATCGTTGGCTAATCTGGCGACGACTGTGTGGCTTGAGTTTGGTGGCTTAAGGCATTCGAAGCATTACAGCATCTAATCTCCACACCGGATGGCCTTCCCAAAGACTGCAATCACGATTATGCCAATGCAGAACTTGGCTAAATGTTTGGCTTCCATAAAGCAAGGCCTATCAAATCAGCCGCCAAAATACAACGCGAAACTCAGTATTTCGGCGCATCGACGTTCAACGTGGCCAATGGTACGCATACGCGTCAGTACACGACGACGCGCCGACACGCGCGCCTTGGCCTTGAAATAGCTAGCCGTCCAACCCTGCATTTGCTAACGCTGTTCTGCGGCGACCAACGCGGCCGAAGCAGTTTTTCACAATGGGAAAACGACAGGAAGTTTTGCACCGTATAGGACTTGAACCTATAACCCAGTGATTAAGAGTCACTTGCTCTGCCAATTGAGCTAACGGTGCGGTTTTCGTATTCTCCAAGCCGGTGAAGGCGAAGAGCGAGCCGTTAAAATATATTAAGAGAACCAACTCGCCAGTTCAATCCGGCGAGTCGGGTCGATTCAAATGCGGCGAACAAACCAAGAACAAGTGTGATTACTGGACGCGCAATGCTTCGATTGGATTAACGAGACTTGCACGTCTGGCTGGAAACACACATGCGAGAAGTGCGGCCAATCCGAGGATCGACATGGTCGCTGCGAGCAGAAGGGGATTGTGCGCGGACGTTTGATAAAGTTGCGAAGCGATCAATCGGCCGAGCGCCAGCGCGGCGATCAATCCCACAGCCAATCCGAAAATCACCGGACGCATTCCCTGATTCACGATCAGTCGCAACAGGTCTTTGGTTTGGGCGCCGAGGGCCATGCGAATACCGATCTCACCAGTGCGCTGTTCCACCGTGTAGGCGACCGCGCCGTAAATTCCGACCGTGGCCAGCAACAATGCCGCGCCGGAAAAAATTCCCAGCAACCACATCATCAGCCGCGCTTGGCCGAGCGCTTGCGCGACAATCGCGTCCATCGATTGAGGTATGGCGATTGCCAACCCGGGATTCACCGTGTTGAGCGCGGACTGCACCACTTTGGTTACCGCATCCTCTCTTAGAGTGCTCTGCACCGCTATCACTGCGAAGGGAAAATTCTCCTGCGCCCACGGGCGGTAGATTTCCACTTCGTCCGGTTTTGCTATGAGCCGCGTTCGCACGTCGCCGACGACACCGATGATCTCCACCGGCGTGCTCGCACTTGAGACCAGAAGTGTCTTGCCGATCGGGTTCTCGTTGCCAAAGATTTTGCGCGCGCCTGCCTGACTGATCAGCATCACGTTCTGATGATCGGCCACATCGTGTTCGTCGATATCGCGTCCAGCCAAAACTGGAATGCCGAAGGTCTTGAAATAACCCGGAGCGATATCGTGGCCCGCGGCTGCGGCCCGTTTATCCACCGGCAAGATTTCACCGTCCGGGCGGGTGTAAAGCATGTTGCTGGCGGCAGCGGCGATCAACGGAATGTCGCCGCTGATCGTCGCGCTTTGCAGACTTGGAATTCTATTCAACGCGGCCAGCGTTTTTTCCACGAAACGCTGGCGCGTGGCGGAATCGGGATATGCCGCTTGCGGTAACGTAACCAGGCCGGTCCACATATTTTCGGGGTGAAACCCGATGTTCTGCCGGCTCAATTTCACGAAACTGGTAATGAGCAACGCCGCGCCCGCCAGCAGCGTGACGGAGAGCGCGACTTGCGCCCCGACCAAAATCTTGCGGAACCGTTGCTGATGTGCGCTGCTGCTCGTTCCGCGCCCGCCTTCTTTCAATCCTTCAACCAAATCGGGGCGGGAACTTTGCAGCGCCGGATAAATTCCCATGGCCACGCCCGTTAAGATCGACAACGCAATGGTGAACCCGAGCACCGGAAGCGACAGATTGATGGGCGTCGCGGGATCAAACGGCAGAAAGTTCGCCGCCATTCTCGGGACGAGCGGAACCAACTGCCACGCCAATGCGGCACCGATTACTCCCGCGAAAACGCTTACGAGCAAACTTTCGAAAATGAAAAGTCGCAACACACTCGCGCGCGACGCCCCCAGCGCCATGCGCAACGCGATCTCTCGCCGACGGCCGGTGAAGCGCACGAGCAAGAGATTTGCAACGTTGCTGCACGCAATGAGCAATACGAACGCCACTGCCGCGAGCAAAGTGACGAACGCCGGCCGCAGATTTCCAACGACATCTTCGGGCAGCGTTTTGAGAGTCATGACCGATGAGCTGTCGATCTTGTCTGGATATTGCTTGCGGTAACTTTGCTCGAGCGGCGGCATCGCGGCCCGCGCCTGTTCGATCGTCATTCCCACTTTTAATCGCCCGACCACGCGCAGAAAACCGCTGCCGCGCATCGTTCGTTCGTAAGATAATCCGGGAATCACGAACGGTTTCGTTGTCCAAATCTCGGCATTGGGCCCAGTCCAGGAAAACGGCAGGTTCGGCAACACGCCCACGATCGTGTGCGGCACACCGTCGAGCGTGATACTGCGCCCAATCACATTGGCATCGCCGCCCATGCGCTTCTGCCAGAAATTTTCGGTCACCATCGCCACATCGGCATTCTCCTCTTCCTCCGGCAAAAAATTGCGGCCGCGAACCGGATGCACTCCGAGCACATCGAAATAGTTCGACGTCACTTTACCGCCGAAAAGTTGAACGGGGTCGCCCAGTCCGGTCAAAGTGAAGGGAACAGCGTTTTCGCCGCCAAAACCGTCGAAAATCGTCTGGCCGTCGCGGTAATGCTGAAACCGCGGCGCAGAAACGGCGAGCTCCAGTAAGTTGCGCTCCCTGGCATTGGAATACATGTGCACGACACGTGCTGGCTCCTTGAATGGAAGGCCGCGCAGAAACAAGTCGTTGATCAAACTGAAGATAGCAGTGTTCAATCCAATCCCCAGCGCCAGCGTGATTAGCGCAAGCAGTGTGAATCCGGGCGTTTTGAGCAACTGCCGAAAAGCGAAACGAAGATCAGTGATCATGATGAATTACTCCGAACGCAGGGCTTGAATTGGATCGACCAATGCTGCGCGTCGCGCGGGCAGCAAGCAGGCCAATATCGCAATCCCCACCAATAGAACCGCAGCTCCGACGATGGTCATGGTATCGTGTGGCGTAACGCCATAAACGAAGTGTTGAATTAACGGACCGCAGCTGACGGCGAGTGCGACGCCAGCAAAAATCCCCAGCCCAACCATCGTCATCGCGTGCCGCACAATCAGGCCATAAATTCGGGATCGCGGCGAACCCAACGCGATTCGAATTCCTATCTCGCGAGTTCGCTGCGTCACCGAATAAGCAAGGACTCCATACAGGCCAAGAGCGGCGAGAAACAATGCAAGAATTGAGAATCCGCCAATCAGCGTTGCGGAAAGCCGCTGCGTTCCAATGCTGGCGGCTACCGCCTCGTCCATTGTGCGCGTGGCGAAAATCGGCAACTGCGAATCAATCGAACGGACGGCGGCTCGAACCGAAGGTAACAGCGAGGTAGGCTCACCTTCAGTCCGAACAAGGAGTGTCGTCTGTAGCCACGAAAATTGAGCTGCTGGCCAATAAATTTGCGGAACCTTCGGCGCAATTCCGACTTCTCCATGCCTCACACTTGGGACGATTCCTACAATTGTATAATGAACTCTCGGCTTGTTTGTCTGCGCGGGTTGCTGATTAAGTCGCTGGCCAATTGGGTCGCGACCTGGGAAGAATTTTTGGGCAAGGTACTCATCAATCAGGATGACTAGCGGCTTACCTAAAACATCGTCAGGTCCAAAGCTTCGCCCGCGCAAAATCGGAATTTCCATGGTCCTGAAATAGTCTGGTGATACACAGTGTGTTTCTGCGGATGGCTCTTCGCCATGACGCGGCTCTGGCTGACCTGTAACCGCAAAGTTCTCTTCGGCACGAAAACCACTGAACGGGACATCGTCGTCAATGGCGGCAGTTTTGACGCCAGGCAGCGCTTCAATTTTTTCCAGTAACTCCTGATAAAATTTCGCTTGGTCACTTGGCTCGTGATACTTCAGCCCAGGCAGCTTTAACCCAACCGTGAGAAGATTGTTTGGATTGAATCCCAGCGGTTCGTTTTCTAACGCGCGAAAGGTCTGGGTGAGAAGGCCTGCGCCTGTGAGTAGAACGCAGGCAAATGCAACTTGTCCGATAATCAGTACGCTTAGGCTTTGGTGCGGATGTGAGCCGCCTGGCGATTTCGATACGGTATTCAACTCCGCCTTGGATAGTCTCCAGGCCGGACCCAATCCGAAGACAAGGCTCACGCCTAAGGTAATGAGTGCGCTAAATGCGAAGACCGGCAGATCGAATCGGATTTCCTGCAATCTGGGGAAGTCATGAGGGGACAAAGCTGTGATTACGTCTTTGCTCCAGAAAGCGAGCAAGCAACCAAGTACGCCCCCGAAAAATGCCAGGACTACACTTTCGGTAAGCAATTGCGTGATTAATCTTCCCCGGCTTGCGCCCAAGGCAGCGCGCATCGCGATTTCTTTCTCTCTCGCGGCGGTGCGAACCAGCAGCAAGTTGGCGATGTTAGCGCACGTGATGAGAAGCACCAGAGCGACAGCCGCCTCCAGCAACAACAGCATCGCCCGATATTTTCCGACCACGCTGTCGCGAAGCGAGGTCACCGCAATTCCAAAACCCGCATTGGAAGCGGGGTATTTCAACTCGAGATTTCGAGCAATAACTTTTAGGTCGGCTGCTGCCTGTTCGATCGAAACGCCCTGCTTCAATCGCCCGATGCCGTAAAATCCAATCCGGGTGTTGCGGTCATGCATGTAAGGTCGATTCGCATAGAAACCGAATGGCGCGTAAAGATCGGCATTGCGGGCGCCTTGGGAATTGCGAGCGGTCTCGGGGTTCCTAACGATCGAAAGACTGTCGGCCGCCACACCAACAACTTCGTAGATTATCGTATTAAACGTCAGTTTCCGCCCAACGATCGCCGGATCAGCGGCGAAGCGAGAACGCCACACGTGTTCGCTTAATATAATCGGATTAACGCCGGCCACTGAATCCTCCTCATCGAGGAATATGCGACCGACCTTCGGAGGAACTTTGAGAACGCGGAAATAACTTGCCGTGACAAACAAGCCAGAGAAGCGCTCGGGTTCTCCGTCACCGGTCAAATTAAAGTCATCACGCCGTGAAACCGCGATGTCATCGAAGGAATGCTGCGCCGCTCTCCAGTCTAAATAATCGGGATACGACGTAGGTGAAATATCGCCTCCGCCCGTTTCTGAAATCGCGACAAGGCGATCGGGCTCCGGGTAAGGAAGTTCTGACAGTAGGACGGAATGTATAACACTGTAAATCGCCACGTTGATACCAATTCCCACTCCCAAAGTCAGAACAGCGGCCAGAGTAAACCCGGGTGATTTGCGTAGCTGTCGCAGGGCGAACTTTAGATCATTCATGTCATTCAGTGCGCAATGCTTGAATTGGATCGACAAGAGTGGCGCGGCGGGCCGGGATCAAACACGCGAGAAGGGCGGCGACTGCCAGGCCGGCAGCGGTGGCAGCGATCAAAAGTGGATTGTGCGGCGAGACTTGATAAAGCTGCGCCGCGATGAGACGACCCGCGGCGATCGTTGCGACAAGGCCGAGGCCTAAGCCGATGAGGACCGGACTCATTCCCTGCCTAACGACCAGGCGCAGCACATCCTTCATTTGCGCACCGAGCGCCATCCGAACACCAATTTCCGGTGTGCGTTGTTCGACGCTGTAGGCGACCGCGCCGTAAATTCCGACCACTGCAAGCAGCAAAGCGACCCCTGCAAAAGCGCCGAGCAATCCCATCGTCAATCGTTGTTGTCCCAGAGATTGCGTGACAATCAGATCGAGAGTGCTCGGCTGAAGGATCGGCATGTCCTTGTCGATCTTATTGAGCGCCGCGCGCACAATCGTTGCAGTCGCCTCCGGTTTGGTCGCGCTGCGCACCATGAGATTCAAAAAAGAAAAACTCCGCTGCGGCCATGGACGATAGAATTCGACCTCGTTGGCTTTTGAAAGCTGGAGTGATCGGACGTCGCCGACAACGCCGATCACTTCTGCAGCCAGACCGTTTCCGTTATCGGCGCCAAAAAAGATTTGATGCCCGAGCGGATTCTCATTCGGGAAAAGTTTTTTCGCAGTTGAGTTGCTCAGGATAACAACCAACGGCTGATCTTCTCGGTCGCGCTCGGTGAAATCGCGCCCGGACAAAAGCGGGATGCGCAGCGTGTGAAAGTAGCCCGGAGAAATACTGCGGGTCAGACCGAGCGGCCGCTTGTTCATCGTCAGCGGATTTCCCTCGGCACGCGCGTAAGGGGTCGAGGAATAATTGCCGCTCAGCGGGAGAGCGTCAGCGGTCGAAACGGCTTCGACGCCGGGTGACGTTTGCAGATCGTCGATTAACCGTTGGACGAAGCGGGCCCGTATCGAAGCATCTGGATAT
>Ga0137383_10000090_pt1 | contig 34165 bp, 33 predicted proteins | sample SagtaG_19_FD_104817 | JGI IMG/M metagenome (GOLD analysis project Ga0137383, IMG submission 104817) | Vadose zone soil microbial communities from Sagehorn Ranch, Mendocino, California, USA - Sage2_R_40_16 metaG | ecosystem: Environmental > Terrestrial > Soil > Vadose zone | place: USA... | reverse complement strand
CGTTCAACAGCCCGCTCAGCCACCCTGGCACATTATTCGAACTGAAACGAGAGGTGGGGGGGAGGACCGTCGAGATCGTCCCCATCATGGCGAGCAACAGAAACAGTGCCATCCAGCGCGGCACAAGTCGCCCATTGGGGAAGAGCACCAGGAACAAAGCAAGCGAGGCGAGCCCAAGCACGCTCATGAATGTGATAGGCACATCGAGGGCCGGATAGGCGAGGGCCAGCGCCGAGATGGGAAATCCTGGGTAGGTGGTATTGAACATCACGAGAAAAAAGGCTGACAAGAGCGCAAACCACTCATCGGATCTGCGCCAGAAGATGAGGAGGCCGATCCCACTCCAGATCGCAACGATGAGCGTGAAGAAGATGGTAAGCAAAGCCGCATAACCACTCACAGAGAGGCCGAGAGCTGGGAGCTCCTGTAACCCTTTTGCCGTCAGCGCCCCCGTGAGGTTACATGTCACAAGATCAACACATGCCCTTTGGATTTGCGCATAGTACGCCGGGAGACTGGCAACAAAGAGTCCCAGGCTAGGAACGACCAGCACCAACCACGCGGCACGGGCCATGATAAGTCGGCGGCCAGATAAGCGCGTGGTCGCAGTGTGGGAGCGAACCGCTCCGCTTCTGCTCGTTCGTTGCATATCCGATAGGTTCATGAACCTTTCCCTCACATTGACGGTGGTTCTCCTGCTTGCAAAATCTGCAGCAGCAGGAAGAGAGGGACATCCCGTTTTGAATTCCAGTCCTTCAGGAATATTACCACAGATCCGTCCCAAAAACGTTACGAAAAGCGTTATGAACGGACCCAGAGTTGCGCGTACTAAACATTACTGCGGCACAATACTTCTTCAACTCATCCAGGCTGCATATTGTTTTGCTAGCGCAACCATCCAAGGAGAATGCTCCATCAGATGTTCGGTCATGCGGCGTAGCACTTTGGCGGCTGTCCACTCCTCCCCTTCATGGGAGAATACGCGCTCGCGCTCTGCTGGCGACAAAGCGCGCAGGAAGAGCTCATGATCCATTGCATTATCAAACAGCCTCATAGGGAGATCGGGCGGAAGAGGATTGCCAAAAGTTGCCGTAGGATGTTCCGCCAGGCAAGAGACATACCACGCTTCGGTTTCTAAGATATGATGAAGATGCTGCGTGAGCGACCATCCATCAGGAGATGTTGAACGGTTTCGCTGTACCGGTGGCACACTATCGTATAGATCAAGCAGGGCGGCACGCGCTGCAGCTGCAACGTTGAGGGCGTTGTCAACCTCTCTATCATCGGGAGGCGCCAGGTCAGTTTCAAACCTGGGTCCTACCTGCCTATCAGGTGCCGCGAGCCGCTCTTTTACGACCAACTCGATCTTACCATCGTCTTCAACGTTTTCTATTATGCTCAGATCATTTTTCTTCAACCAACTCAAATAGCTAGCGATCGCGGCGGGAGCAGCCTTCACCGCTTCCTCATAGGTCGGTGCAGAGGAGAAACATCCGGGCAACTCACGGAAATAGACCATACTTTCTCCAGGCCAGTCTTCAACTAAAGCATAATAGCGCATATCGTCTCCTACGTTTTACATCTGTCTGGTATCATAGCCGTGCTAAATTGCATCTTGTTTCAATGATACACTATGAGATAGAAAAAAATGAGAACAACAGGATACTAAGCATAAATTCCTAGCATAAATTCCTAATTTCAGTACTCACTCCGATATCTTATGATTAAACTACGTGATCAAATATATTGACAACATCGTAGTAATATGCTAGACTTCCATCGTCAAGAAGACAGCTTAGCTTATTATCAATTAGTACACTAAGGAGAAATACCGTGACCCACACGCGCGCAGAACTCGAGCGCGAGGCAGTGGCACACTTCAAGACAATTGGGCGTGCGCTCAAAGCGACCGCCGGACAGGCTTGGATGGAAATGGATCTCACCTTGCCTCAACTTCGCACGCTGCTTATCCTTGCTGAGGCGGGGCCACTGGTCATTGGGCAGATCGCCCAGCGCCTGGGCATCGGCTTATCTACAGGCGGCCATCTTGTTGACCGGCTTGTGCAAGCTGGCCTGGCAGAACGCACGGAGGACGCCGAGGACCGCCGCCGCACACTGGCACGGCTGACTCCAACGGGCGAAGAGCTATATGCACAACTTCTCAGTCGCGTACAGCAAGTGCAGGCCTTGATTCAGAAGTTAGACGACGACGACCTGGCAGCATTGTTGCAAGGTCTCAGGGCACTCAGCCGGGTTGCAGAGCAGGAGCGCTGCATGTAAGCCGTGGCTAAAGTGACCTCGACAGATCGCTTGATAAGACAATCTCTCTCAAAAAGTTGAACCATTGGAAAAGAGAGGAACGTAATCTAATGGCACAAACACAAACCGGGTCAGCGGCGGCAATAACCACCCAGGAACCCCAATCCCTGAGTGCAACCGCCAGCCGGCAGCGACTCGTCCTGATTATCATCGGCGTGCTCCTGGGCATGCTGCTAGCTTCGCTAGACCAGACGATCGTTGGCACTGCCTTGCCTCGCATCGTTGCCAACTTGGGCGGTCTCGAGCACTATGCCTGGGTCGTTACCGCCTACTTGCTCGCCTCGACGGTCTCGATTCCGATCTATGGCAAGCTCTCCGACATCTATGGCCGGCGGCCATTCTTCATCGGCGGCATGGTCATCTTCCTGATTGGCTCGGCTCTGGCGGGCACCAGCCAGGACATGACCCAGTTGATCATCTACCGGGGCATCCAGGGATTGGGAGCCGGAGCGATGATGCCCATCGCCATGGCGATCATCGGCGATGTTTTTCCGCCTGCCGAGCGCGGTAAATGGCAAGGCTTGATCGTGGCCGTCTTCGGTCTTTCCTCGATTGTTGGGCCAACGCTGGGCGGTTGGATCACCGATAACTGGGGCTGGCGCTGGGTCTTCTACGTGAACATGCCCGTGGGTGCCATCGCCATCCTGACAGCCGGGTTCGTGTTGCCGAAGGCCATCCGCCGCGTGCAGCACAAGATTGACTACATTGGCGCAGTCACCCTGGTCGCGGGTACGGTTCCGTTGCTGCTGGCTTTTTCATGGGCTGGCACACAATATGCCTGGAACTCCTGGCAGATCATCGGTCTGTTCATCTTTGCTGCGGTGATGCTAGTCATCTTCTTCTGGCTTGAGACTCGGGTAGCCGAGCCCATCATCAGTCCCCGGCTGTTCAAAAACAGCATCTTCCTGATCTCGGCCATCGCGATGTTCCTGGTCAGTGCGGGCCTGTTCGGGGCCATCCTGTACCTACCTCTCTTCGTCCAGGGTGTGATGGGTGAAAGCGCCACGAATTCTGGCGTTGTGCTGACGCCGCTGATGCTCGGCTTTATGTTCAGCAGTTTGGTTGGGGGACAGTTCCTCTCGCGCACCGGTCGCTACAAGCTCCTGGCGATCTTTGGTTTCGCTGTCGCCGCAGTCGGCATGTTCCTGCTCTCGCGCATGACTGCTACAACGGTCCAGGGTGAGGTCGTTCGCAACATGATCCTTACCGGCCTGGGTATTGGCGTGATGATGAGCCTCTTCACGATCGTCGTCCAGAACGCCTTCCCGTACAGGCAGCTTGGCGAGGTCACGGCCACTGTCACCTTCTTCCGCTCGATCGGCTCGACCATTGGTGTGGCCGTGATGGGCACGATCATGACCAACACGTTTCAAAGCGCGCTGCAGAGCAACATGCCACGGGCGCTCACGCGGCTGGTGCCACCGGATCGCCTGGCCCAGCTTCAGAACCCCCAGTTGCTGCTGGCTCCAGATGTTGTGGCGAAGATCCAGCATAGCTTTGCGGCTTTCGGTGCCCAGGGCATGACGCTGTTCAATCAGCTCATAGATGCCATCAGGGTGAGCCTGTCGACTGCCATTACCAACGTCTTCTTCCTTGGCTTCATCATCATGCTGCTGGGTTTGTTCTCGGTGCTCTTCCTGCGCGAGATCCCACTGCGCAAAAGCAACACCGCTCAAGCAGCAGAGGTGGCCCCATCGGGTACGAACCGCAGCCGGGCCTTGCTTGGCTTGACGCTGGCGCTTGTTGCTCGCGAGGCGCAGAAGCCCGATGCCAACCCGCAGATCCTGGAAACGCTCTCCTCTGCCGTCAATGGGCGCTACCCTCACACATGGAGCGATGAACAGCGTGGCAGGGCAGTGGCTCAAGACATCATCGAGCCACTGTCCATCTCACTACTGGCCTCCTCTATCGGCAATGGAGGAGCACAGGCCAATGGAGCATCAGCAACCTCGGAGGGAACACCCACCGGGGAGAATGACACGCTACCCGCAGCTGGCTTTCTCGGGTAGCGTGCATCCAATGTACTAGGCGGCAGGGGCAAGCTCCCTGCCCGGAGCATAGGGGCGTTCCCTGGGAATCTCCCCTTAGAAATATGGAGGTTTAAAGCATGCTTACAACGCGACTGACCCTTGGCAAATATACCTGCGGCATGGTGGCTAGTCTCATCATCTTCCTGGCCGGAGGATGGCTGATTCTGGCTCCTTTCGCGCTCGGCTACCAGCCCTATGGCGCTGACTGGACAACTCAGACAGTGAACGACTTTGCGACGGGCATCCCCGTCGCCGTGGTCGCCCTGGCTAGCTTTGCCCTCTTTTTCATCTCGCTGATTGGTTCCTTACGAGCCGGCGGGATTCTCGTTTCACGGCCACGGCCACAGCCGCAGGCTCCCGTAGAGTACCAGCCACACGTTACGGCGCCGCTGGCTTCTGTAACATCTCAAAGCGATCTCGACAAGACACTGGCAACGCTGGCAGCAGCTCTTGCTGCTGATCTGACCGCACGCCGCCAGGCAGGTGGTGATCAACAGAGCGACCAGCAGGTTGAGCAGATGATGAATAGGAGGGAAGCATAATGCATGTAGGAGATGCCTTCAGGCGACTTGTTCCACCCGGAAGTTGGGTGTTGTTCCTGTTCTTTCTCGCGGGCATCTGGTTGGCTATCTCGCCATTTGCCATGACGACACAGGCGTCCGGGACGCACTGGATCACCCCGACGATCAATAATGTCGCTATTGGTGCTATTATGATGGTCGTCTCGCTCCTTGGCATCCTGGGCTATATGTTGTTTGCCCTGCGCGATCTCATTCGTGAGGCACAAGCAAAGCAGAATATCGAGCGACAGGCGATTGAGCTTCCAGCTAACCAGTAAATCCTTACTCTGAAACCTGGCGCCCCTTGCGGGTGCCAGGCTCTCTAATCCCCCACTTTTGATAGAACCGCAACAATCATTCTAGCTTGCACCTATAACATATCCCCTGATACAATAAAAGCACATTGGTTGGCTGGATATCCTTTGCGGTATCTTTCTAGAATGTATACTCATCTAATGCGTATATTGGGTCGAAGACAAATATGAGACCTGATTGAAGCAATGAGAGGTTATTTGAGAAGACTAACCAGCATTGTACGCGGCTGGATTTTTGTAGTATGGATTTACCTGAGCGTGGGCTGGCGCTTCTATGGCTGGCGTTTGCAGCTCCGGTTCGGGCAAGCTTCTATTGTGGAAAGTACACAGACTGGTATGAAACAAACCCTGCTTTTTATCCGGCATGGGCAAACTACCTGGAATGTTGAACATCGCCTTCCTGGACAGTTACCAGGCGTAGCACTTAATGATAGAGGGCGAGAGCAAGCCACTCGCCTGGCAGATGCACTGACAGTCCTACCAATCAGCGCCATTATCAGCAGTCCACTCGAACGGGCACGCGATACAGCCGAGATCATCGCAAGACCCCGCAAGCTCGACATTCAACTTGAACCTGCGCTAATGGATATCGAGCTAGGTCGCTGGTCGGGACAAAGCTTTGACGAACTCGCAAAAAATGACTCTGAATGGAAAGCTTTTGTGCGCGATCCCACAGTTGGGCCCGAAGGAGTTGAAACATTTCCCCAGGCGCAGGAGCGGGCAGTGGCGGCAGTCGAACGCTGGTGCAAGCAAGAGTCAACCGGTGCTTATCCAGCATTTGTAGCCCATGCAGACATTATCAAATTGCTGATCGCTTACTATACGGGCCTTGAGGCAGGACGAGCCGGAGCATTGTTCATCGATAACGCATCCGTCAGTCTCGTTGAACTGGATTCTGAACGCCGACCACGGGTTTTCGCTATCGGCTGGAGTCCTCGGCCTGGATGGCTAAAGCCACCGACTCCTGAAGTAGAGAAACCGCAAGCCGAAGAACAGGTGGATGGTGAACAAAAGGGGTAGAGATACAGGTAGTCCCGTCACTATATTAAGGGGAATGAGAGCATGTTTGACCCGCGTGATCCATATGAACGTTATTGGTGGCATTATGATTCGAGACGACCACTCTCGATGGCTCAAATTATCGCGCTAGGCAGCGTCGATGCAAAGACAACAGCACTGGTGTGGATGATGCTGGAGCACGGAGCATCAATTACGGTAGCCGGTCCAACCGATCCACAGCCGGGAATTGGCAAAACTACCACGCTCAACTCCCTGCTCCAGTTTGTACCGGAGGGGACGGCGCTAGTTTACATGTCCGGTATGTACGAGGATTTTGCGTTCACGCGACTGCCGGATATCGATCCTGATAATACTTACGCACTATGCAACGAGGTAAGCAATCACCTGCCTATTTACATGTGGGGGCGCGTGGCCCGGCGCTATTTGAGCTTGCCCGCCCAGGGGTATCACATAGCTACAAGCGTACATGCTGATACTATAGACGATGTAATTCATCTGTACCAGCGCGACCTGCGTCTAGGTGCCGAAGATGTACGCCGCCTGGGGCTGGTGGTGAATATTGGACTGGTGGGGCGCGTGTACCCGCTGCGCCGCCGCTGGCTTAGCACATACTTCCTGCAATCCGACGCCGATCCCAGGCGGCCTGATAAAGTTACCCCTGTTCCACTTTCGCTGTGGAACGCATTTGATGACACCTTTGAACATGCAGATCAGTCCATCCTGGACAACCTGGCATGCTGGGCGGGCATCCCACCTGGTGAGTTTGCAATAGCACTCCAGCAGCGCATGGATTGCCTGGAAGAGATATCACAGGGACAAGGGATTGATATGCAACGCATGTTCCAGGCAATCCATGATTTACGTACGCGCAGCAGAAAGTCCTCAGATTGAAACAAGAGAATTTTTCTCCTGACAAGGTTGTTCAAGTATAGAGAAGAAAGGAGGCAGCCATGCTGAATCTGAAGCAAGTAACGCAGATAGCAAGCGAAGGACGCTGGCCACGCATCTGTGATGAACGTCAATAACAATCGAAGAAGAGGAGCATACTCGTTATGAGTTATTCTGTAGCCATGCTCAGCGTCCACACGTCCCCGCTGGATACACCGGGTCGTACAAGAGATGCTGGCGGCATGAATGTGTATATACATGAACTAGCACGCGAACTGGGCCATTCCCAGACTACAATCGATATCTTCACTCGTCAAACAAACGAATATACGCCCCACATCGTTCAGCTGAGCCCCCACGTGCGGGTAATCCATATCAAAGCCGGTCCCACAGCCTCTATTGACAAGCGTGATCTCTATCAGTACTTGCCTGCTTTCGCACAAGGTATTGACGAATTTCGCATGGATGAGGGGATAGAGTACGACGTACTACATAGTCATTACTGGCTTTCGGGCGTAGCTACCATGCAGCTTGCGCAATACTGGGACATCCCCCATGTGACTATGTTCCACACACTGGGGTATTTGAAACAGCTCGCAAATCCCAACGAAACGGAATCTCCATTGCGCCTGGAGATGGAGTGCCGGCTGATTCAACAAGCTGACCGCATTATTGCCTCCACCAACGATGAGCGCCTGCAGATGATACGGCATTGTGGGGCCACACCAGGCAAGGTACAAGTCGTCCCTTGCGGTGTCGATCTCAAACGATTTGTGCCAAATGACCAACAACAAGCGCGGGAAAAGCTTGGATTAAAGCGTCATCAACCGGTGTTGTTATTTGTGGGCAGGCTTGACCCCTTTAAAGGTCCCGACTTTCTGCTACGCACAGCGGCAATGATGAAGAAACAGGCACAGGTGATCATTGTTGGTGGCAAGCCAGCCGGCGATAAAGAGGTGCAACAACTGTGCGAACTGGCAGCCCAATTAAAAATCAGCAAACGTGTACTTTTTATGGGCGCGAGACCACAGCAAGAATTGCCGGTGATTTATAGCGCCGCTGATGTGACTGTAATTCCTTCTTATCATGAGAGTTTCGGGCTTGCCGCCGTAGAGTCCCTGGCCTGCGGTACACCGGTGGTAGCTACGCGCGCGGGCGGACTCATGACGGTGGTTCGCCATGGTGAGACAGGCTACCTGGTGCCACATTGCCCAGGTTTTTTTGCCGAGCGATTAGATACGCTGCTGGAAAATCCCGCTATCCTCGAGCACATGCGCCTGGCGGCACGCCCCTCTGTACTCCAGTTTAGCTGGAAGCATGTTGCAAATCAGGTGTACGATGTCTACCAGGATGCAATAAGCGAGGCCAGGTGCCTGGTGGCGCAGTAATGTTCTCGCGCTGAGAGAAACAGTAATTGGTAAGTTCTTTCGCCTTCGATTGAATAATGAGGATGATATTTGCCAGGGTAGAGAATACCGGCATAACACCCAGCAACGTCTTCCCATGGATATCACAATGTCCTCACAAAGCGTTTTTTCGGTCAAATAGGCAGGATTAGGGCTACCAATATTGCTCAAAAGGGTGGACATTCACAATTCGATATGGTATAATCAATCCAACTAGAGACAGAGAATGAGATCTAAGCTAACGAGGTTAGTTGCTTATGGACTCGGTTTCATCAACATCACGGGTTGCATCACTGACTTTGTCAGTCGCAAATCAGGATGATACATAGACAATAAGACTGGGGACGGTTTGCCCTGGTTTTTTTTTATCCATTGCCAGATTTATACACACGCAATTGCCGGGCTCATCGATTTTTCTTCATTCTTTGGGCCAACTCTCTGAGCATTCACTGGATACGAGTGCACAGTGTTCTTACGAAAGGAGGAAAGAAGAGTTCCCATCGAGCTAACGGCGCGTCTAAAGGTGGACTTACAGGTGCGCGACAAAGGAGACGACGCACCTACTTGCGTATGTAGAAGAAACAAACGAAAAGTGGCCGCGGAGTGGTTGCTTGATTTTAAGGAGAGTACCGACAGTGAATTCAAGTATGATCAATAAGATCGCCAAAGCTAAGCGTTACGCGGAAGAACCCGAACGTATTCAGTTTACTCGCTTCGAAGCGACGTTCCGGGGAGAGAATGACGTCCATACCACAACTTACGATAACGGTGAATGGCGCTGTACCTGTCATTTCTTCCATGACTGGGGTGACTGCAGCCATACGATGGCGATGCAGCGAGTATTGGGCGTGACTATTCCAGCGGCGCATCGCCACGGAATTCCTGCTGGTTTGGGCACTGGCCCCCTGTTGCACTAACCCGGGCTTCCGATATCTGGCTTGCTTTGAGGTCGTTGCTGCCTCTACGAAAGCCACTCGTGAGGATACATAAAAGAAGCGCTGATTCTACAAGAACTAATCAGCGCTTCTCTCATTTTTGGTGACTATCTGGGACCACTCTAACCTTATAGAGGATGGCAAACCAAACTTCCCTCTAAACCTGTTTCGCTTATCCGCCTATCGCCGGTACAAAATGTAGTCCAATAATGACTGCGAACATGATAATTGCCAGGATCGCGATATAAATGAGGTCTTTACGCACATAACCGTAGTGCTCTGCTGTGATGAGTGATACGGACGAACGCTGCGCCTTCTGTGCAGCCTGGCGGCGAGCAGCGAGTCGTTCCGAGGCACTTGCATTGTGCGTGGCAATAGCCTTTGTACTCTCATCCTCATTCACGGAAGTTGGTGCAGCGACTGTTTTTGCACCCTTGCTCTCATTCACGGAGGCTGGGGATGTAGCTGCCGGTGTCGTTACTCCAGCGTTTGCCGGTTCCGGGCTACTTTCCACCTCAACTTCTTTTCCCGCTGAAGTTTGACGTACAAGTTCAACGCTCTTCTGCGCTCTTGGTTTGTTGCGCTGCGCTGTATTGCGCGAATGTGCCGTCTTCTTAGGCATTGTTACATACTCCCCGCCCGGCGGACCTCTAAAATTATTTCAGGCTTTTCGGGCTTGTTCTTGAACTGGTATTTGCTACACCTGTCTGTAAAGTTCCTAACGGAACTACACCTCAGAATGTCTCTGCAAATTGTAGCAGACTTGTAGCTGCATGCATACACTATGTTGATCTATCAGGGCTATTATGGCTTTTATGATACCATAGAGCATCGTTTCTGGCAACCAATTATACTCTGATTGCAGGGCTATTCCTTAGAAAGTCTCTTTCATTGTCTTCCCTGTACGTAGTGACACGGCGCTTTAAAAGTTGAGCAAAGCAGGGATCCAAGGGGCTGCCGCCCCTTGGCGGGGTGTCCCCACCTTTTCCCCTTTTCCAGGGGTAGGAGGGGAAGAAGACGACTTTTAAATAACCCTGCTCTGATCGGCGAGAAGGATATGGAAGCTATACGAAAGATGGAGACGATTGCACGCCATTTGACAACGCTATGACTCTGTGCTAACCTTTACGTGGCACGAAAGGGCACACCAGCCAGCACACATAAAAATGTAGATAGGCATAACATGCGTAGACTAGCCCACGCGGCTAGTCATTTTTCTATTCGATACAGTAATAATCAGGTATATCTCAGGAGCAGAAATCATGGCAAGAATGGTCGTCGCAATGAGCGGCGGCGTGGATAGTTCGGTAGCTGCCGCACTACTCAAGGAACAGGGCCACGAGGTGATTGGCATGATGCTACGTCTGTGGTCAGAACCGGGCGTGATCGAAGACGATGGCGTTGAACGCGTGGTGCAAAATAAATGCTGCTCCCTCGAGTCGGTCGATGATGCGAGACGCGTTGCGCGTAAGCTCGACATTCCCTTTTATCTTATAAACGTTGAGCAAGAATTCAAGGAAAACGTGGTTGATTTCTTTTACCAGGAATACGTTGCAGGCCGCACACCAAACCCGTGCCTGGTCTGTAACCGCCATATACGTTTTACCGTGCTGCTCAAACGCGCCCTGGCGCTCGACGCCGATTACCTGGCAACGGGCCATTACGTGCGTGTCGATACTGACCCGCTTACAGGCAAACGCAGGCTAAGGCGCGGGCTTGATCCAGCCAAGGACCAGTCCTATGTGCTGCATGTACTTAATCAGCAGCAGCTAGCCCACGCCTGCTTTCCTCTGGGATCGTACACTAAGCCACAGGTGCGGGCGATGGCAGCGGAACGAGGTTTGACCGTTGCAACCAAGGCTGAGAGCCAGGAAATCTGCTTCGTCGCGCAAAACGATTATCGCGGCTTCATTGATCGCTACGCAGCGTCCCTACCGGAGAGAGAGCCTGTTGGGGCCGGTGTGACAGCGCAGGCCAATGGCACAATCCAGATTCCCAGGCCCGGACCGATCTTAGATCCAAGCGGGAAGTCCCTCGGTCGTCACCGGGGACTGGCCTACTACACTATCGGGCAGCGCAAAGGACTGGGCATAACTTCCCCGGAACCGCTGCACGTAATCAAGATCGATGCCGAAGAGAATGCCTTGATCGTAGGCCCTGCGGAGGCACTCGAGAAGACAAGCTGCACCGCCGGCAAGATGCGTTATATCAGCGGCGAAATTCCAACAGAACCATTTAAGGCCATGGTACGCATACGCTACAAGGCACCTGAACAAGAAGCACTGGTAACACCCTTGGAAAGGAATCGTGTACAAGTGACGTTTTCACGCCCGCAGCGTGCCATTACTCCTGGACAGGCGGCCGTCTTCTACGGCGGCGAGGGGGGTGATGAAGTGTTGTGTGGAGGACTAATTGAGGCATGACAGACCAGGCACATATTAGAAATTTCTGCATTATCGCCCATATAGACCACGGTAAGTCCACGCTCGCTGACCGGCTGCTGGAATACACAGGAACTGTATCCAAGCGTGAGTTGATGGAGCAGACTCTCGACCAGATGGAGTTGGAGCGCGAGAAAGGTATTACTATCAAAGCGCAAGCCGTGCGCATGCTCTACACCGCGCTCGATGGCGAACAGTACGAGCTGAACCTGATTGACACTCCTGGTCACGTCGATTTCACCTACGAGGTGTCACGCAGCCTGGCAGCCTGTGAAGGTGCTCTGCTGGTGATTGATGCTACGCAGGGCGTTGAGGCGCAAACGCTCGCTAATCTCTACCTGGCGCTTGAAGCTGATCTGAATATAATACCCGTTATCAATAAGATCGATCTGCCGAGCGCTGATCCTGAGCGTGTCTTACAGGAGGTCGAGGAAGTGATCGGCTTACCCAAAGATGAAGCCATCCTGGCATCGGCAAAAGAGGGCATCGGCACCCAGGAAATTCTGGAGGCCATTATCAAGCGCGTTCCACCGCCAAAAGGCAATCTGCACCAGCCGCTACGCGCCCTGGTCTTTGATTCTCATTATGACTCATACAAAGGGGTCATTGCTTATGTACGTATCGTCGACGGCGAATTGCATGAAGGCGAACGCATTGCTATGATGGCTACGGGTAGCACTACCGAGATACTCGAAGCAGGGTACTTCCAACCTCGCTTGATTTCCAGTGGCACACTTAGCGCCGGAGAGGTGGGGTATATTGCGACGGGCTTTAAGAACGTGAAAGATAGCCGCGTGGGAGATACGGTTACCACCCCTAATGCGCTCGGCCAGGTCGAGGCACTGCCAGGCTACAAACCCGCTAAACCAATGGTCTTCGCGGGTATCTATCCAGTTGAGGGCAACGAATATCCCTTGCTGCGTGATGCACTGGATCGATTGCAGTTGAATGATGCCTCGCTCTTCTACGAGCCGGAGACCTCAAACGCCCTGGGATTTGGTTTCCGCTGTGGTTTCCTGGGCCTTTTGCACATGGAAATTATCCAGGAACGCATTGAGCGTGAATATAACCTGGATATACTGGCAACCGCGCCAAGTGTGGAATACTACGTCACCAAAACCAACGACGCGGTGTTGAAAGTCGATAACCCTTCAGAGGTACCCGACGCGGGCGAAATTGAGAAGATTGAAGAACCCTGGATGGATATTTCTATCTTCGCTCCCAGTCGCTACATTGGAACCATCATGGACCTTGTGACAACGCGGCGCGGCGCTTTCAAGGAGGTGAAATATATCGAAGCCGAGAGAGTGTTACTCACCTACACCATACCTCTTGCCGAAATGATCACCGATTTCTATGACCAGCTTAAATCACGCACTCAAGGCTACGCCTCGCTCGATTACAGCTTCGCTGGCTATCAGGAGGCCGACCTGGTAAAATTGGACATCCTCGTCAATGGGGTTCCTGTGGACGCTCTGTCGTTGATTGCGCATCGCGACAAGGCCTATGCACAAGGACGCACTCTGGTGGAGAGGTTGCGCAGGCTGATCCCGCGCCAACTCTTTGAAGTGCCCATCCAGGCGGCTATCGGCTCGCGCGTCATTGCCCGCGAGACGGTCAAAGCGATGCGCAAGGACGTGCTCGCTAAATGCTATGGCGGGGACGTTACGCGCAAGCGCAAGCTGCTCGAGAAGCAAAAAGAGGGCAAGAAGCGCTTGAAGATGGTAGGTAACGTGGAGATACCGCAAGAGGCATTCATGGCAATACTCTCGTTAGAGCACTGAGCGTAGGGACGGGGCGGTGTAAGGAGGTGTGGGGACCATTGTGGTCGTCCTGCGACCCTGATATTATCATAATGGAAAAAGAAAATAAATACCCGCCAAAAAGCAGTAGGCCTGGACAGTGCTTGTCCAGGCCCTCTGTGTTTTCTTCTGCACAACTCCCGTGGCACGTTCAACCGAGTTACATTACTCTTAGTAAGGGCAACAAGTTTTGCAAAAGCCCTCGTAATTCCTCTGTATACCCCTGCCAACCTGCAGCGAAAGCCGCTGTAAAGACCGGCTAATCTACAATATGAGTTAGACGGGTAGATCAGGTACTGGCCAGTAGGCCCAGAGGCTCGGTATGCCCGCCTTCACGGGCCCTACTTGTCAATTTGAAATACCATCCCTAAAAGGCGTATTGGTTTCTTCATTGGCATAATGTTCTCCTTTCGGAATACCAATGCGAGTCCTCTCGCCAGATGCCAGGGTCTCTTTGTTTCCCTGGGGGTTCCCCTTTCGGGAACAATTAAATCATACCACGATGTTTCATTAAAGTCAAGGCCAACGCCCGTTCCAAATCGCCTATTGCTCGTGAGGCAGTGTCTGAGCAATCTTATATAATGTCCTGGTCCAGTACTGGACGGTCCACAGGAGTGCCGGTGGTGGTAGTGTAGTCACCTGTCGCCGTGGTACCGGTACGTGGATTAGATTCGTCCCCCATGCTAGCATTTTGACGGTCAGTAGTCTTTCCCTGAGCAGCCGCACTGCCACTATGGAAGAGATAGCATAAACTTCGGAAAATCGTTGAAGTGCGAGAAAAGGCTATAAACCTGGTGAAGTGGCGCATTCACCGTTACTGATGTATGATGCTCCGCCCAATTCTGTGCCATACTATTTCCTTCCTTTCGGCTTTACAGTTCTCGTGATTTCAGAAAATTGAGATCAACCCGACGGGTTAATGCTCAAAGTACTTTGTGTAAAGTTTGCTTTGTTCCATGCCTTTCGTAGCAAAGACATATACAGAATACCATAGTATATGAGGTAAATCAACTATTTAAACACTTCAATAAGGCGTATTTATGATTTCTAATACTATTCTAATAATATAGAATTGCAGAGATTTCAATTATTTATTTTGATTCTGAAATATGGGATTCTTAACGGAGTGCCAGCAAGTGGCGAACCATCCAGCAGAATATCGGGTGACTACCCCACAAGAGATCGGGTAATTGCCCTATTCCTATTCACTTGCATATACTCTTATAGTATAGGATAGAATACCTTGTAGGTGCGGTTTTCAGCATTGCAGCATGGGCCTCCAGTCAGTGTATGAGTTTGTGCTGCAAGAGCAACAACGAGACGAACCACATGAACTGATATTTTTATTTGAGAGGTAGTAATGCGATGAGTAGCAATCGATTTAAGACTATGGGAGTCATATTGGCTGTATTAGCGCTTGGTAGTATTTTGCTGGTGGCTTGTACACGCCCGGGTACCGTTTCCACCGGAGGAGGAAGCACCGCAACCAGTACGCCGAGCGGAGGAACTGGCGGAGGCGGGGGAAGTAACTGTGCAAATGGAACAGTGCAAACCGGAGCCTCAACTTTTGAGCAGCCATGCGTCAATGTGGCCAAAGGCGCAAGTCTAAAGGTTGTCCCCGCCGTCACATCGCTCCACATTTTGACAAATGGTTCGTGGGTTAACGGCAACCAACAACTGGCCAAAGAGCCTGGAGCGCCAGGCCTTACCAATGTGAATCTTTCAAGTACTCCTATCGAGATCGGACCATTTAATACCGCCGGCACATTTCACATTTTGTGCACCGTTCATCCGGGCATGAATCTGACAGTCAACGTAAAGTAACGCATAAGAGAAGTGATAGAGCCGTAACAGCATCGAGTGAGAAACTACTAGATGTCACAGTCCTATCAAGTTGAGGCTATATAGCCTGGTGGTACTTCATGCCGCTGAAATAGGAATGTGGTACCCCCATTTTTGGATTTTCGAGTGTCTGCTGTATGATAGACGTTGAAAAGATTAGCCAGGTTGGAACTGGTGTCGTTACTCGATGTAACCAATTAGCCTTGGGCAACGTATTGAGTAATGAAAGCAGGTTTGTAGGGGAAGCGCGATAAATAACTCTGGTAGTGTATTTGCCGTATGGTTGTTTGTATAGATTGTCTCGTCAAAATCGTAGTCAAACCTTTGAAATAATGAGGTAAAACAATTATGGCAGCTGCGCCTGACAAACTTGAAACCAAACTTAATCGCGCATTAGAGCTGGTCGGTGGCTCTATTGACCCTGAAATTGCCGAATCATACTCCTCGCTTGAGGAGCGAATTCTGGCCCAGGCACTCGAAAACGTGGAGTTGGCTGAGCGCCGTTTGCGCGAGATTCAAAAGCTCGTGGGCGATCTCACCGAGGTCGTGGTCTAGTCATTATGCGATTCGCTAAGGCAATGAGCTGCTTCTCATTCTGCATAGGGAAGCTTTACGCTCTAACTTCGAATGACCATAGCGATTAGTTGCGATTGCATATGTAAACCTACCCCTCCTCCTTGATTAATCTCCACCTTGTTCAGTCAAGAGCGATAGCCTTCCAATCAACCAGCTTATCAAAGTAATGTAACGCTGTGGGATCATTATCAGCAGCCCAGCCATCCGGATGTACCAGTATGTGGCGATGCAGGTACAGCAGGGCAATCAACCACTTGCGCTTGCCCGTTCCATCCGGGCCGCGTAATAACTCGGCTTCTGCCTGCTCCAACAACAGGGTGACGATAGTCAGTTGGGCCATGCGCTCAACAAGTCCACGCATTGGTAGTTGAGCGCTCTCCGAGTCGAGTGTTGCCAGTTCCTGCAAGCGTTCTGCCAGCTGCTTCACAAATACCTGCACCTGCTGTGCTTCTGGGACAACCTCTGGCTGCTGGAATGATTGCAAGCGTTGATGCAACATACCAAATAGCGCCGCCGCCGCGCCTTCTCTCTCGATAGCTCGTGCCACATCGAGTACGATGACGTTACTAGAACCCTCCCAGATTACATTCACGATGGAGTCACGCAACAAGCGAGGATTCACCCAATCCTCTACGTAGCCATTGCCACCGTGCATCTCCAATGCTTCCAGGGTCACATATTCGCCACGTTTGGGGATGTAATATTTGCAGAGCGGGGTTAGAATACGCAGCAGGCGACGATCTTCCTCAGCGCCATGACGATCCACGCGTTCGAGGACTGCCGCGGTCTCAAAGGCCAGGGCAGCACAGCCCTCAACCTCGATCAACAGGTCTACCAGTTGCCGGCGCATGAGGGGATGTCCTGCTAATATTCGCCCAAAGGCTACGCGGCCCCGCGTATAAACTAACGCTTCAAGGAAGCTGCGGCGCATAGCAGCAAGCGAACCGATGGCGGCCCAGATGCGTGTGAGATTGATCATCTCCGTCATCTGCACAAAACCACGGTCTAACCCACCCACCAGGTATGCTTGTGTTCCATGCAGCCTCACCTCGCCGGTTGCCAGCGAGCGCGTGCCGAGCTTGTCTTTGAGACGATTGATGCTATAAGCGTTGCGCGTACCATCTTCCAGCGTTTTAGGCACGAGAAACAATCCAAGGCCACGAGTACCGGCAGGAGCTCCTTCGGGGCGGGCAAGCGTCAGAATCAGCTCGGCGGAGACATTGGAACAGAACCACTTTTCTCCCCACAGTTCCCACTCCGGCTGCAAGCCTGCTTGCACATGAGAGCGTGCTTTCGCTATTGTAGCGGTCAGGCCGACATCTGATCCACCTTGTTTTTCCTTTAAAAACAGCGCACCCTGCCCCAGTCCGGCCATCGTGAGCGCGGTTAGCGAGGGTAAAAAGCGCTGCTTAAGCGGTTCACTTGCATAGCGTTCCAGCACGCGAGCCAGCGCATCGGTCATCGATACGGGACAGAACACACCAGATTCGGCCTGCATACCCAGGTAGCCGAGCGCAAATTTTACCGGTTGGGGCACGCGACCCCGCCAGCCCAGTGCTCCTTCTCGATGACAGCAGGCGGCAATAGCGAAGTCTTGATAGGCGATACGTTCCAGTTCGTGATAGGCGGGATGAAAGACGACTTCATCAACCCGCTGGCCCCTTTTATCGTACTGCACAAGTACAGGACCCTGGCGATTGGCAATTTCTGCCAATTCATCCATTTTCTGCGATGCTACAGCACCCATTTCAGTCAGTATGCCCTGCGCCCGTTCATAGTCCTCTGCCGAGAGGTGCCGCCTCAAGAGAAACGACAAGTCAGGATCAGCGCTATAGTAGTTGATTCCACTGGTATCAGGCATGAGATTAGCCGGTTCTAACATGGTTTGTCTTGCAACCAATCCTTTCTTGTCGAGTTCTGCGTGTATAATTATGAGAGCCCTATAGCTACGACGAACGTAGCCCAAAATCTATTGTAGCATATTCATTCCGCAGGGGATTATATAAGATGCGAGCGGTGCTGATAATCAATCCAACTTCCGGCATATCAACGGTAACTGATAAACCTATGTCCCCAGAGGAAACTGAAAGCGCCATCTTAACAGGCTTGCGTACATATGGTATTGAACCGGAACTCTATCATACAACGCCGGAAGATACAGGGCAGGGACTGGCAACACGAGCAGCGGCTGCACATGCCGAACTGGTGATTGCTGCTGGTGGAGATGGTACGATTCACGCCGTCGCCAGTGGATTGATCGGTACACAAAGCACAATGGGCATTATTCCAACAGGTACTATGAATAATCTAGCGCATAGCTTGAACATCCCGGATACAATTCCAGCGGCCTGTATAGCCATGGCTACAGGTGAGACACGCTTAATAGACGTTGGGAAGATCAATGAACACTTCTTCCTTGAGGTGGCAGGCATAGGACTGGAGGCCGCGCTCTTTCCTGCCGCCGAGGAGGTCAAAAGTCCTGGGCTGCTTTCAACCTTACACGGCGTCATAAGCGGAGTGAGAACGCTACTCAGCTTCAAGCCAACAAGACTCAGGATCAGCTTCGACGAACGCCAGCGACGTCCTTATGAAGCTATACAGGTAACGATTTGCAATGCTCCATTCTATGGCATACACTTTCAAGTCGCTTCCAACGTGTTGATGGATGACGGGCTACTGGATGTAATCATCTACAGAAATTTCAGTAAACTCGAATATATTCGACATGCTATCTCTATCAGCCAGGGGAGGCGCCTGTACCAGCCAAAGATCAGGCACAGGCGCGCCAAATTACTGCACATCAACGCCGACCAGGCTATGGAAATTCATGCCGATGGCGAACCCCTTGGCTACACGCCAGCAAAAATAACCATTGTGCCCGCCGCATTACATGTACGTGTGCCGGGAGTTTCTGCACCTGGACTACACCATGACGAGAAAGCAGCGGCTAAGAGTATGCCAGCACAAATCAGCAGTGGGAATCAATAAATCCAAGGGAGGAGCGAATCATGGGAGCTCACTGGCCCAGCGACGTGATGGCGGGCTATATCTATGGCGGCCTCTGGTTTGGTAGTCTCATGACGCTTTACCTGCGCATCAAGGCATGGATACACCCTCCCGCCGGTGAATCACCAGAAGTGATGAAACCGTTGAAGCAACCTGGAGAAGAGGAATAAGTAGTTGTATAGAGCGGGCCCCCGGCACGCCAGGGTTCCGCTCAATGCAAACAACATCTAATCCTGCTGGCGCACTACCGCCTCAAAATGCCCGCTAATGGCTATTTGCGGTCCTCCAGGGCTAACTGCTTTGCCAAGTGAATGCTCGATCGATTGAATGCCAGGTGTATTGCACACACTCCCCGGCTGCTGATGCGTCATCGTACATATAGCCGCTGTCAGGTAGTTGGCGCTGCCAAGAATATCTTTCGACACCGTTGAGTTCGAGTCAGCCAGGTGATTAGCAATATCTTGCTGGGATAGTGCTTGTGAACTGGGATCTTGCGGATTGATTCTGAGCACAGCAGGATCGTAGCTTGCGCCTGAGAGTATATACCTATTCCCAATATCAATGAATGGAATGCTCCCAGCATTAGAAGAAGTTGTATAGGGCGGAGCATCATAGGTATTCAAGAGATTCTGTTGAGCTGCAGTGGGCGTTTGCAATGGATTTTGCTGCTGATCTTCAGTTTCGACCGGCACGAAATCAATATACTTGCTGGTATAAAACGAACCACCATACTGACCAGTATAGAAGGTGAAGGTTGAAGTGCTAGGAAACGAATCTGTGCTCGACGAGGTCGTCTGATACAGCTTGCTAAAGGTGCCAAAGCGACTGAGCGCTACCACCATCGACCAGCGCTCTGCTGCACAGTACGGACAATACTCCGCGCCAATATAGAGGAACTCCGGCTTGCCGGTTGGTCCAGTTGACACCGGTGGTGATCCATTCACAGCTTTGAGGGGATTTGTTACTCCACCTGTTCCCACGGCGGCCAAAACGTTCGGATCGACCTGGGTGACCTGCTTGAACACCTGTGAGATAGCCGGCGTGGGGGTTGCACTTGTGCTTCCTGGTGACTGGACACGCGAGATGACCACGAATGCCACGATAATGACTGCGATCAGTGCCACTATGCCACCTATCCATAGCCACTGCCTCTGGCTCGATTTGCGCTGCATCGGGCCTCTGCTGCGTGCCTGTGCTTGCGCTGCCGGGGTTCGATTATTTTGACTGCCGCCGAGTCGTTGCTGTCGCTGTTGGCGCTGCTTTTCACGTCGCTGCGCCGCCGACGGCGTCTTCTGTTTTGTTTTTGCCATATGATCGCTTCCTCGTTGTTTAAGTGAGATGAGTGCAATTTGAGACTATTTCCCTGTAACCTAAGTGAGGTCAAGAGTAATTGTAACATAACCTGTCATCCTTTTACCTTTACAATTTTTAGTTCTCAGCAAGCTAAAAATTTTGCTTGACAAAGGACCAACCCGTAGGGTACAATCTTACCGCTGCAACAAAGCCGCATTACACGAGCCTCGTTCGTCTAGTGGTCTAGGACACCGCCCCTTCAAGGCGAAGATCACGGGTTCGAATCCCGTACGAGGTACTATTTTCTCAGAGAAGCCTGGCACACCCGTTTTTTTACAAGTATTTGGGATGCCAGGCTTCTCTGCTACCGGCAACGTGTTTTGAATGTTAGGCGGGAGACCCGATGGGTCAAGCCCCTCGGTGCGAACGTAAGGGGTCAAGGCAACGACAAGGCTCGCCTCTCCTCTGCGCCAGAGCGGCCACCACGCCCGTGTATAGTAGGGGCGGGGCTTGCCCCCGCCCTTCGGTGGGGCGGGGCAATCTCGTGAAACGCTTACGTTCGCCCCTCTGGGCTTGCCCCCGCCAGAAAGGAAGGTGTCTTATGATTAGCGTAGAAGAAGCGCTCGAACGCATACTTGCTGAAATAGTACCGCTCACAGTCACCCAGGTGCCGCTGCCTGAGGCGCTCGGCCTGGTTCTGGCAGAGGACGTGATCGCGCAAGAGGATATGCCCCCTTTCGCTAATTCTGCTATGGATGGCTACGCTTTACTCAGCCAGGATAGTCAGCCACGCGATGGGCAGCCCCCGCGCCTGCCTATCACAGGCGAAGTCGCAGCGGGCTACGTAGCCGATCACGCGCTGGAACCTGGTACGGCCATGCGTATTATGACCGGCGCTCCTGTACCACCTGGAGCCGATACGGTGATACAGGTTGAGTTGACACGTTCCGAGGGGCCTGAGTGGGTGGAGATCCTGCAAGCGGTCCCTCCCGGAAACAACATCCGCCCTGCGGGAGAGGACATGCACCGTGGCCAAGCAGTCCTGGTACATGGAACGGAGATTGGGCCATGGGAAATTGGCGTGCTGGCAACGCTGGGTTGGGCAAAAGTACCGGTAATACGCCGTCCCCAGGTAGCAATACTGGGGACAGGCGACGAAGTGATCGATGTGGATGAGCCACTGAAGCCGGGGAAGATCCGCAACAGCAACAGCTATCTCCTGGAAGCAGCAGTGCGACGGGCAGGCGCAGCACCATGGCGCCTGGGCATTGCGCGCGATACAGTGGAAAGCCTGCGAGAGAAATTCACCGAAGCGATTCAGGCTGATCTCATCATCACTTCCGGCGGGGTTTCCGTGGGTGATTTTGACCTGGTGAAGAACATCATGACCGAACAGGGAGAGATTAACTTCTGGCGCATCAATATGCGGCCTGGTAAACCGGTTGCTTTCGGTCATATCGGCAGCGTGCCTTTGCTGGGGCTTCCGGGTAATCCTGTCTCGGCTGCTGTGACTTTCGAGCTATTTGGCCGTCCTGTGATACGCAAGATGCTGGGCAATACGCGCCTCTTGCGCCCGCAGGTTGATGTCGTGGTCGAAGACGGGGTGAGCGACCGTGTACAGCGCCGCCATTATGTACGAGCCCGCGTGGAGTGGCGTGATGGCCGCTACGTGGCTCACACCACGGGGAATCAAGGCTCCAACATCCTGACATCATTGCTTAACGCCAATGCGCTGCTCATCGTACCAGAAGGCGGTGTACAGGTTCATCCAGGAGAAACGACCAAGGCCATCATGCTAGATTGGCCAGAGGTCTAATACACTAGCGCATCCCACCCGCTTGCGCATAGACCCTGTTGTCTAAATTGAAATGGCCCCTTGATTGCGCAGGCTGAGGCGGCGAAGAGGCAACTACCCAACCACCACCAAGGACAAAAGTGGCGCCATTCCCCCCATTACCCCACTGTGAGTGGGTTTCGATAGGCGGAGGTGAAGAGAAATGACTGGCACTTCCCGTTGCCGGCATAACAGCAGCCGGTGCTTGCGAGAGAGAAGCTGAAAGCCCGGGGTTAGTATAAATATTGCCCACACGGGCATTTACAAAGTCTCGTGCGCCGGGAGATGGGTCATTCAACGGCCCAGATGCAGGCGTAGAGATAGTTACCAGGCCAAGGGCGAACAACTCACCGGCTACCTGGCACACCAGTTCGCTCGGCATTACTAATGCCTGGCAAGCCATCTGCAAAGTAGTCTGACCATCGGCCCGCGTAAAGAGTCGCCACTGTTCTGGCGTAAGCTGTATCCGTGGATTCCGCTCACGGAGGGCAGACAGGTCCGTTGGCGTCAGTACCATTTGTGGCTGCAAAAACGAGGTATCAATACGCATTGGGGCTACAGGTTTAGTTGCTTGCTGTGGTGGTGTAAGCGTCGTCGTGGGGAATGACAATAGATCCGTATTTCTAACCAACTCGGGCCCAGCAACTTCGGACGAGAATAAGGCCGGTGCAGGCGGGGCGTTATCCCTGGGATCGTCAAAGAACTGTGAAGCATCATGTAACGTCGGAGGATCGGGAATTGTCTTCCTGGGTTTTGGCTGTGCCTGTACGCCAGTCGAAGATGTGCCGGCACTGATAGGTTGAGAGGCAGGTACTTCCGATAGTTGCTGTAGCAGGGACACGGCAGAAAGGGCAATCAGGAGACGGTCAGCAGGAGGTTGCAACTCTTCCTCAAAATAGACATCGCCTGTTGACCACGCGAGCAGTACTTGTAATACCCGCGAGACCTCTCCCGCAGCCCAGGCGTAGAGGCTTTCCTGATTCACATAGCCAAGATCAATTAAGGTGATAGCTGTGCGAGTTTCACTATATTGAGATGGGCCAAGCGAGTAAGCGACTTCCTGCGAAGCTTGCTGAGAAATAACCCTGGCTTGTAGTAGCCGCTCCCCCAGAGTATTAGCCGGTCGCACGGGACCGATACACATCAACTGGCCCTGTCGAAAAGAGAGTTCTACCCATCTCTCTTCCTGCTTGACGATGAGTAATCCTGTTTTTGCATGGGTCTCAATTCGCCGCAAGACGCTCGACAGGCTGAACTGTTCCAACGAACCTATAAGTGACACTATAATTCACCGCCGTCCAAGAACGGCTCTTGACACTCGCATATGTTCCACTCCCCCGTCCTAACGACTACATATACCAGCGCAAGAGACCACTACAAACACCGCGACACAAATTAAAACGATCCTAAAGGATTCTACTTTCATCAATCACACGGAGGGAGAGGGATTCGAACCCCCGGGGCGGTTAACCCAGCTGTTTTCAAGACAGCCGCAATAGTCCACTCTGCCATCCCTCCGACAAAAGTGTAACACATATTCGCCAGGTTTGGAAAGAGGATGAGAAAAAATGTCGATAACCACGGCCGTTATAGACCTGTGTTTAAGGCATGCCGCAGCATGTTGCTGTCCCTGCTGGCTACTCCAGACTATGGGGACAAGCAAGACACAGCCATATACGGCCGTAGGACTTTTGGGATAATAACCGAACCATCAGCCTGTTGGTAAGACTCCAGGATTGCCGCCATCGTGCGGCCAACAGCCAGCCCCGATGCATTCAGCGTATGCGGATAGTCCGAGCGGCTGCCACCGGCAGGCCGATATTTTATAGTAGCCCGCCTGGACTGGAAAGTCTCGCAGTTACTGACCGACGAAATCTCAATATAACGTCTCTGGGCGGGCATCCATACCTCCAGGTCAAGCGTTTTGGCTGATGCAAAAGGCAGGTTGGCAGCGCATAAAGCTACGACACGATACGGTAGCTCCAACCGCTGCAAGACAGCTTCTGCATGTGCCAGCATCTGGTCGAGCGCGGCATACGAGTCCTGCGGCTCTACCAACTGGAAGAGTTCCACTTTGTTGAACTGGTGCAGGCGCAACAAGCCACGAGTCTGGCGCGAAGCAGAACCGACCTCGCGTCGAAAAGCGGTCGTCCATGCAACATAGCGCAGGGGAAGCGTACCCTTTGGTATGATCGAATCGCCATGCAAACCTACCAGCGGCACTTCGGCCGTAGGATTGAGGTACAGTTCATCTTCAGTACATACATACACCTGGTCCTCAAACTTCGGCAGTTGCCCGGCTCCTTGCATGATTGAGCGTTTCACAAGATAGGGCGGCATGATCTCTGTATAGCCATACTCGCGTGTATGCAGATCAAGCATGAAAGAGATCAAGGCGCGTTCCAGTCGTGCTCCATTGCCTTTGAGCACGATAAAGCGACTGCCGCCGATCTTTATGCCTGCATCAAAGTCGGTAAGATTCAGGCGTTCACTAAGGTCCCAATGTGCTAGTGGCTCAAAATGAAAGCTAAGCGGCTCACCCCAGCGCCTGAGCTCGCGATCACCGCCATCGCTCTCACCTTCGTGAACGCTGGGATGAGGAATATTCGGTACCGCCAGTAGAAGAGGTTGTAAGCGTGTGTCAATATCATTGATCTGGATCTCGAGCCGGCGAATATCACGCGCCACCGCCTTAATCTGCTTGTTCAGGGTCGCACGCTTATCTTCGGGAGCAGTTCGCACCTTTTCATTCAGGTTTTTCAGCTCGACATATAAGCCATCACAGCGCGTGACAAGGCCACGGCGCTGCTCGGCCAGGCGCAATATTTCATCGATGCTTTGTGGATCACGCCGGCGGCGCAACCCCTCAAGCACCACCTCGGGATGTTGGCGTATAAAATCAAGGCTTAGCATGGCCTTAGTATAGCATAGCTCAGGGGCTTGTTTTACCCTTCTAAAGCAACTTACAATAGAAAAAACTGTTTCATCAGCTCTTTTTGATCGAAAGGAAAATACATCAAGGGCTGGGAGGGATGTACGCTGTTGAATAGCTCAATGCAACTCCTCTGCTCCACCGGGACTTTTAGTCGCTATCCAGATCTCACAGATTACCGGCCTATCCTGATTTACGGGCCAGGGCTTGAGGTAGATGGTTTTGAATTGATGTTTTACCCGGACTGGACGCCAGAAGTCGAGCAAATTGCCTCAGCAGTAGGCAAATCCGGCTTGCATTTTCCAGCAATCCATGCTGAGAAAGGTATCGGGCCTGCCCTGGTGAGTGCGCAAGCGCAAGAACGAGAACAAGGCTGGCAATGGATGGAAGCAAGCTGCCGCTTGGGAAGCCTGCTGGGAGCTAACATACTGGTATTTCACCTGTGGGGTCTGCCAGGCTCAGACGAGCAGATCGAGCAAAACCTGCAAACTCTAGAGGGTTGCCTCGGTCTAACAGAAAGGTACGGTCTAGAGCTAGCGGTTGAAACTATCCCCAGCAGGCGAGCTGACCCACTGCGTAATGTACGTAGAGCAATCGAGCAGGATACTCGCTGCGTGGTGGCGCTGGATACAGAATTTCTGGCATTGCACAATCAACTGGAAGAAGCGCTGCATGCGGACTGGTTATGGCAGGAAAACCGCGTGCGCCATATACACATCAAAGATTATGCCGCTGGCACGTACTCGACTGACAATTATCGTCGCTACCTGCACCCTGGCGAAGGTCGCATCGATTTTATGCAGTTCTTCACCGCTCTCAAGCAGCGTAGTTTTAGTGGATACATCAGCCTGGAGGCTTCCGTTGTTAACCGGGATGGAACGCGCGATATGCAGCGCCTCAAGAGGAGTTTGACTATGCTCAGGCAATTATGCACCACCCATGAACTCTAATTCCTGACGAAAAATTTGCATATTAGGTGTAAATGAGATACACTATGCTATGGTTGCTCGGGAGCAAAATGCATGATTACGGTTATAAAGCTGAATCCGCTCGGCGAAGCGAAAGTCCAGTACAAGGGAGAAGTTGCTGAACATCTACCTCACAGGGTAATCATTAAGGCTTATTGGCAACAACCAGCGAAAGACCTTGGCTACACACGTTTTGAGCCAGGAGACCGCTTTACAGAGTACTACTATACTGACCGGTGGTTTAACATTTTCGACATTGCGACCCCCAGCGGTACACGTAAAGGCTGGTACTGCAACGTTGCTGAACCGGCGCGTATTTACGATGATCACATCGAGCAAGTTGACCTGCTGCTTGATATCTGGGTTGATCCGAAAGGTACACCTCTTGTATTAGATGAAGATGAGTTCAATGCTGATACCACACTCAATGACGAGCAGCGCAGAGGCGCACAGCAGGCTCTGCATGAGCTTTTACAAATGATCGCTGCGCGCATCGAACCGTTTTCGGACAGTTCTCAAGCAGAAGAAAAGAGTGTGTGAATTGCCCGCATAAAGCCAATTTATAGAGTGTGTTGATACGACACTGTGTTGGAGCCACAGAAGACTCTGGAAGGACAAATCTTGATGGAGAAAAAAGGCGCCAGGCTGTTCCAGCTGGAAACCGAGACCTTTGAGCACAGCTGGAACGTTGTGGAGCATGAAGTCTTAGAATCTCGCAGACAACTTCGCCAGAAAGTAAACGAGCTTATACGTCTCGTGGATGGTTCTACGCTAACCACCGGGGAAATGCAGCAGCATTTGCTCTCCGGTGTAGCAAAATTTGGCTCCCAGCTGGCTATGCAGCTTGTGCGTTCGCTTCATCGCGACGACCCTCTTGAACGCCAGTCCGTCGTCTGGCTACTGACATTGCTCAACGACGCTGAAACAATTACGCTGCTCCGGCACATGTCGGACAACAAGCGCCTCCCTCGCCCCATACGGCTGTCGGCCTCACTGGCACTGGCAGGTATGGGCATAACAGCGCAGACGATAGATGATCACAGGCGCGCTCGCCTTCATGCCATAAGTTAGCACTTTTATAGTGAGCTATTTGTCCACTTTGCCCCAGGCTGACATGAAAAGCCCGATGGCACAAAAGTCTGGTGACTGCATATCGATGATTGCCTGCTGGGCGAGTTCGTCATATCGTTCTGGTGAAATAACGCCTACGCCGACCATGAAGGACCGGAGCAAATGCACAGCAATCATAATATTTTCATATGAGGCGGCGTATGCTTCGGAGGGCGTGTCAGCAGACCAGTCGATCATATAGGCCTGCTGGTGAATATCCTGGAACCCCGCGCCGCGCAGGAAACGCCCTAACATTGCCATCGTGCCGGAGTACCGGCCTTCGGGGAAAAAACTTCGTCCAGCCTTACGGGCAGCATTTGCGCCGGTGATGACGAGCTGCTCGAACGCTGCACTGTTGGTGATCCCCATATCATCGGCCTCGGTTAACCGCAGCATTCCTCCCGGCCGCAAAATGCGCTTGCACTCCTGGATCAACCCAGGCCAATCTTTTGGAGAAAGGACACCCGCGAGCATGCGAGCATTCACGAAATCGAAGGAGTCATCGTCGAATTCGAGCGGCTTCAGGATGTTCATAGTATTAAATGCAGCGTTGTGCAATCTCTGCACTTGCGCTTGAGCACGTGCGTAGCTGGTCATCGCCTGGCTGATATCAACACCGACTACCTCAATTTTGGGGTATGCAAAAGCCACGTCAAGCACCCAGCCTCCAGGTCCGCATGCAAGATCAAGGACTCGCTGGACCGCCGAGAGATCCACTTCCTCGGGAAATAAGCCCCCCATATACCTTGTGACAATTCGATGCTGTTTCGTCAAGCGAACCATTTCTGTCCCGCTTTCCGGGTCAAATATATAGGTATCTTCTCTGGGCGGCGGCTCAGTTGGCATAACTCACCTCTTCTGGAATACTGCTTAACTACCATACTTTAAGTAGAGCTATTATAGCCTACTGCTCTTTATACCACACCGGTTAATATGGATCAACAATCCACCCCTCCATCATGTCACAATCAACAGGTATCCCATATCCCCTATCCCGTTGCGAATACACCCGCCCTGCCTGCACAGCACACAAAACAGCATCCAGCTGATCCCCCATCTGGTCTTCTACAAACATCTCAGTCATTCGTTCACGTAGCTCAATCCTAAACCCATAGCACTCCTCTATCACACTCGAGCGCAAACCATAAACAATCTCACTCCGTGCTACGGCCCGATCCTTCGTCTGTTTATCTCGTTCATCGCTCTTATAACTACGCCTGCCAATCAACTTGCGTGCCACCAGAGCAGGATAGCCCTCCAACACGATTCTGCTCCCATCCGTCGGGTGACAGGGCAGGATACTCACATTCGATTTCAGTAGCCGGGTTGCCCCCTCAAAAAACATCTTGCCCACCGGGACACGATGCAGCATCATAGGACTACGAGCGCCTGCCAGCACGTCTGTCGCTCTCAGATGCTGTTTATCACCAACTGGCCTGCTTTCTTGGTAAACCTTCAGCGTCTCCTCAAACTTCATCTTGCCTATTGATGCTATAACCTGCATGTAGCCCTCCCATGTTTGAGGCCAGCCAAGATTCGTGATCAGCTTTCGAGGTAGACCAAAGGGAAAATCGAGAGCTGCCAGCCAGGGTCCATCCGAACGCAGCAATGCCTCAAAATCGTCGAAACTGGTCAGTCTCAGGCAATCATTTACGCTTAAGAGGTCCTTTTGCAGCTCGCACACTGCGCAGGTGATAGTTTTTTTGCGACTGGGAGCGCTGGTAAAGTCGAGGCCGTAGATTTTCATTTTCCCTCGTCAAGCCGATCTAATGGAGATTATACATACGTCATGTTACTGCCGCCAGGCGCTAGTAAAGCGTCATAGCTGGGCAATGACACCTTTACTGATCGCGCGCAGGGTAGCGTAGACGCCTTTACCGGCCGAGGCAATAGCTTCAAAGCTGGGTGCGCGGCGACGATTGAGGTAGCGCTCGAGCACATGGACGGGCAGGGCAGAGGACATATCGCGTTTATTCCACTGTATGACGAGGGGGAAGTGTGATAGGTCTTTGCCCAGCCGGCGCAAGTTCATCTCGAGTTCGGAGATGCTCTGCACGTTCTCTTCAAATTTCTCGGCCTGCGAATCCACGACGAAGACAATGCCATCTGCGCCGTTCAGCACAGCCAGGCGAGTACGCTCGTAGAGAATCTGGCCCGGCACAGTATAGAGATGAAACCTGGTTCTGAAACCGTGAACGGTCCCTAGATCCAGGGGCAGGAAGTCGAAAAACAGTGTACGCTCGGTTTCGGTGGCGATACTCAGCATCTCACCACGGGCAGATGGATTGATACTCCTAAATACGTATTGCAGGTTGGTCGTTTTCCCACAATATCCGATACCATAATAGACGATCTTACAATGTATCTCGTGAGAAGCAATATTGATAAGTGCCATGTTCAAGACACTCCTAATCGCGGAAAAGCAGGTCAATGGTATCCTCAACCGAGGAGCGGAATTGGATATTGAGCACCGAGGATTTTTGACTGCTAGTATCTGCTCGCACTCGCTCTAACGTGCGGCCCAGTTCTTCTGAGGTCTTTTTCGAAAGGACTTTGACCAGGCCAATATGTGTGAGTTTGTCAAAGACGATGACCAGTAGCCATTGTTCCTCGACCATCGTCGTATAGATATTCTCATGCACACCCTGCTGGAAAATCGTGCGAAAATCTTTCTCGCCCAGCAGCTCGGCCACATGACGCGAAGAGGAGAACGCGCCGGCAAGTAAGGCCCCAAGCGAGGTCGCATTACGCTTTGTAGTCGTTCCTTGAGTGGAAATAACCTGGCCACTCTTGTCAATCAACATGACGGAAGTGGCACTGGTATCATTCATAAGCTTAGTTAATGTGCTGGAGATAATATCAAGTTCGCGATCTGAGATAATAAGATTAGTAAGTTGTTCCATGTACGCGCCGCCCTCTGTGCAGACGTTCAGCTAAAATGATAACTACACGTGCCGGGTATGAATAATCTTAAGCCGTTGGATACGACACTGTGCGTCAACCGGGTTATCCAACCGCAAGGAGTCTATATTATGCTATGTCGAGAGCTTCAAGAATTTCATTTCGAATCGCCTTGACCATGCGCCGCACATTGGCAATACTGGCGGCATTGTCAAATAGCGTGACCACCAGGGCATAGTCTCCAAGAGGATCAATGCTTACTAACCCACGCTCATACTCCATAAGCGCCCCAACTACGCCACCCCGTGAAATTTCACGCCCCAGGGCTTCAGCAGTATTCAAGCCGGTTGTCATATACGCGCCCACAGCCTCTATATCTTCTTTGCCATCACGTGACAATCCCTCGATTAATAAGCCGTCACGTCCCACGAGGACAGCCAGCTTTACCCCTGGTATCGTCAAAAAGCGCCCCAGGGTTTGCTTTAGATCAACCATTCCTTGCCTCCGTACACAACGGGTCGCACCGCTCTTGAGTTTCCTGGACTCTCGCTATTCTACCCGATGCAGGCGAGTGTTGCAACCAGATGGGACATCTTGGCTAATAGCAATCTACTCACTTGCTTTTTACACCGTAGTAATTTGGAGCTTCCTTCGTAATCATGACATCATGCGGGTGGCTTTCGCGCAGGCCTGCGCCGGTTATGCGCACAAAGCGCGTCTTTTGCTGCATTTCCGGGATAGTAGCACAGCCGGCATATCCCATCGACTGGCGCAGCCCTCCGACCAACTGGTGAATCAAGGGTCCTAGCATACCTTTGTATGGGACACGCGCCTCAATGCCCTCGGCAATCAGACCCGACTCCTCGATGGTATCACCCTGGAAGTGTCGATCCTTACTATAGCTGCGCTGCTTCATGGCGGCGATCGATCCCATGCCCCTATAGTCTTTGAAGCGCTCCCCTTGCGAGATGATGAGCTCACCGGGACTTTCATCGACCCCTGCCAGTAAGCTGCCCAACATAACGCTATCCGCACCCGCTGCGATGGCTTTGGCGATATCGCCCGAATACTGGATGCCTCCATCGCCGACGACCGGAACATTGTATTGTTTGGCAACACGAGCACAATCATAGATAGCTGTAATTTGAGGCATGCCAATGCCCGCTATGACCCGTGTTGTACAAATGGCTCCCGCGCCAATTCCTACCTTGACTGCATCAACACCAGCCTGGATAAGCGCCTCGGTGGCCTCTGCCGTCACGACGTTACCGGCCATCAATTGCACTTGCTTTCCAAAACGACTTTTTACACGTGCTACCATTTCGATCACCATATGCGAGTGAGCATGCGAAGTATCGATTACCAGCACATCAACGCCTTCTTCGATCAATGCAGCGCAGCGGGCGTCGGTATCTGAACCCACGCCCACGGCGGCGCCCACACGCAAGCGACCGTACTCATCCTTGGCAGCATTCGGATACAGGATTTTCTTCTGTATATCCTTCATAGTAATCAAGCCTTTGAGCATACCATGCTCATCGACCACCGGCAGCTTTTCAATTTTGTAGCGGTGCAGGCTATCGCGAGCCTGTTCTAAGGTTGTGCCCACGGGCACAGTTATCAGGTGATCGCGCGTCATCAGTTCAGCGATAGGGCGGTCAAAGCTGGTTTCGAAGCGAATATCGCGGTTAGTGAGGATGCCCACGAGCTTACCGTTTTCGGTGATAGGGATACCGGAGATGTGGAAATGCTGCATGGCGGCCAGTGCTTCACTCAGCGGCGCCGTCGGCTCCATCGTTATGGGATCGGTGATCATACCCGATTCGGAACGCTTTACCTTATCGACTTCCTGGGCCTGTTCCTCGCTCGACAAATTCCGATGAATAATACCGATGCCACCCTCGCGAGCTAAGGCAATAGCTAAACGTGCCTCCGTGACAGTATCCATAGCCGCACTCAAAATAGGAATATTAATGTTGATCGCACGCGTCAAACGTGTCTGCGTAGAAGCATCACGTGGAAGTACCGACGAAGCAGCGGGTAAAATCAACACGTCGTCGAACGTGAGACCCTCGAGGGCAAATTTGTCTTCAAACGTGCCATTGTTATGCGCTTGAGCCGGGGACATGATGGCGACAACCTCCTCTCCTTACGTTTAGTAAAACGCCCAGCTTACACTTTTGCGTGTGCTGGGTCTTCCACCCGGATAATACGATGACTAGCTTGCACATCACTGTCGAGTAACGGTGGTGTGTTATGAATATTTCCTAATACTGTAGCACCCCCAGACCGGAAGCGTCAAATCGTTTCAGGCAAATTTTAATCCCACAGCGCTATAAAAGAGTGTTATAGTTGAAAGATCGGAGAGATTAGCATTTTACAATCCGGAGTAAAAACTATGCAAGAACAAGGATGCCCTTGACATGCCATGTCGATTAACTGGCATGCCAAGGACATCCTTTGTAAAGGGCTCAGTATCAGCTCATAGTCGACGTGCGCGGCTTCCTACAAAGAGGTTGTACAGTAGCACGATCAACGCTACAATCAGTAGCAAATGGATCAAGCCGCTTGATACATGCAAGGCAACGAATCCAATTAGCCACAAAACCACAAGAATGACTACTATAGCCCAAAGAATACCTGCCATAGTTTCTTTCACCTCCCTAATGCTATCTAGATGATCCTCTCGATGGAGCTCAAATCTCCTTTTTTAGAGCATGTAAGATCCACCGTCTAAGATTGTCACGAATCATAGCTTAAACAAGTTTCATCCGTAAAACAAACTCGCAGGCGATTTCATACTTGTCATCTTGAAGGAATTGCTATACTGTATAGATGGAACCTTCAAATCACATACTTATTTTCTTAAGGAGATTAGCCCATGTCTGCTGATATGCAGACGACCCACATGGCGAACGAGCTGGTGCAGGGTGTACAGGCACAAGATGATGACGCCATTGTCGTTGATAACTTCACAAAAAGTTACGGCTCCAATCGAGTCGTTGATCATTTAACATTTACGGTACACCAGGGAGAGGTCTTCGCATTGCTAGGACCTAATGGCGCAGGCAAGACGACAACCATTGAAACACTCGAAGGTTACCGTACCCCCGACCAGGGCAATTTGCGCGTGCTGGGGCTTGATCCCATCCGCAATGCGCAGGTGCTCAAATCACAGATTGGTGTGATGTTGCAACAGGACGGCCTCTATCCGGGTCTAACCGCCCACGAGGTCTTGCATCTCTTCGCACGCTACTACAGGCAGCCACAGGATATTGCTAGCTTGCTTGAGCGCGTTGGCCTGGGTTCAGCAGCCAAAACACGCTGTCGCAGGCTCTCCGGCGGTCAGAAACGCCGCCTTGCCCTGGCTGTTGCGCTGGTGGGCAACCCTGCGCTGGTCTTTTTGGACGAACCGACTTCCGCTATGGATCCACAAGCGCGACTGGCAACCTGGGAAATCATCCGTGACTTGAAAAGCACCGGGGTTACCGTCTTATTGACCACGCACTTAATGGACGAAGCTGAGCGGCTGGCGGATCGTGTAGCCATTATCGATCACGGGCGGCTGATTGGGCTCGATACGCCAACAGGCCTGACCGGGGTACAGAACGCAACCGTCGTACGTTTCGTAGCACCCGCCGGGCTCGATTGCACGCAACTGGCAGCGCTGCCATCAGCACTCAAGGCCGAGGAGATTCGCCCTGGCAGCTATTTGATTGAGACAGATACGGCCCCGGTGCTTGTAGCAGCATTGACGGCCTGGTTACGCGACCAGCAAATCACGCTCACCGAACTGCGCGTTGGACACGGCTCTCTCGAAGACCTCTTCCTACGCCTGACGGGAGCAGAGATAAGAGATTGAAATAACAACACACACTCTACAGCAACAAAGACAGGACGAAAAAGCAGCATCTTTCGGCCGCCAGGTATTGGCACAGGCACAGGTCGAGTTGCTCATGACCCTGCGGCGTGGCGAGAGCGTACTGAT
>Ga0137383_10000075_pt1 | contig 36082 bp, 35 predicted proteins | sample SagtaG_19_FD_104817 | JGI IMG/M metagenome (GOLD analysis project Ga0137383, IMG submission 104817) | Vadose zone soil microbial communities from Sagehorn Ranch, Mendocino, California, USA - Sage2_R_40_16 metaG | ecosystem: Environmental > Terrestrial > Soil > Vadose zone | place: USA... | reverse complement strand
GGCCCGAGCTGCGGCGCGGACAGCATGCCCTTGTACACGATGGTCCGGGCGGACAGGCTGGCGAAGTACACCCCGGCCTCGTGTTCGGCGCGCTTGCGCAGGCAGAACGCCATCCGCTCCAATTCCATGCCTTGCTGGCCCTGAGCTCCTGTGATGAACATCTGTAGCACGTCGGGCAGGACCGCCCGCGCGCCGTCACCGCAGGCGGTGATGTCGAACGGGACCTCGCGCCAGCCGAGGATGGTCAGCCCTTCCGCGGCGGCCAGCCGGGCCAGGGCGGGTGTCACCAGGTGCCGTTCGGCGGAGAAGAAGGCCATGCCCGCCGCGTAGGCGCCGGCTTCGGGCAGCTCGAAGCCGCACGAGGCGCGGAAGAACTCGTCGGGGATCTGGGTCAAGATGCCCGCCCCGTCCCCGGTCCCCGGGTCGCCGCCCTGGGCGCCCCGGTGTTCAAGGTTGCACAGCACCCGCAGTGCCCTGGCCACCACATCGTGACCGCCACGTCCGGACAGGTCCGCGACGAAACCGACGCCGCACGCGTCGTGCTCGAACCGGGGGTCGTAAAGGCCAGCAGCCGCCATGGGCTCTCCTGTCGTCTCTCCAAAAACGCCACTTCAGTGCGCTCGGGACGACACTGGCCCAGTTAGACAGACACTGTTACACAGACATTACATCACCGGAAGAATCCTCTACCAGCGCTCGTTTTACCTGCGCGCGAGCCGGCGGCCGACGCCCGGGTCTGGTCAGGTACATGCCCAGCACGGCAAGGACAAAAACGACGATATCGCCGAGCGCACCGTAACGCATGCCGAGGGCGTGCGGCAACGGGCCGACGCGCAGCGACTCCACCCAGAAGCCGCCGGCCGCGTACCCGGCCGCGCACAACATGAACGCCCGCTCGCCGCTGAGCGCGAACCGCCCGGCCGCCCAGATCACCGCGAAGCCCAGCGCGACCTCCCACAGCGACTGGTACAGGAAGGCAGGCTGGAAGGTGGCGTAGTTCTCGTAACCGGGCACCCGGTGCTCGGGTGAGATCCGCACCGCCCACCACCACGTGGAGGGGGGGCCGTAGAACTGCTGCGCCCACCAGTTACCCAGGCCGCCGACGGCCAGGCCGAACGCGAGCGCGGGCGCGGCCGCGCCCGCCACCGGGCCCAGCCGGACGCCTGCACGGCGGCAGGCGATCCACGCGCCGGCCGCGCCGAGCGCCACCGCGCCGGGTACGCCGATGGCGGCGACCCCGATCGTGGCGGCATGCCAGAGCCGGTACGCGTGGCCGAAGTGGTGCCTGGCCTCCAGCAGGATGGTGTGCGCCAGCGCCCCGGCCAGGCCGAACGGGATGGCCCAGGCGGCCACGTCGAGGATGATCCCTGGCTCTGCCACCCCCTGGGCCACCCCCTGGGCCACCCCCCGGCCGCCGGAACGCCGGTACCTGCGGCTGGCCACCGCGACCGCGACGATGATGCCCGCGATGACGCACAGCGCGTAGGCCCGGACCGAGAGCGGCCCTAGGCGCCAGGCCGCGTGGCCGGGGCTCGGGATCGACGCGAGCGGCATCTTCCGGAGACTACCGGTTGTTTCTGTGGACTCCCGCAGAAAGTTCGGTCGTGAGCTCGGCGACGGCTGATATGCCCTGCTGGTCGTCGTCGGCGTCCAGCAGACGCCGGACGAAGGCGGAGCCGACGATCACGCCGTCCGCGAACCCGGCCACCTGGGCCGCCTGGGCGCCGTTGCTGACGCCGAGGCCGACCGCCACGGGCAGGCCTGTGTGCTCGCGGATCCGCTTGACCAGGCCGGACGCGTCGCCGCTGACCGCATCCCTGGTGCCGGTGATGCCCATCAGCGAGGCGGCGTAGACAAAGCCGCGGCAGGCCCGGGTGATGGTGGCTATCCGCTGGTCGGTGGAACTGGGCGCGACAAGGAACACCCGGTCTAGGTTGTGCTCGTCGGAGGCGTCCAGCCAGGCGCCCGCCTCTTCCACGGTGAGGTCCGGCGTGATCAGCCCCGAACCGCCCGCCGCGGCCAGGTCCCGGGCGAAGGCGCGCACTCCGTACCGGTCGACCGGGTTCCAGTAGGTCATGACCAGGACCGGCACGCCCGCCGCCGCGATCGCCTCGACGGTGCGGAGCGTGTCCGCGACCCGGGTCCCGGCGGCCAGCGCGCGGTGCACCGCCTCGGCGATCACCGGGCCGTCCATCAGCGGGTCGGAATAGGGCAGGCCGACCTCGATGACGTCGGCCCCGGCCTGCGCCATGGCCCGGGCGGCCCCGATGGCGCCGCGGACGGTGGGGAAACCGGCCGGCAGATAGCCGACCAGGGCCGCGCGGTTGCCGGCGCTCGCCTTGCCGAAGGCCACCGATACGGCGCTCACACCTACACCGCGAACCATTTCGAGGCGGTGTCCACGTCCTTGTCACCGCGGCCGGACAGGTTGACCACGATCAGCCCGGCGGGGCCGAGTTCGCGGCCGACGTCGAGCGCGCCGGCCAGCGCGTGCGCGGATTCGATGGCCGGGATGATGCCCTCGGTCCGGCACAGCACGGCGAACGCGTTCATCGCCTCCGCGTCGGTCACCGCACGGTACTCGGCCCGGCCCGTTTCCATCAGCCAGACGTGCTCCGGGCCCACGCCCGGGTAATCCAGGCCGGCCGAGATGGAATGGGTGCCGAGCGTCTGGCCCTCGTCGTCCTGCAGCACGAAGGTCCGCATGCCGTGCAGCACGCCCTGGGACCCGCCGGTGAGCGTGGCCGCGTGCCGCCCGGTGTCCAGGCCGTCGCCACCCGCCTCGCAGCCGATCAGGCGTACCTGCGCGTCCGGGATGAAGGCGTGGAACACGCCGATGGCGTTGGAACCACCGCCGACGCAGGCCATCACCGCGTCCGGCAGCCGGCCGGTGGCCTCGAGCACCTGCTCGCGGGCCTCCAGTCCGATCACCCGCTGGAAGTCCCTGACCATCATCGGGAACGGGTGCGGGCCGCCGACCGAACCGATGCAGTAGTGCGTGTGCCCGACCGACCTCACCCAGTCGCGGAAGGCCTCGTTCATGGCGTCCTTGAGCGTCCGGGTGCCGGTGGTGACCGGGATGACCTCGGCGCCGAGCATTCGCATCCGCGACACGTTCAGGGCCTGCCTGCGGGTGTCCTCCTCGCCCATGTAGACGGCGCAGTCCAGGCCGAGCAGCGCGCAGGCGGTCGCGGTGGCCACGCCGTGCTGGCCGGCCCCGGTCTCCGCGATCACCCGCGTCTTGCCCATCCGCCTGGCCAGCAGCACCTGGCCGAGCACGTTATTGATCTTGTGCGACCCGGTGTGGGTGAGATCCTCGCGTTTGAGCAGCACCGTGCAGCCGCCGGCCTGCTGGCCGAACCTTTCCGCGCGGTACAGCAACGTGGGCCGGCCCGCGTAGCCGCGCAGCAGCCCGTCGAGTTCGGCCCGGAAGGCCTGGTCCCTGCGCGCCTGCTCGTAGGCGGCGGTCAGCTCGTCCAGCGCCGCCATCAGCGCCTCGGGTGCGAACCGGCCGCCGTAGGCGACGCCGGGAGCCTCGCCGGCCCCGCCCACCTCGGCCACCCCGACCGCGCCGACCACAAAGTGCCCGTCGGCGTCAGGAACGGGGGCGATGTCGGGCTCGGCGGGACGGGCGGGCAGGGCCGACTGGGCGAGGGCGGTGGCCGTGTCGTTCAACCGCGTTCTCCTCGCAGCGCGGGATGTGAGCCCGCGGTCACCAGGTCGGCGACGGCGCAGCGCGGGTCCTTCTCGGTGACCAGGCTCTCGCCGACCAGCACGGCGTCCGCGCCGGACGCGGCGTAGGCGAGCAGGTCGCGCGGCCCGCGGACGCCGGACTCGGCGACCTTGACGATGCCCTCCGGGATCCGCCCGGCCATCCGGCCGAAGATCCCGCGGTCCACCTTGAGCGTGGCCAGGTTGCGCGCGTTGACGCCGATGACGGTGGCGCCCGCGTCGAGCGCCCGGTCGAGCTCGGGCTCGGCGTGCACTTCCACCAGCGGCAGCAGGCCGATCGAGACGGCCCGCTCGACCAGCGAGACCAGCGCGCTCTGCTCGAGCGCGGCCACGATCAGCAGCACCACGTCCGCGCCGTGCGCACGCGCTTCCCACAGCTGGTAGGAGCTGACCACGAAGTCCTTGCGCAGCAACGGCACCTGCACGGCCCGGCGCACCGCGTCCAGGTCCTCCAGGCTGCCGCCGAAGCGCCGCGGCTCGGTCAGCACGCTGATCACCTTGGCGCCGCCGGCCTCGTAGTCCGCGGCCAGCCCGGCCGGGTCGACGATGGCCGCCATCTTCCCCCGTGACGGGCTGGCCCGTTTGACCTCGGCGATCACGCTGACGCCTTCCGCCTTCAGCGCGGCCATCGCGTCCCGAGGTGACGGCGCCTGTCGCGCCATCTCCTTCAGGTGGTCAAGCGAGACGTGCCGCTGCCGTTCGGCGAGATCGGCACGCACGCCGTCTAGGATCTCGTCGAGCACACTCACGCGGTTCGCTCGTCCCCTCACATCGGAACTGTTGCGCCACCGATCGTAGCCCGGCCACCCGCGAGCCCCGGTGACTGCCCCCCTCAAATCGCGCTCGTGTCCCCTTTGTCAGGGGTCGATCGCGTAACCTGCGCCGCGGGCCGTCCTGATCACGCCGGAGTTCGGGTCCGCTCCGATTTTGGCCCGGAGCTGGGCGATATACACGTCCGCGGCCCGTTCCCCGGACGCCGGGCGGCCCGCGGCGGCGAGCAGCTGGCGGCGGGACAGGACGCGTCCCCGATGGTCGAGCAGGGCCGCCAGGATGGCGAACTCGGTCGCGGTCAGCTTCACTGGCTGGCCGTCCGCCACCGCGCAGCGGCCCGGGCCGTCGAGCCGGAGCCCCCGGGCGGCCCGTTCGGCAGATTCAGTGTCCGCGGCCGGCCACGGCGCCGGCTCGGCCAGCACGTCGCGGACCATGGCGACCAGATGGCGCGGGCCGAAGGGCCGGGCCAGCCAGCGCCGCGGGCCCGCGGGCCCGCCGCGGGCCAGGCCGCGCGGCCGGGGGCCCTGCGGGCCGGCCACCAGGAAGATGACCGGGGTCCGCAGCGCGCGGCGGATGCGCCTGGGGTCCAGGCCGGGCATAGTCAGGTCGAGCACGGCCGCGGCGGCCGGGCCGCCCGTCAGCTCGGCCAGTGCCTGCTCCGGCGTGGTCACCAGCCGCACCCGCAGCCCGTCCCGGCGCAGGTAGCGAGCCGACATCTCGGCGACCTCGGGCTCGTGCTCGGCCAGCAGGATCGAGCGGGAGCCCACCCTAGCTGCGGGTGCCGTCATCGACCGTCGGGTCGACATCGCGGCTCAGCGACTCCCACATGCTCGCACTGTCATTCGGGGGGACGACCCCCCGAAGCCCCCCGCGACCGGGGGGACCCATCCCCCCGGACCCCCCTTGGAACCGGGCGGACATGACCGGCCAGCGCGGCCCCCGCCAGACGGTGGCCAGTCCCGCCAGCACGATCGCGACCGCTCCGGCCAGGGCCGCCGCGCGCCAGGGCGCCCCGGCCAGGATGGCCCGTCCCGGTCCGGCGATGACGATCTCGTGGACCGCGCCGCCGGAAGACCCGCCGCTCGTCGTCGAGCCGCCCAGCGGGCCGTCCAGCGCACTGGCGCGTGCCGCGGCGAGTACGGTGGAGGCCCGCAGCCCGGCCATCACGGCCGCCGCCGCGCCCGCACCGAGCACGGCCAGCAGGACGCCGACGGCGCGCCTGACCACCGACCTGGTGGCGATCACCGCCGCCAGGCAGGCCAGCGCGGCCAGCGCGAGCGCGCTGGCCAGCGGGACGAGTTGCTGCCCGGTGACCGTGATGTCCTGCGCGGGCAGCGGCCTGGGCGGGGTGAAGATGGCGTGCGCCCAGGCCTGGCGGACGGCGAGCACGACCAGTCCGGCGCCGGCCGCGCCGGCCAGCAGCACCAGCGTAAATTCTCTACGCATCCTTGATCAGCACGTCCGCGTCGAAGCAGGTCCGGTCGCCGGTGTGGCAGGCAGCGCCGACCTGGTCGACCTTGACCACCAGGGCGTCGCCATCGCAGTCCAGCGCCACCGACTTGACCCACTGGTAGTGCCCGGACGTGTCGCCCTTGACCCAGTACTCCTGGCGGCTGCGCGACCAGTAGGTGCACCGGCCCGTGGTGAGGGTGCGATGCAGCGCCTCGTCGTCCATCCAGCCGAGCATCAGCACCTCGCCGGTGTCGTGTTGCTGGGCGATGGCCGCGACCAGGCCGGACGCGTCCCGCTTCAGCCGTGCCGCGATGGCAGGGTCAAGCATCGTTCTCCTCATTTCGCCGTGACTGCAGCCAGGGTAGCAATGACGCCTACGATCAGCAGGGTGAGCTACTCCCGGGAAGAACGACTCGCGCTGTGCGCACTGCTCGACAAGACTGGCCCGGACGCGCCGACGCTGTGCGAGGGGTGGACCACCGGCGACCTCGCCGCGCACCTGGTGCTGCGCGAGCGCCGGCCGGACGCCGCGGCCGGCGTGATGGGTGGCCCGCTGGCCGGATACACGGCCCGCGTGCAGCAGCGGATCAGGGCGCGGACCCCGTTCCCCGACCTGGTGCGGATCATCAGGTCGGGCCCGCCGCTGCTCTCGGTGATGGCGCTTCCCGGCATGGACGAGCGCGCCAACGCGGTGGAGTTCTTCGTCCATCACGAGGACGTGCGGCGCGGCGCGGACGGCTGGGAGCCGCGCGAGCTCAGCAGCGGCGAATCGGACATGCTCTGGCACCGGCTGCGGATGGCGCGGTTCATGCTCCGCAAGGCGCCGGTCGGCGTCGAACTGGCCAGGGACGACATCGGTGCCGGTAGATGGGACGAGGTGGGCGCGGACGGCGCCGCCTACCGGATCACGGCGAAGAACGCCACCCCGGCGGTGACCGTCGTCGGCAGTCCGGCCGAGCTCACCATGTGGGTGATGGGCCGCCGGACCGCGGCGCGGGTGCGCATGGACGGAATCCAGGCCGCGGTGACCAAGCTCGCCGAGGTATACGGGACGAACTGGTAGCGGCTAGCCGCCCATCTCCCGCTTGAGCCGGGCCAGGTCGTCGTCCACGTCCTGGGCGGCCGGGCGTGCCCGCGGCGGGTGCGGAGTCGGGGCGGCCTCGACGTCTGCCCGCGGCAGCGGCTTGCTGCGCCGCTGGTAGTCGGGCTCGCGGACCTCGCGCTCGGCCTTCTTGCCCGAGACCTGCCGCCTGGAACTGGCCACCTTGATGGCTACCGCGATCGCGCCGACCACGAGGGCGGCGAGCACCAGGTAGGTCACGGCGTGAATGATGAAGCCGATCACCGAGCCGACGACCAGGAACGCGATCAGTATGCCGGCCCCGATGGCGGCGAGCTTCAACCAGCGCATCCGCCACATCCTCTCTCGACAGGAATCTGTCCCCTCTCGCGATATTACCCGACTTTGGCCAGCCATTCATTACGCTAATGCCATGCAAGCACTCGGCATCGACATCGGCGGTTCCGGCATCAAGGCAGCGCCCGTGGACGTGGCCACGGGCAAGCTGCTCGCCGAACGGCAGAAGATCGCCACCCCGCGCCCGGCGCTGCCGGACGCGGTGGCCGACGTGGTGAAACAGCTCACCACCTCCTTCAGCTGGTCAGGGCCGGTCGGCATCACCTTCCCCGGCGTGGTCACCGACGGCGTGACTAGGACCGCCGCCAACCTGGACCCGGCCTGGATCGGGCTGGACGCGGGCGCGCTGTTCGGCAAGGCCGCGGGCAACCCGGTCCGGGTGCTGAACGACGCCGACGCGGCCGGGGTGGCCGAGATGACGTTCGGCGCGGGGGTGGGCGAGATGGGGACCGTGCTGATGCTGACCTTCGGCACCGGGATCGGCAGCGCGCTGTTCACCCGCGGGGTGCTGGTGCCGAACACCGAGTTCGGGCACGTCGAGATCCACGGTCACGACGCCGAGACGCGCGCGTCCGAGCGGGCCAAGGAACTGCACGACCTGAGCTGGGGCAAGTGGGCCGGCCGGGTCGATGAGTACCTCCAGCACATAGAGGCGCTGCTCTCCCCGCACCTGATCATCGTGGGCGGCGGCATCAGCAAGCAGTCAGAGAAGTGGGTGCCGCGGCTGACCGGGATCCGGGCCCGCATCGTGCCCGCGGCGCTGCTCAACGACGCCGGCATCGTCGGCGCCGCGATGGCCACCTCGACCGGCGCCGCGCCCGACACCTCAGGCGCCACCGGAACCGGCAACTAGTCCCGTACGTTCCCTCATCGTGTCGAAGAGCAGCCGGGACCGGCAGGAGCGTGCCCGGGAGAAGATCGCCCGGGCCCGGGCGGAGGAAGCCCGCCGCAAGCGGCGGCGGCTGTGGCTGGCCTGCACGGGAGCGGCCGTCGTCGTCATCGCCGCGGTGGTCGGCATCACGCTCGCCGTCACCGGCGGCGGCGCCAAGGCCACCGGCGCGCTCTCTCTGGCGCCGCTGAGCACGCTTGGCACCCTCAAGCCCGCGCCGACCCCGGGCGCACCCGGGCCGGAGGCGGGCGTGCCGGTGCCGGCCGCCGCCACGCTCGCTGGTACCGGCACCGCGGTCACCGGCCAGCCCGTGGACGGGATCAGCTGCTCGGCCAGCGAGCAGACCGTGTTCCATATCCACGCCCACCTGACCATCTTCGTGAACGGCTCAGCCCGGCAGATCCCGGCCGCCATCGGCATCCCGGGGGCGCAGGTCCAGTCCACCCCGCAGGGCCCGTTCATCGGCAGCGGGACGTGCTTCTACTGGCTGCACACGCACGCTGCCGACGGCATCGTCCACATCGAGTCCCCGGTCCAGCGGACCTACACCCTGGGCAATTTCTTCGACGAGTGGGGGCAGCCGCTCGGCACCGGCCGGGTCGGCCCGGCCACGGGGCACGTGGTCGCCCTCTACAACGGCCAGGTTTACCAGGGCAACCCGCGGGACATCCCGCTCACCGCGCACGCCCAGATCCAGCTCGAGGTGGGCTCCCCGCTCGTCGCCCCGGAGCAGATAACCTTCCCGTCTGGCCTATGACCGGACCGGGTGGCCGGCGCCGCGCAGGGCGTTCTTGACCTGCCCGATGCGCAGGGTGCCGAAGTGGAACACGCTGGCCGCCAGCACCGCGTCCGCGCCCGCGTCTACGGCCGGCGCGAAGTGGGCGAGCGTGCCCGCGCCGCCGCTGGCGATCACCGGGACGGTCACCACGGCGCGCACCGCCCGGATCAGCTCCAGGTCGAAGCCGGTGGTGGTGCCGTCCGCGTCCATCGAGTTCAGCAGGATCTCGCCCGCGCCGAGTTCGGTGGCCTGCCGGGCCCAGTCCACCGCGTCGATGCCGGTACCCACCCGGCCGCCGTGCGTGGTCACCTCGAAGCAGCCGCTGTGCTCGCCCGGGGCGCGGCGCGCGTCGACGGACAGGACGATGCATTGCGACCCAAACCGCTTGGCCGCCTCGTCAAGCAGTTCCGGCCGGGCGATCGCGGCGGTGTTGAGTGAGACCTTGTCCGCGCCGGCCCGCAGCAGCCGGTCCACGTCCGCCACGCTGCGCACGCCGCCGCCCACGGTGAGCGGGATGAACACCTGCTCGGCGGTGCGCCGCACCACGTCGTACATGGTGTCCCGGCCGCCGCTTGACGCGGTGATGTCCAGGAAGGTGAGTTCGTCCGCTCCCTCGGCGTCGTAGCAGGCGGCCAGCTCCACCGGGTCGCCGGCGTCCCGCAGCTCGCGGAAGTGGACCCCCTTGACCACCCGCCCGCCGTCCACGTCCAGGCAGGGAATGACTCGTACCGCGACCGTCATGACGAGACCTCGGCCAGGGCTTCGGACAGGGTGAACGCGCCCTTGTACAGGGCCGTGCCGACGATCGCGCCCTCCACGCCGAGCGGGACCAGGTCCGCGATCGCGCGCAGGTCGGCCAGGCTCGATACGCCGCCGCTGGCCACCACCGGCGCGGACGTGCGCGCGCAGACGTCGCGGAGCAGCGCCAGGTTCGGACCGCGCAGCATGCCGTCCTTGAGCACGTCGGTGACCACGTACCGGGCGCAGCCCTCGGCGTTCAGCCGGTCCAGCGTCTCGTGCAGCTCCCCGCCCTCGGCTGTCCAGCCGCGGGCGGCCAGCCGGGTGCCCCGGACGTCGAGGCCGACCGCGACCCGCTCGCCGTGCCGGGCGATGACCGAACGCACCCAGTCCGGGTTCTCCAGCGCCGCGGTGCCGATGTTGACCCGGGCGCAGCCGGTGCCGAGCGCGCGGGCCAGCGACTCGTCGTCCCGGATGCCGCCGGACATCTCCACCTGGACGTCGAGGATGCGCACCACGTCGGCGAGCAGGTCCGCGTTCGACCCGCGGCCGAACGCCGCGTCCAGGTCCACCAGGTGGATCCACGAGGCCCCGGCCCGCTGCCAGGCCAGCGCGGCCTCCATCGGGTCGCCGTACTGGCCGCCGCTGCCGGCCACGCCCTGGACGAGCTGGACCGCGTGTCCGTCGGTGACGTCGACGGCGGGAAGAAGCGTCAGCTCGCTCAAAGCGTCTCCAGCCAGTTGGCGAGCAGGGCGGCGCCCGCGTCGCCCGATTTCTCCGGGTGGAACTGGGTCGCGGCCAGCACGCCCTGCTCGGCCGCGGCGGCGAACGGCTCGCCGTGCTCGGCCCAGGTGATCAGCGCGCCGGCCGCGGCGAGCTCGTGCGCGCCCGGCGCGCGCAGCGCGTAGGAGTGCACGAAGTAGAACCGCGTCCCCGGGGAGATCCCGGCGAACAGCGCCGAACCCGGCGGCGGCGTCACCGTGTTCCAGCCCATGTGCGGCAGCACGCCGGCGTCGAGCCGCTCCACCGGGCCCGGCCAGGCCCCGCAGCCGTCCGTCCAGACCCCGTGCTCCACGCCGGCCGCGAACAGCACCTGCATACCCACGCAGATGCCGAGCACCGGGCGCCCCCGCTCGAGCCGCTGCGCGATCAGCTTGTCGCCGCCCACCGCGCGCAGCCCCGCCATGCACGCCGCGAACGCGCCCACGCCGGGGACGGCGAGCCCGTCGCAGTCCAGCGCGGCATCGGGATCAGCGGTCACCTCGACCTGCGCGCCGACCCGCTCGAGCGCGCGCTGCGCCGAGCGCAGATTCCCCGACCCGTAGTCGAGCACGACTATTTTTGGCCCCGCTCGCCTCCGGGCCGCTTTTGAGGTCCCGTCTTCCCTCGTCGCTCCTTCGTCGCTCCTCAGTCCAGACGGGACCGCGGCCCTTTGGCTCGCGGGGGTATTCATGCGAGCACCCCTTTCGTGCTGGGGATGCCGCCGGCCCGCGGGTCCGGTGCCGCGGCCGCGCGCAGCGCCCGGGCGACCGCCTTGAACTGGGCTTCCACGATGTGGTGCGGGTTGCGGCCCTCGATCACCCGCACATGCAGGCAGATCCCCGCGGCAAATGCCAGGGACTCGAAGATGTGCCTGGTCAGCGTGGTGTCGTAGGTACCGATCAGCGGGGCCATGCCGTTCGGCTCGTGGTGCACCACGTAGGGCCGGCCGGACAGGTCCACCGCGGCCTGCACCAGCGTCTCGTCCAGCGGGACCAGCGCGTTGCCGAACCGGGCGATGCCGGACTTGTCGCCAAGCGCTTCCCTGAGCGCCTGGCCGAGGGTGATGGAGGTGTCCTCGACGGTATGGTGCGCGTCGATCTCGACGTCGCCCTTGGCCCGCACGGTCAGGTCGAGGGAGCCGTGCTTGCCCAGCTGGGCCAGCATGTGATCGAAAAACGGCACGCCGGTGCCGACCTCGACCACCCCGATGCCGTCCAGGTCGATTTCCACCATGATCTGCGTCTCGTGGGTGAGCCGCTCCACCCGCGCCACTCGGTTCATGAGATCACCTCGTCTAGGGCCGCACGGAACGCCGCCATCTCCGCGGGCGTCCCCACCGTGACCCGCAGCCAGCGCGGCGGGCCGACCTCCCGGACGAGCACGCCGCGGTCGAGCAGGCCCTGCCAGACCGCGCGCCGTGAGTCGAACTCGCCGAACAGCACGAAGTTCGCGTCGGAGTCCGCCACGGCGAGGCCCCGCTGGCGGAGCCAGGCGACGAGCCCGTCCCGTTCGGCCCGAAGTTTCGTGACGGTGGCCAGCGGCTCGGCGGCCAGCGCGAGCGCGGCCCGCGCCACCGCCTGGGTGACGGCGGACAGGTGGTACGGGAGCCGCACGATGAGCAGCTTCTCGACCACCTCGGGCGCCGCGGCCAGGTACCCGATCCGGGCGCCGGCCATGGCGAACGCCTTGGACATGGTGCGGGTGACCACGAGGCCCGGGTTGCGCGGCAGCAGCGTCAGCGCGCTCGGCGTGCCCTCGCGGGCGAACTCCGCGTACGCCTCGTCGATCACCACCAGGCCCGGCGCCGCGGCACAGACCGCCTCGATCAGCTCCATCGGGGCGGCGGTGCCGGTCGGGTTGTTCGGCGAGGTCAGGAAGACCAGGTCCGGCCGGTGCCGCTCGACCTCGGCGGCCGCCCGTCCCGGGTCCAGGCCGAAGTCCTCGTCGCGGACCGCCGAGACCCAGCCGGTGCAGGTCACCCGGGCGATCAGCGGGTGCATGGAGTAGCCGGGATCGAAGCCGAGCGCCAGCCGGCCCGGCCCGCCGAACGCCTGCAGCAGCTGCTGGATGACCTCGTTGGACCCGTTGGCCGCCCACACCTGGCCGCCGGTCAGCCCGGGCCCGAGGTAGTCGGCCAGGTCCTTGCGCAGCTCGACCGCGTCCCGGTCCGGATACCGGTTCAGGGTGACCGCCGCCTGCGCCACCGCGTCCGCGACCGCCCGGACCAGCCGCGGACTGGGCGGATACGGGTTCTCGTTGGTGTTCAGCCGGACCGGCACGTCGATCTGCGGAGCGCCGTACGGCGTGAGGTCTTTGAGATCATCCCGAACGGGCGGGGACGGGGCCTTGGTCACTGCTGCGCGCCCTTTCCCGGGACCCGCACCCGGACGGCCTGGACGTGGGCGTCCAGGTCCTCGGCGCCGCCGAGCGCGTCGATCAGCGGCGCGGTGGCGGCCAGCGCGCCCCGGTCGCACTCCACCACGTTCACCAGGCGCAGGAAGGGGAACACGGAAAGCCCGCTGGTGTGGCGCGCGGTCCCGCCGGTCGGCAGCACGTGGTTCGAGCCGGCCAGGTAGTCCCCGAGCGAGACCGGCGAGTACGGGCCGGCGAACACCGCGCCCGCGTTGGTGACCCGCGCCGCCAGCTTGGCCGCGTCCCTGGCCTGGATCTCCAGGTGCTCGGGCGCCCACGCGTCGCTCACCGCGAGCGCGGCGTCGACGTCGTCCACCAGGACGCAGGCCGACTGGCCGTCGAGGGCTTTTTCTACCCGCTGGCGGTGCCGGGCGGCCTGGACCTGCCTGGTTAGCTCGGCCTCGACGTTTTCCGCGAGGGCGGCGTCGGTGGTGATGAGCAGGCAGGCCGCGAGCTCGTCGTGTTCAGCCTGCGCGACCAGGTCGGCGGCGACGTAGCGGGGGTCCGCGGTGTCGTCGGCGATGATCGCCACCTCGGTGGGTCCGGCCTCGCCGTCGGTGCCCACCACGCCGCGCAGCACCCGCTTGGCCGCGGCCACGTACACGTTGCCCGGGCCGGTGATGACATCGGCAGCCCCGCAGTCCGCCGTGCCGTAGGCGAGCATCGCCAGCGCCTGCGCCCCGCCGGCCGCGTGTACCTCGCGCACGCCGAGCAGCGCGCACGCGGCCAGCACGGACGGGTGCGGCAGCCCGCCGTGTGCCGCCTGCGGCGGCGACGCCACGGCGACCACAGCGACGCCCGCGACCTGGGCCGGGACGATGTTCATCACGACCGAGGAGGGATAGGCCACCAGCCCGCCGGGCACGTACACCCCGGCCCGGCCGACCGGGACGAAGCGCCCGGTGACGGTGAGGCCCTCGGTGACCTGGGTCGTCGTCTCGGGCGGCAGCTGCGCGCCGTGTACCCGCCTGGTGCGCCTGACTGCCTCCTCAAGGGCGTTTTTTACCCTAGGGTCGAGCCCGGCGAGCGCCGCGTCGAGGGCCTGCTCAGGCACCCGGGTGGTGGCCAGGTCGACGCCGTCGAACCGGGCGGTGTACTCGCGGACGGCTTCGGCGCCACGGCGCCTGACGTCGTCGCACAGGGGCCGGATCTGCGCGACGGCCGCCTCGACATCGGTCGCGGCGCGCGGCAGGACGCCGGCCAGGGCGGTCCGGCTGAGCCTGGCGGGGGCGTGCCCGCGCAGGTCGATACGGCGCAGGTCGCTGCGGGAAATCACCCGCCTAGTCTACGGAGAGTGCCGACTCGGCGGGCCGGCGACCGCCGTACTCGGCCACCAGCAGGACCACCGACGTGAGCCCCGGCCAGAGCACCAGCGCGCTCTTGGCCCCGAGGGCCAGCGACGAGCGGAAGAAGGCACCGTCCGGGCTGACGGCGAGCAGATGGTTATAGGTGCCGAGCCCGATGTTCTCGCCGGTCCAGAGCGCGAGCAGGGCGGCCGCCACCGCGCCAAGGACGAGCCCGGCCGCCGCGGGCCAGCCCGCCCGGCGGACCAGCAGGCGGTAGCCGGCGATGCCGGTGACCGCCCCGCCGAGCGCGGCGATCAGGCAGAACCAGGCGTCGGCGAGGATGAACGCGCCGCTCTCCGCGTTGACCAGCTGGGCCTCGCCGTGCCCGACCTCCTGCAGCAGCGCCCGCGGCGCCACCGCGGCCCAGATGAGCCCGGCCGCCACGCCGAGCACCGCGCTGCCCGCCAGGGCCGCTGCGAACGCGGCCAGTCGCCCCTTCGTCAGTCCTCCTTCGCCGGCTCGTCGCCTCGGCACGATCGTACCCGTCAGCCCCGCTTCGGCTCGATGGCGTGTACCTCGGACAGGATCGCCGCGATCGCGTCGAAGGTGGCCTCGTCCCAGGCCCGGCTGGGCGAGACCAGCGCGTGGTCGATGCCGGCCGCCGCCAGTTCGCGCAGGTGGGCGAGGAGCGCGGCCGCACCCGTCTTCGGGTCCTCGCCGAGGTCGAAGCTGGTGGTGACGGTCTTCTCGATCGCGGCGAAGTCGCGGCCGGCCTGCGCGCAGTGCTGGCGGAGCACGTCCAGCTTGTGCTCGAGGTTGTCACGGAAGTCCGAATTCTGCACGTCGAACAGGTTGCAGGCGTCGGCGTACTGTGCGACCAGGCGCAGCGTCTTGCGCTCCCCGCTGCCGCCGATCAGGATCGGCGGGTGCGGTCGCTGCAGGGAGTTCGGGGAGTTGAGCGGCCGGACCAGCTGGTAGTGCCGGCCCTGGTAGGGGCTCTGGTCACCGCGCCACATCTGGTGCGCGATCTGCAGCAGTTCCTCCAGCCGCTCGAAGCGCTCGGCCAGCGAGGGGAACGGGATGCCGAGACCTTCGGCCTCGAAGGCGGTGCCCGGGCCGGCCGGCGCGACGTTCCACGGCGCGCCCGCCCCGACGCCGAAGATCACCCGGCCGCCGGTCAGCACGTCGAGCGATGTCACCGTCTTGACCAGCACCCCGGGGTGGCGGTAGGCCACGGACGTGACGAGCGTGCCGAGCCGGATCCTTTTCGTCAGCCCGCCGAGGAACGCCAGCGTCGCGTAGGCCTCGGGCATGGGCGACTCGGGCGGCAGCCCGGTCAGCCGGATCTGGAAGAAGTGGTCCATCACCCACAGGCTGTCCACGCCCGCCTCGTCCGCCGCCGTGGCGATCCTGGATACCACCGGGCCGATTTCCTCCGCCGGCCACGGGAACGTGGTGATGCCGATGCCGAGTTTCATGAATGCCTCCTTGCTCCGCGAAATATCGTTAGCCGGGCAATGAGTTTACCATGAGCCGGCTAACGTACTCCAGGGCCGTACGCTGAAGCTGTCATGTCCGAGGAATCCAGCGCTGACCAGCCAGCGCCCGCCGACGATCAGCCAGCGCCCGATTTCCAGACGGCGTTCTGGGGGGCCAAGCACGCCCTGTCGATGGCGACCTCAGCGGCCTTCTCGCGGCACGGCGTGCACGAGGGGCAGCAGTTCATCCTGCGCGTGCTGTGGTCCGAGGACGGGCAGACGCCGGGTGAGATCGCCCGGCGGCTCGGGCTGGCCACCCCCACCGTGACCAGGGCCGCCAACCGGATGGAGGCGGCCGGACTGCTGCGCCGCGAGCCGCACCCGGACGATCGCCGGCTGGTCCGGCTGCTGCTCACCGAGCGGGGGCGCTCGCTGGAGCACGTCATCGCGGCCGAGACGGACAAGCTCACCGAGCGGGCGCTGGCCACGTTCGGGCCCGCCGAGCGCGAGACGGTGATCCGCGCGCTGGCCGCCATCCGGCGCAACCTCACCGGGGCCTGAACAACCTCACTGCCTGCCTGTTTAGGCCCGTTTATCCAGGGGAGTCGGAATGCGGGTATCGACACCCCACGGAGGTCAATATGTCGACCGGAGCAATAATAGGCATCGTCATCGCCGTCATCATCGTGGCGGCAGCAGTAGTGGTGGCCTCGGCCGAGCTGCGGCGGGCGAGGCTGCGCCGCCAGTTCGGGCCGGAATACGACCGCCAGGTTAAGCAGCTGGGCAGCAGGAAGAAGGCCGACGCCGAGCTGGCCGAACGGCAGCGGCGCGTGCAGGCACTCGGAATTCACGAGCTTTCGCCCGAGCAGCAGGCCAGCTACAGCGGCGACTGGACCGCGGTCCAGGAGCGGTTCGTGGACACCCCCGCCGAGGCGGTAGCCGCCGCGGGCACGCTGATCTGGGCTGTCATGCGAGACCGCGGGTACCCCGCCGACGACAGGAACGCCAGCATGGACGCCCTGTCCGTCTACCACGCCGGTCCGCTCGAGGACTACCGGCAGACGCTGGGCCTGCGGAGCGAATCTGCGACCACCGAGCAGCTCAGGAAAGCCATGATCCGTCACCGCGCGCTGTTCGAGGAGCTGACCGGCCTGCGGGACGGCCACGGCGAGCCCGCGCGCGACCGCGTCGCCGCGGAGAACATCAACCGGACCGCGGACACGCCTCGATAGGCACACGCATACCTCGATAGGTACACGGGAGAGATGATTCCGATGACGCAAGACCAGTACGGCCAGGCGAGGGGACCCGGCTACGTCGTCCGTGGCGACGTGGTCCCCGAAGATGAGACCGAAGGATTCCCCACCGGGGAGTCCAAGCCGATGACCCGCTTCCAGAAGGTCGCCTCCGCCCTGCGCGGAGGTGGCACCGAGCGCGACGAGGAAGAGGAGCGGGCCGTCGCTGCCCCGGACGCTCTGGCCGCCGACCAGGACGCTCCGGCGGCCAGCCCGCCGTGGGTGACTCAGCAGGACGAGGCGGCCATGGCCAACCGGGACGAGGCGTCCGCGGTGATCAGCCCCGACGTCCCCGTTACGCAGGCCGGGGTCCCCGTTACGCAGGCCGGGCCGGACGCCGGGGATCACCCGGCGACCGAGCCGGACATGTTCGGCACCACCACGCACGCGGGCAACGGGACCGCGTCAGCGCCCTCCCCGGAGGGTCAGGCCGGCGCCGCGACGATCGCGGACGTCCCGGCGAGCGGCACCCCCGCGAGCGACGTCCCCGCCCCGGCCGACAGCGAGCTGCGGCCCGCCGAGGCGGCCGGGACGCTGGGTGACTTCAGCGATCTCACCTACGGGAACCTGATCCCGGACACGGTGCACTACACCGAGCAGTGGCAGCAGATCCAGTACAGGTTCGTGGACGACCCGCACGCGTCGGTGACCGAGGCCGCCGACATCGTCGCTCAGGTCACCGCCAAGATGGAAGCGGCCATCCAGGAGCGGCAGCGGGCCATCGAGGACCGGCAGCGCGCCATCGCGGAGCAGCAGCGCTCGCTGCGCGGCCGCTGGGGCGAGGGCTCGAACGCCGACACCGAGGCGCTGCGCGAGACACTGCGGATGTACAAGACCTTCCTCGACCAGCTCATCGGCCCCCGGCCAGTTAGGGTTAGCTGACGCAGGCCGGACCGAGTAGCTGCTTGAGGTCGCCGATCAGGGCGGGCGAGGTGGCTACTCGGAGCTTGTCGTCGAGCCGGACCACCGTGGTGCGCTCGTGGCCGCGCAGCTTGAGATGCACCTCGGTCGGGCCGGGGTGGGTCACCAGCACCTCCCGGAGCCGCTCCACCACCGGCGGCACGCACCTGGCCACCGGCATCGATACCACGAAAGGGCCGGAGTCGCCGACGGACAGGTCCGGGATGGTCAGGTCCATGGCGATCAGCTTGGGCACATCGTCGCGCCGGTCCACCTTGCCCTTCACCACGACCACCGCGTCCTCGGCGATCGAGGTGGCGTACAACTGGTAGGTCTGCGGGAAGAACAGCACCTCGATGGCCCCGCCCAGATCCTCGAGCGTGGCCGCGGCCCACTGGTTGCCCTGCTTGGTCACCTTGCGCTGCACCCCGGACAAGATGCCGCCGACCTTGACGATCTGCGCGTCTGACCGGTCGCCGGCCCGCGGCCGCGGTTCGGCGTCCTCCGCCATCAGGTCGGCGAGCGAGCAGTCGCTTTCCCGGGCGATGATGTGTTCGATGCCGAAGAGCGGATGGTCGGAGACGTAGAGCCCGAGCATCTCGCGCTCGAAGTTCAGCAGGATGGACTTGTCCCACTCCCCGGCCGGGACGGGCACGTCGAACACCGCCTCCGCCTCGGCGTCCCCGCCGAACAGCGAGTCCTGCCCGATCGCCTCGTTCCGCTTGATGTCGATCACGGCATCGACCGCCTGCTCGTGCACGAGCACCAGGCCCTTGCGCGGGTCCTGGAACGAATCGAAGGCACCGGCCTTGATCAGCGACTCGATCACCCGCTTGTTACACGCCACCAGAGGGACCTTGCGCAGGAAGTCCGTGAAGCCGGTGAACCCGCCCTTGGACTTGCGGGCGGCGATGATCGCCTCCACCACGTTGCCGCCCACGTTACGGATCGCCGCCAGGCCGAACCGGATGTCCTGCCCGACCGGCGCGAACGTCGCCACCGACTCGTTGACGTCGGGCGGCAGCACCTTTATGCCCATCCGCCGGCACTCGCTCAGGTACAGCGCCGACTTGTCCTTGTCGTCGGCGACGGAGGTGAGCAGCGCGGCCATGTACTCGGCGGGGTAGTTCGCCTTCAGGTAGGCGGTCCAGTACGACACCAGGCCGTACGCGGCGGAGTGCGCCTTGTTGAAGGCGTAGCCCGCGAACGGGACGAGGACGTCCCAGACCGCCTGGATCGCCTTGTCCGAGTAGCCGCGCTCCCGGCAGCCCTGCCGGAACGGGACGAACTCCTTGTCCAGGATCTCCTTCTTCTTCTTGCCCATGGCGCGGCGGAGCAGGTCCGCCTGTCCGAGCGTGTAGCCGGCCAGGATCTGGGCGGCCTTTTGCACCTGCTCCTGGTAGACGATCAGGCCGTAGGTTGGCTCGAGCACCTCGCGCAGCGGCTCCTCGAGCTCAGGGTGGATAGGCGTGATCTCCTGCAGCCCGTTCTTGCGCAGCGCGTAGTTGGTGTGCGAGTTCACGCCCATCGGACCCGGCCGGTACAGAGCGCCGACGGCGGAGATGTCCTCGAAGTTGTCCGGCTTCATCGTCCGCAGCAGCGTGCGCATGGGCCCGCCGTCGAACTGGAACACGCCGAGCGTGTCCCCGCGGGACAGCAGGTCATAGGTCGGCTGGTCATCGAGCGGCAGGCTCAGCAGGTCGATCGGGATGTCCCGGTTCTTCTCGATCGCCGCGATCGCGTCGGCCATGATGGTGAGGTTGCGCAGGCCGAGGAAGTCCATCTTCAGCAGCCCGAGGCCCTCGCAGGTCGGGTAGTCGAACTGCGTGATGACCGCGCCGTCAGCGGGCCTGGTCCAGACCGGGATGTGATCGGTCAGCGGCTCCGCCGACATGATCACCCCGGCGGCATGCACGCCGGGCTGGCGGATCAGCCCCTCGATCCCGCGGGCGGTGTCGATGACCTGCTTGATCTCCGCTTCGGCCTCGTACAGCGAACGGAGCTCACCGGCCTCCTTGTACCGGGGGTGGGTCTCGTCGAAGATGCCGGACAGCGGGATGTCCTTGCCCATCACGGCCGGCGGGAACGCCTTGGTGATCCGGTCGCCGAGCGCGTAGGGGAAGCCGAGCACCCGGCAGGAGTCCTTGATCGCGGCCTTGGCCTTGATCGTGCCGTAGGTGACGATCTGCGCGATCCGGTCCGAGCCCCACTTTTGGGTCACGTACCTGATCACGTCGGCCCGGCCACGCTCGTCGAAGTCGATGTCCATGTCGGGCATGGACACGCGCTCGGGGTTGAGGAAGCGCTCGAAGATCAGTCCGTGGACCAGCGGGTCCAGGTCAGTGATGCCCATCGCGTAGGAGACAATCGAGCCTGCCGCTGAGCCGCGGCCCGGGCCCACCGCGACGCCGTTGTTCTTCGCCCACGTGATGAAGTCGGCGACCACCAGGAAGTACCCGGGGAAGCCCATCTGGCAGATGATCTGGATCTCGTACTCGGCTTGCTTGCGCCGCTGCTCGTCGAACCCGTTCGGGTAACGGCGCTCCATGCCCTTCCACACCTCGGCGCGGAACAGGTCGTCCTCGGACTCGAAGCCGTCCGGGATGGGGAACCTGGGCATCAGGTTGACGAAGTCGAACATGCCGGTGGTGTCGACCCGGTCGGCGATCAGCAGCTGGCTGTTGCGGCAGCCCTCCTGCCACAGGTCGCTGCGGTCCAGGGCGTACATCTCGGCGGCGGGCTTGATGTAGTAGCCGGTGCCCTCGAACCGGAACCGGTCCGCGTCGGCCAGGTTCTTGCCCGTCTGGATGCACAGCAGCATGTCGTGGGACTGGGCGTCCGACTCGCGGGTGTAGTGCGAGTCGTTGGTGACCACCGGCGGGATGCCGAGCTTCTTGCCGATCTCGGCCAGGCCGTCGCGGACCCGGCGCTCGATGTCCAGGCCGTGTTCCATCAGCTCGAGGAAGTAGTTCTCCTTGCCGAAGATGTCCTGCCACTGCGCGGCCGACGCCAGCGCCTCGTCGAACTGGCCCAGGCGCAGCCTGGTCTGCAGCTCACCCGACGGGCATCCGGTGGAGGCCATCAGGCCGGCGGAGTGCTCCGCGATAATCTGCTTGTCCATCCGGGGCCACTTGGCCAGCATCCCCTCGGCGTAGGAGCGGGAAGACAGCCGGAACAGGTTGTGCACGCCCTCGTTGTTCCGCGCCCAGATGGTCTTGTGCAGGTAGGCGCCACCCGCGGAGACGTCATCCTTCTTCTGGTGCGGCTGGCCCCACAGGACCCGGGTGAGGTTGTTCCTGGCTTCGGGTGCGACGTAAGCCTCGATCCCGATCACCGGGGTGATGCCCGCTTCCTTCGCAAGCCGGTGGAACTCCGCGGCGCCGAACATGTTGCCGTGGTCGGTCATCGCCACGTGCGTCATGCCCTGGCTCTTGACCTCCGCGAACAGGTCCTTCAGCCGGGCGGCGCCGTCCAGCATGGAGTACTCGGTGTGCACGTGCAGGTGAGCGAACGGCGCACCGGACTCTGCCATGACGATCGGCCTCCTCAGGGCATGCTGCAAACCGCGCGTGGCCCTGCGGGGCCTGCGCGTTTAGCCATCAACCGGTGCTCACCACCTTAACGGAGACTGGCCCTCGCCGCCGGTCTGGCGCGCCGACCGGGTCACCCTGGATCATGATTGCCATCGCTCAGGCGGCGGTGTGCTCGGCGTAGTACTGGCGTATCCGGTCGGCCCAGCCTTCCGGTTCGAAGACCCGGACGCGATGCCGGGCCGCGGGCTCGCCGGCCTGATCCCGGTCGGCTTGGCGTTGCTGTTATATCGAACATGTATTTGACACTAACACCAGGGTCTGACAATCCCGGGCGACGCCGGGCGAGCCGGTCAGCCCCAGCGGACGCGGACGCTGGCCTGCCAGGACGCTAGGAGGACGGGGTCTCCTGCGACGGTGACACCGGCCCGTTCGGCGTCGGCGCGGTTCCACAGGTACAGGTAGACGCGGGAGGCGGGGCCGCTCACCGTGCATCCGGCGCCCTCCGGGTCATCGGGGTCTGAATTTTGGTTGTCTGTGCGTCGCGGCTGCAGGCGGCCCTCGTGCGCCTCAACCGACCAGGCGCCGCCGGTGTCCGCGGCTAGCACGCGCAGCCGCCCGCCATCGGCGGTCTTCGGGTCGGATCCGGGCTGGTACTTGCGCCGCCGTCCGAACCCCATGATCAGCTCGTCGATCCCGTCGGTGGCGAACTCCGCCTGGTACTCAGGCGTGACGCCGGCGGCGCTCTCCGCGTCAGCCCGGTGAATAGCGGTCTCGTGGGCCTGCCGTCGCGCCCAGAACGCCAGCGGGGACGGCGCAGCCATGAACGTGGCGCACTCCAGGGCGGGATCGGCCGTGGCCAGGGTTTCCGTCAGCGCGGCGTGACCGGCCCGGAACCAGGCGAGCAACCCGGCGTCTTCCGCGCCGCCGTGCAGGATCTCCGCCTCCGGCGGCCCGTCGAGGACCTGGCCGGGGCACTCGGTGATGTGCCTGGCGGCCCACCGGTGGACGTAGCCGGTGTGCCGCAGCAGGTCTTTGACCAGCCAGGGCGCGCAGGGCGGAACGGCGGCGTCGAGCCCGGCCCGTTCGGCCGCATCGGCCAGCCGCTCGCCCTGGCGGCGCAGTGCGTCAATGTACTGGGGGATCTCCATCTGGGTCAGCTCTCGGCTCGCAGGATGTCCAGGGCGCGGGCCAGGTCCGGCGGGTAGTCGCTGGTGAACGTGACCTCGCGGCCGTCGGCGGGGTGCGCGAACGTCAGGCTGACCGCGTGCAGCCACTGGCGGGTCAGGCCGAGCCTGGCGGCCAGCACCGGGTCGGCGCCGTAGAGCAGGTCGCCCACGCACGGATGCCTGATCGCGGCCATGTGCACCCGGATCTGGTGGGTCCGGCCGGTTTCCAGGTGCACCGAGACCAGGCTGGCGGCGCGGAACGCCTCCAGCGTGTCGTAGTGGGTCACGCTCGGACGGCCGTCGCTGACCACGGCGAACCGGCCGTCGCCGGACGGGTGCCGGCCGATCGGCGCGTCGACCGTGCCGCGCAGCGGATCCGGGTGCCCCTGCACGAGCGCGTGGTAACGCTTGTCCACGGTGCGCTCGCGGAAGGCCCGCTTGAGCGCGCTGTAGGCCCGCTCGCTCTTGGCCACCACCATCACGCCGGTGGTGTTCGCGTCCAGCCGGTGCACGACGCCCTGGCGTTCGGCGGCACCGCTGGTCGCCACCGTGTGCCCGGCCGCGATCAGCCCGCCGGTGACGGTCGGCCCGGACCAGCCGGGCGTCGGGTGCGCGGCCACCCCGCGGGGCTTGTCGATCACCACGATGTCGTCGTCCTCGTAGAGGACGACCAGGCCCTCGACCGCCCGCGGGGGTTCGGCCGGACGCGGCGGCGGCAGCGTGACCTGCAGCGGATCCCCGGCCAGCACGCGGTCCGACTTCGACGCGGTCCGCCCGTCGAGGAGCACCAGGCCGTCCCCGATCAGCTCCGCGGCCCGGGACCTGGACAGTCCGAACATCCGGGCCAGCGCGGCGTCGAGCCGCTCGCCGTCCAGGCCGTCGGGCACCACGATCTGGCGTTCGCCGGGAGCCGTCATGCGGGTTCCTGGGCGGCCCTGGTCCCGTCCAGCCGGATCCCGAGCAGCGCGAGCAGCACGACCAGCACGCCGGCGCAGACGATGGCGGAGTCGGCGAGGTTGAAGACCGGCCAGTCCGGCAGCTCGATCCAGTCGACCACGTGCCCCTGGAACAACCCGGGCGCGCGGAAGATCCGGTCCAGCAGGTTGCCGGCGGCCCCGCCGAGCAGCAGGCCGAGGCTGATGGCCCACCCGATGCTGCGCAGGTTCCTGGCGGCGCGCAGGATGTAGACGATCACGCCGAGGGCAATGGCGGTGAACACGATCGTCATCGACGTGCCGATGCTGAACGCGGCCCCGCCATTGCGGGTGAGCGTGATCGTCAGCAGCCCGCCGAGCAGCCGGATCGGCGCGTGGCCCGGCATCTGGGCGACCACGATGGCCTTGGAGACGACGTCGGCCGCGAGGACGAACACGGCCACCGCGAGCAGCAAGCCAACCCGGCGCGGCCGCGCCGGCGCCCCGGCGTCCGCCTCCCGGTTCATGATGAGAAAGCTTATCTGCGCTTCAGCTACGCTGGGCCGGTGCAGGGATTCGAGCCGCTCCCCGCGCAGGTCGACCTGCCCGCGCTTGAGCAAGAAGTACTCACCCGCTGGCAGGACGCGGCGATCTTCGAGCGGTCGCTGAAGCAGACCGCGGGCGGGCCGCGATGGACCTTCTACGAAGGACCACCGACCGCCAACGGGATGCCGGGCGCGCACCACGTTGAGGCGCGTACGTTCAAGGACCTGTTCCCCAGGTTCAAGACCATGCAGGGGTTCCACGTCCCGCGCAAGGCCGGCTGGGACTGCCACGGGCTGCCGGTCGAGGTCGCGGTGGAGAAGGAACTCGGCCTGACCGGCAAGCGAGACATCGAGGCGTACGGGGTCGCCGCGTTCAACGCGCGCTGCCGCGAGTCCGTGCTCAGGCACGTCGACGCGTGGCTGGAGATGTCCCGGCGGATGGGCTACTGGGCCGACACCGACAACGCTTACCGGACCATGGACGCCAGCTACGTCGAGTCGGTCTGGTGGTCGCTGAAGAACATCTACGAGCAGGGACTGCTGGTCCGCGACCACCGGATCAGCCCCTACTGCCCGCGCTGCGGCACCCCGCTTTCCGACCATGAGATGGGCCAGCCGGACGTCTACCAGACGGTCTCCGATCCGGCCATCACGGTCAGGTTCCGGCTGCGCACGCTGCCGGCGAAGGGGGATGGGCCAGGGGGAACGGGGGGCGGGGCGCCGCGCGAGCTCGAGGGTGCCGACCTGCTCGTCTGGACGACCACGCCGTGGACACTGGTCGCCAACACCGCGGTGGCGGTGCATCCGGAGGCGACCTACGTGGTGGCGCGCCGGTCCCGGGACGGCGACCGGGTAGTGGTGGCGGACGACCTGTTCGCCAGGGTGCTCGGTGATGGCTGGCACGTCGCCGCCAGGTTCAGCGGGCAAGCGTTGGTCGGGGCGAGATACCAGGCCCCGTTCGGCTTGATAAAAATCCCTGACTCCCATGTTGTGATTCCAGGGTCATTCGTGACTACGGAAGATGGCACCGGGCTGGTCCACCTGGCGCCGGCGTTCGGCGCTGATGACATGGAGGCGTCGCGCGCCTACGGCCTGCCAGTGGTCAACCCGATCCGGCCTGACGGGCATTTCGAGGACGACGTGCCGCTGGTCGGCGGGATGTTCTTCAAGGACGCCGACCGGCGGCTGATCGCCGATCTCGACGATCGCGGCCTGCTCTTCCGGTCCGAGCGGCACGTGCACAGTTACCCGCACTGCTGGCGGTGCGGCACCTTGCTGCTCTACTACGCGGTGCCCTCGTGGTTCATCAAGACCACCGCGATCAAGGACAAGCTGCTGGCCGAGAACGAGCGGACGAACTGGTACCCGGCGACGGTCAAGCACGGCCGGTACGGCGAGTGGCTGCGGAACAACGTGGACTGGGCGCTGTCCCGGACCAGGTACTGGGGCACGCCGCTGCCCCTGTGGGTGTGCTCGGAGTCGCATCTGACCTGCGTCGGCTCGCTGGCCGAACTGTCCGAGCTGGCCGGGCGGGACCTGACCACGCTCGACCCGCACCGGCCGTTCGTGGATGCGGTCACGTTCGGTTGCCCCTCGTGTGAGGGTGAGGCCCGGCGGGTGCCCGAGGTGATCGACGTCTGGTACGACTCGGGCGCGATGCCGTTCGCGCAGTACGGCGCGCCGCTGCGGGGCGCCGGGGAGTTCACCGCCGCATACCCGGCGCAGTTCATCTGCGAGGCGCTGGACCAGACCCGCGGCTGGTTCTACTCGCTGATGGCCGTGGGGACGATGGTGTTCGGGCGTTCGGCGTACGAGAACGTGGTGTGCGTGGGGCTGCTCGTCGACGATACCGGCCGCAAGATGAGCAAGCACCTGGGCAACGTGCTCGAGCCGATCCCGCTGATGGACGCGCACGGCGCCGACGCGCTGCGCTGGTTCTTCGCGGCCTCCGGCTCGCCGTGGGGCGCGCGGCGGGTGGGGCACGACGTGCTCAGCGAGATCGTCAGGAAGATCCTGCTCACCTACTGGAACACGGCGTCGTTCCTGGTCCTGTACGCCAACGCGGGCGGTTGGACGCCGTCCGAGGGCGCCGCGCCCCCGGTGGCGGACCGGCCCTTGCTCGACCGGTGGCTGCTGAGCGAGCTGCACACGGTGGTGCGTGACGTCACCCTGTCGCTGGAGTCCTTCGACACGGCGGCGGCCGGGCGGCGGCTCGCGGCGCTCATCGACGACCTGTCCAACTGGTACGTGCGCCGGTCGCGGCGGCGGTTCTGGGACGGGCCATCCTCTGTTGAGGGGGCCTCGGCGTTCGCCACGCTGTACGAGTGCGTGACCACGCTGACGCTGCTGATGGCGCCCTTCGTGCCGTTCATCACGGATTACGTCTGGGGCGTGCTGCGGCGCACCGGGACGCCGGAGTCGGTGCACCTGGCGTCGTGGCCGGCTTTTGATTCCGCGTTGATCGACCCGGAGCTTTCCGCGCAGATGGCGCTGGCCCGGCGGCTGGTCGAGCTGGGGCGGTCGGCCCGGTCGGGGGCTTCGGTCCGCACCAGGCAGCCGCTGAGCCGGGCGCTGATCGGAGCGGCAGGCTTCGAGGGGCTGCCTGCTGAACTGCGATCCTTGATCGCAGAGGAGCTGAACGTGGCGTCGCTTGCGGTTCTGGGCGGCGAAGCCGGGGAGCTCGTCGACTATGCGGTCAAGCCGAACTTCCGCGCGCTCGGCCGTCGGTTCGGAGCGCAGACCCCGGCAGTGGCGGCCGCCATCGCGGCCGCGCCGGCCGCGGACATCGCCACCGCGGTACTGGCGGGCGACACGGTACCGGTGACGGTGCCGGGCTCATCGGTCTCGGTCGGCACTGTCTCGGTCGGCGCTGATGACGTGATCGTGACCCAGACGCCGCGGGCGGGCTGGGCGGTGGCCACCGACTCCGGCGAGACCGTGGCCATCGACACCACCGTCACCCCGGAACTTCGGCGCGAAGGGCTTGCGCGTGAGGTCATCAGGCTGGTCCAGGAAGCCCGCAAGAACGACGGCCTGGACGTCACCGACCGGATCGCGCTGCGCTGGACGGCTCGCGACCCCGAGCTGGCGGCGGCGCTGACCGAGCACGCTGCGCTGATCGCCGGCGAGGTGCTGGCGGTGGAGTTCGGGCCTGCCGAGGCGGATCCGTTGACTGGTGACGCGAGGGAGCACGTGGAGGAGGACCTCGGCCTGCGGTTCTGGCTCAGGCGCGCCCGGTTATTCGGGGGACTTCTCGGGCTGGTCCGGGAGGCAAGCACGGCAGGGGGTGCAGCCAGCCTCCCTGGCGGCGGCCAGGGTCATCGTGTCCAGGTCGCTATCGCCCATGAAGCGGATGAGGATGCAGCTGCCCTTGTGGTACCTGGGAACACCAGGAACCACGGTTACCTCCAGGTCGGGGTCGGGGTCAGCGGGCTCGGCTTCCTTAGCCTGCTCTGCGTGCTCGGCCTGCTCTACGTGCTCGGCCTGCTCTGCGGCGGGAGCCGGCTCAGGCTCGCTGGCGGGGGCTTCGGGTTCCGCGCCATCCTGACGGCCGGTGGGCGGCTGGTCCTTGTCTTCGGCCGGCGGCTTGTCTTCGGCCGGCGCCGGGGTGTCCAGGGGCTGGTTGCGCTCCGCGGCCTGCGGGGGTTCGGCAGGCTGCGGGGGTTCGGCGGCGCCCTCGTCACGCGGTGAGAGGGGCTTCTCGGCAGGCTGAGCCGGAGCAGGGGGCGGGGGCGGGGCCGGGGCCGGATCGTCGCGCCACTCCCAGGCCCGGCGGGCCGGGGCCTCGGTGCGCGGGGTGAACGCGGCCGGGCGAAGCGGCGCGTCGGCGGGCGGCGAGCCCGGCGGCTGGGCGGCAGGGCGGGACTCGGGGGAACCGCCTGGTGCGGTGGTATCACTCCCCCGGGCGGCGGCGGGCAGATAACCGGCACGGGACGAAGCGGACGGGACGGCGGCGGGCCAGCCCGACCCGGCGGGCGCTACTCCGGCGGGCGCTACTCCGGCAGGCTCCGGAGCAGGCGCGGAACGGGGATAGTCCTGGAGCCCGGGCTGAGTCTGCGGGACCGCGACCTGGGGGGCCGGGGCGGGCCCCTGCGCGCTGGCCTCAGCCACGTCCGTCTTGGGTTTGCCGGTCAGCTCACGCCAGTTGACGGCCGCGCCTATGCCCAGCGCCAGCAGGGCCACGCCACTCACGCCAATCGCGAGGTAGACGAGCAGAAGCTTGCTCGTGACCACACCAGCGACTAGCAATCCGACCGCGACGACAACGAGAAACGCACTGAAGCGAATCACATGCGTTCTCCCCGCGGTTCCCGCTCAGGTTCTTATGCCTACCGGCGCTCGCGCGAGGGCGCTCCATCATTCGTACGGAAACCACCGGAGTGCTGCACTACCTCGGGGACGCCGTACTGGCCCGTGCCCTGACCGCCATTACGCGCGCCGCTCGGCGCGAGCGCGGGCGGCATCGACGGCTGCGTGCCCGAACCCATGCTCGGGAAGGTCCCGCTGTCGGTGACGCCGGCCTCCAGGTCACGGAGCTGGCCTTCCAGGTAAGCCTTCAGCCTGCTGCGATACTCGCGCTCGAACGCGCGCAGGTCGTCGACCCGGCGCTCAAGTTCCTCGCGGGTCTGGACCAGCGAGCCCATGGCCTGGCGGTGCCGCTCCTGCGCGTCGCGCTCCAGGCTCTCGGCCCGGGCTCGCGCGTCGCCGGTGATCTGCTCCGCCTGGCGCCGGGCCTTGGTCAGCACGTCGTCCGCCTCGCGGCGGGCGCGGCCCAGGGTCTCGTCGGCTTCCCGGCGGGCGTCGGCGATGGCCTGGTCGGCAGTCTGCTGCGCGAGCGAAAGCACGCGCGCGGCCGTGTCCATGTTGTCCTCGATGTGCGGCATCCCGCCCATCATGACCGGCTCGGGCTGCCTGCGCTCCGGCTCCATGCGCTCGGGCGCCATCATCTCAGGCTTCGGGTCGGACAGCGGAGAGCTCAACGCGGGTACCGCCGACTTACCACCGCGCAGGACTTCCGCCAGCTTGGCCCGGAGCTCTTCGTTCTCCTGGATCAGCCGGTCGAGCTCGGCCTCGACCTCGTCAAGGAAGGCGTCAACCTCTTCCTCGTCGTAGCCGGGCCTGAGCCTGGTCGTACTGAACTGCTTATTCCGCACATCCGCGGGCGTCAGCGGCATCTCGTCTCCTCGGCGCACTTGGACCGTGTTCCACACGACGGTACATGAATCAAAGGCGCGGCACAGCCACTTGCAGCAGGATCAGAATCACGATGAACAGAATCATGAAGCTGAGATCCAGGGCTACCATACCGAGCCGGAAGGTCGGGATGAAGCGGCGCAGGAATTTCAGCGGTGGATCTGTAACCGTGAAGATACCCTCGGCAATCACCAGCAGTATGCCTGACGGACGCCAGTCGCGGGCGAAGACCTGCACCCAGCTGAAGATCATCCTGCCGATCAGTACCACAAGGTAGATCGTCAGTACATAAGTGAGGACTTCCCTCAGGTACTGCACAAATCCACCTTATCTCTGGCACCGGCTGTTCCGGCCCGGTTACTGATCAGCGCCACGTCACCACTGCTTGCTGGCTAGCTCTGGTTGAAGAAGCCGCGCTCTGCTATGCGAGCCTTGTCCTCCGCGGTCACCTCGACGTTCGCAGGGGACAGCAGGAAGACCTTGTTAGTCACACGCTCAATGCTCCCGCGCAGGCCGAAGATCAGGCCCGCCGCGAAGTCGACGAGACGTTTGGCGTCGCTGTCGACCATCTCGGTCAGGTTCATGATCACCGGAGTGCCCTCGCGGAAGTGTTCCCCAATAGTACGCGCTTCATTGTAAGTGCGAGGATGCAGTGTCGTAATCCGGGCGAGATCAGTCGTCTGGGACACGTGCTCGGCACGCCAGTCGGCGCCCTGGTAGCCGGCGTAGCCCCCACCCGCCTCCCCTTCCCGCCCCGCTCCACGGACATCGGCCTCCTCGGCCTGCTCGGGCCGGTCCGCCTGCTCGTCGTAGTCCTCGTACTCACCGTAGGAGTCGTACTTGTCCTGGTAGCGGTGGTCGTCCTCCACGAGGCCGAGGTAGACCGCCATCTTCCGCATGGCACTGGCCATCCTTCAGTCCTCCCAGCCTGTACCCGTCTTCGCCAGCCGTTTCGGCCTCACGCGTGGGACACTACCCGACACGCGGCCCGCGATCGCCGAGCAACGCCGTACCGATTCGCAGGTGTGTCGCGCCGGCTTCGACGGCGGCCTCGAGATCGCCGCTCATGCCGGCCGAGACCACGGTCGCGCCCGGCCGGACCGCGCGCACGGCGGCGGCGCTGACCAGCAGCCGCGTGAACGCGCCGGCCGGCCGCATGGACAGCGGGGCGATGGCCATCACGCCGCCGAGCACCAGCCCCTCCTCGGCCGCCAGCGCCTCGGCCAGGGCCGGAACCTCGTCCGCCACCGCCCCGCCGCGGGCCGGGTCGCCATCCAGGCTCACCTCGACCAGGCACTCGATCACCCGCCCGGCCCCGCGCGCGGCCTTACCGAGGGCACGAATCAGCCGCAACCGGTCCACCGAGTGCACGACGCTGGCGTAACGCACCACGCTGGCGCACTTGTTGGTCTGCAGCTGCCCGATGAAGTGCCAGGTAAGGTCCAGGTCGGCGCACTGGGCGGCCTTTGGCGCCGCCTCGGCGTCGCGGTTCTCCCCCACGTCGGCCACGCCGAGCTCGCTGAGCAGCCGCACGTCGGACGCGGGCCTGGTCTTGGTCACCGCGATCAGCGTCAGCTCGCTGACGTCCCTCCCGGCCGCCTCACACGCCTTGGCGATGCGGCGCCGGACGCCGGCCAGCCGCAGGGCGAGTTCCTCCCGCCGGGTCGAGTCGGTCACTTCAGGAAGTCAGGAACATCCAGGTCGTCGTCTTCCTCGAAGACGACGGGGCGGCGGCGCGTGGTGGCGACATCAAAGGTCTTCGCCGCCCCTTCGGCGTGCGCCGGGCGGTAGGAAGAGGAGTCGGCGGCATCCGAGGCCACGGCGACCCGCTCCGGCCTGTCGGGACTCTTGGGGTTCTCGTAGGCCAGGTCGGGGGGCGGTGCGGGCCCGTCGTCTGGTACCGGCGCGCCGAGAAGGGAGCCAGCGGCCGACGCGAAGCTGGTGTCGGGCGCGGCGACCGGGGATGCAAGGTAGCTTCCGTTGCTGCTCCCCTGGTCAGCTTCGGCCGTGGCTGAGCCCGGTTCCGGGACAACGGGACCGGGCCGGGGGGCCGGCGGCGGAGCCGGGTCGGTCTTCGGGTCGGCCGCGGTGAAGCCGCCCGGGCTGGCGCTGAAAGAGGAGCCACCGGAATCGGCGCCGCTGGCGTTGCTGCCCGCGCGCCGACCTGAGCTTTTCTCGTCCAGGCCGGCCGCGATGACCGTCACCCGCACCTCGTCGCCGAGGGCGTCGTCGATGACGGCGCCGAAGATGATGTTCGCGTCGACCGCGGCCGAGTTGGAGACGAGCTGAGCGGCCTCGTTGATCTCGAACAGGCCGAGGTCCGAACCGCCCTGGATGGAAAGGAGCACGCCGTGCGCGCCGTCGATGCTCGCCTCGAGCAGCGGGCTCGAGATCGCCATCTCGGCCGCCGCGACCGCGCGGTCGTCGCCGCGCGAGGAACCGGTGCCCATCAGCGCCGAACCCGCGCCGGACATGACCGACTTCACGTCGGCGAAGTCGAGGTTGATCAGCCCCGGCGTGGTGATCAGGTCGGTGATCCCCTGTACACCGGAGAGCAGCACCTGGTCGGCGGCCTTGAACGCGTCCAGGACGCTCACGTGCCGGTCGGAGATGGAAAGCAGCCGGTCGTTCGGGATGACGATCAGCGTGTCGACCTCGCTGCGCAGCTTCTCGATGCCGAGTTCAGCCTGCACTATGCGGCGCTTGCCCTCGAAGCCGAACGGCCTGGTCACCACGCCGATGGTGAGCGCGCCGAGCGACCGCGCCACGTTCGCGACCACGGGCGCGCCGCCGGTGCCGGTGCCGCCGCCCTCGCCGGCCGTGACGAAAACCATGTCGGCGCCCTTGAGCACCTCCTCGATTTCCTCGCGGTGGTCCTCGGCGGCCTTGTTGCCCACATCGGGATTAGCCCCGGCGCCCAGTCCCCTGGTGAGCTCGCGGCCGACATCGAGCTTGACGTCGGCGTCGCTCATGAGCAGCGCCTGCGCGTCAGTGTTGATCGCGATGAACTCGACGCCCTTGAGCCCCTCTTCGATCATGCGATTGACGGCGTTGACGCCGCCACCGCCGATTCCGACGACCTTGATGACCGCCAGATAGTTCTGCGGTGCTGCCACGAGGAGGGTACCTTTCCGTTCGTTTTTACGTCTGCCATCCCGGCAGGCGGGCGGCGTTTTTCGATACGCCTGAATTCACCGCCAGGGCTTGTTCCGTCACCATCAGGTTTCACCTTCAGGTTAAGATTTAGAGTTTTTGCCGTCGGTACGATTGATACGGACAGTAGGGTCGGACGGCACCCGGGTCAACTAACCACGCGCGAACCGGTCAGCGTGTCGCGGATTGGCGGGTCTCGGGCTCGGACCAGTCACTTGACGGTGACAGATCCCTGCCCGCTCACGTCGTAAAAGTGCATGTGGGCCCGCATGAGAACGGTGAGTTCGCGCGCCTTGGCCCCGGCCCGGTCGGCGGCGCCCCACAGCACCGTTATCCCGCCGGCCAGCCGCAAGGTCACCTGATCCGGGCCCGGCGCGGTGACCGAGGCCACCGAATGCCGCACCGTGGCGGGCAGTTCGCCGAGGACGGCGACGGCCGCGGCAAGGTCCGGATCGCCGCGCAGCGTGCCGACGGGTGCCGTGGTGGGATAGAGCGGCAGGTCAGCGGGACGGCTGGCGGCCCACCGCACCACGACGCCGTCCGCGTCCACTAGGTCGTACCCTCCGCCCGGCGCCGTCAGGGCCAGCTCCGGCGTCCGCTCCCGCACCACGATGACCACCCGGCTGGGCCAGGACCTGGTGACCTGCGCGCTGCGGATCTGCCTGATCGTGTCGATCCGCGCCGCGGCCTGGACGGTGTTCACGCGGATCAGCGGCGTGCCCGGTTCGACGCCGGACACGGCGAGGACCTCCGATGGCGGCACCAGGCGCGTCCCGCTGACGATTACCGAACGGACGACGAGCAGCGGCGAGCGGAACAGGACCCAGCCCGCGGTACCGATCACGCCGGCCCCCGCGAGGGCGAAGAACGCCACCCGCCAGGCGCGGCGCCGTTTTACCGCCTTAACACCAGAAGTCGGGCTCTCGCCAGCGGATTCATAACGGGAGGTCTGCGGGTCTGCATCCTCCCCGATGATGCCGCTGGGGCCGGTCACTCCCGAGACTTCCGCAGGATCTCGACCAGCCGGGGCCCGAGCGCGGTGATGTCCCCGGCTCCCATGGTCAGCACCAGGTCGCCCGGCTCGGCGATCGCGTCGATCACCACGGCGACCCGGGCCGGGTCGGGTACGAACCTGGCATGGCCGCCGGGGACGGCGTCCACGATGAGCTGGCCGGTGACGCCGGGTTCCGGGTCCTCCCTGGCGGCGTACACGTCGAGCACGATGGCCTCGTCGGCCAGCCCGAGCGCGGCGCCGAACTCGGCCGCGAAGATCCTCGTCCGGCTGAACAGGTGCGGCTGGAAGATCGCGATGACCCGGCCTTTGCTTGTGCTGTCCGCGATGTCCCTGGCCGCGCGCAGGTCGGCGGCGAGTTCGGTGGGGTGGTGCGCGTAGCTGTCCAGCACCCGCACCCCGCGCGCCTCGCCCTTGAGCTCCATCCGGCGCCGCGCGCCGCGATAGCCCGCGATGGCCGCGGCCACCCGGGGCGGCGCGAGACCGAGCTCGACGGCGGCGGCGAAGGCGGCGGTGGCGTTCAGGGCGTTGTGGTGACCAGGCACGTCCACCGTCATCTGGGAGAAGATCTCACCGAACGGACTCCGGTCGGCCGCCACGGTGAAGCTGACCGCCATTCCCCGGGACGCCACCTCGACGAGCCGGTAGTCGGCGTGCGGGGACTCCCCGTACCGGCGGACGCGCGCGGGATCCAGGCGTGCCGCCACGACCTCCGCACCCAGGTCATCCGCGCAGGTCAGTACCATGCCGGTGACCCGCTGGCCGAAGGTGGTGAACGCCGCCTCGATGTCCGCCAGGCTCGCGTAGTTGTCCAGGTGGTCGGCCTCGACGTTGGTGATGACCGCGACGTCGGGCGCCAGCAGCAGGAACGACCCGTCGCTCTCGTCCGCCTCGGCGACGAAGTCCAGGCCGGCCCCGTCCTCCGCGCCGAGCCCGGTCTCGGTGAGGATCCCGCCGATGACGTAGCCGGGATCGGCGCCGCACTCGCGGAGCACCGTGGTGAGCATGGAGGTGGTGGTGGTTTTGCCGTGCGTCCCGGCGACCGCGATCACCCGGCGGCCAGCCATGACCGAGGCCAGCGCGGCCGCCCTGTGCAGCACCCGCATCCCGCGCCGGGTCGCCTCGGTCAGTTCGGGGTTGTCCGCGCGGATGGCGCTGGACACCACCAGCGTGTCGCCGGGGCCGAGGCTGCCGAGGTTGCCGGACGCGTGCCCGACGTGCACGCTGGCGCCGAGCGCCTGCAACTCGTCGAGCAGCGCCGAGGGCCGGGCGTCACTGCCGGAGGTCGGGATGCCCCGGGCCAGCATGATGCGCGCGATGCCGGACATGCCCGCCCCGCCGATGCCGGTGAAGTGCACCCGGCCGAGCCGGGCGGCCGGCACCGGCTCAGCGGGCGTGGGCAGGCTGGTAAGCATCTGGACCGTCACCCGCACCCTTCCCGCTCACGATCTCGACGACCGCCTCGGCCAGCCAGCGGTCCGCGTCGCCGCGGCCGAGCGAGGCGGCCGCCTCTGACATGTCCGCCACCTGGTCGATGTTGACCAGCACGGGCAGCAGCGTGTCGCGGATCCACTCGGGGGTCAGGTCGGCGTCGGTCACCAGCATGCCGCCGCCCTGCTGGACGATGGGCAGCGCGTTCAGCCGCTGCTCGCCATTGCCGATGGGGAGCGGCACGTAGGCGGCCGGCAGGCCGACGGCGGTGAGCTCGGCGCAGGTCATCGCGCCCGCCCGGCACAGCGCGAAGTCCGCCGCCGCGTAGGCGAGATCCATGCGGTCGATGTAGCTCGTGGCCACGTACGGCACTCCCGTGGACACGATCGGCGCGTCGTGGCCGTTGCGCGGGCCGATGATGTGCAGCACCTGGACACCGGCGTCCCTGAGCCATTCGGCGGCCCCGAACACCGCGGCGTTCAGCGAGCGCGCCCCCTGCGAGCCGCCGGTCACCAGCAGCACCGGCAGGTCGGGCCGGAGGCCGAAGTGCGTCCGCGCCTTGTCGCCGAGGCCCAGCCGGTCGAGCTCGGCGATCTCGCGCCGGATCGGGATGCCAATGTACTTGCCGTTCCTGAGCTGCGTTTCCGGGTGGCCGGTGAAGACATGCGTGGTGAACCGGGCGCCGAGCCGGTTGGCCAGCCCCGGCTTGGGGTTCGCCTCGTGCACGACGATCGGGATCCTGCGCCGCCTGGCCGCGAGGTAGGCGGGCGTGGCGACGTACCCGCCGAACCCGACGAGTACCTGGGCCCTGGTCCGGTCGATGGCAGCGGCGGCCGCGTTGACCGCGCCGGCCAGCCGGCCGGGCACCGTGAGCAGCCTGGGCGACACGGACCTGGGCATCGGCACCGCGGGGATGAGCTCCAGCGGGTACCCGCGCAGCGGGATCAGCCGGGTTTCCAGGCCGCGTTCTGTGCCCAGGCAGGTCACCTCGGCGCCGGAGTCGATCCGGCGCAAGGCGTCGGCCAGCGCTAGCGCCGGCTCGATGTGCCCGGCGGACCCGCCGCCGGCAAGCAATACCCTCATGCCACGTCCGTTTTACTCTGCCGTTTTTTTACTCTGCCGTTTTTTACTGGCGCCGCTTTGATAGACCGAGCCAGCTTAGAACGCGCAGCGGCCAGCCGGGGCCACGAGCGGCCAAAGCCTCTCGGGCACCGGGCTCCAGCCG
>Ga0137383_10000067_pt1 | contig 37291 bp, 37 predicted proteins | sample SagtaG_19_FD_104817 | JGI IMG/M metagenome (GOLD analysis project Ga0137383, IMG submission 104817) | Vadose zone soil microbial communities from Sagehorn Ranch, Mendocino, California, USA - Sage2_R_40_16 metaG | ecosystem: Environmental > Terrestrial > Soil > Vadose zone | place: USA... | reverse complement strand
CGTCCCCCACCGCCAGCAGCGAGCCCCGGCGGCCAGGACGCCCACTGGGGCGGTGTCACGAGACGGCACGCGACTTGGTCTTAGGGCCGACAGCACGGTGAGACGAAGGGAAGCGGAAATGGGGGTGTTCGTGGCGGGAAGCAGCCGGAGCCATCAGCCGGCGGCGTGGGCCTGGTGTCGGTCGCGCGCGGGAGATGCTCGTTGGAGGCGGCAGCCCGGCAGGATCTCTTCCTCAGTCGAGGGGAGCGAACCGTTGCGTCTCTACATTGGTCGCAGGGCACGTGCGGTGAGGTGAGGGACGGATGAAGATCAGGAAATGCCACGAGCGGATTATCGCGGCACCGCCAGAGCGGATCGTTCCGCTCATCGCGGACTTCGACCGTGTCTGGCCGACGGAAATCGCTCCTGCTCCCCGGCTGCAAGGACACCGTTTGTACGACGCCGGGCCGATGCTGTGGGAAGAGTTCGATCGCCCGGGTGCCGCGCGTGCGTTCCGGGTGGTCAGGCCGGATGAGCTCCAGCTCGAGCACTGGTTCGAGCTGGAGCTTGCCGAAAGCGGGACGGTTCTTCGCCACACGCTCGAAGGCTGCGCGGTCGGGAAGTACGAGGCGATCTGGCGTGAGCGGATCGAGCCGTTTCATGGCCTGATACTTGAGGCTCTCCTCGATAACGTCGAAGCCGCAGTCGCATCGGCCGCCGGACCAGATTCGGTGAGATAGGACAGACGGCAAGCCCGGCGTGCGACATGCCTCCATGCGGGGATGCTTGAACCTGTAGTTCAGGTTGAGGATGCCTGGGGCTTGTGTCCGGTGAGCCCGATCCGCCTGGCGTGCCTGGTGACCGACGTGCGCTGACCGCACGGCTGCGTGGCATCCATCTGAGTGATCACCAGCCGTGAGAAGCCCACCCGCGATTTGGTAGATCGCCGACTTGCCGGCGCCGCTGGGCAGCACGGCCAGACAGTCCCGGCCCGCGGCCAGCGCGGCCGCCGCCTCCATCTGCGCCGGCCGCAGGTCGGCCAGCCCGAGAACGTCACCGGCGATCTGGCGAACCCGCGCCCCGGTCTCCTCGCCGCCATCCATCAGCCCAGCCGCTGCCTCCGCGCCTCGTCCAGGATTCAAAGATCAAAATCATTATCCCGAACGAAGCTGGTACGTCCCCCACCGCCAGCAGCGAGCCTCGGCGGCATTGACGCCCACGGGCGCTCTGGCCGCGGGAATCCCGTGGTCTGGCGCGTTAACTCGTTATGATCAGCGGCCTGCATCAGGCGCCTTGCTACGACACGGCCCAGTTCTTCAGTCAGCTGCTCCTCAAACGCGAAGCTTACGTCGGGTGCACCACTGAGGGCATGCGATAGCTCGTGCAGCACGGTGCCGGCGAACGCATCGGGCGACCGGAGTTGGCTCCGCTTGACGATGATCAGGCCGTCCGCCTCTTCCCAGACTCCGACCGCCTCCTGGTAGCGGCCTTCCATCAGGCGCATGGTCTCGGAAACACGCACGTCCTTGATGCGCCCGGGCCGTCCCCCTCTGACGGCGAAGATACGGGGGAGGGTATCCCACACGGCGCGTTCGGCGGGGGTGAAATCGGCAGGGTGCACGAAGGTGAAGTGGAAGCTATGCTGCCATTCGTCACGGTACCGGCCGAGGTCCGGATCGGGTTGCCCGCCGCGTCCGTCAATCCTGGCAGCTTCCTGCGGATGGTCTCTGGCACGACGATCGCCTCATAACCGTCCTCAGCGGCTCGCCGGACGAAGTCGGGGGCCAGCGCTAGCTCAAACGGGGTCAGGAAGATGACCTTGCGCCGGGCGTTGAGCAGCTTGCATGCATGGAGGCCAACGTCGAGCCATTGCGTCTCGTCGTGCTGGGTGCCGCGCTCATAGTTCTGCAGGTCCGCTACCAGGGCCTCGATCACCTCGTCTTGCTCACCGGCGAGGAGAATTGATTTCACGCGATCGGTGTAGGCGCCACGGCCGACGTTGCTTCGCTCGCGGTTGAGCGCGCGCCGGAGAGCGCGGGTGGGTGACGTGATGTTGTAGGAGAACAAGAAATTGTCCTCTTCTGCGACACGCAGCCCATTGACGTATATCCGTGCTGGAGTTCTCCTATCTCTGGGCCGCAGCACCGTGCCGAACTGCGTGGCGTCCAGTTCCTCGTCACCGGCATAGTGCAGGAACAGGGCTTTGGCCTGCTCTACTTGCGCTTCACTCAGTGCGTTGCCGTGCAGGATGAACTCGGTTCCGGTAAAGCCAGGGTCAGCCGGATCGGAGATAAGCGCGTGCAGCGTCTTGATGTCGGAGAAACCGTGTTTGGCCTGCCTGCCGGTGGTGATGTCGCCATGGCGGCTCCTGATGGTGACGTCGATCCGGTGCCGGTCGAAGGTGGCGAGGGCGTCTTTCAGCCCGACTCCGAACTTGCCGACCACCCGATCCGGGTGGGTCAGCTTCTCCTTGTTCTCGTTCTGGGTGAGGTGCTCGTACCTGAGTCCACGGCCCCAGTCGCGAATGTGCCAACGTTCTTCGCCGTCCTGGAAGATCTCCGGCTCGCGTGTCCCGGTAAGCGCCTGCTCGTCGAGAGCGTTAGCGATCACCTCACGCAGCGCGTGTGCTACCGTCCAGTTCTCGAGTACCCTCTCGATGTTGAGATCGAACTCACGCATGGCCATGACGCCTCCTGAAATTGCGCCTGCCTGAGCGTCGTCACCTGGTCTCGGCCGAGTTGAGACGTCCGGGTCCGCGAATTCCGGCCCAGGCCCATTATGCCCGTCTTATGATGATGCCAGGATTTCTGGACCATTCTGGCCCAATCTCCGCCGGGCATCAGCGCTGATGCAGGAAAGGCACGCCGATGGCGGTATTCGTGGAAGACTGGGGGGCAAACTACGGTTCGGCCTACCTGGTCACCCCGGATGATGTGGGCTCTGTGACGGCCGAGCTTGTCGAGGATGGCCCAGACCTTCTGGTCCATGACAGCATGCCGTCCGAGCCTGGCGACGGCGCGATCGCGTTCGTCGACGGTGTGCGCCGGGGCGAGGCGGCGCTCTGGCAAGAGGACGATGCCGGACGATGGGGTCGCGGGGTCGCTGGAGGGCACGCGTGCGGTGCGGTGATCGCTGATGCTGCGGGTGCGGCATTCGGAGAATGCCGGGTACACCGCATGATTATCTGGGGCTCGGGCCTGGTCGGCGGGCTGCCGTCCATCCAAGGCGGCTGGTCCTGGGCCGTGGCCTCTGTTGCTGATCCGAATCCCGATGCACCTGCGAAGGAACTGCAGACACGGATGCGACAGCAGGAGGGCCTGCTGGCCGAGGACCTGTGTGCGGCCGGCTACTTGACCATTGTCGACGGGCCTCTCAACTTCGTCCGGAGTCGCGACCTGCCGGTGGTGGGCTACGTGAAGACCCATCACCGGGCCCTGCTCGACCCCGAGCACCACAAGCTGATCCCGAGACTCGGCGCAGGACAGCGCACCTCGATCTTCCGGCTCGGCGCGGACCGGTATTCCGCGTACCTGCGGCTGGCTCCGGTGGCCGCCACCTCGAGTCCGTGGAGCGGTATCGTCCGGCTCGAGGTCCCGCAGTCGGCTGGGCTGGCCGCGACGATCTCCACCGTTGACCGGATCGCGGGGATGATTCCGCGCTATGCCGGCGTCCCGCACCGGGATCCTCGTGCACCGCAGAACCTGCAGCCCATCGGCGCTCTGGAGAAACACTTGCGGCACCGGCTTGGCTCCGCGGCGCTTGCGGCCCGTGCCGTGCGGGAAGCCGTGGCTATCTTCGCCGGAGCGCTGCCATGAGCCTGACTGTGCCGATTGGAAGGTAGTGAGAGTATGGACGTGATCCCGGTCGGATTGGTCGACGGATCAGTTCCGGCGAGCACTCGCCGCTTCCATGTCGTACTGGCCGAGGATGCCGTGGCGCAACTCGATGAGCTGGTCGCGACCACCCAGACCCTTCCCGACGGTACCGACCTGACTCACTACGGCATCGTCGTGGAAGGCACCGGCCAGATCGAGGGGGCCGAGCTTCCGTCGGACACCGGCCGGATTAGCCGCGATCATACGATGCCCGGCATCACGACCCGGCGGATAGAGGTCGAGATCCTGCGTACCGTCCCGGAGTTCTGGCTTGCTCCCGCACCCGGCGCGCCCGTGGTGAAAGCCACCGAGACGCACCGCGAACTGGCTCTGTTCTTGGATCAGATGGAGCAGCCGCTGGCGGTCGGACTGGATCAAGACGGCCAGCCCGTGTTCGTCGACTTCGCGTTCCTTAACGGGGACAAGGGCGGCCATGTATCAATCTCCGGGATATCGGGTGTCGCGACCAAGACCACCTATGCCCTGTTCTTGTTGTACATGCTGTTCGAGACCGACCAGGGGCTGCGCCTGCTCGGTGCTCACGCCCCGCAGGCACGCGCGCTGGTCTTCGCGGTCAAAGGTGAGGACCTCATGCACCTGGACCGGGCCAACGTCAAGTTTGCGGTCCACGCGGATGCTGCCGCGCAGTGGAAGCGTCTGGGAGTCGGCTCGCCCGGGCGCTTCCAGAACGTCGAGCTCTTTGCGCCTCGTGCTGCCGGGACTAGTGGCGGGCTCGTCACAGATGTCACGTCCCGCCCGTCGACCGAGGTGACGACGTACGGGTGGCCGCCGCTTGAGTTCATCCGCCAGGGGCTGCTGCGTTACTGCTTTGCCGAGGACGAGGACGCGTCCACGCAGGTTTCCTTCATCGAGCAACGGGTGCGGGTCCAGTTGGCCCGCTGGGCGTGGCCGCTGGCCGGAGAACCCGGCGCTGCCGTCCTGTGTCGGCCAGACGATCAGACCTCCTACGTGTTCTCGCGGGTCATCCAGCGCAAGCGCGCTCCCCGGCCCGCAGGTGACGGCTTTCCCGTTCGCGACTTCGATGACCTAATCGAGTTCCTCACCGGCCGGGTCAGCCAGGACTCGCCGGACTTCGACCCGTCGTGGACCGCCAGCGTCCAGGCCGGAACCTGTTCGGCGTTTCTGCGCCGTCTGTACGCCCAGGGCCCCAGGCTCGGGCACCTAATCTGCTGCGGCGTCACCCCCGTGCAGCTCCGCAAGTCCGTCACCGTCGTTGACATTCACAGCCTGCACGACTCGGCCCAGCGATTCGTCGTGGGCGCACTCACCTCCCGGATCTTCGAGGAAAAGCAGGGCTCGGGCCGGGAGCCGTTGCGCTTCATCGTCCTCGATGAGCTCAACAAGTACGCGCCGCGCACCGGGCGCAGCCCGATCAAGGAGGTCCTGGTCGATGTGGCTGCGCGCGGGCGAAGCCTGGGCGTGCTGCTGATCGGCGCACAGCAATCGGCCGGGGACGTCGACGCCAACATCATCCGCAACGCCGCGGTGAAGGTGGCCGGCCGGCTGGATGCCGGCGAGAGCGCCGAGTACCGGTTCCTCACCCCGGAGTTGCGGGACCGTGCCGCGCGATTCCTGCCGGGCACCATGGTCGTGTACCAGCCGCTGATCCCGGCGCCGATCCCGCTGCGGTTTCCCTTCCCGGCGTTCGCCACATGCGTCGCCGAATCGGCGCCAGATCCAGCCGAGCAGGCGCGCGCCGAAGCGGACGCGCTGGGGCGCCTATGACCCGAGGAGAGGCCTGTGAGACTCCTTCACGTATCCGACTGGCACCTGGGCCGGACCACCTACAACACCTCGCGCGCCGAGGACCACGACACCGTCATCGCCGAGATCCTCGGCTACGCCCGCGTGCACCGACCCGACTTGATCATCCACACCGGCGACCTGTTCGATGTGGTCCGGCCCGCATATCAGGACATGGCCCGCGGCATCGACGCCCTGCAGGAACTCGCCGTGGTGGCTCCGGTCGTCGTCCTGTGCGGGAACCATGACTCGCCGGCGCTGTTCGAGCTGTTCAGTCAGCTCATCGGACCGGATTCGCCCATTCACTTCGCCAGCCGGGCGCGGGCAGCGGACCAGGGCGGAGTCCTAACGTTCCCCACGGCGGCCGGAGAGGAGATCCGGCTTGCGCCGCTCCCGTTCGTCCATGCCAACCGGATGCTGGACGGCTTCGAGGAGCCCGGGACCTGGTCGGCACGGTATGCCGACCGGATTCACCTGGTCGAGCAGGCGCTGACCCGAGGGCTGCTCGACGGCTTCGATAACCGGCGCCATGTCGCCATTTTCGCCGCCCACCTTTACGTGGGCGGAGCGGTGCTGTCCGGGAGTGAACGCAGGGTCCAGGTCGGGGACAATTACGCCACCCAACTCGAGCACCTGCCCGCGGTGACTTACGCGGCGTTCGGGCACATCCACAAGCCGCAGGATCTGCCGGGCAGCGTTGTCACCGGCTGCTACGCGGGATCGCCCATCCAGCTTGACTTCGGCGAACTGGATGAGGCCAAGCGGATCGTACTGGTGGACGCCCGCCCCGGCTACCCGCCCGAGATCCAGTCTCTTCCGCTCTCCGGGGGCCGGCCGCTGTGGCGGTTCGAAGGAACCATGGGAGAGCTAGCCACCGCGGCATCCGGCGTAGGCCGGGCCCTGGCTCTCGCGACCATCTACTCTCCGTCCACGATCGCCGACCTGCACAGCCGTGTACAGGATCTGCTGCCCGACGCGGTCGTCCTCGACGTTTATCCAGTAGCCGCTGACCGGCAACTCGAGGTGGCGGTCGCCGCGGTACCGCCCGGACCCGAGCCCGGAATCGAGGAACTGTTCCGCGATTACCTAGCCGAGCAGGGCACGAAGGGAGCGGCCGCGGACCGGGTCATGGCTACCTTCAGCAGGCTGCTAGAGGCAATCGAGACCGAGCAGGAAGCATACTTTCCTGAAGAAGGATTCATCTCAGCCGGACCCCAATCCCCCTCCTAAACAGCAGTGTCAATAGGGAAGATGACATTGAGATGAGACCGCTCACCCTCCGCATGTCAGGTCTGCGCAGCTACCGCTCCGAGGTAACCATCGACTTTGGCGATCCCGGGCTGATCGCGATCGTGGGTGACACCGGGGCGGGCAAGTCCTCGATTCTCGAGGCCCTTTTCTTCGTGCTTTACGGCGGATGTACGTGGGACCACAGGGCAGCGGTGCCGCTCATCTCAGATGGTGTCACCGTTATGCAGGTCGAACTGGTCTTCCTTGCCGAAGGCCGCCGGTGGCGGGTATTCCGGTCAGCCTCCCGTACCAGCTCGCAGAAGCGCCACGAACTGGAGTGCCTTGACGACACGTCTATCCGATTCGACAACGACGTGCCGGTCAGCAACGAGATCAAGCGCCTGATCGGGCTCGACCCCGATGCCTTCCTACGCACCGTGATACTGCCGCAGGGCCGCTTCCAGCTGCTCCTGCAGGCGACCAGAACCGACCGCACGGCCATCCTGAAGGGAATCTTCCGGCTCGATCAGCTCGCGGCGGCCCGGGATCAGGCCGAACGGGCCGCCAGGAGACTGCGTCCAGGCGTCGATGACCTCAAATTCAAGCGAGCAGCGCTGCCTGCCGACCCGGCAGCGGACCTGGCCGACGCTCGTGAACGCCACGATCAGGCTCGCTCGCGCCTGGCTCGTATCCAGGATCTGGCCGAGAAGATTACTACGGCCGCCAGCCAGCGGGAAGACGCCGACCGCCGGGCCGCCGACCTCGGGGCACGTGAACGTCTGGTCCGCGACACGCGCATACCGACCGCCGGCGCCGACCTGGCAGACCTCGCGGCGACCGCTGTTCAGCTCGAGGAGCACCGCCGCCATCTCCACGCCGGCCGCGAACGGCATCGCCGCGAGGCAGATTCTCTCGCAGGCCTGCTCCGGAAGGCGGCCGACGACGGCGAAGGGCTCGAGCAACTCGCCGGCGCCGCGTCGTCTCTGATCTTCCTCGACGAACAGCTGCCGCACCTCGCCCGGGAAGCGGCCGGCTGCGAAGAGCAAACACGAGAACTCGAGGCGCTAGCCGAACGCCTCCAGGACCAGGATGCGGCGGCTGCGTCACTGCGAGCCCGGTCCTTGCAGGCCGAGGCCGAAGCTACGAGGCTGGACGCCGCCGCCACCGCGGCCAGCGAAAACGTCAGCCAGGCTCGGGCACGTCTGGCGAGTGCTCGCAGCCGTGCTGCTACATTCGCCGACTACCGAAGCGCAATGGAATCGGCGAGCGATAGACAGGCACAGGCTGTAGAAGCAATCGATCCCGCCGCCGACCGCGCTCGGGCCGCCGCGGATGAGCGTGACCGGGCCGGGGCAGCGCTCGAGGCAATCAAACGCGCCCACGCGGCGGCGCACGCAGCGGAGGGATGTCAGCCCGGAGACGAGTGCCCGATCTGCCAGCGTCCGCTGCCCACAGACTTCGCCATGCCGCAGCCCGCAGGCGAAGCGGAAGCGCGGGCAGCTCAAAGAGCCGCCGAGCGAGCAGCTGAGCAATCGGCCACGACGCTGGCCGCGCGAGAAGCCGAGCTCAGCGCCGCGTCGGACGAAGCCGAACGAGCCGGGCAAGCTGCCCGGGAAGCAGAAACGGAACTGGCCGCTGCTGTGGCACAGCTGCAGCTGATCCTGCCCGGAGCCGACCTCGAGACCGACGACGAAGCCGTGCTCACACCTCTCACCGTCAAATCGCTCAGCGCGAAAGCGGAGTACGACGCGCAGACCACCGAGGCGAGTCGGCTCGGGCAGCAGGCTGCGACCGCCACGGCGACGGCCGACGCGCTCCGCGCCCAGCGCCAACAGCAAGAGGGCCAGCTTCGCCGCCGCCAAGACGCGCTCGATGCCCAGCGCGCCGCGTTCGAGAACGCCATCGCCGGGCTCCCCGCCAGCTACCGGGTACCTATCCCGGTCACGGCCGAGGCGCTCGCCGCCGCGTCCGGGCTCGCCGCCGCCCGGCGCGATGAACTCAGTGAGATCAATGACCGGCTCTCCGCGGCTCGCGCGGTGATCGATGAAATTAGCGGCGATCTGGAGACGCTCGCCGATCAGGTCCGGGAACGGGTGGACGAACCAGCCCGGCAGCTCATTCCCCGGCTCACAGCCGCTGCGGAACGCCTGAATGACCTGGCCGCGCTGCTCGGCCTATCGCCCGCCCTGGCCAGGCCCGGCGGAAGCCTGGCCGACGATGCCGAGTGGGCGGACCAGCTCAACACGGCTGCCGACGCGGCCCTCGCCCAGGCCCAGGCGTCCGGCGCGGAACTCCGACGGCTAGGCGAGCAGGCTCTGACGACCATGACTGCTGCCCTGGCCACCGTCGGCGTGGATGACGAGAGGGGCCTGCACCAGGTCATCATCACGGTGTCCTCGGTGCTCAACCGCGCGGCCGACGACATCCAGGTCGCGACCGAACAGATACCGCAGGTCGCTGAGCTCGCCACCAAGATTAAGCAAGGCCGAGACCTGCTCGAAGCGCTTGATGAGCTCACCCGGGTACTGGCTGACGGCAAGTTCATCGCTTACGTCGTCGTCCGCAAACAGCAGGCGCTCCTGGCCATCGCCGCCGAAGTCCTCGGTTCGATGACCGGCAACCGGTACGGCTTCTCCGAAACCTTCGAGATCGTCGACCGGCTGACCGGCCTTCCTCGAGGGGTCAAGACACTGTCTGGCGGAGAGACCTTCCTCGCGAGCCTGGCCCTAGCACTGGGCCTGGTGGAGCTCGCCGGAAGAGGAGGCGGCCGACTCGACGCGCTCTTCCTCGATGAAGGCTTCGGCTCCCTCGACGCGAACTCACTCACCGAAGCCCTCGAAGCCCTCGGCAGGCAGGCCGAAACGGGTCGGCTCGTAGCCGTGATCAGCCACCTCCGCTCTGTGGCCGAGGCCATGGACAGAGTGCTCGCCGTAACTACGGGCCCGGCAGGCAGCCAAGCTCACTGGCTCGGCGGTGACGAGCGAGAGGAACTGATCGCAGAAGACGTAGAGGCCGGGCTGCTCACCTGAGCGACCAGGTGCCTACTGAAGCGCTAGATACGGCCCGCCTCTACCTACTGGACGAGGGCAGTCCCCGCGCATTGGAGCTAGTGCCGTTCATCCGCGTCATCGCAGCGAATACTGGCCAGGATGCGTGCTATTTCTACAATCGCGTAGAGGGAGACGAGGTCCGCTGGGTTTCCTACCACTTCCACGCCAACCCGGAACTCCTTCTCCCCGATGAGGACGTCATGGAGCTGCTGGCCACCCTCTCTGGAGGAGATGCCATCGAGGAGGAACCCCGCTGAGGCGATGCGCGCGACTCGCCGCTTCAGATCGTCCGCCAGTACCGTTAAGCACTCCCGTTCCGTCAGACAGCCGCCCCATAGGAACGCCGCAGGTGTCCCGTACGCAGCGCTTGATAGTGGTCCTCCTACTCAACCTCGGCCTTGTCGTCGCCCTGGTGGTCGTGGGCATAACGGCGCACTCGCTCGCGGTGCTGGCCGAAGGCGGCGACTATCTCCTGGACGCCGCCGGGGTAGCAGTGGCGTTGCTGGCCATCCGCCTGTCCAAGCGTCCCGCCAGCCGGGCCGGGCCAAGCCCGACAGACATGGCCGCGCTCGTCAACTGCGGATGGCTGCTGGTCCTCGAGGTGCTCGTCATCGGCGCCGCCGCCGAGCGACTCATCTCGCGCACCCCTGAGGTACACGGCCTGCCCGTCCTCGTCGTGAGCGGCGTGGCCGCGCTGATCATGACGGTCGGCGCCCTGGTGCTCAAAGCCGACCCAGACGCAGACGACGGTGACGCCGACGGGCGCGACCTGTCCGTCGCCGCGGTCCTCCTCGACACCGTCGCCGACGCCGCCGCCGCGGCCGGCGTCGCCGCCACCGGCGGCATCATCGTGGTCACCGGCGGCTGGTACTGGCTCGATCCCGCTATGGCGCTCGTCATCGCCGTGGTCATCGCGTACCACGCCCTGGCGCTGCTCCGCAAAGTGCTCGCCCGGCTCCGGTCACCGAGGGCGCCTGAGCCCCATACCCCGGCAGCGGACCCGGACTAATGGAAGTTCTTCATTACCGAACGAATCAGGGTGCCCGCCCCGGCGCCAAGCTGGCGCTCACACATACTCCCGCTGCTGCAGGAACCGCCGAGCCTGCTGCATCAGGCTCCCCCGCCTCGGGAAACGAGGCTCAGCGCGTGGAGCGTCAGCCTGCCCTTGCCGTTGCCGAACTCGACCAGCGTGCCGTCACCGCCGATGCTGCGGTAGATGCCGGTGCCGCCGGTCAGCGCCAGGTCCTTCGGGGCGGGGCCTGCAAGGGCGGGGAACTGGGCGGTGATGTTACCCGCCGGCAGCCGGGCCACGAGGCTGCAGTTGGCCAGGGTCGGGTCCGGGGGGTGCCCTGACCGACGGCGTGGCGTCCGAGTTGCTCGTGCCCCCGGTCAGCGTCCCTCGCGTGCTGCTGCACCCGCGGGGCATGGCACCGCGGATCGCCAACTTCGATGAGTGGGCCTGGCATGTGATCGACCGGATTCACCAGGAGATGGTCGGCAACCCCAGCGACCGGCTTGATGATCTGGTCAGCGAGCTCGAGAAGCTGGCACCGGACCGCCCGCGCCAGCCTGGGCCGGATTACCTGGGCTTCGCCGTCCCGCTACGGCTTCGTTCCAGCGGCGGCGAACTCCGGCTGCTGACCACGCTCGCCCATTTCGGCACCACGGTCGATGTCATGATCGCCGAACTGAGGCTGGAGGCCTTCCTGCCAGCCGACGAGGCGACCGCCGCCATCCTCTCCGAGCTCGCCGGACGCCGAATGACAGCAGGTTAAGCTCTCACCCGATGACCGAGATGGCCCGCTGCTACAACCAGATGTCCTCGGCCACGATAACCCCGCACCTGTCGGCCTGGTCGGCTACAGCGCCATCGCCCGCAAGCCGTAGGCGTCGCGATAGCCGCTGGGCGACAGGCCGGTGGCCTGCTTGAAGACGCGGCGGAATGCGGCCGCGTCGCTGTAGCCGGCCCGGCGGCGGACCTGGTCGATCGGGTCGCCCGCGGTTTCCAGCAGGCGCTTGGCGTGCTCGATGCGGGCGTGCTGGAGATAGGCCCGGGGCCCGCGGCCGGTGGCCGCGGCGAACCGGCGGGACAGGGTGCGCTCGCTGAGCCCGAACGAGGACGCGAGCTCGGCGATCCGCAACGGCTCGCCCAGGTGCGAGTCGATGTGCTGCTGGACCTGATGCACGATCACGTCGTCGTGGGCTCGTTCCCGGCCGAACGCGATATAGGGGAGCTGGCTGGGACGATGGCCGTCGACCAGGAGAACCCTGGCGGCCAGGTTGGCACGGTCGTGGCCGGCGAAACGCTCGACGAGGTACAGGACCAGGTTCAAGAACGCGGTCGCGCCGCCCGAGGTGATCACGTCGCCGTTGTCCACGATCATCTGGTCGGCCGTCACCTGGACAGCCGGGTAGTGCCGGCGCAGTTCGCCGGCGAACATCCAGTGGGTGGTGGCGGGCATGCCGTCGAGCAGGCCGGCGTCGGTGAGGAGGAAGGCGCCGGTGCACGAGCCGGCGATCCGGGCGCCGGCCGCATGCCACCTGGTGAGCCACGGAACCCAGCCGCGATTGACGGCGAACGACGCAGCCAGGTCATCATCCAGGCCGGGTACCACCACCAGATCCGGTACCGCGACGCCGGCCGCGGCGACGGAAGGCTGCAGGCTGACGCCATCACGGCAGCGGTATGTGGCAGGACACCCGGACGAGGTCCGGGGGCGCCGCCCCCTCGCCGGCGCCCCCGGAGTCTGGTGATCAGCTGCCGAAGGGGAAGGCCCAGCCGAGGTAGGGCGGGTCGGTGATTCTGTTGACTGGGTACTGCTGGACCGGGGCCACGTTCCTGGCGGTGCCGTACGTGCCGATCACTTGCCCGTTGCCGATGGACACCGCGACATGCCCGTTGCCGTCCGCGCCGGGACCGTAGAAGACCAGCGCACCTGGGGGCGGGTTGGCGTCGTTAGGGTGGACGCGTCCGGCGTTGGCTTCGGCCAGATAGTCGAGGTAGGCGCTGCCGAAATGGCGCTGGGAGCTCTCCGCCTGCTCAGCGAACACCTCGCAGTATCCGCTCCAGTAAGTGCCGTCACTCATCGTCCACTGCCCGAGGTGCGCGGTGGCCCAGCTGACGGCGGCCTGCATCTGGGGCGTGATGTTCCAGTGGCAGTACCACGACCAGGCGCTGGCGGGGTTGCTGACCGCGGATATGGCGCCGTAACCGTACTGGGTCCGGCATTCGGCGGTGACGTCGATGCCGAGCGAGACGCCCGGGCCCGTGCATTGCCAGCTGTACGCGCTGCTCGCGTTCGTCGCTACGGCCCGCAGGCCCCGGCCGGGGTACTGGGTGTCGCAGGCTCGCTGCATGTCGACGCCGCCGAGGCTGCTGCTGCTACTCGGCGGGGACGACGGGTTGCCCGACCCGCAGGCACCGGTTCCGGGTGCGTACGAGTTCCACGAGGGGGTGGTCGTGTAGTAGTCGGTGATGGCACCGGTGACTCCGTTGGCGAAGGTGACCTTGTCCCAGGTCGCGTTGCCGTTGACACTGGTGCCGCCCTGCCACTGGCACTGCAGGGTGAACTGGGCCCCGGCCGGCTCCCTGCCGACGAGGGGATATCCGGTGCCCGGCCCGGAGCGCACGTTCACGGATGCTGTGGTGCTGTAGGTGCCGGCCGCGAAGCTCGGTGCCGCGCCGGCGGCGATGACGGTGACCGCCACGCAGCAGGCTGACGCCGCCAGGGCCAGCCACCTGCCCACGCTCCCGCTGCCGTATCTCGGCTGTGGCATGTTAGGTCTCCTCATTGTCAGTCTTCGGCCCCGTGGGCCCTGTAGCTGCTTCGTCCGAAGCTAAAGAGCGCCGGGATCCGCGGGCAGTCGGCTGTGCAGCGTCGGCCGGCCGGGGGTCGGTCGGCGACTGTCGGTTGCGCAACCGACTGCCAGAGAGACTGGTGGTATGGCACTTTGAGTTGCATGTCAGCAGCAGTGGCGCTCCCGGGGGCCGTCCGCGAACAGACGGCTCGCTCGGTCGTCCGCGCTGCGGCGTTCCTCCGGGCGGGGCAACTCGTCATCTGGCTGTGGGTGCCCGTGGTGTACGGCATCGCGAGTTTGCCACCTGTCGTCCTGATCAGCTACCTGCTCGCCATGGTGTGGACGGCGGTTCTGTTCATTGCCGCGCTCCGCAGAAATGATGTGACGACCCGGTGGGTGCTGGCGGATGTGGCCGTTGCCGTCGCGTGCGCCGTCATCGTCAGCCGGGCGTTTGCCGCAGGACAAGCGGCCTCGCCGCGCAACTGGGTGCTCGGGCCCATCTGCGGAGTCGGCGTCACGTGTGCCTTTTTCGCCTCCCGGTGGATCGCGGCCTGGTCAGTCGGAGCGATCGCCATTGCCTGGATGGCTGGCACGTGGCCGGACATCCGCGCGGCCGCCGCCATGTCGGTTCTCAGCGGCTGCGCGGTGATAGTCGTGTTCTCCCTGGTAGCAGCCCTGGCCGCACGCGTACTCTTCCGGGCGGCGACGCAGGCCGACCAGGCCGCGGCCGCGGCCCTGGAGGCCCAGCGCCGCGAGGCCATGGCAGAGGCTCGGGACGAGGAACGCCGCCAGCAATTCAAGGTGCTGCACGACAACGTGCTGCACACGCTCGAGAGCATCGCCCGTGGCGAGCTAGGGATCGGAAGCCAGCAAGTCAGGGAAACGTGCATGCGCGACGCGGACTACCTGCGCGGGCTGATCACCGGCGGAGCGGACAGCATCCCGACCGACCTTGGTGTCGCCCTGGCCGGCATGGGCCGGGACCGGTCGGCCTTGGGTTTGCGCATCAACCAGCAGTTCGATGCGCTCCCCAAGCAGTTCCCCCCGCACGTCACGCAGGCGCTTACCGGGGCGGCGAGGGAGGCACTGAACAACGTGGTCAAGCACGCCGGGACCGACGAAGCATGGCTGTCCGCGTACGGCGACGGGGTCGGCGGCGTGATCGTCACGGTTGTCGACCGGGGACACGGGTTCGACCTGCAGGCGAAGTCAGCCGGACTCGGCCTGATGCGGTCGGTGCGGCACCGGGTTCTCGAGGTCGGGGGGAAAGTCAGGATCGACAGCGCACCGGGCGAGGGGACTAGCATTCAGATGTCGTGGACACCATGATCGAAATCGGCGTCATCGATGACGACCAGATGCTGCTCCAGGGCATGGCCGCCTGGATCGGCAGCACCGGCGACATCCGGCTGGCGGCCACGGCGGCCTCGGTGGAGGAGTATCTCGGCACGACTCACATCCCGAAGATCGTGATCCTGGATCTCAACCTCGGGAACTACACCGATCCCGTGCGCAACGTCACCCAGCTGGTCGGCTCAGGCCTGCAGGTGATCGTCGCGTCGGTCATCCCCGATCGCGCCTACATCGCGGCCACCACCGAGGCCGGCGCGGCCGCCTACGTCACGAAGAACAACAACCTCGACACGCTGGCCGACGTGATCAGGGCCATCCACGACGGCAAGACGCCCACCACCCCGGAACACGCATTCTGGCTAGGCCGCGACGACCGGCCCCGAAGGCCGAAGCTCTCACCCCGCGAACGGGAGATCCTGGTGGCGGTCGGTAACGGCACGCCGCACAAGGCGATCGCCCGACAACTCGGAATCACCATGAGCACCGTCCAGACTCACCTTGAACGCGTCAGGTACAAGTACGCCAGCGTCGGGCGGCCCATCGATCATGCCGCCCACTACAGCGAGCGGGTCAGGGAAGACAACCTCGGACGCGAACGCCTCCCCGAGCCGAACGGCAATCCGCACCCGGACCAATGAACATCACCCCCATGTTCCGCGCCTGTCGGCGTCTCGACCATCGGCAGCAGCAGCGGCTGGTCGCGCGGCCCGAGCAGCGAAGCGCGCGCCAGCCCCTGGCTGCGCCGCTCCCGCGACGGGAACCAGGCCGCCTGCACGAGCTCTTTAGCCTGTCCGGCGGAGACCCTCTCCCATGCCGCCGATGAGTCCGTGCGCCCGCCTGCGTCCTACCGTTGGACTCAACCGGAAGGACGGCCCGCCATGCCCAGCTCAGACACGGTAGCCCAGACCCTGGACGTGCCCGGCGCACGCCTGTACTACGAGCGCCAGGGCATCGGCCCGCTGCTGCTCATGATCGGCTCGCCGATGGACAGCACCGGCTTCGCCGGGCTGGCCCGCGCGCTCGCCGACCGCTACACGGTAGTGACCTACGACCCGCGCGGCATCGGCCACAGCACCCGCGAGGACGCCACCCGGGATGTGACGCCCGAACAGCAGGCCGACGACGTTCACCGCCTGCTGTCGGTGCTCGGCGGCGACCCGGCCCATGTGTTCGGCAGCAGCGGCGGGGCCGTCGTCGGGCTGGCGCTGGTGACCGCGCACCCCGGCCAGGTGAGGACGCTGGTCGCCCATGAGCCTCCCGTGATCGAGTTGCTGCCCGACCGCGAGCAGGTGCGCGCCCAGATCGACGACATCTACGCCACCTACCGGGCCGACGGTCCGGACAAGGCGATGGCCATGTTCATGGCCCATGCCGGCCTAGGCGAGCCTCCCGGCCAGGAGCCAGGCGCACCGCGCTGGGAACCGTCACCCGAGCAGCTGGCCACGATGCGCGCCACCACCGAGGTGTTCCTCGCCCACCTGATCCGCCCGACCACGCACTACCGGCCCGACGTCCCGGCCCTGCGGACGTCGCCGGTCCGTATCGTGGTCGCCGCCGGCGCCACGTCGAAAGGCCAGCTCGCCCATCGTAGCGCCGTGACCCTCGCCGACCGGCTCGGCACCCCGGTAGTCGAATTCCCCGGCGACCACGGCGGCTTCATAACCCAGCCAGACCAGTGCGCCCAGGTCCTGCACCAGGTGCTCACCCAGACGACTTGATACTGGGCAGACCTGCGCCGCCTTCTGCTGCGGTTCCACCTGTACCAGTTCGACGCAGCCGCCGACTTCGAGGGCACCGCACGCATCTACCGCCGATGCCGGCAGGCCGGTATAACGCCACGGGGCCTGGTTGACTGCATGATTGCCGCCGTCGCCCTGCGGCATGAGGCGACGCTGCTTGCCTGCGACATCGACCTCGACCGCGTGGCCCGCGTGATCGGCATCGAGCTAGACCAGCCGGCCAAACAGGAACGACCGCAGCCAACCTGACCGCCCCACCCCGACTCGCACAATTTGACACCGAACGGAGCTGCGTTCCCGCCGCTCTGTACCATGATGCGGTGAATCGCATGGTTCATAAGATCCCTCCCGCCGCCCTCGACGCCGAGTCGGCCGAGTGGGTCCAGGCCCTGGCCGGGCCGGGCTCACAGCGGGAGGAGGCGCTGGCGCGGCTGCACGGGCTGCTGGTCCGCATCGCGCTGGCGGACGCCCGGCGGCGCGGCCCGCGGCACCGGATCACCGGCCCCGAACTCGAGGACCTGGCCTACCAGGCCGCGGCCGACGCGCTGCTGGCCATCACGGCCAAGCTAGGGCAGTTCCGGGGCGAGAGCCGGTTCACCACCTGGGCCTACAAGTTCGTCATCTTCGAGGTGTCGGCCAAGTTCGGCCGGCACTTCTGGCGTCATCCCAGCGTGCCGCTCGACGCCGAACACTGGGACCGGCTGCCGGACCGGTTCGGCTTCGAGCCCGAGCCCGAGCGGGAGTCTGAATGGCGGGATCTGCTCACCGCCCTGCGCCGCGCCGTGGACGCCGAACTGACCCCCCGCCAGCGCGAGGTATTCGTCGCCCTCGTGCTCAACGGCGTGCCCCTGGACGCCCTGGTCGTCAGGCTCGGCTCCAACCGCAACGCGATCTACAAGATGTTGCTCGACGCCCGACGCAAGCTGCGGGCCGCGCTCGACGCGAACGGGTATCTAGGCCATGATGACACGAGGCGCTCATGAACGACTGGCAGGCCCTGGACCGCTTCCTGCAGACCGACCCTAGAGACGTCGGGTGCGCCGAAGCCATGGAGATGCTGCACGTCTACGCCGACCTGGTCGCACAGGGCGCCCCGGCCGAGAAGCGTTACCCCGGCATCGCGGCGCACCTGCGCGCCTGCGGCCCCTGCGGCGAGGACTTCGAAGCCCTCCTGGCCGCGGTCCGCGACACCGCGTAAGACCCGCCGCGCCGCGTCCACTAACCATGCATGACGAAACACCTCCTTACCCTCAGGTCCGGCGCGCTGCTGCTCGGCCTCGCCGCGGCCGCCGCGGTGGCGGCCCCCGCCGCCGCGTCCGCCTCGACCGCCGCATCCCGGGTCGTCGGGCACGTCTACGTCAACGACAACAGGGCCGGAACCAACACGATCGGCGCGTTCGACCGCCACGCCGACGGCACACTGACCCCCGAACCTGGTTCCCCGTTCCCGGCCGGCGGCTCCGGCTCCGGCTCCGGCCTCGCCTCCCAGGGCGCGATCCAGTTCTCGGCGGACGGCCGTTACGTGATCGCGGTCGACGCCGGCAGTAACCAGATCTCGGTCCTGCGGGTCCACCGCGATGGCAAGCTCAGCCTGGTCCCCGGCGGCGTCGTCTCCTCCGGCGGCACCCTGCCCGTCAGCATCGCGGTCCACGGCAGCCTGGTCTACGTGGCCAACTCCGGTAACGGCGGCAGCAACTACACCGGCTTCCGCCTCTTCGGCGGCCACCTGTTCCGCATCCCCGGCTCGACCGTCACCCTGGCCGCCAACGCCGCGCCCGCTGACGTGCTGTTCAACGGCACCGGCACCAAGCTGGTCGGCACCGAGGTGGGTACCTCAGTGATCGACAGCTTCCGGGTCGGCTTCGGCGGTCGGCTGACCGCAGCCCCCGGATCGTCGTTCAAGGCCCAGGGCCTAGGGCCATTCGGCAGCGAGTTCCGGCCGACCGCCCCGGACCAGCTGTTCGTGTCCAACGCCCACAACACCGCCACCAATAGCGGCACTATCTCGGCCTTCACCGACTCGCGGAACGGCACGCTGACCTCAATCGCAGGCTCCCCGTTCGCCGATAATCAGACCGCTCCCTGCTGGGTCGAGATCACCCACGACGGCCAGTTCCTGTTCACCGTGAACACCGCATCCGGCACCATCTCCCGCTACCAGATCGCCCCCGGCGGCACGCTGACCCTGCTCGGCAGCACCCCCGTCACGGCCACCGGCGGCGTCGGCGCCGTCGACGCCCGCCTCAGCCCCGACGGCCGCTACCTCTACGTCGACGAGAGCAAGATCGGCGCCGTCGGCACCTTCGCCGTCACCGGCGGCACCCTGACTGAGCTCCCCACCTCCCCGACCAAGCTCCCCGCCGGCGCCACCCCCGCCGGCATCATCGTCAGCTAGCCCGTCGTGCCCAATCGACCGGAGCCGCGGCCCACCCGCGGCTCCGGTCCCGGGCCTGATAAGCGCGGGAGAACGTTCGGGTTCAGGGTGGCGGACGGGTCGAGTGCGGAGCGTATCCTGGCGAACAGCGCACGCTCCGCGTCGGTGCGCGCCAGCGGAAGCCATTGTGCTTTCAGGGCGCCGATGCCGTGCTCGGCGGAGATGGACCCCCCGAGGGAAGCGACCAGGGAGAACACCGCGTTCTCGTGGCGGCCGTCCGCGGCTGCCGCGGGGACGATGTTCACGTGCACGTTGCCGTCGGCGACGTGGCCGAAGGTAATGACCTCAGCTCCCGGGTCCACGTCGGTGACCACGGCCGCCGCCCCGGATGCGAGCCGAACCCACCGCGCGGCGGGCACCGAGACATCGAGCTTGACCGGGACGCCGAGGAACCCGGCCGCCTCGGGATGGCGTTCCCGGTAGGACCAGAGCCGGCCTCGGTCGGCCGCCGACTCCCCGACGGCGGCCTCCCGGTCGCCGATGACGTCCGCCAGGTCGTCGAGCGCGCCGGGTCCGGACGCCTCGAGCAGGAGATAGGCCTGCGCCGGTACGGGCAACGGCGGCGCGAGTCCGGCGTGCGCCACGAGAATGTCGAGGCCGGTCCTGGTGAAGAACTCGGCCGATACGAGGCCCGGCACCTCCCTGACGGCCTGATGGGTCAGCGCGTGCAGCTCTTGGAGGCCGCCGAGCCCGACGAGCGCGGTCACCGTGTCCCGCAGGCGGGGGACGAGCCGGAGCCTGGCCTGGGTGACGACGGCCAGGGTGCCCTCGGACCCGGCGAGCAGGGACGGGTAGTCGTAGCCGGTGTTGTCCTTGACCAGCCCGGCCAGGTGCGACACCACGGTGCCGTCGGCGAGGACGGCTTCGATACCGCGCAGCTGCGCGCGCATCGGCCCGAAGCGCAGGGCTCGCAGCCCGCCGGCATTGGTCGCCACGGCTCCGCCGACGGTGGCGCTGCCCCGGCTGGCGATGAGGATCCCGAGATCCAGCCCCGGGTCGGCGTCCGCCACCTGCTGAAGGGTGACACCGGCACCGGCCGTGACCTGAGCTGCCTCATGATCGACCGGCCCCAGCTGGTTCAGGCGGGTCAGGCTCAGCACCACCTCGCCGTGCCGGGGCACGCCGCCGCCGACCAGGCCGGTGTTCCCTCCTTGCGGGACGACGGGTACCCCGGCGTCAGTGCACAGGGCCAGGACGGCCGCGACCTCGGCGGTGTCACCAGGCCGCACGACGGCAGGCGTATGGCCCTGGAACCGGCCTGTCCAGTCAACGGCGAAACCGGCGGTCGCGTCGCCGGTCAGAACGTGCGGCTCGCCCACGATGGCGGCCAGCGACTGGATTAGCGTGCTCGGCAGCGTCATCATCGGTTCAGGCCCATCTGGGTAGGCATAGGAATGCCAGTCACCTGGAAGGTACGCCCATCTCCGCTCGAGGGGGACGTGCTCGTCGGGCGTTTCCCACAATGGGGAGGGTCCAGATGGCGGGATGCGCGATGCCGCCGCGGGGTTCAGGTCGTGGTTGATCGCCCGCGGACCAGCAGCCGGATTGATCGACGCTGTTGACGCAACCGTTCGGTTGCCATAAAATGGCAACGGTTCGGTTGCTACTCGTTGGAGGCTGTCATGGGTTTTCCTGATCGCATCGAGCGGACCGTGGAGCTCGCGCACCCGCCGGGCCAGGTGTGGGCCGCGCTCACCACGGCCGAGGGGCTGGGTGCCTGGTTCGGCCACGAGGCGGCGATCGACCTGCGTCCGGGCGGGTCGGCCCGGATGAGGTGGACCGACGGGTTCACGGTCGACATGCGGGTGGAACGGGTGGAGGAGCCGACGGTGTTCGGGTTCACCTGGGAGCTCCACGAGCTGCCCGAAGACGATCCGCGCCGTACCTATGTCGAGTTCACGCTCGAACCGGCCGGTGCGGGCACGCGGCTGACGGTGGTCGAGACCGGTTTCGCCCAGCTGCCAGAGGACGTCTACCGCACGGAGTACGACAGTCATACCAAGGGCTGGCAGAGCGAGCTGGCCGAACTGGCCGGCTACCTCGATGCCCCCTGACCTTGAGGCGATCGCCGAGCAGGTTTTCACTGCCCTGGCCGACCCGAGCCGGCGCGCCATCTTGGCCGCGCTGGCCTCAGGAGGCCCGGCCACGGCCACGGACCTGGCCGCTCGCCTGCCGATCACGCGGCAGGCGATCGCCAAGCACCTGGCCCTGCTGGCCGAGGCCGGCCTGGTAACGGCCGAACCGGGGGAGCGGCGCCGGGTGCGCTACCGGCTGCGCTCCGCCCCGATGCGGGTGGCGCAGCAGTTCCTGGCCGCGCTGGCCCGCGACTGGGACGGCCAGCTCGACGCGTTGAAGGACCACCTCGACCGGTCGGCGAGCGAGCCCGCTTCAACACATTCCCAGTCCACGAAACCCAAATGAAAGGTGGACACCACGATGAAGACCCCCCCGATCGTCACCCCGCAGGAGTGGGAGGCAGCGCGCCAGCGGCTGCTGGTGAAGGAGAAGGAGCTGACCCGCGTCCGGGACGCGCTGGCGGCGGAGCGCCGGCGGATGCCGTGGCTGGCGGTGGAGAAGGACTATGAGTTCGACGGACCTGAGGGTAAGGCGAGCCTGCTCGACCTGTTCGAGGGCCGCCGTCAGCTGATCATCTACCGCGCCTTCTTCGAGCCCGGCGTGATCGGCTGGCCCGACCACGCGTGCGTCGGCTGTTCCCTGATGGCCGATCAGGTCGCCGACGTCCGCCACCTGAACGCCCGCGACATCACCTTCGCCTACGCCTCGCGCGCCCCGCAGCCGGACATCGCGCGCCTGAAGGCGCGGATGGGCTGGACGATGCCCTGGTACACCATGACCGACGGCTTCGACGCCGACTTCGGCGTGGACGAATGGCACGGCACGAACGCGTTCTTCCGCGATGGCGACCGGGTGTTCCGCACCTACTTCGTCAACAACCGCGGCGACGAGGCGCTGGGGAGCACCTGGAGTTACCTCGACCTGAGCGCGCTCGGGCGCCAGGAACGGTGGGAGGACTCACCCGAGGGCTACCCCCAGACCGCGCCGTACGACTGGTGGAACTGGCACGACGAATACGACCATCCCGAACTGGCGCAGGGCCCGATGCGGCGGCTCGCCGCGGCCGCCGCCACCGACCCCAGCGCACGACCAGGAGAGTGATCATGGCGTGACCGGGGGTGCCTGTCATCGAGGATTCAAAGATAAAATCATTATCCCGAACGACGCTGGTGCGTCCTCCAGCGCCAGCAGCGAGCCTCGGCGGCTAGGACGCCCGGGCGCGTCAGTTCCTGCTCGTCATGCCGCCTGGCGTTCCTGACCGCAGCATATGGTGAAATTCATGAGCGACGCTGATCTGCGTATCGACCCGTTGACGGGTGCGTATGTAGTTGTCACCCCATGGCGACAGCAGCGTCCTAATCTTCCGGAGGGGATGTGCCCATTCTGCCCAGGCGGGCTCGAGGCGCCCGGGCCATATGACGTCATGCACATTCAAAATCGCTGGCCTGCCATGCCCGAGGGGTGTCACGAGGTTATCCTGCACAGCCCAGATCACAATTCTTCCTTCCCGGCCCTGGGCGAAGACCGGTCAGCCCAGGTTGTCGAGCTATGGTCGGCGCGCACGGCGGCACTTGGGGCACGCGAAGACGTAGCCTATGTGTTCGTATTCGAAAATCGCGGGCGGATGATCGGTTCCACGATTGACCATCCGCACAGTCAGATCATGGCATTCAGCATGATCCCGCCCATCCCGGAAGCCGAACTTTCGGCAAGTAATTGCGACCTCTGCGCAGACCCCGGCGACGGCTTGCTGGTCATCCGCCGCTCAGGGTGGCAGGCGGCCGTGCCGTGGGCGCCCTCGTGGCCGTATGAGCTGCTGATCTCCCCGCGCAGCCACGTTGCTGATCTGCCCACAGCGGGCCGGCGGCTGCGCGCCGGGCTGGGCGCGATGCTCGTGGAGGCCCTGACCCGCGTGGAACGGCTCCTCGGGCCTGATGCGCCCTACATGCTGTGGGTCCATCAGCGGCCGGCCGGCGGGGATGACTGGCCAGCCGCACACCTTCACCTGCATCTGGCGCCTGCCCTGCGAGCGCCTGGAGTGGCCCGGCACCTCGCCGCCGCGGAGCTCGGTGCCGGCGTCTTCTTCGATCCGGTCGATCCGCAGCAGGCTGCGGCGCAATTGCGATCCCCGCCGCAGCGCGCGTGAACCGGGCCGAGCCGCCGGATGCCGGCGTGTGGTTTGCCGAACGGTATGGCCGTGAGCCGGACGGCATCTGGTTCGCGCCCGGCCGGGTCAACCTGATCGGCGGCCCGGACTATAACGAAGTGTTCGTGCTGCCCTTCGCCCTCGGCGCCGGGGTCTCCGCAGCCGCTTCCCGGCGGTCCGACCGGCGAATCGCGCTGACGTCCCGGCGGGTGGGCGGCGAGCCGGTCCTGCTGTCCGTCGACACGCTCGAACCCGGATCGGTAGGCGGCTGGGCTGCCTATCCAGCCGGGGTGGCATGGGCGCTTCGCCAGGCGGGCTACCTGGCCGGCGGCGCTGACGTGGCGATCGACGCCGACCTGCCCGCAGGCGCCGGGCTCTCGTCATCGGCGGCGCTGGAGTGCTCGGTGGCGCTCGCGCTAACCGAGCTCTACCAGCTGCCCGTGCCGAGGCGTGAGCTGGCCGCCCTGGCCCGGCGTGCGGAGAACGACTTCGCCGGCGTGCCCACGGGGATCATGGACCAGATGGCTGCGTTGCTGTGCCGGGCCGGCCACGCGCTGCTGCTCGATTGCCGCAGTGGCACGGAGGCGGTGGTCCCGCTCAACCCGGCCGCGGCCGACCTGACGCTGCTGGTCATCGACACCCGTGCCCGGCATGCGCTGGCCGATGGCCGCTACGCGACGCGGCGCCGGGCCTGCGAGGAGGCCGCGTCAATGCTGGGCGTGCGGTCGCTGCGAGACATCACCGGGGACGCCGGGGCGCTAGCCAGACTGACCGAGCCGTCCCTTCGGCGTCTGTGCGGGCACGTCATCTCCGAGAACCGCCGCGTTCTGCGGGCCGCCGAACTGCTGCGCGCCGGCGACCAGGCGGCGATAGGCGGGCTGCTGACCGCCTCGCACCGCTCGCTACGCGACGAATTCCAAGTGTCCTGGCCGCAGGCCGACGAGGCCGTCGAGGCCGCAATCGACGCCGGCGCCGCAGGTGCCCGCATGACCGGTGGCGGCTTCGGCGGCTCCGTAGTGGCGCTCGTGCCTGCTGACCGTGCCGGGCATGTCCGCCGTGCGGTAACCGGGCGATTCGCCCGGCACCACTGGCCGGCCCCGCACTACCTGGACGCGGTGCCCTCTGATGGCGCCCGCCGCATCGACCCGGCGTAATCACGCCGGGACCGTGTATCAGGGCCGCGCCGGCCACCCTCCGCCCCCCGGCGGCGCCTGCCCGCCAGCCGGGCGGGCGTTCCTCTCTTACCTGGGTGGACCGCGGGGCCGGAGAGTCCTCCCTGGCCCCGCGGTCCTGCGGTCCCCGCGCGCGCGGAGTGACTACTCAGCTGATCAGCAGGAACCGTTTTCGTTCCAGGCGCCTGAGGCGCCGCCGGGCACCTCGTCGTAGTTCCACTGGTTCGCGGTCCAGTTGTCGCCGTGGTAGGAGACTTGGTCCCCCGAAACGTATGCCGTGGAGTTGTTCCAGGCTGCCGCGCACGAACCGCCAGTCGGGGTCGGGGTCGGGGTCGGGGTGGGGGTCGGGGTCGGCGAACCGCCGCTACCGCCGCTGGTGAAGGGCTGGAACGCCTGGGTGAAGGCGCCGGTGCCCTGGCTGAGGCCGCTGCACGTGGACTCCGCGGTGGTGGTGCCGGGGCAGCCGCCGTTGTCGCGGCCCTCCGCCCAGAAGGACAGCAGCGCGATGCCCTGTTGCGCGGCGTGGGACTCGACGGTAGCGGCGTCGGCCAGGGTGAAGATCTCGCCGGGGGTGTCGTTCTGGCCGATCATCGGGGTGTTGCCGAGCATGGCGTAAGCGGCGGAGCCGGACATGCCGAACACGGACGCGACCTGCCCGGCCGTAGCGTCGAGCGCCTGGTTCGCGGCCGTGCCCATCTCGGTGCCCGAGGTGCCGTAGTCCATGGTCATGATGTTGACGACGTTGGGGGTGAAGCCGTTGGCCGCCGCCGCGTCGAGCACGCTCACGCCGTCCTGGGGCAATCCGGTCGGAAGCACCGGGAGGGTATAGGAGATCGCCAGCGGCTGGCCGTTCGCGCTGGCCCACGACCGCACCAGGGCGAGGGCCTGCGCGGTGCGGGTGTAGTCCGCCGAGTTGTACTCCTCGTTGGATTCGATGTCGAAGTCGAGGTGGGTCACGTGGAGCGTGGTGACCACGGATTCGACCTGCGCGGCCATGGCACTCGGCGAGGAGCAGGTCGCGCCGAGGTCGGTTCCGTCGGTGTCGACGGTGTAGCCGCCGAAGGAGATGCTCACGTCACCGCCTTCGGCCTGCAGGGCGGAGATCTGGGCCTGCCAGCCTGACTCGTTCGGCAGGGACCACTGACAGCCACCGCCGTTGACGAAGGCGAGGCTGAAGTACTTGGTGCCGTAGTCCGCGGCGACGGTCGTGAGCGTGGTGTTACTCAGGCCGGTGTCCACGTAGGGGGCGAAGACGTGGCCGGGCCAGGCGGTAGCCGCGGTAGCGGGCTGAGCGGCCGCCAGGGCGAGGGCGCTCAGGCCGGCGGCGCCGAGGAGCAGGGCCGTGGTACAGGGGATCACACATGAGGCTCGGGGCATAGGGGTCGCCTTTCACGGGGTGGCAGGCCGGGATCCCCCAAGCTTGTACAGCAGTACACCGCCCCATTCTCGGCCCTTACTATTAGGAAACTTTCCTATTAGTGTTGTATACTGTACGTCCGGATGTTTGGATATGTCAATACCTGGAGTGGCCTGATAAGCGCGAGAGAACGTTAGTCGCTACGCCATGGCAACTCACTCTCTTTCCTGCCGCTGTCGGAAATCCGCGGGGCCCGGCAGTGAAACGGGGAGCAGGGATGACCCGAGCGCGGCGAATCCAAACGGTCCCAGAGCTAGCCACCTAGTAGTCGACTATCACCGATGATGGGCGGGATTGGATTAGCGCTAAAACTGGCGATCAACACGCTAATTTTAGCGCCTAATAAGGTTGTTCCGCCGGAGGATGCCACTGAATCGGCCGTTGCATGGTACGGAGTCAGGGCAACCCGTTAGCCTGTGTGCCGAAGCAGTGCGCGGAGGATATTTCGTGTCCGAGGATTGGGTGGCGGTCGGCGAGGCCGTCAGCCAACGCATGCGCGAGCGCGGAATTTCCCAGAAGCACCTTGCGAAGCGCTCGGGAGTATCCCAGGCAACGATCCGGCTAATCCAGCGTCACCCAGGTGACCACCGCCATGCTCCGCGAACGCTGGAAGCGATTTCTAGGGCACTCGACTGGCCACCAGACTATCTCGATAAAATTCTTAACGGCCGCCCGCAGCAGGAAACAGTTGAACAAGTCACGGACGATGCGACACTGCAATCCCGGCTGGGCGCACTGGAGCAACTTCTGCGCAAAATCAGCGTCGTACTGGAACAACGTCTGGGCCCGGTCGTTGACGTCATTTATAACAGCAACTCCGAAGTTGATATTACAATTGAAATCAAACATGCCCGTCATGATCGGTAAGCTGGCCGCGCACCGCTGGCCCAGGCCCGTGGGCGTGTCATGGCTAAATACCGTTTAGCCTGTCCGATCGCATGTCCTAAAACGGTAAGACCCGACACCGCCGGGCGGGCCAGCGGCTGCTGGCCCGCCCAAAGGGGAAACGGCACGCTCATCCGCCGACAGCTGCCGGTTCGACGGTGGTGTCCGCTTCGGTGGCTGGCTCGCGAGCGAGCTTGCTCGGCCACCAGACCCACCGGCCGAGGTCGAGGTTGAGGGCGGTAACCAGGACCGACCTGACCACGATGGTGTCCAGCAGCACGCCGAACGCCACGGCGAAGCCGAGTTCGGCCAGGAAGGTGACGGGCAGCGTCGCGAGGGCGGCGAAGGTGCCGGCCAGCACCGCGCCGGCCGAGGTGATGACGCCGCCGGTGGCAGCCAGCCCGGTGAGCGCGCCATGCCGCGGGCCATGCTTGCCTGCCTCCTCGCGGACCCGGGTCATCAGGAAGATGTTGTAGTCGATGCCGAGGGCGACGAGGAAGACGAAGACGAACAGCGGGAACGAGGTGTCGGCGCCGCCGAAGCCGAAGACGTGGTCGAATACCAGTGCGCTGACGCCCAGCGCCGCGGCGAACGACAGTACCACGGTGGCGATCAGCATGATCGGCGCGATCAGCGCCCGCAGCAGCAGCCCGAGGATGAGGAACACGACGAGCAGGATGACCGGGATGATCACCGTGCGGTCGTGCGCCGAGGCGCGTTCCACGTCCAGGTTGATCGCCGTGTTGCCGCCGACCAGCGCGTCTGCGCCGGGGACCGCGTGCGCGGCGGCCCTGGCCCGGTCGATGGTGTTGTACGCGGCCTGGCTGTCCGGCGCGGTGGTGAGCGTGCCCTGCAGGTAGGCGTGGCCGGCCCTGCTGAACGGCCCGATAACATCGGTGATTCCCGGCGTGGCTTTGACTGCCGAGGCCAGCTGCGCTGCTTGCGGCTCGTTGCCGATCACGATCACTGGCTGTCCAGCGCCAGCCGGGAAGTGCCGGTCGACGACCGTCTGACCGACCACCGAGTCCGGGGTGTGGCGGAATCCCTGCGCGGTGGTCAGGCCGCCTGCCTTCAGGCCGGTTAGGCCGACCGCCATCGCACCGAGGATCAGCGCCGTGACGACCCAGACCATCCTCGGCCTGACCGCGATGCGGCGGCCGACCCGCGCCCAGAATCCCTTCGTCGTCGGCTCTTCGGTACCGTACGCGGGCTTGACCGGCCAGAACAGCCAGCGGCCGAAGATTACCAGCAGGGCCGGCAGCAAGGTCATCATGGCCAGCAGCGACACCAAGACGCCGATCGCCAGGACGGGCCCCAGGCTCTTGGTAGAGTTCAGCTCCGCGATGGTCAGCGTCAGCAGGCTGACGATTACGGTGCCCGCGCTGGCGATGATGGCCGGCCCGGCCCGCCGCAGCGCGACGGCCATCGCCTCGTGCCGGTCCTCGTGCCGGCGCAGCTCCTCGCGGTACCTGGCGGTCAGCAGCAGTGCGTAATCGGTTCCCGCGCCGAACACGAGCACGAGCAGGATGCCGGCGCTCTGCGCGTTGACGGTCAGGCCGTGCTTGGCCAGCAGGTAGATCAGTCCCTGAGCGGTGGTCAGCGCGACGCCGGCCGAGATCACCGGCAGCAGCCAGAGCGCCGGGCTGCGGTAGGTGATCAGCAGCAGCACGATGACGACCGCCAGGGTCGAGTACAGCAGGATGCCGTCGATGCCCTTGAATGCGTCGGCCGAGTCGGCCGCGTTGCCCAGGGGACCGGCGATATGCGAGTTCAGACCGCTCGCGTTGGTCTGGGCGATGGTGCGCAGCGTGGTCGCGGCGGCCGATGCGCCATTCCAGCCCTTCGAGCCGAGGTTGACCGGGACGATGGTCTCGATCGCCTTGCCGTCAGTGGCGACGCTCGGGCCGGTCACCTGGCTGGCCATCACGCCGGCCACGCCGCGGAACCGGCTGGCGTCGGCGGCCGCCTTCGCCTTGTCGGCACTGGTCAGGCCGGACGGGCGGTCATACACCACGACAGCGGTGAAGATGTTGGGCGACTGGAACCGCGACTGCACGTCCAGCACCTTGGTCGACTCGGCTTTGGCGGGCAGCCAGGCCGACGCGTTGTTCTTCTCCACGCCAGTGAGCTTGCCGCCAAGCGGGCCGATCACGGCCACGATGACCAGCCAGAAGACAAGGACAGCCCACTTGGTCCGTCGTCCGCCCGGGATGCGAATGATCGCGCTGGCTTTACTCATACCTCGATCTCCCTTTTGGCTCTACGTGATCCGCACGCGGCCCTGCAGGCGTTCGGTGGCCACGTTTACCTCCGTGAATGTGGACTGTGACGCCGCCCCGAACTCATCGGGCCCTCCAGCGGCTCCTACCGCAGCTTTGTCCGCCGCGGCCGGGCCGGGGTAGTGCCTGGAGCACGAGCTGGGGATGGCTTTCCCACCACGGCAGGTGTGCCGCACAGAACCGACAGGGATGCAGAATGCACTATGTGAACAGTGCGAACCGCGTGCCAGCCTCATGCCCTGCGCAGGTTCACGAGATCCCGCCAGGCCTCGACACTGGGGGAGCCGGGTAAGGGAGGAAACGTGGTACGCATCCTGGTCGCGGAGGATATGCGGATCCTGCGGGACACGCTGGTGGCGCTGCTGAGCCTCGAAGACGACCTGGATGTGGTCGCCGAGGTCACCGATGGCCAGGCCATCGTGCCGGCCGCGGTGGCCTCGCAGCCGGACGTGGCCGTCGTCGATATCGACCTGCCGGGGACCGACGGGCTGACCGCCGCCGCCGAGCTGCATGAGCGGTGCCCGGGCTGCCGGGTGCTGATCTTGACGGTGCTGGGGAAGCCGGGGAACCTGCGCCGGGCGCTGGCCGTGCACGTGGCCGGGTTCCTTCCCAAAGACACTCCGGCGGCGGAGCTGGTCGATGCGATCCGGAAGGTGGCCGCCGGGGAACGGGTCATCGATCCGCAGCTCGCGCTGAAGGCCCTGGAGGTGCCGGATAGCCCGCTGTCCCCGCGGGAGGCCGAGGTGCTGCGGCGGTTCGCCGCCGGCGCCGGGCCGGCCGAGATCGCCGCCGCCCTGTTCTTGTCCTACGGCACGGTGCGCAACTACCTGGCCTCGGCGGTCACCAAGCTTGGGGCGCGCAACCGGGTGGACGCGGTCCGGATCGCCGCCGAGGCCGGCTGGCTATAGGCGGCTTCCGCGGCGGCTGGCCGGCCGTGACAGCGCTGAAGGCGCTGGACGTGCGAACTGCATGGTCCGGATGATGCAGTTCGCATACAGGGGTCGTGCCGCCTGCCAGTTACGTAATCGCTGCGTGTCGGCGAGACTGGGCGGGATGGATGGCACACCGGTTCCGGCGTCACCGTCCCGGCACCCCGCGCCGGGCCGCGTGAGCGGTCAGGAGCGCCCGCTGATCCGGGTCCTGGTCGCCGAGGATGTTGCGGTGGTCCGCGAGACGCTGGCCGCCCTGCTGGGCCTGGAGCCAGACATCCAGGTAGTGGCCGCGATCGCGTCAGGTGACCAGATCGTGCCCGCCGCCCTGGAGCATCGCCCGGACGTGGCGCTGCTGGACATCGGCCTGCCCGGGGTGGACGGGTTGACCGCCGCGGCCGGGCTGGCGCTTCGCGTTCCCGGGTGCCGGGTGCTGATCCTGACCGGCCTGGAAGCACCCGGCAACCTGCACGCGGCACGGCGCGCCGGCGTGTGCGGGTTCTTGCTCAAGGACGGGCCAGCCGGCGAACTCATCCGCGCGGTGCGGGCAGTGGCCCGCGGCGAGCGGGTCACCGATGCCCGGCTGGCTGGCGAGGCACCTGGCCCGCGCGTCCCCGCACCCGAGGCCTGACGGCCAGGCCTCAGCTCGGGGGCGCAGCCAGCGGGATCTCCGCGACGACGTCGAACCTGCCATCGGCCCGGCGGCTGGTCAGCCGCCCGCCCGCGGCTTGCACCCGGGCGGTGAGGTTGGCCAGGCCGCTGCCTCGGCGGCCAGCGGCAGCCGCCCGCCCGGGCACCCCGTCATTGCTGACCCGCAGCTGGAGCGTGCCGTTAACGGCCCGTCCCTCCACCGTGCATGTCATCGCGGTGCTGTGCCGAAGGATGTTGGTGACCGCCTCGCGCAGGACGGTGGCCAGCACGTCATCGGCCACCGGCGACAGCGGCCCGCGGGGGATGTCCGCCTGCACCTCGACCCCGGCTGAGGTGAGGATCTGACGGGCGGCGGCCAGCTCGCCGGCCAGCGACAGCCGCTGCCCCTCGGCGGTCACCTGCCGGATGTCGGCGCGGGCCGAGGCGCAGATCCGGCCCAGTTCCCCGATCTCGGCGTCCGCGCGGGCATCGTCGCGGCCGATCAGCCGGCCGATCAGGTCGGCCTTCAGCGCGATCGCCGACAGACCCAGGCCCAGCAGGTCATGCACGTCCCGGGCGATCCGCAGCCGCTCCTGCACCACCGCCATCCGCGCCAGCTCCCCGTGCAGCGCCTCCAGCTGGCGGGCCAGTGCGGCCAGCCGCGCCAGCCCGTACACCACCAGCCCGATGCCCGCCACGCTGGCGGCGAAGACGAGCGCGTTAGGAACTCTCTGGCTGTCGGTCATAGGAAACCCGCGCAGCGCCAGCGTGACAGAAAGCACCGGCCAGCTGGCCGCCACGGCCGCGTACCCGGCCCACCGCCACCGGCCGGGGACCAGCAGCAGCACCGAGCCGGCCAGGAACGGGGCCAGCCCACCGATATAGGCGGCGACGAACGGGAGGAAGGACGCATATATCAGCACCGCCTGCAGTCCCAGGGTCACCGGCCAGGCCCGGGGCCTGCGACCCGCGCGCACCGACCAGGAGTGGTACAGCTGCAGCGCCGCGACCAGGACGATGTCCGTGATCGCCAGCGCCGTCAGCCGCGTCCCGTGGCGGAAGTAGACGACCACGGTCACGTTCTCCGTGGCGAACGAGAGCAGGACCGCGACCAGCACGGCCCACGCCAGCCGCGCGGCTATGACCGAACCGCCGGGCGGCGGAGCCGGCTCCGGCCGCGGCGGATCCCGCTGACCGGCGGTAACCGCCCGCACCTGCTCAATGACCGCCCGGGCCTCCCTGCCCGCCGCCTCCACCTGCCTGCGGGCCCGCGCCGGGTAGCCGGGCAGGACCGGCCGCACGGCCGCGGCCATCGCCGCGATACCCGACAGGCGCTCGCCCACCGCGGCCTGCAGCTCCCTGGCGGCCTGCAGCCGCGTCCGGGCGACAGCAAGATCCGCGACCTGGCTGCGCGCCTGCTGCAGCTCCCCGACGATCTGTGCCAGCCGGACCATCGCGAAGAACATCAGGGCGTCGTCCAGGTAGTAGCTGACCACAATGATGGCGCCGACCCAGCCGGACGGCACCGGCAAGCCCGTCACGGTCACCCGCACCACCGCCTCGGCCGCCAGCAGCCCGCCGGCCAGCAGCCACGACAGCGGTGCGGCCAGCATCAGCAGCACCAGCCCGGCCAGCAGTCCCCCGATGCCGACCTGCCAGGCGCCGCCGAACACCGCGAACGGAACCCAGGTCAGCACGCCTTGCACCAGCAGCGCCAGCCACCGATGGCGCGACAGCAATGGTCGGGTGCCGGGAACGGCATACAGCAGCGGCACCACGAACAGCGCCACCGTGAACGGCACCTGGCTGCTCTGCCCGGAACTCAGGACATCGGACACTCTCGTGACCAGCAGCAGGCACAGGACCGCGACGGGAAATGCGCTCGCCCCCCGCGAGGCCTCCGCGGCCACGCCCGGCAGCGCGGCCCGCGGCCCATCCGTCACCGGGCTCTCCACTGCGGCGCAGCCGCGTGCACCATGCACCACCAGTCCCCGATCGTCACAGCCAAGCACGTTGCGCGGTCAGCGCCACATCCGCTGCGCGTCCCCCCGGCCGCTTCAGCTAGCGAACCGGATCATGCGCACCACTATGACCCCGGTCTCTATACCCGGCAAGCCAGCCAGCGGTGAAGGCACGCGATCGGCGTGGCTGTCGCCGCCTTGGCCGATGACCAGTATCCGCCTCAGGGATTCCACCGGGGCAGGTATCACAGGCTCCGCGTCGGCCGGTACCGGGTCCTCGCCAACTCGCCGCGCAATGACGATGCGTCCGCGATGCGCGGCTCCAACTTCGCGTCGCCCGCCGGGTACCGTTAAGCGCTCCGGTTCCGCTGGACAGGAACTCTCCGAACAGCCGACCCGACCCATAGGAGCGCCGCAGGTGTCCCGTACGCAGCGCTTGGTAATCGTGCTCGTGCTCAACCTCGGTCTCGTCGCCGCCCTAGTGACCGTGGGTATAACGGCGCACTCGCTCGCGGTGCTGGCCGAAGGCAGCGACTATCTCCTGGACGCCGCCGGCGTAGGAGTGGCGTTGCTGGCCATCCGCCTGTCCGCGCGCCCCGCCAGCCGCGCCCGCCCGACCCCGACGGACGTTGCCGCGCTCGTCAACTGCGGATGGCTGCTGGTCCTCGAATTCCTCGTCGTCGGCGCGGCCGCAGAGCGGCTCCTCACGCGCACCCCGCAGGTCCACGGCCTGCCCGTGCTCATCGTGAGCGCCATTGCCGCGCTGACCATGACCCTCGGCGCCCTAGTGCTCCAAGCCGACCCAGGCGACGATGACGCTGACGGTCGCGACTTGTCCGTAGCCGCGGTCCTCCTCGACACTATCGCCGATGCCGCCGCCGCGGCCGGCGTCGCCGCCACCGGCGGGATCATCCTGGCCACCGGCGGCTGGTACTGGCTCGACCCCGCGGTGGCGCTGGTCATCGCCGTGGTCATCGCCTACCACGCCCTGGCGCTGCTCCGCAAAGTCCTCGCCCGGCTCCGGTCACAGAAGGCGCTTGAGCCTCGTACCAAGGCGGCCGACCCGGACTAATAGAAGTTCTTTATTACCGAACGGATCGGGTTGCTCGCCCTGGTCAGGCCGGTTGCCGATGAGTTCGGCCAGCCTGGCGCGTCAGCACCAGTAGAGACCAAGAACCCGCCGAAGGGGGCATGCGCGGGGCCTGATTACCCATCTGCAAAATCGCCGGCTAGCCTAGTGGGCTTCTGCCGGACGAGAAGTGAAAGGTGACCACGCATGCTGGTCCTGACCGAAGCGGCCGCCGAGGTCGTCAAGTCCGTCATCCCAACCCCGCAGACCCCCGGCGAGACGGGCCTGCGGATCGTATCCTCCGCACCGGAACCGGAAGACCCCGGCGCGCTACAGATCACAGCCGCGGCTGGTCCGGGTGAGAACGACCAGGTCATCGAGGCAGCCGGAGCACGCGTGTTCCTTGAGCCGCAGGCCGCTGCCTACCTTGATGACAAGGTGCTCGACGCGCAGCTCGATGAGCAGGGCACGGCCCACTTCACCCTGGGCACGCAGGACGCCGGCCAGATCTAGGGCGAGTTAAGGAAGTCCGGGCGGAGCCATTCGCTGATCGCCGCGACGGACGGTGGCTTCGCAGCGGACGGTCGGCTTGTCGTATCGGGTAGCGACGGCACGGTCGCGCTTGAGTCGGCGGTCCCGTGCCGCGTGCCGATCTCGCGGCGGCGCTTCCGCAGCAGCCTGGCGAGGATCACCCGGGAAAGCCAGGGAATGGCCTCAGCGGCTCAGGCGCCGGTAACGGTGCAGGGATAGCGGGAAGAAGACGGCGATGAGCAGCAACGGCCATGCAACGGCCATCGGGACCGCGTTGTCTGTGATCCAGGAGGGGCGGGCGGCGCCGCGGTGCGGATGCCAGCCCACCAGCAGGCCGCAGCCGGCCAGCACTGCCAGTGCCGCCGCCGAGCTGAGCATGTCTGCGGCGGCTCGTCCGACGATGACGGCCGAGGTTGCCATGGGCATCGATCGGAACCGGTCGGTGATCCCGCGCGCGGCGTCGGCGCTGACGGCGGTCAGGGTGGCGCCGATCCCGAACACCATGGTCATGGCGAACATGCCGGGCATGAGGAAGTCGCGGTAATCGCCGCCGCCTGGCACGGTCATGGCCCCGCCGAGCAGATAGCCGAACATCAGCACGATCATGACGGGGAACAGAAGGGTGTTAGCGATTACCGTGCCCGGCTGCCGCGCCCAGTGGGCCAGGTCGCGGCGGGTGATGACCCAGGCGTCCATGATCGCCCAGCCCAGCCGGGACCGGATTGTCTGCGGGATTACTGGTGTGGCGGTCACGGTGTGCTCACCTCGGCGGGCTGGCCGGACGGGTTGCTTGCGGTGTCGCCGGGTGGCGCTTGCTGGCGGGTCAGCTGCAGGAACGCTTCGTCCAGGGTGGGCCGGCGCACGATGATGTCCTCGACCGTGATGTTCTCGTCCTGCAGGGAGCGGATGATCTCGGTCAGGGCGGCGAGGCGGTCGGTGACCGGCATGCTGACTTTCCGGCTGTCGTGATCGAGGCTCACAGCGGTGCCGAGCCGGGCCTGCAGGAGCGTGGCCGCGGCAGTCACGTCGCCGACGTCGCGCAGCACGACATCGATCCGGTCGCCGCCGGCCAGCGACTTCAGTTCGTCCGGGCTGCCGGCGGCGACGGCGCGGCCGGCAGCGAGCACTGTGATGGCGTCGGCGAGCTGATCGGCCTCCTCAAGGTATTGGGTGGTGAGCAGCACCGTGGTGCCGGCGGAGGCCAGTGCGCGGATCGACTGCCAGACCTCGTTGCGGCCATGCGGATCGAGCCCGGTGGTGGGCTCGTCGAGGAACAGGACCTGGGGGGCCACGATGAAGAACTCGCCGCCGTGGACGGGCTCGGCCTCACCGACATCGACATGGACCTCATCGTCAGCCTCCTGGACGACTACGTCCGCGGCGCTGCACATGGAGCCGTCGAAGCAGCCCAGGCCCAGGCCCACACCGGCGTCTCTGACCAGCAGTGGTGGCAAACCTACGGTCCCCTGCTCGCCGACGTCCTCGACCCCGCCCGCTACCCCACAGCCCTCCGCGTCGGCGCAGCCGCCGGAGCGGAATACGGTGCCGCCCACGACCCCGCCCGCTCCTTCAAGTTTGGCCTGCAACGCATCATCGACGGCATCGAGGCCTTCATCACCGAAGCCTCAAGCTGAGGCGCTCACCGATGCCGTGCCGAATCACCCCGGCACCAAATGCTCAGTCCCAGCTGCTCGCCAGCGCCCGGTGAGGATCACCGCTGGTTCATCGAGGTGGTCCAGACCCGCGCGGGTCTCGACCATCGGCAGCAGCAGCGGCTGGTCGCGCGGGCCGAGGAGGGAGGCGCGCGCCAGGCCCTGGCTGCGCCGTCCCCGGGGCGGGAAGCAGGCGGCCCGCACCAGCTGCCCGGCCTGGGCGGCGGATTCGACGGCGGGAACGATCACGCCGTCGACCCCGGCGTCCAGCACCGGGCCAGCTGCGCCTCGTCGTGTGACCCGAGACGGACCAGCACCGGCACCGGGCTGACCCGCGCCAGCGGGGCGACATCGGCGAGATCAAGATCGCCGTGCTGGACGTCGATCCCGATCCATTCCGCGCCGCCGCCGGCGGCCGCCACCTCGAGGCCGAACGGGCTCGCTCACCCACGGCCGCGCTCTTCCAGCGCGCGCAGGGCCTCGGCGAACGGCCGCTCCAGCCAGGCGAGGTGGTCGGCCTCGCCATGATGGTGCGTCGTGAGCTGGTCGGACCTCCGGACCGCGGTGTGCCGTACGTATTCGCGGGCACCCTCGACCAGCGTTCGGATATACCGGATGCCTTCGGGGTCGGTCATCGTCCACTCGCCGCCGCAGGCGACGTAGACCGGCGAGGTGTGGGCGAAAACCCGGCGACCCCATTCATCGAGGTGGTAATCGACGTCGAACGCCCGGCAGGCTATCCACGAGTTCCCGTCGACCCGCAATTCCTCGTCGATTTCGGCCCGCCGTCCACCGTTGGCTTCTGCCCTCACAACGACCTCACCGTTACGCACGACTTCGACCGAACGGAGCGGGAAAATGCCGCGCACCGCGGCATGGACACTGACCGTTCCCGGCCCGGTTAGCTCGACGGTACCGCCCGGCTCGCGCCCGTCGACCGAGAGCGTCACGAGCGGCCCGCCGGACAGGAACGTGCGACCCGACCGCACCGCCCGGCACCAGGCCTCATAGCTGAACTCCTCGTCCAGCCGCGCGTACGTGCGATACAGACCGACCGGCACAGCGCTCGACATCTTATCCGTGCCACCGACGAGCGGCAGCCGGTAGCCGCTGTTCAGATACCGGTAGTATTCGAGCATCGCGTCGTCGGAATGGGCCAGCATCTCGACGGCGTCGGCTCGGCCGGTCGCGACGAGAACGGCCGGCTCGCCATTCGGATTCGGGAAATGCGCGGCGACGACGGTGCCGCCCTGGGCGTGCGTCCGGTCGGCCCAGTCGCTCAACGTCGCGTCCAGCGCGCCGCCGAGCTCGGCCTCGTCGGG